>ENA-ORIC01000474-ORIC01000474.1-human-gut-metagenome-genome-assembly--contig:-NODE-474-length-51518-cov-4.634202_pt1 | contig 51518 bp, 47 predicted proteins | sample MGYA00243023_ERZ508732 | MGnify/ENA primary metagenome ERZ508732 (study PRJEB26277, sample SAMN04329767) | human gut metagenome | biome: human-associated habitat | host: Homo sapiens | place: USA... | reverse complement strand
CAATCATAAAATTCTGCATAGGAAACGCCAGAGACACCGCCGTCAACGCGTCCTCGCCTATCTTCGCCACAAACACACTGTCGACAACATTATACAGCGCCTGCACTATCATCGATATCATCATAGGTAAACTCATACTGAACACAAGCTTACCTATGCCCATCGTGCCCATCTTATTCTCTTCCATCTTTACCTCGTATAATCGTTTACTTGCAGGGGGAGAAAGACCCCTTTGAAAAGGGGTCTCCCTCCCCCTGCACCCCCTTCCTTCCGGAAACTTCATACACACAAACGCACAACCGAGGGGGATCGGCTGTGCGTTCATATTCAGACTATAAATCAGACAGTGTGAATCTTATTCGCCGCGTCGGAGTGCTCAGCGTCGATGCCGTACTGCTGGTTCTTTCTCCACTCGAAGAACTTCGTCGCCACCTGCTCGAACAGCGCGTAGGACAGAACATCCTCATCCTGGATAGCCCACGGCTTAACCTTCTCGCGGAGCTCGTCAAGCTCCGGCTTCAGGTCGTCCGCCGGACGGTAAGTGATCGGCTTCACATCGCCGAGAATCTGCTTCTGGAACTCCGGCTTTATAGGCATAGGAGTCTTGCCGTACTCACCGCGGACAAGTCCCTTGAACTCCTTGGTCACGTTCTTATAGCGCTCGCCCATGATGACATTGAACACAGCCTGAGTACCGACAATCTGGCTGGACGGCGTGACAAGCGGCGGATAACCCGCGTCAGCGCGGACGCGCGGAACCTCAGCGAGAACCTCGTCAAGCTTATCCGACTTGCCCGCCTGCTTAAGCTGAGACACAAGGTTCGACAGCATTCCGCCCGGAACCTGATACAGCAGAGCGTTGACGTCAACCTTAAGCACCTTCGGGTCAAGCAGACCGGACGCTATATACTTCTCTCTCAGAGGAGTGAAATACTTCGCGATCTTATCGAGCTGCTTCAGATCAAGTCCGGTATCGTACTCAGTGCCCGCGAGGGAAGCCACAAGCGGCTCTGTAGGCGGCTGGGAAGTACCCATAGCCATCGGAGAAATAGCGGTATCGACAATGTCCACGCCAGCCTCGATAGCCTTGATACAGGTCATGGAAGCCACGCCGGCAGTGTAGTGAGTGTGAAGCTGAATCGGAACCTTGACGGTCTCCTTGAGCGCCTTGATAAGCTCATATGCGTCATACGGCTTCAGAAGTCCCGCCATGTCCTTAAGGCAGATGGAATCAGCGCCCATCTCCTCGAGCTGCTTTGCGTAGTTGGTGAAATACTCGGTCGTGTAAACCGGACCAGTGGTGTAGCTGATCGCCGCCTGAACATGACCGCCTTCCTTCTTGGTCGCGTTTATAGCGGTCTTAAGGTTTCTCGGGTCGTTGAGAGCGTCGAAAATTCTCAGGATATCGATGCCGTTCGCGATCGACTTCTGGACGAAGTACTCAACCACGTCGTCAGCGTAGTGACGGTAGCCGAGGATGTTCTGTCCGCGGAAGAGCATCTGGAGCTTCGTGTTCTTGACCTTAGCGCGGATCTTTCTGAGTCTCTCCCACGGATCCTCGTTAAGGAATCTCATGCAGGCGTCGAAAGTAGCGCCGCCCCACGCCTCGAGCGAATGATAGCCGACCTTATCGAGCTCATCGAGGATAGGCAGCATCTCGTCGGTCGTCATACGCGTCGCGATCAAAGACTGATGCGAGTCACGCAGGACGGTCTCGGTAATTTTAACCTTTGCCATTTATTTATGATAACCTCCGTAATTTGTTGAACGAACGCGGGGGCGGGAAAAGCCGCGCCCTCACGCAAACGATTTATCAGCCCTTGAACATTGACAGGAACACGCCCGCCGCGACAGCCGAACCGATGACTCCGGCGACGTTCGGACCCATGGCGTGCATGAGAAGGAAGTTCGCGGGGTTGGCCTTCGTGCCCTCGATCTGGGCAACGCGCGCCGCCATAGGAACGGCGGAGACGCCCGCGGAACCGATAAGCGGATTGATCTTGCCCTTGGTCACGATGCACATGATCTTCGCGGTGATGAGTCCGCCGCAGGTGGAGATCGAGAAAGCGACAAGTCCGAGGATGATGATCTTGATGGTGTCGGCCTTCAGGAAGTTCTCAGCGCTCGCGGTAGCTCCGACAGAGACGCCGAGGAAGATAGTGACGATATTCATGAGCTCGTTCTGAGCCGTCTTCGAAAGTCTCTCAGTGACGCCGCAGACATTGAGCAGATTTCCGAACATAAGGAAGCCGATAAGCGGAGCCGCGTCCGGAAGGATTATCGAAACGACGATTGTGACGAGAACCGGGAACACGAGCTTCTCGGTCTGGGAAACCGGTCTCAGCGCGGTCATTGTTATCTCGCGCTCCTTCTTGGAGGTGAGCATACGCATGAACGGAGGCTGGATTATCGGAATCAGCGCCATGTACGAGTAAGCCGCGATAGCGATAGCGCCGAGGAGCGCCGGAGCGAGAGTTTTCGTGACAAGGATAGCCGTAGGACCGTCCGCGCCGCCGATGATACCGATGGACGCCGCCTCGTTCGGGCTGAACCCGAGCAGAAGCGCTCCGAAGAACGCAACGAAAACGCCGAGCTGCGCGCCCGCGCCCATAAGAAGGCTCTTCGGGTTGGAGATGAGCGCAGTGAAGTCGGTCATTGCTCCGACACCCATGAATATGAGCGACGGATAGATGCCGAGCTTGACTCCCATGTAGAGGAAGTCGATAAGACCGCCGTTATTGAGGATATCTCCCCACTCGATGTGCTTCTCGAGGAACCAGTCAAGGTGCATGAGGTTAGCGCCCGGAAGGTTAGCGAGCAGCATTCCGAAAGCAATCGGAAGCAGGAGCAGCGGCTCAAATTTCTTCTTGATCGCGAGATAGAGCAGCACGACGACGATGACGTACATGATGATCGTCTTGACGAGCATCACCGGATCGTTCACGAGCTTAGATACTCCTGTCGAATCAAGGAAGTTCAGAAATGTCTTTAACATCTTGTACCTCTTTCTTTTCGAGGTCTATCAGTTAAGAGTGACAAGAACGTCGCCGGAATTGACGGTAGCGCCCTTCTGGACATTGACCGACGCGACAGTGCCGTCCTGCGGGCAGGGGATGTCGTTCTCCATCTTCATTGCCTCGAGTATGCAGAGCACGTCGCCCTTCGAGACCTTCTGACCGACCTCGACGTTGACCTTGAGGATATTGCCGGGCATAGGAGCCGTGACCTTCACAGCGCCCGCCTTGCCTGCGGGAGCAGCCGCCTTGGGAGCTGCCTTAGGTGCTGCCGGAGCAGCCTTGGGAGCCGCCGGAGCGACCGGTGCGGCCGCGGCAACAGGAGCGGAGGCGCCTGCCTCGACTTCCTCGATTTCGACTTCATATGCGTTTCCGTTTACGGTTACGTTGAACTTTCTCATTTTATATATCTCCTGTTCTCAAATTATTTAGATGCCGTGCGTCTGAACGACACGACTCTGAAGGAAGTCTGCGGCTTGTCGAGCATGAGAGCCACCGCCGCGGTTATAGCGGCGACGACCTCCGCCTCGTCGGCTTCCGGCTCTTCAATGGTTTCCGGTACCGGTTCGGGTTCGGGAGCGGCTTCCTTGACGGGAGCTGTCTCGGCGGGCTTTGCCGGTGCCTTCTTCTTGTTCGGGATGTCGTAGAAGATCACCCGGAACAGCACGAGGATTCCCCAGATGAGTATCAGCACCGAGAAAACGACCGCCATACCGAAGAGAAGCACCTGAAGACCCATTGTTACGCGCTCACCCATAGTCAGCGCCTGATCAGCGGCGGCGGCGAGCATCATTCCTGTTAACTGCATATTTTTGTCCCTCCCGACGATTACAGAGGAAGGTTGTCGTGACGCTTGATGAGATCTATCGAATTCTTTGCGCCGAGCATCTCGAAAGCGGCGGAAACGCGCTGACGAAGCTCATCAGACGAGATTATGTCGTCGATCTCCCCTGCCTTAGCCGCGGCGACAGGAGACGCCATGACGGAATCCCACTCAGCCTCGACCGCGCCTCTCTTGGCGTTGTCGGTGACCTTGTCGTTCCAAGCGAAAGCGACCGCGCTTGCGGTGGGCATAGCGCTGATCTTCGCGCTGTCAAGAGCGAGAGAAATATCCGCGCCGATCGACTTCGAGCCCATGATGGTGTAAGCCGCGCCGTAAGCCTTTCCGAGCACGACCGTAACCTTCGCGTTCTCGCTTGCGGCATAAGCGCTCGCGAGCTTCGCGAGAGCCGCGCCGTAGTTTGCCTTCTCAGCCTCGGCGGAAACCTCGTAGCCCTCGGTGTCGACGAGAGTCAGCACCGGAATATCGAAGCAGTCGCAGAAGGAAACGAAACGAGCCGCCTTCTTCGCCGCGTCAGCGGTGATCTTTCCACCGTCGACAGCGGGCTGGTTTGCGACAACGCCGACGACCATACCGTTGAGAGTGACGAACCCGGTGAGCATCGACTTCGCAAACTCAGCGCCGAGCTCAAGGAACTTAGCGTCGTCCGAAATCGCGCCGATGACGTCAGCCATCGAGTACTTGTCCGCGGAGATTATCGAGTCAACGCCGACGAGGCGGTTGATCTCATCGTTCGAGGAAGAGTAAGCCGTGCCGTCTGCGCTGTTCTGCGGGATATAGGAGAGGAGAGTGCGCACGAAAACGAGCGCCGAAGTATCGTCCTCGGAAACGACATGTACCGCGCCCTCCTTTGCGGCGGTGCTGATCTTTCCGAGTTCAGCGCCCTTTTCGAGGTTATTCGTGATGAACGGCGGATTGACATATAAGCTGCCGGTCTTCTCGGCGCCGATGACTATATCAAACATAGAAGCGATGGTAGCCGCCGCGCCGCCGCAGACACCGGCGATAACCGCGATCTGCGGGATAACGCCGGACGCCTCGGAGACCTTCTTCATGATCTTTCCGTACCCGGCGAGAGCCTCGACTCCTTCCATGACAAAAGCTCCCGCGCTGTCGAACACACCGATAACCGGCGCGCCGTTTCTGATCGCGAGATCATAGAGTTCACAGATCTTCTTAGCGTGAACGGCACCAAGAGCGCCCTTCATTCTCGACGGATCCTGAACGAAAGCGAAGACGAGTCTGCCGTCGACCGCGCCGAAGCCGGTGATGACACCCTCAAACTCACATCCGTCGCCGCCAAGCTCGGATGAGATCCTGTGTGCGAAGGCGCCGGTCTCAGAGAAGGTGCCCTCGTCGAAAAGCGCGCGTATGCGCTCGCGCGCGGCGGACGCCTCGTCCGTCACTGCCATGCGCAGTTCGGACGCGCTCTTCAGCTTCACCGGAGAAATCCCGGTTTGCGTTTTCTTGTCCATGTATTGACCTCCAAATAATATTGTAAACTTTTTTGGTATAAGCAGTACGTAATCTGCCCGGAAAACAGACAAAATAACATAAACACTATTCTACCCCATTATAATTATATTATAAACCATATCGCCGGATTTTGCAATATGCAATACGCTTTTTATTCGCCCTTTTTTTGATTTTTTTGTAGGCATTATGACCATACGCAAAATATTCACCGCGCTGTAATCGTCCGGAAACAAGTAAGTGGTAGAATTATAGGTAAATCTAAAGAAGAAAAGAAGGCATACACGAAAATGAAACACAAAGTAAGCATCTCAATCGGAGAATTACAGGAACAGTACGGAGACCGCGAGGCGCTGCGTCTCGCGAAAGAAATGGGGGCCGACGCGGTCGACTTCAACACCTGCGGTCGGAAATGGGACTACCGCAACCCCGACTCGGTATACTCGAAGAGCGACGACGAAATCTGCTCCTACTACGCGGATCTCAGAAAATACGCGGACTCGATAGGACTTGAGATAGGTCAGACGCACGGACAGATAAAGGGTTTCATAGACAAGACCGAGGACGACGAGGCGCTCATCGCGAACGGAAGAATCGACTGCATGGCGGCGTCCGCACTCGGCGCGCCTTATGTCGTCATGCACAGCGTGACGACAATATTCATGGGTCCGGACTGCCCGCCGGAAAAAATGCGAAACCTCAACGCTGATATGTTCTGCCGCCTCATCCCGTTCGCGAAGAAGTATGGGGTGAAGATCGCGAGCGAGACCTTCGGCGACGCGACCGGACTCGGATGCTGTGATTTCTTCGGCAACATAAACGAGTTCATAAAGTCGTTCAACCGCGTCCGCGCCATCGGGGACAACGCCGACTGGCTCACGACATGCGTCGATACAGGTCACTCGAACAAGGCGACAAGATATAACGTTAATCCGTCCCCCGCGGACGTAATCCGCCTTCTCGGTCCGAACGTCAGCGCGCTGCACCTCAACGACAATGACACTCTGACCGACCAGCACAAGATTCCGATGACCGGAACGATCGACTGGAACGATGTCTTCGACGCCCTCGACGAGATAAATTATCAGGGCACGTACAACATGGAGCTCAACCTTTGCCACTTCGGAAAGAAGTTCGCGGTCGAGACGGCGGCTTTCGCGGTGAAGGTGATGCGCTTCATGCTCGATGAGCGCTACGGAAAGAACTGAGGAAACAATATGGTCATAGATTTCCACACCCACGCGTTCCCGGACGAGCTCGCGAAAAAGGCGATCCCGAAGCTCGCCGCAAACGGTAACATAGCGAACGTCGGCGACGGCACGGTAAGATCTCTCCTCGCCGAAATGGGCAGAAGTGGCGTCGACCGCGCCGTGATACTCAACATAGCGACAAACGCGAAACAGCAGACGAACGTCAACAACTTCGCGATAGCGACAAAAAACACATACCCGCGCCTCTACACTCTCGGCTCGATACACCCGGACAGCGAGAACATCGAGTCGGAGGCAAAGCGCCTGAAGGACGCCGGAATACGCGGGATAAAGATACACCCGGACTACATCTCGACATTCATAGACGACCCTAAGATGGATCGCGTGTACGCCGCCTGTGTCGCGAATGATCTTTTTGTCGCCTCGCACTCCGGGTGGGACTTTGTCTCGCCGGATGTCATACACTGTACGCCGGAGAGGATAGTGAACGTCCTTGACAGGTTCCCGACACTGCGCTTCGTCGCGGTGCATATGGGCGCGAACACGCTCTGGGACGACACCGAGAGACTGCTTATCGGGCGGAAGAACTTATGGATTGACACGTCGCTCGCATCTCCTTTCAAGCTCGATAAGAAGCGGGCGGAGCGGATGCTGCTCGGTCACGACCCGGATCATATCCTGTTCGGCAGTGATTTCCCGTGGTTCAGTGAGAAAGACTCGCTCGATTACCTTGATTCGCTGAATATCCCGGAATCGCTGAAAAAGAAGATACGCGGAGAAAACGCCCTCGCATTGATGGATTGATGGAAGGATAAGACGATGAAGAAGCCGAACATACTCGTGATAGACGGACAGGGCGGAAAGATCGGCTCCGCCATGCTCGACGCGCTGAAAACATCGCTCGCCGCGGGAGGCATCGACGCGGAGCTGACGGCGGTCGGCACAAACTCGATCGCTACCGCGAATATGCTGAAGAGCAGCCCCGACGCCGCCGCGACAGGCGAGAACCCGGTCGTCGTGAACTGCCGGTACGCTGACTATATAACAGGTCCGGTCGGAATAGTGATAGCCGATTCCCTGAACGGCGAGGTAACGGCGAAGATGGCGGCGGCGGTCGGAGAGAGCACGGCAATGCGGGTCCTCATCCCGGTGAACAGGTGCCGGAGCATGATAGCGGGCGTCGGAAGCCAGACTTTAGCGGCGCTGATACGCGACGCCGTCGGAATCATAATTTCGGACTTGACAAACGGCGCCTGAGTGTGGTATAATAGTAATACGCGGCGGCACAAGCTGTTCCGACTTTTGTCAAGCAAAGGTCACATCACGTTTCAGAGCGAAAGATAACATAATAAAACAATGTCACGAAGACGCAAGGCGGCGACCGAAGTCACCGCCCTGTGTCTTGTTCTCTTTTACAAGAAAGGAAACACCAATGAACAAAAGTCAGAAAAAACTCATAAGGACGCTCACCCTCGCGGCAATGTGTCTCGCTCTCGCGATTGTGCTTCCGTTTCTCACGATGCAGATTCCGCAGATAGGACAGGCCCTGTCGCCCATGCACATTCCGGCGCTGCTCTGCGGGTTCATCTGCGGGCCGTTCTGGGGCGCGGCGGTCGGATTTGTCGCTCCGCTTCTCAGGCATCTCATGTTCGGGATGCCTCCGCTCATGACGGCTATCGCGATGGCGTTCGAGCTTGCGGCATATGGTTTCTTCGCCGGGCTGTTCTACAAAATACTTCCGAAGAAGATTCCGTATATCTATGTCTCGCTCGTCGGCGCGATGATCGTCGGGCGTATTGTCTGGGGAATCGTTAAATTCTTTATCTCTATCGCTCAGGCGAGTGAGTTCACCTTCGCAGCGTTCATCGCGGGGGCTGTCACCGGTGCTATACCGGGCATCATCTGCCACATAATCCTCGTACCGCTCATAGTCATCGCGCTTAAGAAGGCGCGCCTTGTGCCGGAGGACACTCTCGCGACCGCATGAACAACGATATGAAACAGGCAATGAAGGCCATTATAGCCGCAGAAGCGGCAAAGCGTCCCTTCGCGGAACCGACGGACATAGTAAAGCTCGTCTACCAGAGCGTCTTCGGCAACGCGCACATGATAAACGACGAGAAAGCGGCGTTCGGCAGACTGAAGAAAGAGGCGGAAACGCTCGCCCCGAGAGACGACATATGCCGCTGTGAGAGCCTCGGAGCCTCCGTGAGGATAAACCTGTCCGCCGACGGGAAAGTCCTGTCTGATGGCTCCCTGCGTCTCCTCGCGCGGCTGTTTTACCTGTCCGCGAAGAGATTCCCGTCCGGCTATGAGAGCGCCGACGAGGATAAACAACAGGAGTTTCTTGACGCACTTGATATCGCCGCCGGAATGGCGTCGGACGGCGCGCTTCCGTTCAGTGCGGGCGAATTCTCGGATTATATCTCAAAATACCGTAAGATGGGTTTCCCGGCGGTCAGCCACAGCGACAGATACCGTGAAGCGTATCGCCCGGCGTACCGTGTCGTCGACGCAAGGCTCGCAAGGATATTCCCGCTTGTGTGTATGGTCGACGAGCTCATGAAGAACAGCGGCAGACCATTCGTCCTCGCAATAGACGGGAGAGCCGCGTCCGGGAAGACCACAGCCGCCGCGGATATAGCCGAATTCTTCGGCGACACTGAGATAGTTCACATGGACGATTTCTTCCTTCCGGGAGAGCTCAGGACGAAGGAGCGCCTGTCCGAGGCAGGCGGGAACCTCCACCGCGAGCGGTTTTCAGATGAGGTCGTGTCACACATCCGAGGCGGCGGGTTCGACTACCGGGTGTTCGACTGCGGAACATTCGACTATAAGAAGGAGCCAAGGCATATCGGCGAGTGCTCACTGATCATCTGTGAGGGCGCGTACTCGCTCCACCCGGCGTTCGGGAAATACTACGACCTCGCGGCATTTTCGGACGTCGACCCGGAAGAACAGCGCGCGCGGATACTCAGGCGCAACGGAAAAGAAATGCTTGAGCGCTTTGAGTCAAGGTGGATACCGATGGAGGAGAAATACTTCGATACCTTCGGAACGCGCGGCAGCTGCGACATCACGATATGAAAAAGGACGCCGACCGGCGCCCTTTTGTTATGTATTTATTCAGCCGTTCACTCTCAGTTCGGACATATCGATGACGTTGCGGCTCAGCGCGTCGTTCAGGTACTCGTTGAAGCAGCCAGCCTTCGTCAGATATACATAAGGATTCACATAGAATATCGCGAGAAGACCGAAGGTCAGGCCGCTCAGCAGATACCAGCCGATGAAGCTGAGATCGACGACGAAGAGATCCATCTTCCTGCCGTTCATGATGCGCATCGAGAGCTTCAGAGCCTCTTTCGCGGGAACGTTCGGATACTTCGCGAGTATGTAGGGGGTCATGGCGTAGGAATACATCTTGACAATGCCTGGGATGACGAAGAGCATACTCCAGAGCCACTCAAAGAGAGCCATCCACAGCATACCGCCGAGCTTCCTGCCGAAGTTCTCCTGGAACGCGCTCGAGAACATGACGTCGATCGTCGACGCCTCGCCCCTCCAGAGATTGATATAAACAAGCGTCATACCGACGACAAGCGGGAGCGTGATGATAAATCCGAGACCGAACGTGACGCCCGAGGCAACCGCCGCGATGAGAAGATATAACAGCCCCGGAAGTAACGCGCCGCTATAGTTGCCGCCGATTATCGACTTCGCCTGAGCCTTGATTTCCTGACGTGTTTTCATGATTGAGTGTACCATCCTTTTCAAAAAATTATGTTGACATTATTTAAGCCCCGGACATCAGAAGCCGAACCGGTCTTCAAGCGACAGCCCGTCATACGCGACATTCAGCTTATACGGCAGTGTCAGCCCGGATATATAATCGACAAGCTCCGCGTGCGTCGAACCTATCGGCGCGATATGCGTGAACCAGACCTCGGTGGTATCCGAGATCGTCCCCTGCTCATAAAGTCTCTCAAACGTCCTGAGCGCCGTATGGAGCGTCATGTGCCACGGACAGTTCTTGCCGTCGTCCTCGAGTATCGGCATCGTGCACTCGCTTATCAGAAGGTCGATCTTCCTGTCCTTCAGCGCCTCGAACGTTTCCTCGAGATAATACCCGCTGTCGAGCGCGTAGTACATCGTCTTGCCGTTCGGAAGAGTTATCAGGTAGTTCGCCGAGTTCTTCTCGAAAACCGTCCTGTGGTTCCCGCGGAGCGGCGTCACCTTCAGGTTCCCGATCTCATATTCCTTTCCGAACTCCAGCTTCACGAAATTCACGTTGTCGGGTCCGGTGTACGACTCCCTGCCCTCGGTCACCGGGGAAGTCATTATGAACTTCTCTATGACACTGTAAGCGTCCTCAGAGAAATAGACGTTCATCGGCTTGTCGGGCTTCTTGCGCGCGACCGAGCGGGTCCAGAGAACCATGTAGTTGAAGTGATCCTCATGCGTGTGCGTATAGAGTATATTCTCGATGTCGTAGAGCGATTCGCCCATATTCTGCGCCTCGGCGGCGAAATCCGCGCCGACGTCGATTATCGTCTTCTCGTCAATCCGGAAGGAAGACCTGAGCCGCAGCTCTCTGCCGCCCTTCTCCCTCGCGTTCTGACATATCCGGCACTCACAGAACGGAGTCGGGGTAGCCTCCCCGGCGCTCGTGCCCCAGAACCTCATTTTCTTTACCATCAGACACCTTCACTTTCAAGCGTGTGCCCTCACACGCCGTTTTCTTTAATTGTACACCATACAGCTCATTTTGTCAATAGTTTTCGACGCAAAAGTTCACAGGAACACAAAAATCACCCGTCCTCATGTGAAAACGGGTGATGCGATTCATTATCCGGTTATCTTCGCGAGAGCCGCCTCAAGGAGTTCGTTTATCTTCACAGGGTTGCCCTTGCCGCCGGTCTTAGCCATGATCTTGCCCATCAGAGCCTTCGCGGCGTTCGTTCTGCCCGCCTTTACAGCGGCGACCGTCTTCGGGTCGGAGGCTATCGCCTCGTCGACGTATTTTCCGAGTATCTCCGGGTCGCTTATCTGCGCGAGGTCGTTCTCCTTCACGATGATCTCCGGGTCGGCGTCCTTCTCAAAGAGCGTCTTCACGAGTTTCTTCGCGGTGGACGAGTTGATCGTACCGTCGCCGGACATGGTCGCGACCGACGCAAGATGCGCGCCGTCTATCGGTATCACGACGTCGTCCCCGTCCTGCTCGAGCAGAGAGAACAGCTCTCCGGTCATCAGGTTCGCGAGCAGCTTCGGATATGCGGTCAGCTTTGCCGCCGCCTCGAAGTAATCAGCTATATACTTGTTCGCGATGAGCTGTTCTGCGTCGTGCGCGGACAGACCGTATTCTCCGACATACTTCTTCTTTCTCGCGTCCGGGAGCTCCGGAACGGCGTCGCCGAGCATCTTTATCACCGTGTCGGTCAGAATTATCGGCGGAAGATCCGGGTCGGGGAAGTAACGGTAATCGTTCGCGTCCTCCTTCTTTCTCATCGAGAAGGTCTTTCCGCTGACAGAATCATAGCGTCTCGTCTCCTGGACTATCGTCTCGCCCGCTTCTATCGCCTCGACCTGACGCTTGTACTCATACTCTATCGCCTTTTGGATGAACACGAACGAGTTGATGTTCTTCATCTCTGTCCTCGTGCCGAACTTCTCCTCGCCGCGCTTTCTGACCGACAGGTTGACGTCGCACCTGAGCGAGCCCTCGTTCATCCGGCAGTCTGACACGCCCGTGTAGAGCATTATCGCGCGCAGCTTCCTGACATACGCCACAGCCTCCTCGGCGGTGCGTATATCCGGCTCCGAGACGATCTCGATGAGAGGCACGCCGCAGCGGTTGCAGTCGATCATTGTGCCGTGCGTGTCGTCGTGCGTGAGCTTTCCGGCGTCCTCTTCGATGTGTATGCGGGTGATGCCGATCTTCTTCGTGCCGTTGTCTGTCTCTATCTCGAGCCAGCCGTGCTCACAGAGCGGGAGATCGTACTGGGATATCTGATACGCCTTCGGGAGGTCGGGGTAGAAGTAGTTCTTTCTGTCCTCCTTCGAGTAGCGCGCGATCTCGCAGTTTGTCGCGATGCCAGCCTTGACCGCGTAATCCACGACCTGCTTGTTGAGCACCGGAAGGGTTCCCGGCATACCCGTGCAGACCGGGCAGCACTGCGTGTTCGGCTCGGCGCCGAAGGTCGTCGGGCAGGAGCAGAATATCTTGGTCTTCGTCGCGAGCTCGACGTGCACCTCGAGTCCGCAGACCATCTCGTAATCCTTTATGAACTGCATTTACTTTTCCTCCCTTGAGATATGGTAGCACCCTGTCTCGGTCTCGTACGCGTTTCCGGCTCTGTAGAGCGTCGCCTCGTCGAAAGCCTTTCCGATGAGCTGCATTCCGACCGGGAGTCCCTTTGAGTCGGTTCCGCAGGGGAGAGACAGCGACGGGATACCGGCTATGTTGACCGGAACCGTGTAGATATCGCCCATGTACATCTCGAGCGGGTTCGAGGTCTTCTCTCCGAGCTTGTAAGCCGTCGTCGGCGCGACCGGGGAAAGGATGAAGTCGCAGGTCTCGAATATCTTCGAGAAATCCTTCATGACGAGCGTCCTGACCTGCAACGCCTTCTTGTAATAAGCGTCATAATAACCGGAAGAGAGCGCGAACGTGCCGAGCATTATACGGCGCTTGACCTCCGCGCCGAAGCCCTCGCTGCGGGAATTCTTGTAGAGGTCGACTATGTCCTCATACTTCTCGCTTCTGTAACCGTAGCGCACGCCGTCAAACCTCGCGAGGTTAGATGACGCCTCGGCGCTGGAAATGACATAATACGCGGGAAGAGCATGAGATATCGTCTTCATGGAGACCGGAACAAGCGTTGCGCCGAGTTTTTCGTAGACCTTGGCGGCGGCGAGGACATGATCCTTCACCTCTTCGTTTATTCCCTCTCCGAAGAATTCGTCCGGGATGCCTATCTTCATGCCCTTGACGCCCATGTCGAGCTGCGCCGTATAATCTCCGTACTCGCGGTCGACCGAGGTCGCGTCGCGCTTGTCGTGACCGGCAATAGCGTTCAGTATCACGGCGTTGTCGCGGACATTCTTCGTCAGCGGCCCTATCTGGTCAAGCGAGGACGCGAAGGCGACAAGACCGTATCTCGAAACGCTTCCGTAGGTCGGCTTCATACCGACGACACCGCAGAACGCGGCGGGCTGTCTTATCGATCCGCCGGTGTCCGAGCCGAGCGAGAACGGAGCCTCGTCAGCCGCGACAGCGGCAGCCGAACCGCCGGAGCTTCCGCCCGGCACATAATCGGTATTTCTCGGGTTGTGCGTCTTCTTGAAATACGAGTTCTCAGTGGTGGAGCCCATCGCGAACTCGTCCATGTTCAGCTTTCCGAGTGTCACGGTTCCCGCCGCGGCGAGCTTCTCGACGACAGTCGCGTCGTACGGGGGAATGAAGTTCTCAAGCATCCTTGACGCGCAGGTCGTGCGCGTTCCCTTTGTGCACATATTGTCCTTTATTCCGACCGGAATACCGGCGAGGGGAGACAGCTCCTCACCCTTCGCGCGGCGCTCGTCGATCTTTTTCGCGTTGTCCATCGCCTCATCAGCGGAGACGGTCAGGTACGCGCCGATCTCCGGCTCCTTCTCCGCTATCCTGTCAAGGTAAGCGCCGGTTATCTCCGCGCCCGACAGCTCGCGCGACGCGAGCTTTCCGGAAAGCTCGGTGACCGTAAGTTTCAGTATATCGTTCATTTATCGCTTTTCCTTTCAGTTATTCTCAACCACACGCGGCACGGTGAAGCATCCGTCAGCCTTTGTCGGCGCGTTCGCGAGCAGCTCGTCGCGATCCGGGCGGTTCTCAACCCTGTCCTCGCGGAAGACGTTGGATATCGGAACGATGTGGGCGGTTATCTCCACATTCTCTGTGTCAAGCTCCGAGAGCTGGTTCGCAAAACCGATTATCGCTTCCATTTCCTTCGGCATATCCGCCTTCTCCTTGTCGGTCAGCGAAAGTCTCGCGAGGTTCGCGACGTTTTCCACGTTTATCGCAGGTGTCGCCTTCTTCTTCGGCTTCGCGGCTGTGTCGGCGGGTCTCTCAGCCTCGTCTCCGATATATATGCCGAGAACCTTCAGCTGTTCCTCGTCTACGAAATCCGGGGCGTTCGTCATCAGTTCAGACGCGTCCTTGATCTTCGGGAACGCGATTACCTCTCTCAGCGACTCGACGTCGAGCAGCTGCATCGTCAGTCTGTCAAGTCCGAACGCGAATCCGGCGTGCGGAGGCGTTCCGTATCTGAACGCGTTGACCATGAACCCGAACCGCTCCTCGATCTGCGCGTCGGTGAACCCGAGCGCCTCGAACATCTTCGTCTGGATGTCCTGACGGTGAATTCTGACCGAACCGCTTCCGAGCTCAATGCCGTTCAGCACGACGTCGTACGCCTGCGCGCGCACCCTGCCCGGGTCGGTGAAGAGATACTGTAAATCCTCCTCATACGGCATAGTGAACGGATGATGCGTCGCGACATATCTCTTCTCGTCCTCAGACCACTCAAACTGCGGGAAGTCAGTGACGAACAGGAACTTATACTCGCCCGTGTCGCGTATGCCAAGCATCTCGGCGATATCTATTCTCAGGTTTCCGAGGCAGCGGCGGACAGTCGCGAGCTTATCCGCGCAGAACAGGATGAAATCTCCCTCGTGCGCGTGCATCTTCGCTATTATCTCGTCTATCTCCTCGACTTTGAAATACTTTGTCAGGATGGAGTATATCTCTCCGCCGGGTCTTATCGCTATCCACGCCATGCCCTTCGCGCCGTAGCTCTGTGACTTCGCAGTCAGGTCCTCTATCTGCGAGCGTGTAAGATCAGCACCGCCCGGAATGTTTATCGCGCGCACGACGCCGCCCTTGTCGACGACGCTGCGGAACACCGAGAACGAGCATCTGCCGGCAAGCTCGGTCAGATCGATTATCTTAAGATCGAATCTCAGATCCGGCTTATCAGAACCGTAGGAATCCATAGCCTCGTTCCAGGTCAGTCTGAGGAACGGTCCGACAATATCCTCGTGCATCAGCGTCTTCATAATATATTTGAACAGCGTCTCGAGGTGCTGGAGAACGTCTTCCTGATTTACGAAAGACATCTCCATATCCACCTGAGTGAACTCCGGCTGCCTGTCCGCTCTCAGATCCTCGTCGCGGAAGCACCTTGCCACCTGATAATACTTATCGATCCCGCCGACCATCAGGAGCTGCTTATAAATCTGCGGCGACTGCGGCAGAGCGTAGAACTTGCCCGGATGCACACGGCTCGGCACGAGATAGTCTCTCGCGCCCTCCGGCGTCGATTTCATCATCATAGGCGTCTCAACCTCGAGGAACCCGTGCTCATCGAGATAATCCCTCGTCACCTTCACCAGATCATGTCTGAACTTAAGATTCCTGTACATCTGCGGACGTCTGAGGTCGAGGAAACGATACTTAAGTCTCAGATCCTCTCTGACCTCCGCGCTGTCGTCAAGCGCGAACGGTATCGTCTCCGCGGAGGAAAGCAGCGTTATCTTCTTCGCCGCAAGCTCAATCGTACCCGTCTTCAGCTTCGGGTTATAAGTCTCCTCACCGCGCTTACGCATAAGCCCGGTAACTTCAATGACAGACTGATTCTTCAGTCCGTCCGCCAGCCTGAACTCCTCCGGCGTCATATTCCCGGCGTCAAATACCACCTGAAGCGTCCCTTCCCTGTCACGCAGGTCAATGAACACCACGCCGCCCATGTCTCTCTTCGTCAGCACCCAGCCGCACACCGTCACTTCCCGCCCGATCACCTATTCTGTCAGGAGACCGAAATAATGTGTTCTGTAAATAGTTCCATCCTTTGGTTTGCCCGCGGGGGAGTAAAAACCTTTCGGTAAAGGTTTTTCCTCCCCCGCCCCCCTCCTTTTCTAAAGCTTCATACACTATAAGGGGTATATATCTCAATAAAACAAAAAAGCCGCACGTCCAGATTCATTTCTGGGACGAACGACTATAGTCCGCGGTACCACCCGTTTTGCCTTTATGGCTCTCAACCATATCTTGACGCCGGTCATCACCGACAACGCAATATGCCCCGGTAATAACGCTCCGGACGCGCCCGAGTCTACTCAAGATGCCGTCGTGACACTCTTTCGGTCGGAAGCTCAGGGATGTTCTTCCCCCGCCTTCGGACACCGGATTCTCACCATCCCCGGCTCTCTTTACGTCCTACCCGGCGGGATACTCTTCCCGTCTCTGCCTTTATTCCTATTATACGCTATTTTTTCCCGCTTGTCAAGAGGTTATGCGAAACTTTGTTGATTTTTGACAACGCGCAGCGAAAATACCGACCGTCATCTCACGCCGCGACATTCTCCCGCGCCAAAACATCCTCCCCGGTCCCGGCAAGCCTCCAAGCGGCGACCGTCACACAAAGCATAAGCGCGGATATCACACCGCCCGTCACCGAACAGAAATCCATCCCCATAAGCAGCGGCATCCCGGACGTCGCGACCGCACCCAGCCCCACAGCCATAACAAACCTGAAATACCCCCGTCTCGCCTCGAACACCGCCCCGACAAGCCACAACCCGAGCAAAACGCAGGACAGCACCGCCGTCATAAGCGGTCCGAAATTCGCGTACCCGAACGGCAGCGGGTCAAAATACGAATACGTCTCCCGGACACGCCCCTCCGGACTCCCCGGCGCCCCGGCAAACACACAGACCGCTCCCCAAGGCAGCAGCTCAAGAACCACCGTCACCGCCGTGCATATAATTCCCGCGATCCTCATCCTGTCGAACTTCATGACATATCCCTCCGTTTCCGCGAAGCTCTGAACTTCATGTCTGTTTGACGGACGGGAAAGAGAAAAGTTCCGCAAAAAATAAAATTTCTCACAAAAAAGAGACCGCCGCATCGCGGCAATCTCCTTTTCAGACCTCCGATCTCAGAACACGACGACAAGCATCATCTTGAAGCGCTCCTCACCGTAAACGGCGTGCGGATGCCCGGCGGGCATGACTATCGACTCGCCCTCACGGAGGATATACTCCTCATCGTCAATCGTGATCTTCCCGACGCCGTCAAGGCAGGTGACAAACGCGTCGCCGCCCGACTTATGCGAGCTGATCTCCTCGCCCTTATCGAACGAGAACAACGTCACGCTCACCGCCGGATTCTGCGCCAGCGTCCGGCTCACGACCTGTCCCTCCTGATACGCGACCTGATCGCGCAGGGCGACAACCTCGGATTTCGGAATGTTCTTGATACGCTCGCGCTTTACGGTGGTTATTTTTTTCGCGGTTATTATGTCTTTCATTTTATAGATGTTCCTTCCCTGATATAGTTGTATATTATATAATTATACCGCGTTCCGGATTCTTTTTCCGTTGTCACGGCAACATTTTTTGCTCATTTAATGGTTTTTTTACATAAAATACAAATTCAGGCATCTCACCGAATATTCATATGCACCCTGAAATGCGACTGCCTGAACTCGGACGGCGTAACCCCGGCGCTCCGCTTGAACGCCTTCATGAAGTATTTTACGTCCCGGAAACCGACCGCCGCCGCCACGTCACCGATCTTCAGGTCCGAGTCGAGAAGCAGCTTCTTCGCCTCCTCAATGCGCACCGAGTTCGTGTAGGCGCATATCGTCGTGCCGTACTCCTCGCGGAATATATGCGTCAGGTAGTCGGGGTTATAGTGAAACACTGACGCGAGGTGCGCGGCGCTGATGTCCTCCCGCGCGTGTATGCGCAGGTACTCCTTCACCTTCGCCGCGACGGCGCGGCTCTTGCCGTTCGTTTCCGCGAGAGTGTCCGGCACGAGGGCGCGGTCCGCCTCAAGCGCGTTCTCGTTCAGCTCCGCGAGAATCAGACGGATATACAGCCCGCACATCAGCCTCTTCGAGCCCACGTCCTCATATATCCTCTCGGATGAGTCTATCATCTGATGAAAAAGCAGCCTGATCCTCTCCGGATGAAGTATCGTCCCATACTCGGGAATTCTGAATGTCCCACTGCCCGTCTCCTCCGTATACTCCGCCGCGCCTTCCGGAAACGTGAAATGGCACCAGAAATGCGACTGTCCGCCGCGCGCCGGCGCCGTGCCGTAATGCTCATGTCCCGGAAACAGCAAAAGATAACTGTCCTTCGTCAGCATATACTCCCGCCCGTCCTGCGCTATAGGATAACAGCCCCCGCACCCGACAAGCAGAACGGCGCTGTCAAGCCGCCGTCTCGGGTGCAATGTCCCGTCCCCCTCGACAAATTTCCCGGCGGACGCGAAGTCGACGCCTGCGATATTTTTCAGTATCATGTTCATCATATAGGAAAATTCCACCTTTTCGGTATCGGCGTAGGTTTACATCCGCGCCGTACGGTGTTATAATATAGACATATCGCGATGCAATTGCATAAATATTATATCAATTCCGGGAGAAAAAGTCAACCCGATCAGGAGATTTTCCATGAAAAACAAACGCATTTACCCACTTGTCACGGAAACAGAGATAAAAGATAGCTTTTGGACACCTTACCTTGAGAAGGTCCGGACGGTCACCCTGCCGTACGTTCTCGAGCGCCTCGAGGGCGACGGCTATCTTGACGACTATCTCGCCGTGGCGGGAAAGAAACAGTTCGCTCACCGCGGCCCCGGCTTCTCTGACGGTCTGCTTCTCGAGACACTGAGAGGCGCCTGCGATATGCTCGCCGTCAGACACGACAAGGCGCTCGCCGACAGTATCGAGCGGATAGTCTCGATCATCCGCGCGGCGTCCTACACGACCGACGGGTTCATATCGACATATGTCCTGAACGACATGCCGGACAAGCGCTGGGGCGAGAACGGCGGGAACATCGTCATCCAGCACGACCTGTACAATCACGGCGCGCTCATTGAAGCCGCCGTCAGCCACTACAGAGCGACCGGAGAGACGACCCTCCTCGACTGCGCCGTGCGCGCCGCGAACCTCATCTGCCATGACATCGGATACCCGCCGCAGCAGAATATCGTCCCGGGTCACTCGCTGCCGGAAGAAGCTTTTGTCAGGCTATATCACCTCTTCAAGGAAACAAGGGCGCTCGACGATTACGCGGAGAAAATGAACGTCGACCCGGACGCCTACCTTGAGATGGCGGACTTCTGGTACAAGGCGAGAGGAAACCACGAGAACCGAAACACAAGCCCGAAATTCTCCCACGAATACAATCAGGACAACGTAACCTTCGAGGACGCGCGCGAAGCCGTCGGTCACTCTGTCAGGGCGGCGCTCTGCTACACCGGCGCGGCTGACGTCTCGCTCGCTTACGGCGACGGCAGATACACAAAGGCTCTCGACGCCCTCTGGGACAACGTCGCGCACAGAAAGCTGCACATAAACGGCGGGATCGGAACAAGGCACGATATCGAAGGCTTCGATACCGATTATAATCTTCCGAATGACGCATACCTCGAGACATGCGCGGCGATTGCGCTCGCGTTCTGGGCGGGGGAAATGAACCTTCTTTCCGAGAAGAGCGAATATTTCGACGTTTTCGAACGCGCTCTGTACAATAACATCATTGACGGTGTCGGAGAGGATTTCAGGCATTTCTTCTACCAGAACCCGCTCGTCTCCGAAGGCGGCGTCAAGCGCTGGGAATGGCACGGCTGCCCCTGCTGCCCGCCTATGCTGATGAAGATATTCGGCTCGCTCGCGAGGTATATCTACTCTTACTCGGATGACACTCTGTGTGTCAATATGTTCATAGGCAGCCGCGTGAGGGCTGGCGGAATCGAGGCTGAGCTCGACGGTAAGACCCTCACCGTGAAGAGCGGAAAACCGCTCACGCTGAAGATTCGCGTTCCGGAATACGTATCGGACTTCAAGCTGAGCATCGACGGGAAACCCGTGGATTTCAGAACCGAAAACGGCTACGCGGTGCTTGACGGTATCACGGACGCCGTAATCACAATGTCGTACGGCGAAAAGCTCCGCAGAGTCTTCGCGAACCCGAAGGTCGAAGCCGACGTCGGAAAGGTCGCGATAATGAACGGAAAGTTCCTCATGTGCGCCGAGGGCATCGACAACGGCGGGGACACCGGTTTCACCGTGGCGGAAAACCCTGTGCTCAGATATGACGGTGAAAACGTCGTCGGAAAACGCGCGGACGGGAAAGAATTCAGACTGATTCCGTACTACAAATGGTGCCGCCGCACGACCGGAAGACCCAGGGACGACAGAATGGCGGTATGGTTCAGGCAGGAGAACATGAAGGACACAAAAACGCTGGAGAATATGATAGGAGGAAAGCTTTATGAAGACTACGATTGAGAAAAGAGTCATCAGCGCAGCACTCGCGGCACTGACACTGGCACTTGTGTCCTGCGGGCAGACCGGAAGCGGGGATGGTGAAACAAGCACAGAGCCGACCAGAACAACAGAAACGACAGCGCCGGAGGAAACAGTCGACACAAGATACGTTTCCGATCTCGAAGTGCGCGATTTCGACGGGAAAGAGTTCCGGATCGTGTCCTTTGAGTGCGTGAACGTCCACTACAACATGGTGCCGGAGGAGGAGACGGGCGACACGATAAGTGACGCGCTCTTCGCGAGAAACCGTGACGTGACCGATAAATACAATGTCAGACTCACAGAAACCTTCAATAACTGGAACGACGGAGGTCTGCGCGCCTCTGTCCTTGCCGGAGACGACAGCTATGACATCATATCGGTATCCTGCCCGAGCGCTCTGCCGTGGTACCGCGATGGACTTATCATCCCGTACGATGATCTTCCGAACATCGACCTTGACAAGGGGTACTGGGACAGCTCGGTAAACGAATCGCTCTCGGTTGACGGCGTGCACTATGTCGCGGAAGGCGCGTATAATCTTGACATATATGACCTGACTTTCTGTCTGCTTGTCAGCAAGCCGCTCTGCGAACAATACGGGATTGAAGACATCTACAGTAACGTCAGTGACGGCAAATGGACGTTTGATATGATGAAAAACTACATGATGCTCGTAACGTCGGATATCAACGGCGACTCAGTCATGGACGAAAATGACCAGTACGGTTACACGGCACACCCGAAGATGACAGCGCCCGGCTTCTGGATCGGCGCGGACGAGCTCTCGGTTGTCAAAGACGAGAACGATCACCCGGTGATCAACATGACCGACCAGCACTTCGTCGAGGTGTTCGACAAGATATTCAATGTCGTATGGGACAGCAACGCTTCATATCTGACGGCTGGTGACCAGCTCGACATTCCGACCGAGTGCCGCAAGGTGTTCAGCGAAAACCGCAGTCTGTTCATTGATATGTCGTTCTTCTACATCGAGGCGATGCGTGGCGTCGAGACCGATTTCGGTATCATACCGTATCCGAAATACGACGAGAATCAGTCGGAGTATCACTCGAGAGTCTGCTACTACTTCCCGTCCGTGGTTCCGGCAACCTGTCAGGATACCGACTTTGTCGGATATATGCTCGAAACGCTGAACTATGAGTCGTACAAGACAGTCATCCCGGCGTATTACGAGACAGCGCTCAAGACGAAGTACTCACGCGACGCCGAGTCGTCGGAAATGCTCGACCTGATCTTCGCGTCGAGAAGAATAGACATCGGAGATTCAACGCTCTGCGATATAGTCCGCGACAATTTCATCTACACCATGATGAAGAACGATAAACGTGACATCATCTCCACCGTAGCGAGAAACGAAAAGACAATAAATAAAAGGCTTGAACAGTAATCCACGGCAAAACAAAACCGCCGGAGCCCAATGGGCTCCGGCGGTCTTTTAACACGCCAGACTCAGCTTCAGTCGCTGATATAAGGCAGAAGCGCGACGTGACGCGAACGCTTGATAGCGATGGTCAGCTGACGCTGATGCTTTGCGCAGGTGCCGGAGATTCTTCTCGGAAGGATCTTCGCGCGCTCGGAGATGTACTTTCTCAGGCGTGCTACATCCTTGTAATCGATCTCGTCGATATGATCGGCGCAGAACTGGCAGACCTTCTTACGTCTGCGCATTGCGGGACGGTACGGCTTGGACGCGTCTCTTTCGGTCTTCTCTCTATCCATTTTGTTTCATTCCTCTCTGTTTATAATTCAGAACGGGAGCTCCTCATCGCTGCTCAGCACCTCGAACTGCGGCTGACCGCCGTCGGACGCCGGCTTCGGAGTTTGGTTCTGCGGGGCGGCACCGGTCTGTGACATCGGTGTCGCGTAAGCGGGATCATACGCGGACGGCATATATCCACCCTGTCCGCCTCCGAATCCCTGATTCTCACTCTTGGAGTCAACGAAATTAGCCTCGTCAACCACGACCTCGGTAACGTAACGCTTATTACCCTGCTGGTCCGTATAATTGCGCGTCTGGATACTTCCGATCACACAGATGCTCGAACCCTTATGGAAATAACGTGAAATGAACTCCGCCTGCTGCCGCCACGCGACACAGTTTATGAAATCAGCCTGCGGCTGACCCGTTGTGCCGTCCTCATTCTTTGACGCGAACCTGCGGTTGACCGCGATGCTAAAGGTCAGCACCATCACACCGCTGGCGGTCTGTCTCAGCTCGGGATTGGAAGTGAGCCTTCCTCCGAGTATCACCTTGTTGAGGTTGAAATTTGCCATTTTCGTTGTCCTCCGTTCTGTCGAAAATCCTTGGAATACACTGAAAGTCAGTGTTTCCTGCCCTCACTCAGACGATTATTCAGCGTCCGCGGGAGCCTCAGCGGGAGCGGCTGCGGCGGTCTCTGCTGCCTTAGCCTTCTTCTTCGCGAGCTTCTTCTCGTCATGCTTGATGACGATAGAACGCATAATGCCGTCGGTAATACCGAAGACACGCTCAAGCTCGAGCGGGAAGCTCGGTGCGCTCTTGAACTCTACGAGAACGTAGTAACCCTCGTTCTTGTCATTGATCGGATAAGCGAGCTTGCGCTTGCCCCACTCACTGACAGCCTCGATGGTTCCGTTCGCCGCGATAAGACCGGTGAACTTCTCAACAAGTGCCTTAACCGCGTCGTCTCCCTGTTCGACATCAACGATGAACAGAGTTTCATAGGAAGAAATGATTTCCATAGTTGTTACACCTCCTCATGGACATCAGGCCCGATACATAAAATCAGAATTTATACCGGGCAAGGAGAGGATACTCCGAACGCATAAAATGCGGACAGAATTATCCCATACCAGTAAATCATTATACCACAAAACCTCCGTCATGTCAAGGACAACCTTTCAAAAACCAGTCCAGTAATAAAAAATTTACATTTGAAAAGCACAGAAATCCCGCCACCATGTCACCGGCAGCGGGAAAATCATAATATCACTTCACAGCCTCAAACGCCGCGTCGAGCGCCGCTATGAGATCCTCCGCCTTCTCAGTGCCGATCGAAAGACGGATGGTGTTCGGCTTTATGCCCTGATCGGCGAGCTCAGCCTCGGTCAGCTGCGAATGCGTCGTGCTCGCGGGGTGGATCACAAGCGACTTCACGTCAGCGACATTCGCGAGGAGCGAGAAAATCGGGAGGTTGTCGATGAACTTCTGTGCCGTCTTCGCGTCGCCCTTTATCTCGAACGTGAAGATCGAACCGCCTCCGTTCGGGAAATACTTCTTATAGAGAGAATGGCTCGGCTCAAACTCCAGCGACGGGTGATGGACGGACTCGACCTGCGGATTTTTGTTCAGATAATCGACGATCTTAAGCGCGTTCTCAACATGGCGCTCGACCCTCAGCGAAAGGGTCTCGAGCCCCTGAAGGAACAGGAACGCGTGGAACGGAGAGAGCGTAGAGCCGGTATCGCGGAGAAGTATCGCGCGGATATAAGTCACGAACGCCGCGCTTCCAGCCGCGTCGGCAAAGGATACGCCGTGATAGCTCGGGTTCGGCTCGGAAATCCACGGGTACTTTCCGGACTTTTTCCAATCGAAGCCGCCGTCGATGATCACGCCGCCTATCGCGGTTCCGTGACCGCCGATGAACTTTGTCGCGGAGTGAACGACAATGTCCGCGCCCCACTCGAGCGGTCTCACGAGATACGGCGTCGCGAAGGTCGAGTCGACGACGAGCGGTATGCCGTGACGATGAGCGACTTTCGCTATCTCCTCAATATCGACGATATTCGAGTTCGGGTTGCCGAGAGTCTCGATGAAGATCGCCTTAGTGTTGTCCTGTATCGCAGCCTCGAACGAGCCCTCAACATACGGGTCCGCGAAAGTCGTGGTTATCCCGGAAGAAAGCGGGAGGGTGTGCGCGAGAAGATTGTAAGTGCCGCCGTAGATGGTCTTTGACGCGACTATATGCTCACCGCTGCGCGCCAGAGCGGTTATCGTGTAGTTTATAGCCGCCGCGCCGGACGCCACCGCGAGAGCCGCCGAACCGCCCTCGAGAGAGGCTATTCTGCGCTCGAAAACATCCTGCGTCGGGTTTGTGAGGCGGCCGTAGATGTTGCCCGCGTCCTTCAGACCGAAGCGGTCGGCGGCGTGCTGGGAATCATGGAAAACAAAGGACGTGCTGGCGTAGATCGGCACGGCGCGCGCGTCTGTGGTGGGGTCGGCGGTCTCCTGACCGATGTGCAGCTGACGGGTCTCAAAGCTCCAGTTCGCGGAATTTCTGATATCTGACATTTTTATGTACCTTGCCTTTCAATAATTAATTCTCTGTGCCCTGTTGGCTTATTTCTTTGATGTATATATTATACACCAAGTTACTCGGTATGTCAAATACATGAAATTCATGCCAGGCTATAGCTTCAGTCTATAGCCCACGTGTCAATTCAGGATTTCCCATCCTTGCCGTCGGTTCCGGACAGGTATTCGCGGATCTTTTCGACATAGAGCGTACCGATGTCGCTCAACTGAGTGTTCTTTCTTGTTATATAGCCGATTTCCATAGTCTTGTTCCCTTCCGGGTCGGAGCGGTCGAACGGTACCGCCGCGTAGTCGCTTCCGTTGAGCTCCTCGCAGATTATGCCGGAGCAGACCGTGTAGCCGTTCAGACCGACCATCAGATTGAGCATCGTCGCGCGGTCGCAGGCGTGAATGACGCGCGGGAAGTCCGCGGTGCTTATGATCTCCTCCGCGTAATAGAAAGATCCGCTGTCCCCCTGCTCAAAGGTCAGACATGGGTAGTCGTCAAGCTCTTCGCGGCTGATGGAGCTTTTCCCGGCGAGCGGATGCTTCCGGCTGAGGTAGACGTACGCGCCGCAGTTTATGAGGTGGTGGAACTCCAGCTCCGCCCCGCGCAGGAGCTTGTTTATCGCGGTGCGGTTGAAATCGCTGAGATAGAGTATGCCGATCTCGCTTCTGAGCGCCGCGACATCCGAGATGACGTCGCGCGTTTTCGTCTCGCGGATGGCAAACTCGTATTTTGAGGTATCGAAGAACTTCACCGTCTCGACAAACGCCTTGACGGCGAACGAGTAGTGCTGTGTCGAGACGCAGAACCGGCGCTTGAATCCGCCGCCCTTGCCGAACTTTTCGAGAAGCGCCTCGTACTGGCTGTAGACCTGTCTCGCGTAGAGAAGGAATTCCGCGCCGTCGTTCGTCAGTGTGACTCCGTGGGACCCGCGGTTGAAAATCGATATCCCAAGTTCCTTCTCGAGCTCCCTGAGCGAAGCGGTAAGTGATGGCTGCGCGACATACAGAATCTCCGCCGCGCGATTCAGCGAACCCACCTCGGCTATAGTTATCATATAATGCAGCTGTTGGAGCGTCATTGTGTATCCTCCCTGACATGAGCGTTGCAGGCGACGATATCGCGTTGATAATATCACCCACTGCTCAATATTATATCACCGAAAAAGCACACCGTCAAGAAACATCGCGAAAATTTTCCGGAAAAATAAAAAACTTTGAAAAAACGTCTTGACAAGTCGCTCCAAATGTGATATAATAGATTTTGTTGAAGGGGTATAGCTCAGTTGGTAGAGCAGCGGTCTCCAAAACCGCGTGTCCAGAGTTCGAGCCTTTGTGCCCCTGCCAAAGCTTACAGAGCCTTTAGCCATCGTGGTTAAAGGCTCTGTTTTTGTTCTGTTTGGGCTGTAGTTTCCTTGTTTTTTGGGTTTCAGCGGTATTTTTTCTGGTCGTTTCTGTTCCGGATTCTGCCTTTCTGTATTTATCTTCCCGTCTGCCACAGCATCAATAAAGCATCATGAGCGCCGGATTTTAGCTTTTCACAGCTCAAATTCATTCGTCAAACCTGACAATCTTTTGGTGTCCTTTTTGACATAGTATAGCTCAGTTATCTGAGATGTACTGTGTCCGAGTATATCCGCGACCTGTCTCGGTGTCAATGACCTTATTGTACCATCCGCTTGTTTTATTCCGTTGACCAGTCTTGTAGCGAACGTGTGTCTGAAGCTGTGAAGTCCTTTCTTCTCAATTTTCGCCGCTTTAAGTATACGGTAGTATCTCTTCCTGAAATTCACTGGGCGCGTATAATTACCGTTCTCATCCGGTATAAGCGGTGAATCCTCTCCGTAATAAGATTCTTTTCTCAGATCTTTGATCATCTCTATCGCCGTGTTATTGAGCGGGACATCACGTTTGCTCGACATACTCTTGAGCTTTCCGACATTGACCGATCTTCCTGAGGTGGCTTTCGTCCCTTCCCTGTTGTAAATCTCCTTCACCCCTCGTCTTACGTGCATCACTCGGTTGTCAAGGTCTATGTCGCTGTTCATGAGTCCTAACGCTTCTCCGGTTCTTATCCCGGTGTTAAGCATAAGTATATACGCCGCTGACTGCTGGTATTTTCGTCTGCCGTTCTGATTGGTTCCGAACGCTTCGGTTTTGAACCTGTCCAGCTCATCGTCAGTGAAGATTGTTACAGTTTCATTGACCGGGAGATTTTCCTTCCCCTGCCCTGCCATGAAATTTGACCGCTTGATCATCTCAACATTTGTCATAGGGTTTCTTGGGATTTGTTCCTGCTGGTACAGTACTCTGAAATACTCACCGAGTATGGTATATACCTTTTTGACTGTCGTATAAGCATAACCATCGTTCATCTCATCGGTCAGGAGGTTCTTTACGTCCGCCGCGGTTATGTCTCCGACATATCTATCTCCCAGCTTCGGATATATCTGATTCTTCGCTGTACACTCACACCTGTCATAGGTTGTCCTTTCGACTGAAGGAAACTTGAATACCTCAAGCCAGCTCCGCATACTCTCGCGGAGCTTTTTCTTTGTTTCATCCGTAACAGCTATTGATTCGTTGAAGCTCTCGATGTAGGCGGTTATCTTCTTTCCCACCTTCTGCTTGGTTGTACCGCAAAAGCTCTTGCGTTTTCGTTCTCCGGATTCGTCCATGTACCAGACGACGCCTACCCAGCGCCCATCGCTGCGCTTGTACATGTTGCCTGTCGTTAATAGTTTCTTCTGCATATTTGTGGGTCTCCTTTGGAATGATTATTCTGGATTGTGTTTTCCAGTACAACACTATACCACACATTGTAGTGTTTATCCAGTGCGAATCGGATTTGTTAGCATTAAAGTTGCAGTCGCGACTCATATTCACGGATATTTACACTATCAGATCACATCGTCGGCGCGATACCATACTGCTTCATCTTCTCCTCTTTCCTTCGCCGACTGTCTGTCGAAGGTATCTGTGTGCTGTCCTCCACCACCTCATCTTCGTCAATCAGACTCATGACACCAGCCGCAAGATAAGCACTATCAATAAGCATATCGAGTTTGCCGTCATCGAAATCAGCAACAGCCTCATCATATATTTTGTCATACGCTTCTTCTGCTCGTCCAGAAACTGTGAGACTGCCTCTCTCATCCTCCCAACCTGTGTGAACATATTCACGTTCTCCTCCTTCATTGACGATGAAATAGTCCGCATATCTGTCAGCTGATTCTGGTACATCCTCGTCAGTTCTGCCGTCTGAATCTGCATCTCTGTCCTCATATCCTCCTCCGTCATCAGCCTTTCCAGTTCCTGAGACTGAATCGAAAGCCACTCGTTCTGCTTGTCCGTCAGAGCAATCAGAGCCTTGAAGTTCTGCTCGGTCAATGTCACCGACGGCTCGACCTGTGCCGCCGCTTTCGTGAGAGCCGCTGTCTCCCGCTTGTATTCCTCCAACGATTTCCTGCCGTATTCTGAATTCATATTCCATGTTCTCCTTCATATATTTTTCTTCATGTAATTTATTGTCCCGGCATCTGCTGCCATCCGGACAGGTGTACGTTATATTCTTACGCGCGTCCGTCCATCTGACTCTATAGCCCTCCTGTTCCATAAGCCATATGAAATGTCTTTTACTCATCGCTGTCTTCATACAGGAGTCAATTGCAACAGCCAATTGAAGTTTCCAGCTCTCCCGCTTATCCATTGCCCTGTATTCACGGTCGGATATATGAGTATCAGTTCTGCTGTCGGATTTTTTATTGCCGCTGTCATTTTTATTACGTATCGGTCCACAGATACTGAGTCCGTACTCAGATACTACTTTATCTGACGATTCCATAAGCATCCCGATCTCATCCTGCTTTATATGAAACTTCAGACTGGTCTCCGCGTTGACACTGTTCATAACAAAGTGCGTATGAATATGATCCCGGTCACAGTGTGTTGCCGCCACCACTTCGAATCCCTTGAACTTCTCGGTTTCAGCTATAAACCTGAGAGCTATACTATGAGCAAGCTCCGGGGACACATGATCCTCCGGTGAGAATGACTGCACGAAATGATAGTACTGTCTGCCCGATTCCTTTCCATAAAGCAGCTTGGTATTTCTGAACTGTGTGTAAGCGCAGTCCGGATTGCAGTTGATTCCTGTTATGAGTCTCTTGCCATTGAACTTGGTTTTATCCTCACGCATTGTGTAGTCAAGCAGGAATTTCAGTCCTGCCTTGGTCTGGGATTTCTGACGGTTAATAAAATGTATTATCGCCACTTACTCACCTCATGCGCTTCAGAATCTCAGTGAGGTTTTCATTCAGAACCGAAAACTCTTTTCTGACATCATCAAGATATACCGTTTGTATCCTTCCGTCACGGGCAAGCATCTCGAGACGGTTGAGCGTTATCCCGGCTCGGCGGATCTGATTCACCATGGGTTTCAGGTCGTTTATGACTGTGATCCTTTTATTCATACAGGATGCTATGACGAAATCCGTCATAGTCATCCCCGCCTCAGCCGCCTTGCTTGAAATTTTCTCATGATCCTCTGCCGATATACGGCAGTTGAATCGTTTTTCTTTCGGCATACATTTATCCTTTCCGTGCCTTATGGCACATTGTTACTCGGTCTCACTTGAAGTGGGTGCAGGGCTTCCGCCCGCATTTATTTGCGCCAGGCGTACAGCCAGACGCGATGCTGGCTCTCTGCCATTGGCAGAGAAGTCTGCTGACCTTCGGTCATTTTATCTCCCATGCTTTCTGTCATACTCCTCAAGCCGTTTTTCGGCACTGACAAGCGCATACTCACGTCTGAGATTACTCATTTGACAATCGTTGTAATATTCAACCGCCTCCTGTATCGGGAGGATCGTGTAGAGCAGACTTCCGTTATGACGCTTACCGTTTCTAAGTGTGACTTTAGTCGGCTCGGTTGTGATGAGACGTTTCTCCTCAAGCTCACGGACATATTTGCTGATGCTGTTCCGACTCCGGTTTATGGCTTTACCGATTGTCTTGAAACTCGGATAACACTTATACGTTTTACGGTCCTCGCAGTACATGAGGTACGTGTACACAAGTATCGCTCCATCAGATAATCCAAGATTGAAGATGTCATTTGGCAGTTGGAAGTACCTCTGGTGTTGAGGGTTTGACTGCAAGTTATTTGTCAGCATTTTCTATCTCCCGCCGTATTGTTTTTGACCCACTCAATAAATCTCGACTTCTCAACCACCATGCGTTTCCCGATTCGTATCACAGGGAACCCATTCTCGTGCATCAGCTCGTAGCATGATGACAGTGAGATGCCAAGCAGATCTGACAGCATCTCCGAACTTATGAATAACGGCAGTTCATCGTAGGACTTATATACTGATTCCTTCATCTTTGTTTCTCCTTGTAATCTTTCTCCGTTGACGCAAGTGACGCATATGACGCATCATACCGGCACCGCATTTCTTGCGTCACTTGCGTCATTTGCGTCACGCTCCGTTCCATTGATCTCATCCGCTGGACAATAATGAATATCTATCATCCGCTGTCCGCCGCTACGGTAACTTCTGAAAAAGATCTGCTTCTCCTCCATCTTATACCGGTAACGATTCATCTGTTGTTTTAGTGCCTTCGCGGTAATTGTCACATTGACAAACTCACAGAACCGTTCAGTGAACTCAGAATTGCTTCCTGAATACGATCTGATCTTCATGATGAATTCTATCACCCTGACTATTGTATCTGGCAACAACATCTCCGGAGTTTCAAGACTGTCCTGAATCACCTCCCATGTGTGAATCTCCTTACCGAGTTTAAGTTCAAGTTCCCGGTCAGGAATATCTCTCCCTGTACAGCATAGTGTCGCGATGTCAGCATTGCGACGGCTCTTATCGAGTATATATGCCGCGTCCACCGCTCCCGCTATCCCAGTTGATCCTGAGATCTTATTCAGCGGATCACTATCACCCATCTTACGTAGATGATGTACGAGCAGAATAGTTATGCCAAGCGAATCCGCGAGAAACTTTATTTTTCTCACCTCTTCATAATCCGACGCGTATGACACATCACAGCTTGTCCCTCGTATCAGCTGAAATGTATCTATCACCACAAGCGACAGATCAGGATATGCCTCTGAGAAAGAACGGATCTGATCTTCAAGCCCGCTTTCCATTGTTCCTGCCTGTGTGGCGAAGAACACATTCGCTGGTACTTCATCTGCAATATTGCATAGACGCTCCTGAATACGTCTGAGGCTGTCTTCGAGGCACAGGTACAATACCGTTCCATTTATTGTCGGCTGACCAAGAAATGACTCACCTTTCGCCACCTTTACGCACAGGTCTAGTACTAACCATGACTTACCTATCTTCGGTGCGCCCGCAAGGATACATAATCCCTGCGGAATAAGTGTCTCGACGCAAAACTTTGTCGGTGCAATTCTTTTCTCCATCAGGGTTTCTCCGTCGATTACCGTGAGCTTGCTTGATGTGATTGGTTTATTTTCGGTTGTCGTTTGTTACTCCTTTCTTCTGGCTCACGCCGCCTCACAATGGCGCGTGTGGCTCGTTCTGGTTTGACTGCGGTAACTTATCACGCGTGATACAACAATGCCACGTCCGGCGTTTACGCGGCTTGTGTGTGATACCGCAATCCACTTAAATTTCACTGATCTATGTCATCTGATCATCTCCTCTTACTATTATAGTTTTTTCCGGGCTTTTGAGAGGTGTTTTCTGGTAGTTAACCAGAAAATATTTATTTTGTTTACATTTTGAAATCTGTTGGATGAATTCGAACTTCATCAACTGACCGGTCATGGATAGTTCCCTGCGTTAAGCGCAGGGTATTACTTCCATTGACACTAACCTTAGTTCAAATATCCCACATTCCAAAAGGGGTGAACGTTTTGTTCACCCCTTCGCCATCGCCGCATACAAAATATAACTCCGCCAGACGTTTTGGAGCATCTTTTTACACCTCCGCAAAATAAAAAACGTGATCTCACCCGCTTTCGCGAATGAGATCACATCTCTTTTTATTACTTACAGCCAACTTTATACCACATTTCAAACGTTTTGTCTAGAGGGGATGGGACTTTTTTTGATTGTTCAGGTGACATTATATTAACTTTTCCGTAACGATAGGTTTTCTTTGAGTAGGTACAATGTACTCTGAAGTATATTGTATTCGGAGGAAATTATGACAAAAACATACGGATATGTGCGAGTCTCGAGCCGGGATCAGAATGAGGAGCGTCAGCTAATCGCCCTGCGCGAATGCGGCGTGGACGAAAAGCTCATTATCATCGACAAGCAGTCGGGAAAGGATTTCGACCGACCGGGCTACAAACGCCTGATGAAAAGGATAAAACCGGGAGACACGCTCATAATCAAGAGCATAGACCGGCTCGGGCGGAACTACGATGAGATTCTCGATCAATGGAGAATACTTACAAAAGAAAAGCAGGCGCATATCGCCGTGCTCGATATGCCGCTCCTCGACACGCGGAACGGACGCGATCTCACCGGAACGCTCATCGCCGACATCGTTTTGCAGCTGTTATCATATGTGGCTCAGACCGAACGTGAGTTTATCCGCCAGCGTCAGCGGGAAGGAATCGAAGCCGCGCGGCAGAACGGAGTTCACCTCGGCAGAAGGTCGATGGAACGTCCGGATTCCTTCGAAATGGTCAGGGGAGCGTGGGAAAACGGTGAGCTCTCCTGCCGCGCCGCCGCGAAGCTGCTCGGCGTATCGCACACCACGTTCAGAAATTGGTGCAAATTAGCTGATTCAGAGTAAAAAAGCAATTTTCTATCTGTCAGAACGGAAAATGTTAAAAAAAGTAGACGTTAATTTCTGTGAAAAGCTTGACAAATCGGTTGAATAGTGGTATAATGTAATGTGCAAAAAGCTCGGTATATTTCGATTCACTGAGCTTTCGACTCAAATTTTCCTATGTAAACAATAGTCTACCTTAATTTCCACTTTTGCTCGATTCTCAAAAGTTAGGTTTCAATGTTTTTCGCAGATATTCATATTCACGCGCTTGCTGGTGTCGATGACAGTCCTTCCGATGAGGAGGAGATGTTCGCGATGATCGACGAAGCCTATGATCAGGGTGTCAGAGCGATCTGCTTCACCCCGCATTGGTATCCGGTCTCGTTCGGCAACAATTCAGAAAAGGCGCTGGCGGCGTTTGATCTGGCGAAAAGCTATATCTTGGCGAAAAAAGTCAAAATGTACCTTTTTCTAGGGAACGAACTCAGATATTCGAACGGCGCGGCTGATTGGCTGCGTGACGGTTCGTGCAGGAGACTCAACCGGACAAGATTTGTTCTCGTCGATTTCAGCTCAGGCGAGCGTTGCGAGGACATGATCGACGGAGTCAGGAATATCCTGAATATCGGCTACAAGCCGGTCTTCGCGCATATTGAACGCTATCCGGACATCGGAAAGGATCTCAGGTGTACGCTCTCGCGGGAATGCTCGCGGCGGTTGTTGTCTGCGGCTTATGTCGTGATATATCTCCTCGACGGCTCGGCAGGTTTCTGCGCAAGACGAGGCTAGACGAGTTACCGCAGCTCTGGAATATCCTGAAGGGCGAGCTGAGTATAGTCGAACCGCGCCCTGAGCGTGAGTGCTTCTATAAGTAGTTTGAGACCTGCATACATGGGTTCAGCAATCGGCTGAAAGTGAAGCCTGGGCTTACAGGGCTCGCGCATGTGAACGGCAGGTATGATCTGAAGCCGGAGGAGAAGATCGTTTTTGATATGGAGTATATACGGGAACGGTCGGTTTGGATTGATCTTGGAATCATTTTGAAGACGGTCGGAGTCGTGGTGTTTGGGCGCGGGGCGAAGTGAGGCGTTCATTGGGGAACGTTTATCAAATGAAGAAAACACTCGATTATGACGATATAAGCTGATTGATGCATAATCTTTGATATGCGGAGAGGAAAAATACTTTATGAAGATTGCTGTAGTATCGATTGGTAGTTTTGATACACAATACTCGGACTATCATATTATGCGGGATATTATACTTGGTCTTTTGGAACGAGGCCATGAGGTGAACCTGATCCAGAAACAGTATTTGAATATACCTCAATATCCGCAGCAGTTTGATAAGTATTTTGGAAAACAGCTTCAAGTACATAATATCAAGTTTGAGAAAAAGGCAAAGGCTGACTTGAAGGCTCGCTATCTGGCAGATTTGTCTTATTACAGACAGGCTTGCAAATGGATGAAAGAGAATAAACCGGACAAGGTTTTCCTCCAGTCATGCAACACGGCGTTCTTCACAGTGTTTTATTCGAAGCACATTTTGAAGTGCCCGCTACTTTACAATGAACAGGATATCTTCCCGGAAAATGCCTACTTTGCTGGAATTCTTTCAGAAAGCAGCATGGTTTATAAGGTGGCTCATGCACTGCAAAAATATGCTTACAAAAATGCAACAGCGCTTAGTACGATTTCCGATGATATGAAATCTACCATCGTTACTCGGTATGGCATCTCGGAGGATAAGGTGCAGGTGATTTACAACTGGGGGCATGAGGAGCTGAAAGCCCACAGTGAGCAGGATAATGTGTTCTTAAAAAAATATCCGAAGAAGCCCGGGGAGTTCCGTGTGGTGTATGCGGGTAATCTGGGCAAGATGCAAAATGTGGAGCTTATTTTGGAAACCGCAGCTTTGATGAAAGATGATGCGGATATCAGCTTTTATATCGTTGGTGGCGGTGTAAACGAGGTACAGCTTAAGACATTTGCAAAAGAAAAGGACTTGAACAATGTGACATTCGTGGGGATGCAACCGCCTGAAGAAGTGGCAGATCTCTATGCTGCTGCCGATGTCAATGTGATTCCTCTTAAAAAAGGGCTCATCTATGCAGCGCTTCCGAGTAAAACGGCTGACTGCCTGATTGCAGGTAAACCGATTATTACTTGTGTTGATGATGAGTCGGAGTTTGCAAAGCGCTGTTATGATAATGGGATTTTTAACGCTGGTACAGGTAGTGCAATCAGATTGAAGGACTTGATTACCAGAAGGAAGATAGAAGACACAGGAGCCGAGTCTTATGGATTTGACGATGCCTTTAAAAAAGAAAAGAACGTAAATCAGTATTGTGTTTTGCTAGAAGCTCAATAACTGCAGTTTCTACTTGGGGTTTCCTATTAGATAAGAAGTGATTAAAGATTAGAATTAATATGTTTCAATATAATTGATTGAAAGGGAAAAATAATGAAAATTGGAATTATTGCGGCAAATGATATCCGCTTTTCGCCATATATCTTTTTTTATACGAGAATACTTGATTGTCTCAAATATAATTATGAGATTATTTACCCACATAGATCTGGCATAGAGGATACAACAACGCAACTTCAAACGCATGTTATAACATGGCACGACCATTATGGGGCAGCAGCAGCGTATACTAGATATGCAATAGATGTTGCACGAGTGATTGACCGTGAAAAATATGATGCGCTTATAGTTTTGACCACAGCAAATGCAGTATTTTTGATGCCATATTTGAAGCGTCATTATAGAAAACGGTATATTGTGGATATTCGGGACTATACTCATGAAAATGTAAAACCATACTATTATCTCGAAGAAAAGGCATTAAGAAATGCGATGCTAAATGTTGTTTCTTCAAGACGATTTTCACGGTTTTTACCTACGGACAATACATATTGTGTATGTCATAATATATCGTCATACAATTCGAAGGAAATTGATGCAGGCTTAGTTAACCGAAATAAAGAACCTATCTGCATTTCGTATATTGGAGCGGGTAACTATTTAGATAGCTGTGAGAACCTGATTAGATTAGTAAAAAACGACAAGAGGTTTATACTGAAATTCTATGGCCCCAATACTATTAGGCAGAAGTTGGTAGAAAGAAAAGTTGAAGTAGAATATCCCAATGTCATGTTTTGCGGACCGTTTTCGCAAGATGAAAAAGGCGAGATTATCGCAGAATCGTCAATATTGTATAATGCATACGGAAACGGTTGTGAATTACTAGATTGTGCACTGTCGAACAAACTGTATGATTCATTAATATTTAGGAAGCCAATACTTGTGAGCCCAGATACGTATATGAGTGAAATGGCCGGACCGTTAGGATATAGTATAGAATTAGCAAAAGTAGAGTCATTGGACAGCCTGTATAAGTGGTATTCGGGGGTTGATTGGGAAGAAATTGACAAGTTTGCAGAAAATCAGATGCAGGAAATTACTGAAGAACACAGAGAAACTGTACAGACAATTAAGGAAAAACTAAAGCATATTTGAGGAACAATATATGAAAAGAATTTGTTTTGTTCATGCAGGACTGGAACAACACGGTGGTATTGGTAGAGTTGTATCAATTATTGCAAATGGATTATCAAGAGAAACAGACATTGAGGTCGTAGTTGTTTCATTCTGTAAGGAAACAGGTAGAGACGTCTATGTGCTGAATGAGAATATAAAGACCTTCAACCTATTTGATAGTCGTATTTCTATGAAGAAAGCACTCTTGTCTGGTGGTATTGGCAGGTTGTCTAAGATTGTTCGTGATAATTCAGTTGATGTCATCATTGCATGTGGTGCTTTATATTATCCGCTAGTTGTATGTGTTGCAAAATTGTCAAGAATTAAATCAGTATGTTGGGAGCATACAAATCCGGAATACGGGAATGACTATAAGTTTCAGAAGTACTGTAGAGCAATCGGTGCTAAACATTCGGATGTGAATGTCCTGATTGCCAAGGACTCTGTAAAGTACTATTGCGAAAAATATCGAATAGACAATAATAGACTGATTTATAATCCAGCAGATGAATTATTGTTCAAAAAACCCGTTAAATACAATACGAATAGTCGAAAGATTGTAAGCGTTGGAAGATTAAGCTACCCAAAGAATTATATGTGCCTTCTAGATGTTGCCAAAAACGTATTACAGAAAAATGCAGAATGGAGCTGGGATATTTACGGTGACGGGGAAGATAGAAAAATCTTAGAAGACAGAATCGTGGAACTTGGCCTAACCGATAGAGTAACACTAAAGGGAAATTCTTCTAATATGTACAGCCTTTATGATGATTATGCAATCATGGTAATGACCTCTCGATATGAAGGATTTCCAATGGTTTTGATAGAGGCTGCATCAAGAGGACTCCCGCTTGTAAGCTTTGATATCCATACGGGGCCGAATGAGATTATTGTTAATGGGGCGAATGGTTATCTGATTAACAAAGGAGACGTAGTAGGCATGAGCGAAAAAATATCGCTGCTTATCCAAGATTTTGCGTTAAGAAGGGCATTCTCACAAGAGGCAATTAAATCAGTTGAACGATTTAGGGAACAGCAGGTAATAGACAGGTGGATTGAACTGATAAAGGAATTAGATTAATCATGCTGTGCAGACATGATAACACATTCATAAGCCAACGAGCTATAAATGTTCTAACGATTGGATACGTATTTTTGTCATATTTTGAATACTATATCCAAGCATTTACTGGCTCTGTAACAAAGTATTATATTTTGATTTTTGCGCTTGTGCTTTTATATAGGAATCATTGGAAGACGACTCTTAACATATATGTTAAATCTTACTGCCTTTGGTTCATATTTAAGTTCCTCTCGATATATTGGTCAAATATGACAAATACCGATGTGAGTTCACACTTTGTGTCGCAGGTTGGAATCGTTATTCTTTTGATTGCATTACTAGGGGGAAAACCGAATAAATCGCAGATAGATAGCTTTATAAAATCTAATTACTGGTGCAGTTTTGCGTTTGCCGCACTTTCTATAGTCTTCCGTGATTCTTATATAAGCGAAGATTTTGTTGCAAGACAGGTATTAACGCTGTTTGGGCGACAGAATGACCCTAATAACTGTGCAGCCTTCTTAAGTGTAGGTTTTGCAATTGCAATGTACTCGCTTGTTATAGAACGAAGACGATTGCTGCTTAATTCTGTAGTTTCTGTTACGTGTTTATATGCGATTCTTTTAACCGCCTCAAGAGCAGGTTTTATGGCTGTGGGGTGTATCATTGCCGTCGTTTTATTCTTCCCCAAAAGTGGTGAGAAGGTAAAAATAACTGATCTGATTGTCAAGCTGCTTATTTTTATTGTAGTTGGCTATATTGGGGTGACTGTAGTTTCTCAGTACCTGCCGCAAGCAAGTCTGGACAGGTTGTTTAATCTGGGACAATATGAGGCGGCATCTGGTAGACAGGATAGATGGAAGGCAGCGTTAGAATTATGGGCGGAGCGACCAATATTTGGCTGGGGTTGGGGTGGATATCAACTACCACTAGCATTGCATGGAGGCATACACAATACTATATTGGATAACCTATGTGATGTGGGAATTATTGGAACGCTATTTTGGAGTACTCCAATCATATATTTAACCGCGTATTCTTTAAAGAGAAAAGATGCCTTGACATTGCTGATTCTATGGGTTGGAGTTTTTGCTGCCATTGGTATCGATGCAATTAATAAGAGATTTCTTTGGAATTCAATTTATTGTGCTGCAATGATGGAACTGTATTATAGAGAAACAAATTGCTTCTTGTCGGTGTTCAATAATAATTCGAAAGAGGAATAGGTATTGCTAAAATGAAAATGCTATGGAGATTGTTCTATACTATCGTGGCAAGGAATCTTCCTGCTTCATATTCTCCGGTGAAGATTTTTCAAAAACAACTCCGATATATCTCAGCAAAGGGTTTTTGTGAGAGTGTTGGAAAGAATGTTAATATTGAAAAAGGTGCTGTTTTCTCGAGTAAGCTGAGGATAGGAGATAATTCAGGGGTAGGTGTCTGTGCAAATATACAAGGATCGTGTACCATCGGAGAAAATGTCATGATGGGGCCGTATTGCACAATTTACACTATTAACCATGAGTATAAAAATACAGATGTTGCTATGTGCAATCAGGGGTTTCGTGAAGAACAAGCAGTTATTATCGGTGATGATGTCTGGATCGGTGGGCATACGATAATTCTGCCGGGTGTCCATATCGGAAGTCATGCAATCATTGGCGCAGGGAGTGTTGTTAGAAATAATGTTCCTGAATATGCTGTTGTGACAGGAAATCCAGCAGAGGTGAAAAAATATAGGGGGGTACGGTGATGAAAACAGTTTTTATCTGTAAGGATCCCTTCCCGTATAGCGGAGCATGCTGTAGCTTACTACTTAAGATGCTTCGGTCTGGTCTAAACAAGGAGTTAGATGATATCCATATTATATGCTCATATGATTTGAAACAACGAGACAACTCACAAAAATTTGAGAAGGATGTAACAATTCATAGGCTGTATTGGTGGGACGGAATATCGTTGAAAGATCTAATTAGAAATTTCTGGTTTCATCCTGTGTCTGCATCTAAAGGTGTTGTAATAAAATTCCTAAAAAAGATGGGGAAAAAACACGAGTTTGAACTGGACCAAGATGTCATTCGACAGATTAAGAAAATCTTGCGACAAATCGGATGTGATTCCGATGATGTGATTGTGCCGGTTGCTGGATTTTATGAAACGGTAACAGCTGCACTAGAGTGGAAGAAGGATAATAAATCTCGAGTTATTTCGTATCAGGTTGATCCGTGCTCAACAAACAAGGCGTATAGTACTAAAAGTCTAGAGATGAGACAAGATTATGAAAGAAATATGTATCATCAGTCTGATTTCGTTATTACTACACCTATTATAAAAAAAGAACTTGCACGGATGCTGCCACATACGGATATGGACAAAACTGTAGCTATGGAGTTTCCAAATTTAGAGTTGTCAAGATTGCAGTTGAAAGGTAGACAAGAAGCCAAAGATAATGAAAGAAAAGAGATTTCATGCGTGTTCTGTGGAATGGTATATCAAGGTGTTAGAGATCCCGGATTTGCCATGAAGCTTTTTAGTGGATTGAAAAATGATACGAAGCTCGTAATGGTTGGAGTAACTCGAAAAGAAGCGAGTGAGTATGTCCCAGAGCAAGATATAGGAGGCAATATAACCTTTTGCGGGTATCTTCCAGCAGATAAAACGCAAGATTATATTGAAACCGCAGATTTTTTAGTGAATATTGGTAATAAGGTTCTAAATCAAGTACCGAGCAAGTTGTTTACATACATTGCGACTGGAAAACCAATAATTAACTTGTGTACAAGTCGAAACTGTCCAACTATCCCATATTTAGACAAGTATCCACTATCCTTAAATGTCTTTGAGGATGACATATTGGAGGCTCGTAAGCAAGTAGAAAGTTTTATTGCAAATTCAGTTGGAAAACGTGTGGCTGCTGAAGAAATAGCACATGATTTTTATGAGTGCTCTGCGGAGTACTGTGCTAACGTGATGAATTCGCAAATAAGAAAGTTGGCAAATTAGTGCATATAAGGTTGAGGAATTGACTATGAAAAAAGTAATGCTCGTTTTCGGCACTCGTCCGGAAGCGATTAAAATGTGTCCGCTTGTTAATGAATTGAAGAAACGCAATGAATTGGAGACAGTTGTTTGTGTGACTGGACAGCATCGTCAGATGCTGGATATGGTTCTTGAGGCATTTGATGTTGCCCCGGACTATGACTTGTCCATCATGAAGGATAAGCAGACGCTGTTTGACGTAACTACCAATATTTTGAATAGCATCAAAGCTGTTCTGGAAAAGGAAAAACCTGATGTAGTATTGGTACACGGCGATACATCTACGACCTTCGTGACTGCATTGGCTTGCTTCTATATGCAGATTCCTGTAGGTCATGTAGAAGCTGGTCTGCGCACCTACAATATCTACAGCCCGTATCCGGAGGAATTCAATCGTCAGGCGGTATCCATTATTAGTAAATTCAACTTTGCTCCTACAGAGCTTTCTAAGCAGAATCTGCTGAAAGAGGGCAAAGATCCAGCCAGCATCTATGTTACTGGCAACACGGCTATTGATGCTTTGAAGACTACCGTGCGGGAAAACTATACGCACCCTGAACTGGAATGGGCAAAGGACAGCCGTCTAATCATGATTACTGCCCATCGCCGTGAAAATCTCGGTGAGCCAATGCGTCATATGTTTAAAGCGATTCGCCGTGTCATGGATGAGCATCCGGATGTGAAGGCAATTTATCCGATTCACATGAATCCTGTAGTGCGTGAAATCGCAAATGAGTATCTGGGTGACGATGATCGAATCCATATCATCGAACCGCTGGATGTTCTGGACTTCCATAACTTCCTGAGCCGTAGCTACTTGATTTTGACGGACTCTGGCGGAATTCAGGAAGAAGCTCCTTCTCTGGGTAAGCCTGTTCTGGTGATGCGTGATACCACTGAGCGTCCGGAGGGTATTGCAGCAGGTACACTGAAGTTGGTTGGCACGGAAGAAGAAACGATTTATAAAGAGTTCAGCCGTCTGCTATTTGATAAGGATGAGTATGAGGCAATGAGCAAGGCAAGCAATCCATATGGCGATGGACACGCCTGTGAGCGGATTGCGGATATTTTGGAAAAATCGTAAATACGACATCATATAATGAAACAATATGGGGGAGTGAGAAATCAGCCATGCAAACTGTTGCGTTGCTAACAAGTGAGGAGTCATTCATTAATAATTACGGAGCGGCTCTACAGGGGTATGCATTATATACGACATTAAAGGAGCTGGGATTAGCTCCCTGTATAGTTCGTTATCGGGGTGGAGAAGCAAGAAACAGCCAGATTGCGTATCGTCTATTCCAAGTTAAGCGTTTTCTTGGTAAGAAATATCGTGCCATAGTGGATTCAAAACCTGAACAGTATACCGCGGAAGTCTTGGAAAAAGTAAAAAAGAGAGAAAGAATGTTTGAAGATTTCTCGCTTTCCTACATGTCTTTTTGGAATGAGACGAGAGTTTCGTGGCAGCAACTAAGAAAGGACTATCCTAAATGTGATTGCTATATTTGTGGAAGTGATCAAATTTGGAATCCATATTTCAAGAGTGGCTTTAACGACCCGGGGTATTTTTTGGCTTTTGCGCCAGCCAATTCTCTCAAGATTGCCTACGCACCAAGCTTTGGCTGTGACGATATTCCAGAAACGGCAAGAAAAACGTTACCTGCTCTTTTGAAGGATTTCAATGCGATTTCTGTCAGAGAGCAGTCTAGTGTTGAAATCGTTAGAAAATATGCAAATCGAACAGCAGAACATGTGCTTGACCCAACACTTCTTAGAACAAATAAGCAGTGGCGTCATATTGCAAAAAAACCGGAGGGGCTTCCCGAGCATTATATCTTGTCCTATCGTTTTGCTGAATCCGACAGTACAAAGCAGATGATTGACCGAATCGCCGTGGAAACGGGACTGCCCGTTGTTTCGCTCCCGTTGTCTGCAGTAGCAATGAAGGACGATTACTATTCTGTCTTTGAAGCAGGTCCACAAGAATTTGTGGGTTTGATAGACAACGCTTCATTGGTTTGTACAGACTCCTTCCATGCAACCGTATTCTCTATTATTATGAAGACACCGGTTTGCGTGTTCCTAAGGGAGTCTTACGAGAATGGTAATAGCATGAATTCTCGTATTTATAGTCTTCTAAAAATGCTACACTTAGAGTCGCATATCATCACTTCGGATGCAAAACTTAGCGATGCAATGAATTGTATTCAAGAGGATTATACAGAGGCTCATAAGATTTTGAATGTAGAGCGAGAGAAATCGATGAAATTCCTAAGAGATGCACTTCGAATGAATTGAGGTTTAAATTATGGCAAAACAGGTGTGCGTTGCAGAGAATGACATGGCCAAATGCACAGGCTGTATGGTGTGTGTCGATGCTTGTCCTGTAAATGCTATCAAAGAGAGTTTTACAAAAGATGGATTTAGAATCCCGAAAGTAGAGGAGGACAAATGCGTTAAATGCGGGCGATGCATGAAAGTATGTGGTCTTAATGCAGAAAAAGAACTGTTTAAACCAATCTCAGTATACCGCATGGCGGCAGATGATAATCAGATTAGAGCGAGTTGCTCTTCTGGTGGTGTATTTGCGCTTCTAGCTGAGAAGATGATTGAGTGCGGGGGCATGGTGGTTGGTGCTGTCTACGACGCAGAAAGCAAGGAAATTCGTCATTTGTCTTCTGATGAGGTTGGATTAGAGGATATTTATCGCTCTAAATATGCTCAAAGTAATATGATTGGCATTTATCAAAAAACAGCGGAGGCTTTGAAAACTGGGAGAAACGTATTATTCTGTGGGACACCGTGCCAAGTTCGCGCACTTAGTAACTACTTAGATGGACGCAAACAATCAGGAAACTTATTAACGGTTGATTTTATGTGCCACGGTGTTCCGTCGACAATGGCATTTAAGGATTTTATTCTTGAAAGGGAAAAGAAAGAACATTCGCCGGTAGTTAATGTGACCTTTCGAGAAAAAGATGATGGCTGGCGCACACAGGTAATAAAGACATATCATGAGAATGGTAGAGTTTGGAAAAAAACATCGTATTATTATTATTATTATTATATGTTTCTTAACAATTACTCTCTCAGAGATTCATGCTATTCCTGTGAGGAATACAATACACACAAAGCGGATATTACCTTGGCAGATGATTGGAACTGTAGTGAAAATGATAATCTAGGAACTTCTCTAGTTTTTGTGAATAGTTTATCCGGTCAGTCAGCAATTTATAGCGTTCTGGACAAAGCAACATATACTGACGTGACACAGCAGTCAATAGATAATATTGCAATTTATAGCCATTCTGGGTATGACTATAGAAAAAAAGAACAGTGGAAGAGAGCTTTAGAGACAGGTGGATATAGGAAAGCAAAGACTATACTGTTCTATAAAGCGTCCATGATACCGTTGGCAAAATTAAAATTACGGAGACAAGCGTCAATGATAAAGAGAGTGATTAAGAAAAACCGGGGGGGGGGTAAGCAATAGAAGCATCACTGTGGCAGGAAGCTACCTAACCTCTTACAATAGAAATCTAATAGTTTACTCCAACGTTAACACAGAATATTCAAAGGGTTACCACTTATACTTAAGGATAGTTCTGGGAAAACCGTCGGTGGCTTAATGAGGAGGAAATGAATTGTGTTTTCAATTGGAAAAGAATGTACAGGTTGCGGCCTGTGCTCAGTAGTGTGTCCTGAAGATGCGATTTCGATGCGTGAGAATGAAGAAGGTTTTCTGTACCCAGTAATTGAAAAAGATAGATGCAATGAATGCGGTAGGTGTATATCGGTATGTAAGGATGTTAAGGACCAATGGCACCATAAGAACGGAAAACCGACAGTTAAGGCCTGTCAGACAAAGGATGAAAAGTGGCTGATTGAATCTACTGCAGGAGGGTTCTTCCCAACACTTGCACAATGGGTTCTTGAACAGAACGGTGTAGTGTTTGGAACCGCTTATAATTCTAGTATGATTCCGGTTGTGCGTAAAGCGGAATCAGTGACGGAAATTTTGGGATTTAATGGTTCGAAGTATGTTCAGTCAGATTTGACGCCCGCACTTCCGGAAATCAAAAAAGAGTTGGAAATCGGAAGGCAAGTACTATTTTCTGGCACACCTTGTCAGGTTGCAGCCGTTAAAACCTTCTGTAAAGAATATGTCGGGAAGACTCTTTTGACAATGGATGTTGTCTGTTATGGTGTGCCTAGCCCTGGTTTGTTCAGAGCTTTTTTTAGACACTATTGAGCGAAGAACATCTGCTAAGGTGATTGATTATCGATTCCGGGACAAGCATAATAATGGTTGGAGTCATACGACAATTATTCGAATGCTTGATGAGAAAGGGAAAATACTGCAATTCGAAGAAGAAGACTATAGTAAGATTCCGTATTATAGAATGTTCGGGTCAAGAAATTGCTTTAGAAGGGAATGCTATAACTGTTATTATAACACAACGGAAAGAATAGCGGATTTTACCACAGGGAATTTTTGGGGTATCGAAACAATGACAAATGAATTTGATACTCGGAACGGAGTTTCAATGGTGCTGCTAAATACAGACTTTGCAGGGAATATCTTTGAGAAGATTAGTGACCGCTTTCAAATAGTCGATATGACACTCGATCAGGCAGTGCGGGCAAATGACGCTCTAGTGCACACTTGCAAATATCCAAAAGAAAGGGATGCAATATACACTTGCTATGCACGGCAGGGGTTCGATACGATGTTCCAAAAGTATTATGTTGATACCCCTGTTCAAAAGATAAAAAGAAAGTTTAAAGTATTGCTGGAGAAAATAATCAAGCATAAGAAATAGAAGGGAAAATATTGAATGGCGAGTTTCACGGGTAAACTGGTTAAAAACACAGCACTAGGGATCTTGTTCAAGATACTGACAATAGCATTTACATTTGTGAATCGGACATTGTTCATCAGGGTATTAGGCGAACAATACCTAGGAATTAATGGACTATATTCAAATGTTTTGTCGGTTCTTTCTCTTGCGGATTTAGGTGTTAATAGTGTACTGATGTTCTTCCTTTATGAGCCGTTGGCGCATAAAGATGAAAAAAAGCTGTCCACCTTGATTGCATACTTTAGAAAAGTATATTTTGCGATTGCTGGCATAGTGCTTGTAGTGGGACTAGGTTTGATACCGTTTCTCCCTTATTTAGTAAAAGGGGCAGATTTATCGAAGACAGAACTGATACTATATTATGTATTGTTTTTAATCAATACCTGTTGCTCGTATCTGGCAGTGTATAAATCAACAATGCTGATTGCTGATCAGTCCGCGTACATTGTCAATACCGTGAATTTCGTGTTTACTGTTATTCAGAGTTTGCTTCAAATTGGAATACTGTATATTACGAAAAACTATGTGTACTATCTTCTTGTGGTTATTGTCTGCACACTCGGTAATAATATCATTCTTACAGTGATTTCTGGAAAACGATATCCATTTTTGAGTAGTGTTACTCCAGATCGTGATGTTGGAAATCTAAAAAAGAGGATATTCAGCAATATTAAGAATGTTTTTCTTTACCGTGTAGGCGGTACAATTATGAATTCAACCGATAATATACTAATTTCTGTTTTAATTGGAACGAGCGTTGTTGGATATTATTCGAATTATGCACTTATAATCACAAATCTAACAGCATTATTGATGTTTTTCTCGCAAGCTATGATGACTTCAATGGGAAATTTTGGCGTGGATGCAGATGTTGATAAAAAAGAACTGGTTTTTCGGTCATCCATGCTAATCTATGCGGGGATTGCAGCATTTGCAACCAGCTGCATTGTCACAATGATGAACGATTTTATGACAATCTGGCTAAAAGATGAGCAGTACCTTTTGAGTGATGCTTTTGTATGGGTTTTGGGGTTCAAGCTGTTTATAGACATTATTACATCCCCAAACTGGACATTCAGAGAGTCAGCGGGACTCTTTAAGGAAGTTCGCTTAATTATGTTTTTGGCGGCAATTATTAATCTAATACTATCAGTGCTCTTGGCAAAGCCGTTTGGATTAGCAGGTATTATTGTTGCTACCTCTATTGCAAAAATACTGACCCTGTTTTGGTATGAACCAAGGACATTTTATCGGAAAATATTCTGTAAGAATCTGTTGAGATACTGGACATATCATGCAACGTTAATGATCATATGTGTCTTATGTATCATTGGTAGTTATGTGCTTTCATCGAGTCTCTCACATTCTCTGATTGGTATACTTGCCAAGATAATAGTTTCGGCACTTTTTACTATAGTTGTTTTTTCTGTAATGCTCGGCAGGACAAACGAGTATAAATTTTGCATGGGTAAAATTAATGGTCTGGTTCGTACAGTTAGAAAAAATGACTGTTTGTGAATATTTATGGTTTAATAGAATAAGTAGGAGGAAATAAAAAATGTCTGCATTTGATAACGCAACCCTTATGATCACTGGTGGTACTGGTTCTTTTGGTTCTACCGTTCTGAAGCACTTCCTGGATTCCGATTTGAAGGAAATCCGCATCTTCTCCCGTGACGAGAAGAAGCAGGATGATATGCGCCACGAGCTTCAGGCCAAGCATCCGGAGAATGCCAAGAAGGTTAAGTTCTACATCGGTGATGTCCGCAATCCTCAGTCCATCCGTGACGCAATGCCCGGTGTTGACTACATCTTCCACGCTGCTGCTCTGAAGCAGGTTCCTTCCTGCGAGTTCTTCCCCATGCAGGCTGTCCAGACCAACATCATCGGCACGGATAACGTGCTGCACGCCGCTATTGACGCCGGTGTTAAGCGTGTTGTCTGCCTGTCCACTGACAAGGCGGCTTATCCCATCAACGCAATGGGCATCTCCAAGGCTATGATGGAGCACGTCATCTACGCCAACGCCCGTGTGGCTGCGGAGCGTGGTGGCACCACCATCTGCTGCACTCGTTACGGCAACGTTATGTGCAGCCGTGGCTCCGTCATTCCGCTGTTCATCGACCAGATCAAGGCTGGCAACCCCATCACCATCACTGACCCCAACATGACCCGCTTCCTGATGAATCTGGACGAGGCTGTGGACCTGGTTATGTTCGCTTTCCAGCACGCTAATCCCGGTGACCTGTTCATCCAGAAGGCGGATGCCTCTACCATCGGCGATCTGGCTAAGGCTGTCCAGCAGCTGTTCGGCGATACCGGTACGAACATCATCGGCACTCGTCACGGCGAGAAGCTGTTCGAGACCCTGATGACCCGTGAGGAGCGTCTGCGCAGCCAGGATATGGGTCACTACTTCCGCGTTGCTGCGGATAACCGTGACCTGAACTATGACAAGTTCGTGGTCAAGGGCGAGGTACATACCATGGCAGATGAATCTTACACCAGCCATAACACCACTCGTCTGGATGTGGAGGGCACTGTGAAGAAAATCATGACCACTGAGTATGTGCAGAATGCGCTTAAGGGGATTCTAAATGTCTAAGGAGAAGCTACTGCTGGTCGGTGCGGGCGGCTTTGGCCGCGTGGTATCGGAGCTGGCCAGACAGACGTATGACTGCGCGTTTATCGATGACGGCACCGAAATCGGGGCCATCATCTGTGGCATTCCTGTGATCGGGCGGACTGCGGATTTGCAAACGCTGTTTGCAGAATATCGGAAGCTTGCTGTTGTCATTGGCAATAACGCTGTACGTGACCGTATCTATGACATGGCGAAGCGCATCGGATACGACTTCCCGAATCTGATCAGTCCGAGTGCGTATATCAGCCCATACGCCACGCTGGGATGGGGTTGCGTCATTTTGAATAATGCAGTCGTTCAGAATGGTGCGACGGTTGGCAATGGCGTGCTGATCAACCCGGGCGTGGAGATTCATCACGATTGCACGGTGGGCGACTGTACGCTGATTTATACCAATTCCGTGGTTCGCACCGGCGCGAAGGTCGGAAAGTGTGTTCGCATTGGCAGCAACTGCACCATCTGCAATAATGCAACTGTGCCGGATGGCGCAGATATTCCGGACTGCACCGCAGTACACTAAGAGGTGAGAGAATGAACATTCTAGTCACAGGTGCCAAGGGCATGGTAGGAACCGCCCTGTGCAACAACCTGAAAAACATCCGGGATGGGAAGAACAAGACTCGCCCGGCATTGGATATTAAAGAAATCTACGAGTATGATCTGGATTCCACCCCGGCGGAGCTGGACGAGTACTGCCAGAAAGCAGACTTCGTATTCAATCTGGCAGGCGTGAATCGCCCGGAGAACCCGGAAGACTTCATGAAGGGAAACTTCGGCTTTGCATCTGATCTGCTGAACTGCCTGAAAAAGCACAACAAGAAGGCAACCATCATGCTGTCTTCTTCCATTCAAGCCACGCTGGCTGGTCGTTTCGGCAACAGCGAGTACGGACGCAGCAAGAAGGCTGGCGAGGAACTATTCTTCCAGTATGCTCAGGAAACCGGCGCAAAGGTTGCCGTCTACCGTTTTGTCAACCTGATGGGACACAGCCGCCCCAAGTACAATAGCGCCGTCAGCACATTCTGCTGGGCGGTTGCCAATGACGAACCCTTCACCGTCAACGACCGCAGCACCGAGCTGGAGCTGCTGTACATCGACGATCTTGTAGAAGGAATGTTTGACCTGCTGGAAGGCAAGGAACAGCACTGTGAATTCGATGGTGTGGAGACTGTTCTGCAAGCAGATGGTCGTTACTGCTGCGTCCCTGTGACACACAAGGTAACACTGGGCGAGATCGTAGATCTGCTGCAGGAGTTCAAGGCGCAGCCGAGTACGCTTATGATGCCCAAGATGCCAGACGGTTCCTTTGCTAAGAAGTTGTATTCCCTGTATCTGACCTATCTGCCGACGGACAAGTTCAAGTATGCCCTGAAGATGAACGTGGACAACCGTGGTTCTTTCACGGAATTGGTTCATACCGCTGACTGTGGACAGGTGAGCATCAACATCAGCCGTCCCGGAATCACCAAGGGGCAGCACTGGCACAACTCCAAGTGGGAGCTGTTCATTGTGGTGGCAGGTCATGGACTGATTCAGGAGCGAAACATCAACACTGGAGAAACGGTGGAGTTTGAAGTTTCCGGGGACAAAATTGAGGCTGTCCACATGATTCCCGGCTGGACGCACAACATTATCAACCTGTCGGAAACGGAGAATCTGGTGACGGTGATGACCTGCAACGAAATTTTCAACCCGAACCACCCGGACACCTTCTTCGAGCCGGTGTAAAAGAAGATACTAGTTAGAATTATATAGTATGAAGGAATCTGTAGGTTCTGCTGAGATGTGCCGTGTTTAGGAGTGGCTAAAAGAAAATGAATTCATAAAGAACGATTGACAAGGAGATAAGATGGACGGACAATTGATAAGCAAGCAAGCAAGCAAGCAAGCAAGCAAATAGTATGAATTAATACGGCAAAGGCACTAGCAATGTTCATGATTTATTATGCCCATTGTGCTGCCTACTGGAAGTACAGCGCCTTTGGAGTACAAAAATACTTTGAACCAGTTTATGTTAATGTTTTCTTTGCCATTTCCGGCTATTTGCTGTATCGAAAATTCCTGTCAAGCTCCATAGCCGAACTACCCTCGAGAAAATACTGGGGAGTAGTGAGAGGGCAGGTACAAAATATCCTATTCAGACTGATGTTACCAAGCATCTTGTTTGCTATGATAGAGTTTGTGCCAGCGAGTATTCTACAGCAGAGAGAATGCTCGGTTGCCGCATTTATGCTAAAAACATTTGGCGGAGGAACATATTGGTTCCTTTCTGCACAAGTTGTGGTGGAGCTATTTATCTGCATCTGTCTGTTATCAAGAGCAAAGTCAATATGGTTTTATTTTGGATGTTCCTGTTTTGTAACGGCGTTTGGAATACATCTGGTGGCAATGGACTTTACTTTATTTAGTTTTAATGCCAGCTTTCCGTGGATGTACCAACAAGCAATGCTAAGTGCGGTTTTCTTTGCGTTGGGCGGGCTTTACTGGAGATATGAGATTCAGATTAATAAAATCTTAGACAGTTATCTGAGTTTATTACTGATGATAGTATGTTATGCTTGCTTGTTATCCGTATTCCCCTCCGCATTTCGGGTGACAGTTTCTACACTAAATTTAAATATACCTGGTATCGGAATTAGTGCCTTGGGAATTCTTATCTTTATTGGAATCTGCCGAAAATTACCTGGTATAAAAATGATTCAGAGAATAGGCAAGAGTACGCTTGGTTTCTATCTATTGTGCGGAGCTGTTCCAAAAGTTTTGTGCAAAGTTTTGTCAAGAGCTATTCCTCAGAATACTTTTGTGGGGTGGCTTGTACTGCTGATCAGTTCTTTTGCTCTTACGGATATCTTAGTATATAATCTAAACAGATTCCTGCCAGCTGTTTTTGACTTGAGAATGATGAAAACCAATCAAGAAAAAGCGTAACCAATACTGTTTGAGGGCTAGGTTGGTTACGCTTAGGAGAATTTTATGGAACACAATTTTACATGGAAAAACGACGGACGCACGAAGGTCATGATTGGCTGCGGCACCCGTCCGGAAATCATCCGACTGGCTGCGGTTATCAAGCGTTGCCGGGAATACTTTGACTGCTGCGTGGTCTACTACAATCAGAACTGGGACAGAAACCTTTCCACCGTGTTCTGGGAGGATTTCGAACTGAAGAACACCTTCGGGGAATATGGCCCGGACATTCTTGTGCCTGTGGTTGGCGAGAATCTGGGTGTGACCTGCGGTAACATTCTGGGACGTAGCTATGAGCTGCTCAGCGAATTGCAGCCGGAGGGCTATCTGGTGCTGGGCGATACCAATTCCTGCCTGTCTGCCATCTCTGCGAAGCGGCTACACATTCCTCTGTTTCACATGGAGGCCGGCAACCGCTGCAAGGA
>ENA-ORIC01000470-ORIC01000470.1-human-gut-metagenome-genome-assembly--contig:-NODE-470-length-51618-cov-4.071729_pt1 | contig 51618 bp, 41 predicted proteins | sample MGYA00243023_ERZ508732 | MGnify/ENA primary metagenome ERZ508732 (study PRJEB26277, sample SAMN04329767) | human gut metagenome | biome: human-associated habitat | host: Homo sapiens | place: USA... | reverse complement strand
TAGGTCTCGGGAATGAGTTCGCGATGTTGTCAAGCACCGCGGTGACGCCCCACATCTTCGTCGCGGAGCCGCAGAAGACCGGCACGATACCGCCGTTTATGATGCCGTCATGGACGGCGTTTATAGCTTCGTTGTATGTGATGGTCTCACCGGCGAAGAATTTCTCCATAAGCTCCTCGCTCGTCTCGGCGATGGACTCGTAGAGCATGTTTCTGTACTCTTTCGCGATCGGCAGGAACTCCTCGGGGATCTCGGACTCCATATTCGCGCCGGTCTTGTCGTAGACCTCCGACTTCATGTCGATGAGGTTCAGGAAGCCGATGACCTTGTCCCCCTCAATCATGGGTATCAGCAGCGGGCAGACCGCCACGCCGAACTTCTCTCTCAGAGAGTCGAACACCCTCTTGAAGCGCGCCTCGCCGTCGTCAAAGCGGTTGATGAAGAACGCCTTCGGTATCCCTTCTTTCTCCGCGTAGTCCCACGCGAGCTCGGTTCCGACCTCGACGCCGGAGCGTCCGTCGACCACGATAAGCGCGCTGTCCGCGACGCGGATGCCCTCGAGCACCTCTCCGGCGAAATCGAGATAGCCGGGAGTGTCGATGATGTTTATCTTGATATCCTTCCACATGAGCGGGTCAATGGAGGTCGAGAGCGAGAACCCTCTCTTTATCTCCTCCGCGTCATAGTCGCTGACGGTATTTCCCTCAGGAGTCCTTCCAAGACGGTCGGTAGCTTTAGCAAGATAAAGCATAGCCTCGCAGAGAGAAGTCTTGCCGCTTCCGCCGTGTCCCATAAGGCAAACGTTACGTATACTCTTGGTGTTGATCTTGTCCATTGCAATTTTGCTCCTTTGTGATTATGAATTAGGGAAGCCGCCGTCCGGTCATGCCGGAAGGTGCCAGCAACGCGAAAATATAAGATAAAATAACTCTGACAGATTTATATGTGATCAGACGCTCACGGCGCCCGGATAAATATATGCCGGATAAGATATGCTATATTAACGTTTTTGCTTCCATGAATTATTATACATTATTCCGGAGCGTTTTGCAATAGGTTTGGAGAAAATTCAGCACAGGCAGATATAAAATTTCACGCTATATTTTTGTATCATTTTCACAATTTGTGATCAAAACTGTGAATTTCACCGTTTTCGCGTGTATAAAGTCTCCCCTGATACGTGTTATTTTCAAACATCAGCTTGTCGATACCGTTCATGACGCACACCTTTTTCCGGCTCCAGAGCGGAGCTATCAGCTCGCCGCCCATGCCGTCGCCGGTCACTCTGCCGATCACCGTCTCCGGCGGAAGGAGCTCAAGCTGACGCACGACGATCTCCGTATACACGTCCTGCGTCAGACACCCGAACTCCCCGCGTGAGTACATCTCCGCCAGCCTTGTGCAGGATATCACGTGAAGCAGGTGCAGCTTCACCTGATCCGGGCGCAGCGCTGCGACCTTTTTCGCGGTCTCAAGCATGGTGTCCTCGTCCTCTCCCGGGAGACCGTTTATCAGGTGAACTCCGACGCTTATTTTGTCCGACGCTTTCCTCAACTTTTCGTATCCCGAGACGAAATCCGTGAAACTGTGCCCGCGGTTTATCCTCTCCGCCGTCCGATCGTCAGCCGTCTGGAGCCCGAGCTCAACCGTCAGGAACGTGCGCTCCGCGAGCTCAGCGAGATACCCGCATACATCGTCCGGAAGGCAGTCCGCTCTCGTCGCGACGCTCAGACCAACGACTCCCGGAACATTGAGCGCCGGCTCAAACCGCTTTTTCAGAATATCAAGCGGCGCGTATGTGTTGGTAAAAGCCTGAAAATAGACAATCCCGAGCGCGTCCCGCCACTTGCGGTGCATCACCACGAATGCACGGTTCACCTGCTCCGTGACCGGCACCTCCGGCTCCGCGCAGAAATCTCCCGAACCTCGCGCGGAACAATAGATACATCCGCCTGTTCCCTTCGTCCCATCGCGGTTCGGGCAGGTGAAGCCGCCGTCGACAGGGAGCTTCGCGCACTTCTTCCCGAATTTCTTTTTCAGGAAATAGTCATAGGTATAATAGCGCTTGTTTGAGTCGCTGTACGGAAACGGGTTAGTCTGGCTCTGTGTCGGCATATTGTTTCTCCAGTCAGTTCATTTATCAGAAATAGAATTTATATCAAACTAATTTTATCACTCCTGAACGGAAAATTCAAGATATCAAACGTTAATATATAACGCTTGACATCCGGGCGCTGATGTGATATACTATATTAAAAGATAAATCTACGCTCTCTCAGGAGTTTTAGTATAATGGAACTTAAAAATCTTCACGGACGAAAAGCCCGCATGCTTCTCGTCTATCCCGACTACACAGACCGTGACTGCGCCAGAAAGATGAGCGGCGGCAACTACAGCGAGGGTCTCGCTTCGATCTCCGCCGTTCTGAAGCAGGGCGGACACCACGTTGAACTGCTACACCTGCTGAACCTCCACACCGAGGAGGACTTCAAGAAACGCCTCAGGGAAAAGGGCGAGTTCGACATAATCGGCTTCTCGATAAGAACCACCGCTTTCCCGGACTGCCAGAATTATATCAAGTGGACGAAGGAAGTTTATCCCGACGTCTTCATCATCTGCGGAAGCTATCACTGCACGCTCGTGCCGGATGAGGTACTCGCAGTTGACGGCGTCGACTGCGTGTGCGTGGGCGACGGAGAGTACCCTGAGCTTGAGCTCTGCGACAAGATGACCGCCGGTGAGGATTACACCGACACAAAGAGTCTCTACTTCAAGAACGACGACGGAACATTCAAGCACAACCCGATAGCGCCGCTCTTCGCCGACCTCGACCGGATACCGATACCGGACTTCGATCTTTTCGACTTCGATAACCTTGAGTCGTCTAAGGTCGGGACCGCGATCGTCGTCGTCAGCCGCGGCTGCTTCTACAACTGCACATACTGCGGAAACGGAAACTTCCGTAAGGTTTACCCGAACAAGAAAATTTACGCCCGCTTCCGCTCGCCGGAAAACGCCATACTCTACCTGAAGACCCTGCTCGCGAAGCACCCGTATATCAAGTTCATCAACTTCCGCGACGCGATCTTCAATATGTTCCCGGACTGGTTCGACAGGTTCATTGATATGTACAAGGAAGAGATAGGTCTTCCGTGTACCGGAAATATCCGCTTTGATATCCTCACCGAGGACACTGTCAGGAAGATGAAAGAGGCAGGGTTCTACACGATCGATATGGGTCTCGAATCCGGCGACCCCGAGATGAGATTCAAATATCTCAGACGCTACCAGACCGACGAGATGATCATCCGCTGCTCGAACTGGTTCCACAAGTACGGCATCGCGCAGCTCACCTACAACATCATCGGTCTCCCATTCGAGGACATTCACCGCGCGCTCAAGACGATAAAGCTCAACGCGCGCATACGGAGCGACCGCACCATACCGAACATCTTCTATCCGTATGAGGGAACGCCGCTTTACGAGATCTCAAAGGAAGCGGGATTCATACCGGACGGCGACTTCACACAGCGGCGCGTGCCGCTCGTACAGCCTCAGTTCCCCGAGGAGCAGGTTCTCTTCATAGAGGCGTATTTCATGCACTTCGTGAAGCGCTACAGGCTCGCCTACGCGATGCCGAAGGGAATCGGAGGCATATATGAGAAATGGCTCGATCACCGCGTCACGGGCAAGCACGTGCCCTACAAGACGCTCGTGTGGTGGCATGACAGATACACGAACGTCCGCAACAGTCTGAAAGACTTCCTCGTCAACCGTATGCCGAAGCTCTACGTGAAGCTCCGCATGATCAAGCACCACAGGCGCGCCGAGAAGAATATCAAATAACAGCCCGCAACCGGGTCTCACGGAGGATAAGATATATGAAGCACTATATAGACCGCAGTATCTGCATCTGCTGCGGAACCTGCGACGTGGAGTGCCCCTTCCACGCGATAATAATAAGCCCCGAGGGCAAGTTCTCGATAGACGACGAGAAATGCAAGGACTGCAACATCTGCGTCAACGTCTGCCCGGTCGACGCGGCAAAGAAAAAAGACTGACGGTCGTCGGGAAATCAGATGGCGGCATGGGTAACTCATCTGATGATAGCGGACGAAGTTCTGAAAGCGATCGACCGGCTCGACCGCCGCTCGTTCTGTATCGGAAACATCGCCCCGGACTGCAATATCGAAAGCGCGGACTGGAAGACCTTCACACCGTCACGCGAGGTGACACACTGGATAAAAGGAAAGCGCAAATCCTTTGACGACTGCGAGGATTTCCGCCTGAAGATGATAGTTCCGCGGACGGGCTCCGATAACGCGGAGTACTCATTCCTGCTCGGATATTATTCGCACCTGCTGACCGACGCGGCGTTCCAATCGATGATACGCGACGAAAAGCGCGTCGCCGCGGCGTGGAAAAGAGTGCTGGCGGATGACAAGCTCCGGGAAATGGCAAAAGGCATGACGCCGGACTTTGATTCGATAAAGAAGCTCCTCCCGCCCGGCGTCCGCTTCCATGGCGTCACACGCACCGAGGCAGAATATCTTCGGAAAAATCCGGGTTCCGGATATCTCACCGAGATACTGCCGCTCAGGGATTTTCCGGATTACATCGATTATCTCCCGCACGGATGTATCGTCAGAAAGATCGGAATCATGGGATATATGCCGGATGATTCTGTTCTGGAACACGATACCGTTGCCCTGTCGGAAAAAGAATTTTCGGATTTTGTCCGGGATACGACAGAGCTCGTCACCGAGAAAGTCAGCGGGGCACTTGCGCTTCGCGGCAAAAAATATGTTACATTATGAAAGTGGTTCCGCGCCATCGGCGCGTAACCACTTTTCATTCTATCTCGATATCGAGCGGCTTGTCGATATCCTCCGACACATACTTTCCGTTCTTCCTCCGCTGTCTCACGCATTCGGTGAGAAGATACTCTATCTGCCCGTTGACCGAACGGAAATCATCCTCCGCCCACGCGGCTATCTCAGAATACAGCTTCTCTGAAAGCCGCAGCGGTATCTGCTTCTTCTCCGCCATCTCAATACAGGCTTCCGGAATTGACGACCGGCTGCGCGTCGCGGTTGCCGCAGAGCACCACAAGCAGGTTCGATACCATAGCCGCCTTGCGCTCCTCGTCGAGCTCAACCGTCTTATTCTCACTGAGCTTCTCAAGAGCCATCTCTACCATTCCGACCGCGCCGTCGACTATCATCTTTCTGGCGTCGATTATCGCGGACGCCTGCTGACGCTGGAGCATCACGGCGGCGATCTCGGGCGCGTAGGCGAGATAGGTTATCCTTGCCTCGATTATCTCGAGTCCCGCGCTCACGACCTTCTGCTGGATCTCGTCGCGTATCCTCGAGGCGACGACATCGCTCGAGCCGCGGAGACTTCCCTCATCGGCAATACCGTCTCCGGTCGTGTCGACGTTCGGCGCGACGTCGTACGGATATATCCGTACGATATTCCTGAGAGCCGAGTCGCACTGGAGCGACAGATACTCCTTGAAGTTGTCGACGTCAAACACCGCTTTCGCCGTGTCGACGACCCTCCAGATGACCGCGATGCCGATCTCGACCGGATTTCCGAGGCAGTCGTTGATCTTCTGGCGGTTGTTGTTGAGCGTCATCATCTTGAGCGATATCTTGTTGTTGATCTGTACCTCTCCGGTTGAAACCGACGCTCCGCTTACGTTGATTATGCTCGGCGCGGACGTGCCGACGTCGCCGCTCTGGTTGAGCTTCGTCTTAGCCGCCGGATTGACCGATGTGCAGAACGGGTTCACGAAGAAGAATCCCGGCTCCCTGAGCGTTCCGACATACTTTCCGAACAGCGTCAGCACGAGCGCCTCCTGCGGCTTCAGCACCTTGAGTCCGAGGCAGAATATCCACCCGAGCAGCATCCAGAGCACAGCTATGACTATCAGCAGAATCCCGCCGACCGGGCTGACCGCGCTCACGGCTACACCATCGTAATAGTACCCGCTGTTCTCCACCATCACAATTCCGACGATAAGCAGCGCGATCGACAGTATGTACGCCAGTATCGTCAGCAGAAGCACCGGCATTCCCCGGCGCGCCTTCTCAATTCTTATCTCTTTCAAAACAAATCCCTCCTGTGATTTATGTTGGTATCATTATGATATCATATTGAGCCGCGTTTGTCAAGTGTTTTTTGAAAAATTCCATGTAAAATTCACGTAATTCACGGAACACACAAACAAATCCTTGACTTTTCCCATATAATAAGCTATAATTATATATACAGCAGCCGCGGAGGAGGATCATATGAAAACAATAAACTGGAACGGAGAAACATTTTACGGGTCTATCCCGAAAAACCAGAACACCTTCTTCGAGGTGCATATGTGCGGTCACACTCCGCCGAACCCGGAATATGAAATGTACAGATATGACAACATCGTCCACGTTTTCGAATATGTCGTATCCGGAAAAGGTACGATCGAGACAAAGGAATCGCGCAAGGACGTCGCTGCGGGAGACTTCTATTTGCTGAAAAAGGGCTTCACCGGACACTACCGCTCCGACCCGGAGGATCCGTACGACAAGATATGGGTGAACGTCAGAGGCGAGCTCGTCGACCGCCTCTGCGAGATATACAGGATATACCAGCCGGTCACTGTGATACACTGCGCGGACGACACAATAAGCCGCTGTATAACGGAAATACATGGATTAATGGAAGAATGCGGCCCCGACGATCAGGAAGAGGCTATGCGCGTCTGCTCCGTCCGGATAATGGAAATTCTGTCTGTCGTCAGAAACAGTGAAATATACCGCGACAGCTTCAAGGCGGCGTCAACGGCTGAGATGGTGAAGGACTACCTCGACGCGCACATATACGATGACATCTCGCTCTCCGTCATCGCGAAGCTGCACTTCATGCACGAGTCGACCATAATCCGCAAATTCAGCCATGAATACGGCATGACGCCAATGAAATATCTGAACTCCATAAGGATAAACGCCGCTAAAAAAATGCTCCACGACTCGATACCGATAAAGCAGATCGCGTCGATGCTGAGGTTTTCGGACACGTCGTACTTCTCGCTCTGCTTCAAGAAGGAAACCGGGATATCTCCGACGGAATATTACAAATCGGTATTCGGATGGCGCAAATAAATTACAAGCTCTTGCAAATTTTTTATATTGACAAGCTGGAGCCTTAGTAGTATAATTATTTATAAATATCAAGGAGATTGAGGTAATTTATATGAGAAAAACAGCATCACGCATAGCGGCGCTTCTTCTCGCCGCAATGACACTCCAGCTTTTCGCCTGCGGAAACGACGCCGGCACGACAAATACCGGGAACGACACATCTTCGGGCGACACCGAGACAACAGCGCCCGAGACCGAGAAACCGTTCGCGGACAACCTTGGTGAGTACGACTTCGGCGGAGCGGATTTCACAATGCTTGTCCGCGAGACGAGAAACAACCTTATCTGCCCTGAAAGCGAGACCGGCGACGTTGTCAGCGATTCGATCTATAAGCGCAACGAAAAGATTGCCGATCGTTTTAACGTGAACATCAAGTCAGTCACTCTCCCGGACGAATCTACTCAGTGGAACCAGCAGCTCGAGGGAGAAGTCATGTCGGGCAGCGGCGACTACGACGTCGTCATGCCGGACTACTGGTGGGGCTGCGAGACCCACGGTCTGTTCCTGAATATGCTCGACTATGACGTGCTCGATTTCTCCGCGCCTTACTGGTGCGCCGGATGGAACGACAGCGCGACGATATACGGTCAGCTTTACAGCGCGGTCGGCTCGATGTCGCTCGACCTCATCAGAATGCTCGAGGTCATATACTTCAACCCGACGCTCATCGACTCGCTCGGGCTCGAGAACCCGTATGACCTCGTGAACAACCAAAAATGGACGCTCGACAAGATGACCGAGATGGCAACCGCGGCGCTCTCAGACCTCGACGGCAACTCGGAATACAACATCTCGAACGACCGTCTCGGGTACGCCTGCGACCTTCAGGCGGGGCGCGCCCTGCTCGCCTCCGCCGGAATGAAGATCGCGACACCTACCACTGACGGCGCGTATGAGTACAACTTCATGAACGACCGCTTCGTCACGATGTACGACAAGGTCTATGATATCATCAACAACAATAAAGCGTGCTACTACCTGAAAAACGGGTCGGTGGACCTCGCGACCGGTGATATCGACCTCAACGCGGTGTTCAAGAACGACAATCTTCTCTTCCTCGGCGCGTTCATCGGAAACACCGACAATCTGCGCGACATGAAGACTGATTTCGGCATAATCCCGACGCCCATGCTCGACGAGAGCCAGGAAAACTACGTGACCTACAACCTCGGCACCTACTATATGGCGATACTCAAGACCGCGAAGGATCCGCAGATGAGCGCCGTCATGCTCGAGGCTCTCAACGCGGAGAGCTACAAGAGCGTCGTCGGAACCTACTTCGACACCGCGCTCAAGGGCAAGTACAGCCGCGACGAGGAGACCGCGAATATGCTCGACCTCATCCTGTCAAACGCGTTCTTCGACTTCACCTTCGTCAACGAGACCGCGACAGACCACATCGTCATGTGGTTCTTCAACCAGATCGTGGACAAGAAGGAAGGTATCATGTCCGCATACGACAAGCGTAAGACCTCGTTCGAGAAGAAGCTCACCACTCTGCTCGAGACATACAAGAACAACTAAAATCCTCTCCGGGAGTGCCGCGGCAAAAAAACGCGGCACTCTTTTTGTCGGCTGTCGTTTCCTGTCGAACGAAATATTCAGGTAAAATATGGAAATATACTTGATTATTCCCATAAAATGGTGTATAATAGTATCACAACATAAAAACAGGTGATCGGAAGCGGGAAGCATCCGATCAACCGGAATATAAGGAGAAACATGATCATGGCATTACAGGAGACCGTCGATGGCATCGAAATAAACTATTCGGAGCGACGTCCCCGCGCGAGTGCGTGGTGCGCGAAAGGTTCCGGAAGAACGACATACGCGGCGACAAGAGCTGACGTCGTCGCGATACACAAAAAGAAGCTCGAGCTTGACCGCGAGTGCGAGGAAATGATCCGGCACTGCAACGAGGTCATCTTCAAGCTTCAGAACAGATAATGAGACAGACCGGACCGCCGCAAAATTCAAACGGCAGTCCGGTCTGTTTTTGTCTGTTATCAGAGCGTTATCTCATTGACTCCGGCATGGAGCGAATATGTTCCGCCGCACTCGAGTCTCGCGCTCACTCCGTCCGGAATCTCTATACTGAAGTTCACCTGACCTTCGCGCTTGACGAATCTCACGGCGACCTTTCCGTTCGGGGTCGTTATATGACCCTCGGCGGAGTCGAGACCGTCCGCGAGCCGCGGCTTTATGACGATGTCCTTCCAGCCCGCGCCCTCTTCGGAGATACCGAGCAGATAGATGAACAGATATCTCACGACCGCGCCGAACATCGGGTGGTTCTGCGAGCGCTTGTAGGTCCACTCCTCCGGGAAGGTCGTGCATCCGGTGCTGCGCCAATGACCGAAGGAATACGGTCCCTCAGAGGTGAGGAGGTTATACGCGAGGGTCGCGTATCCGTGCTCGAACAACACGCGGATAAGGATATCTGTTCCGAAAATGCCGGTGTCGAACCATGTATTCTTCGTATAGTGCTCAACAAGATGCCTGAGCGCGCGCTCGTCGCCCATTCCGAGGTCGACCGCGAAGCAGTTCGCGCCCTGCACGTTCTTCGCGAAGTCGCCGGTCTCAGGGTCGTAGTACTTCCTCGCCATCGCCGCCTTCTTTATCTCCGCCCTCTCCTCGAGCATCGGGACAAGGTCATCGCGGCCGAGGACGCGGCAGAACTCAAGGAGCCGGTTTATCGTCTTGACGTAGAAATAGTTGTTGACAAACGGCTCGGGTATCTCAATCTTTTCAGGCGTACACCAGTCGCCAAGGCACCATTCACCCTTCTGGTCGCTTACAACAAGGTCGTCCTCACTGTGCGCCTCAAGGTAATCGAAATAACGCAGCGTGCGCGGCAGGAAATCCTCAAGCACCGACTTATCGCCATACATCCTGTAGTATGTATACGGAACCTCCGCTATAGCGCAGCCCCATCCGCCGGGTCCTCCGCCGCAGCGCGTGTACGGAGCCGTGTACTGTACGTGTCCGCTTACTCTGTCCTGGCAGTCCGCGATATCTCCGAGCCACTTTCTGTAGAACTTCTCGGAGTCAGTCATCATCATGACGCACTCGCAGACAAGCTCACCGTCGCCCGTGTAGCCGCGCTTCTCAAGATGCGGGCAGTCTGACGGGATGCCGCAGTGCATATTGTCAAGCTGAGTGCGCAGGTAAGTCGAATACATCCAGTCAAGCAGACTGTTCGATGAACTGAACGCCGATGTCACCGCGACGTCGCAGTGCTCGACCGCGCAGGAGACAATCTCCGCGTTCCTGGATACCGCCGCATACCTGAACCCGAACCAGCAGAACTTCAGCCCGCACTCACGCTCGTCGTCGCCGACAATGAAGGAAGCCTTCTGTCCGTGATTCGTGTATTCCTCGATGTGTCCGTAATTGTCAAGGCGCTCCGAAACACGGAGAGTCAGCTTTCCGCCGTCTCTGTTACGTGCCTTCACTATCGGCGTGCCGGTGATGTTCTCGCCCATGTCGTAGATGAACTCGTCCTTTGTCTCGCCGATGAGCTTCGGGACGATATAGCGTATCACCCTGTCCGGCGGGCAGTCTGAGAACATATAATCGGTCTCGGGACCGTCTATGATCGCGGGAGCCTTCCAGTCAGAATCGTCAAAGCCGACTCTGTTCCAGCCGTCAAGCGCGTATTTCGTGTAATCGTGATGCTCGCCATAGAACATATTCCATGATATTATCTCGCTCTCATGCCACCTCATCCACTCTCCGGAGAGTATCTTACCGGTCGTGCCGTCCTCATATGTCAGGTCTATTACAAAGCAGAGCTTAACATCGCCGTAATCGTTGACCTTTCCCCACGGATTGCCGCAGTTATACCATCCGGGCGCGAGAGACACGCCGACGCAGTTATTCTCTCCGGTCAGACGGGTTATATCGATCTTCCTCGCGTAAACGCGGTGCGCGGGCTTTTCGCCGAAGACCTTCACGCACGGCTCACCGTCCCATTCGTGGAAATCGGAGGCGAGAGTGCCGAACAGATCGTCGTCCGCCGCCTTGCCGTTTATGTAAAGGCGGAACATTCCGAGACCGCAGATCGTGATCTCAGCGCGTGTCACCTTTTTCTCAGCCGCGAACTCACCGCGGAAGTACGGAGTCTCGTTCTTTTCGGACGGAGTGAGCCACTTCGCCTCTCCGAACATTTCTTTCAGGTTCATATTGAATACCAATTGCCGGTATCCGACCGGCAGTTCCTTTCATGGTCTTGATTCGATTATACACTAAAAACGCCATTTTGTCAATAAGCCCCGGAAATTAATGACGGAATCGGTCAAATACATCCTGAAAGCGGTCAAGAAAACGGACCGCCCGACGGCGATCCGCTTCACATTCAGTCTTCTTCGTAATAGTCCTTCTTCAGGCAGGTCAGCCGCTCAAAGCTCTCCGGAGCGTCTCCGAAATCCGGGACGTCCATCAGCATTCCGTCCCTCAGCGCCGACTCATGCGCTATAAGACCCGGAAGCATGTACCTCGCGGCGTCCCACGCGTTGTTCGGCGGGAGCTTCTCCTCAACCACCGCGCGGCAGAAATCGTCGACGAGAAACGCGTGCGTGTTGTAATGCGGTCCCGGAGCGAGCCTGCGCATAGCCTTCGGCAGTCTCGAACGATCCTGTATCGGCGAGAAGCCCTCAATGTATCTGACGCCGTTCGCCGGAGCCTCGAGCCCTCCGAGAGCCATCTCATTGTTATAGCGGCAGGTGTTGACAAGCTTTCCGACATTCTCGAGAGTGGACTCGCCCGACGCTGCTCCGCGCTGGAACGTGTGCTGCGTCACGGAGCACTCATACGAGCCGAGGTCATGTAGGACGACGGCTTGTTTATGCCGACTCTGCGGAACTCGTTCAGACGGACGACACCGCCGCCGCTCATGCGCAGGAGCGCCGTCTCGTTCGAGAACGGGTTGTCCCACTCATTCTTTCCATCGCCGTAGATATTGTCGGTGTGGAAATCATCCCTTAGACCGAAGCAGGACACCTTCGTCGCGTGCTCATGTATTGCCGACAGAACCATTGACGCCGAATGCGTCGGATAGAACATCGGCGGTATCCCCGCCACGCGCCGCCACGCGTCCCCTCCGCTCCGGCTGAAATCTCCGTACATCTCGGTGATATCGTGGTAATACTGGCTCTCCGCGTAGACAAAGTGACCGAAATCGCCCTTCTCGTACCTCTGGCGGCAGAATATCGCGCAGGGGTAGTAGTAACAGGTCTCACCCATCATATAGACGAGATGACTGCTCTTCACCTTGTCGATTATCTTCCCGATGTCCTCGACCGTGCAGGCGATCGGGACAGCGCTGTAGACGTTCTTCCCGGCGTCGAGAGCCTTCTCCACCATCTCCGCGTGAAGGTGGCGCTGCGTGAATATCGCGATACTGTCGAGATCCTTGCATTTCAGCATCTCGTCAAACGATGTGAAGCCGCGCTTTATACCGTGCTCCTTCCGCGATTTCGCGACGCGCTCCGGGAGAAGGTCACAGACCGCGACCTCCTCAACGTCCGGGTGCATTCCGAAGAGCTTTATGAAGTCGCTCGAGAAAGCGCCGAGACCGACCACGCCTATATGTATTTTTCTGTTCATTGATAATACCATTCCTTTCAGTTTGACCGATACGACCGCGGATCGTTACCGTTATACCTATATTATACAGCATTTGCCGGAATTTGCAATGGACAAAACGATTTTTTATTTGTATAATATAATCAGGACCCAAAGAAAGGAGTACAGAAATGCTCAATCTCAAAATGCTGTCGGACGGCGTCGGTATAAAAATGCTCGGCGTCCATGAAGGAAGACCTGTACCGCCCGTATATACGACCTGCCGCCGCGGGATGAAACGCTTTGACAGGTTCTTCTACGTGAAGAGCGGCGTCATAAACTTCGATCTTCCGGACGGCGGCGGGCTCTCGGCGGGCGCCGGGGACATCGTCTATCTCCCATGCGACTGCGAATATATCTCGCACTGGGACATAATGGAAGGCGGATTCATCTCGATGAACTTCATCGTCGGGGGAAACCCCGCGTCAAAACCTCTCGGCGACCGGATAGAAATCGCGGCGCACGACCGCTCGGGAAAGTATCTCGCGTGGTTCGAGCGCGCGGAGGAGATCTTCATGCGCAGCGACTTCGGCTACATATACGACTGCACCGCCATCTTTTTCGGTATAATCAAGCAGGTAGCCGCCGACAGCGCTGCCGACACCCTGAAGCAGGAGTGCGACCGCGTCTGGAACGCCGTCACCTATCTCAGAAACAACTATCAGACCGACGTCTCGGCGGAAGAGCTCGCGAAGCTCTGCGGCATGAGCGTGTCCGCCTTCCGCCGTGAATTCAGGCTCCGCTGCGGGGTCTCGCCGGTCAGATACAAGAACACCCTGCGCATGACGAAAGCGCGCGAGCTCCTGCGCGGCGGCGACTGTTCGGTTTCCGAAGCCAGCAGGCTCGTCGGGTGCCCGGATATTTATTATTTCTCGAGACTTTACAAGAGGGAATTCGGGGTTCCGCCGTCGAGAGATATGATAAGCATATAAAAATCAGGAGGATGTCACGCCAATGCCGCGGCATCCTCCTGAACTTTGATTATTCCCCGAAAACTCTCTTCACGGCGTCAAGATACCCGTACCCGTAAAGATCGTCCGGCTCGAGATAGCTCGTCTCGGTCCACTCGTTCCAGCTGTTCAGCGTCACGAGCTTCGGCTGCTCCGGATGACGGTCGAGATAGTCCTTCGCCATTCTCAGCGCCTTCTCGAAGTTCTCCGGCGTGTTGTTTCTCGCGAAGTACTCCCTGTAATTCCTGAAGCGCGGGTTGTTGTCCCAGCCTATCGACGCGTGAGGGAAGTAGATCGTCTTCGTGTAATTCTTCTCGATCGTCTCATACTGCCGCTTCACGTCCTCGAGGATCTCGAGATAGTCGCGGTTCATGTTCGTGAAGTGCGCGAACTGATAATGCGTCGTGCTGTCGAAGCCCATGCGCTCAAACTCCGCCTTCGTGATGCCTCCGTTCGAGTCGACGCCGGACAGGTTCGTGCCGTTCATGCCCCACGCCGCCGCCTGAAGATGCAGACCCGGGAACCCCGCTTTCACGACCTCGTTCCTGAACCAGTCGAGCGCCTTCGCCGCCTCGTCAGGTCCGCCGAGACCCTTCGCGAGGTTCACGAGGTCATAGATCATGAAGATCGGCTTACCATCGATCTTATAATACGACGGGTGAGAGAAGTACATATCGATCACGCGGTGTACGACCCTCTCGAACTCGGGGCGCGGCTGTGAGCCCTCCCATATCACCGTATTCGGGAAGGTGTCCGAGAGATTTATGTTCCAGACATTGTTCGCGTCGTGATTCGCCCACATGATGTAGAACTTCACAAGATCGTTATTCTTTGCCTTAAGATAGCCGTTGTCGAGGCACTGCTCAAGGAAAGGTCTGCGGTCGTACCAGTACCAGTCGTAGATGAAGACGTTGACGCCGTGATCGTGCGCGCAGGAGATCTGGCTCTCCATGACGTAAGGGTCAGCCTCGTTCACGTATCCCCAGAGCGGCTTGCGGTTCCAGAAGTACTCCGGAGTCTTCCTCGCCGAGTTCTTCACTGACTGCCACTCTCCCATGCCCTCACCCCAGAACATCCTCGAGCGCGGCTCGTCGCCTGTGTAGGACGGCCAGATGTATGCCGCCACATCGTATTTCTGCATTTTGTTTTTCCTCGCATTTCATAAAATGACGCTGAAAGCATCGTTATCTGATTATATCATATCAGAAGCCCAGTGTCCATATCAAAGTCACAGATTATATGTCATCTCCATATTCTGTAAAGAACATAAGATTCAAGCGTATCGATATAATACAACCCGTAGCTGAGCAGGTCAAGCGCGCCTTCAAGGTCATACCCGCCGTTCACCTTATGTGCCGAAAGCCGCTCCTCGTATCTGCCGAATCGCTCCTGACCGACGAGATCGCGCAGGTTTCGCTCCGTCACGACGAAAACGCCGTTCTTATCCTCGGCGAAATCTTCGACGAGCTTACCGTTCAGGATGAACTGCCCGCGGCATCTTCCGTCAATGACATCTGACAACCTGTAGCCCTCAGCGCGCGTGTTCGGCTCACCGAAAGTCGCGTACGGTTCGAAATACCACTCCCCGGATGTCTCGTCACGCGCCGCTGTCGAATAGTTCCCGCTCTGCGGCAGAGTGAGTGAATCGACTGTGTTTCCGAGCCGGTCGACAATTCTCAATGTGTCGCCCGACCTTATTCCGAACGACGCATGATAATCGGTCTGACCTTTCCGCGTACCGAGCTTATCGCAGGCGATTGTCATGTATCCGCCGGACGGGATCGTTATCGCCGGGAAATCCCAGCTCTTTTCCTTCGTATTGCCGCCTTCGTCCACACGCGTGCGCACCAGTCTGTAGCCTTTCAGATACAGCGCGCCGCCGGAGTTCAGAAGCTCGATCATATCGCTGTCCTCGCTCAGGCGTGGCTGTTCATACCGCGCCTCGTTGAACACGAGACCATATTCCGGTTCTGAATATTCCGGGTCAGGTTCGAAAACAGCCCTAAGCGTCATGCTGCGCCGCGTCATCATGAACTCACCGTCGATATTCTTACCATCAACAGTCAGTTCTTTGAGACGCCAGCCACGTGCCGGAGAAGCCGCAACCGGTATGCGAAGACCTATAAGATACTGCAAAGATTCCTCGCTGTCCGCGTCGAGCGTCAGTGTGCTGATATTCACTTTGCCCTCGCCATCGATCAGCACTTCGAGATCTACGTACGGTGAATCGTATTTTTTTGAAACTTTATCCTTTACGATATCATATCTCGAGGCGAAGAACGTCGCGGGTGCCGACAGGTTCTCATGCCAGTTCGCGTTGCTCCCGCCGCTCGCGCCCCACGACGGCGCGTAATAGCGCATCTCGATGAGAGCGCTCGCTTCCATTTCACCAAGCTTCGACATAACATTGTCCACCCGCATAGTCGTCGACAGAAGGTCACAGAGGAAACAGTACACGCGGTTCCTGAAATCCGCGTTCCTGAAAAGGCTCTGGAAAACGGCGTTAAGTCTCAGCCCGCCGTCGTCACTGTCAAGCCGCCTGAATATGCTCTCCTCGACGCCGTCACCGTATCCGGCGGCAAGATCAAGATCCTTCAGAAGGAACCTCCATCGTCCGTCCGCTCCGTACTGTTCCGCGTCCGGGTCATAGCCGTTCGGATAGTATCTCCATACACGTACGTTGTTCTGCGGCCAGTCGCTGTTCGCTATATAGCCCTGAAAGCACATATACCTGATGAAGGAATCAAGGTCGAGCATCTCGGACGCCTTCTCGTAGAACCTCTCCTCACGCATATCGAGAGTCGTTATATAGCTTATCATCTTCCGGAACTCGCGGAGCTCGCTTTCTGGACCGTTGTCGAGTTCCCAGTCGCGCGGACTGCCGTCCACCTTTGCGGCGCCGTTTATGCAGGTTATGCCGTCCGCCGGCAGATTGTAGTTCGTCTCAAAATAAGTCGGGCTGTAATCCTCAAAGAGCGCCATGAAGCCGTAGTATTTGCCGTTCAGGTATACACAGACCGGCCGGTACTCCATCGTGTCAATGCCTATCTCCTTCCCGAGACTCATCAGGAACGGCGTCTGAATCGTCGTGTTCCAGAAATTGTTGCTCCCCGTGCGGAGGATAAGCGACTTGAAGCTCCCGACCGGAACGCCTGTAAGGCTCTCAAGCCCCGGATACGCGTCGAAGGTCATGACGTTCGTGTCGTCGTAATCATATCTCGCGAAAAGCCTCAGCGACTTATGCGAGTTGTTCCGGTTCCATCCGCCGGAGACGCGTACTCCGACATTCTGACCGAGCAGGAGCTCGCCGTCCTTCGTGTAGAACTCGACGTGCGCGGGCCGCTCCCACTCCCTCCCCTTCTGAAAGAAGTTCGCGTCCTGAAGCGAGTCGTTTGTCCATGTCGCCGGGCGATGTCTCAGGAAGTCGTCGCGTATCTTTCCCGGCACAAGTATGCCGCGCTCATAGCCGTACAGATCGTCCGGTTCGCAGACTATCGACACAATCATCGTCGAATACCTGACTTCAGGAAGATCGGCAATGATATATGTCCCGGTAAGGACATCTCCGACCTGCTCTTCGTCGACAAAAGCCGCGCAACGTATGATATTCACGCTCGAAGGGTCTCTCGCCCCGCCTCCGCGGTAGGTTATCGCGATGCCCTCCTCCGGGTCATAAAGCTTTGAGTCGATCGTCGGCACCGACGAATCAGTCGTATATCGTATCTCAAGCTTTTTGAGGAGTCTTTTCTCCGCGCCTGACTCAACATGAAGAGAGAAGCGCTCCTTGTATATTCCCGGCGGCTCAGTGAAGGACAGTCTCGCCGTATCCTCAGGTCGTTCCGCGGGCGGGTTCTCCATATTCTCTTCCGACACGACGGTCCCGGCGGTATCTGTCGTCTCAAGGTCAATCGTCTCGTCGTTCCCCGGCTCACCGGAGCAGGATGAAAGCATTGCAAAAAGCAGAAGGAGCGCCGGGAGACGCCTCAATATCCCGCGTCTCATCGCTCGTCGTCCGCGTCGTACATCAGAACGACATTGAAGTTGGAATTCTTCTCGCGTATATCGGAAAGCAGCGCGGAAACACCGGAGAGATCCTTCAGATTGACGGTATAAGCGAGCTCCATGACCGTGCCGGAGCTTATCAGGCGTACGCGCTTCAGGTCATAGCTCAGCGTGTGCTTTCTGAGCACCTCGTCAAACTGCCCGTCAAAGCTCATCGACTCGGGAACGCATATCTTCACGAGCCGTGTCTCCGGCTTCACCCTGCCGGCAAGGAACACATAAAGGTTGAGCAGCACCCCCGTCAGGACAACAAACGCGAGCGCCGGCAGCAGAAGCCCGAGTCCGGCAGTCAGTCCCGCCGCCATCGCGACGAAAAGAAACGCTATGTCCGACGTCTTCTGCTGAAGCGAGCGGAATCTCACGATTGACATTATGCCCGCCAGGCTGAAAGCACTCGCGATATTCGTCCCGATGACGGCGATAATCATCGCGATGACAGAGCTTATCGCAATGATCGTAACCGAAAACTCGAGCGTGAAGCCTTTTTTCCGGTTCATATAAGCGTAAAACAAAGTGATGAGCACACCGAGCGCCATGCTCGCGAGTGTTGTCAGTATTATGTCAAAAAGCACCGCCCCGGTGTTCACCTGTCCGAGACTTCCGAAAACTCCTGCGATATCGTCCATGTCATTATATCCTTTCTGCTATTAAAGACGGTTTGCCCGTATTTTGAATATGAAACGTTTTTCAGACCGTATTTTCCGATAAGCCGTGTCACCGCCAGCGGCAGGTTTCTACCGCTCTTGATCTCAAGCACCGTCATGCCATCCGGCATCGCGCGCTCTCCACCGCTCCCGCGCGTCAGATCGAGGTCGCCGGTCCGTATGCGCAGCGCCGAGTCGAACGTCACCCTGAGCCGCTCCTCGCCAGTGCCCGCGAACGCCAGACGCTCATAGCTGACGACCGCCGACGGACTCAGGTCGTCACGGCGTATGAGCCTGATAATATCACCAGCGAGCTTCCTTTCCTCCGCCGGCAGATCATCGGGAATGGTTCCATCGAGCCACAGACGTTCGTTCGCGCCAAGGGAAAGGCAGAGCCGGCGCTTTTGCGAGCGGCCGAGGTACTTCGATTTTATCTCGAAAAACGAGGCGGAATCCCTTTTCGCGTCCCCGTATACCCTGAGGCGGAGCTTATAGCGATACGGCTCCCGGTCGAGCGTCTGGTAATACAACCGCCTGTGCGGGTCGTCGAAATAAACGCTTGAGATTGTATACTCCTTTCCGCCGCTGTAGACGTCGGGCGGGAGTATGGCGCGGACTTCATCCTCGAGAGCGGCGCGCGTTTCCGGGTCGAGTATGTACTTGTACTCGCATCTCTCCAAAAATGTCGCATCTCCTTCCATATTGAGAAAGCGCTGAACAGAGCGGGTTCCGGCAATAAAAAAGCAGGGTGCCGCTGCTTTTTTCGCGAAAACAACCTTGAATCAGCGTTGCCTTAACTATTATACTACATTTTTCCCTCCGCGTCAATGAGTCGGGCCAAATAGTTGTCATCTCAGCGCGGACAAAATACGCGTATATTTTTGTGCAGTTTGCCACTTCGCGTCTGAACGACAATGAAATCCGGTTTTTCAGATATAAATACAATGTAACTATTTTTATAAATTTTCGCAAAAGCCCTTGTATCTGAGGGAAAAATGCGGTAAAATATAAAAGGATGAACAGGCGCGTGTGTTAAATTATTAACGGGCACTTCGGAGTCCGGCGGTGGTTGAGGCCGCGGTGGTTCATCGGTTATTTTTGCAAATAAAAAATTTTTTCTGGAGGATAAAATCATGTCTGTAAAAGTTGCAATCAATGGTTTCGGTCGTATCGGCCGTCTGGCATTCCGTCAGATGTTCGGCGCTGAGGGCTACGAGGTAGTCGCTATCAACGACCTTACCAGCCCGGCTATGCTCGCTCACCTTCTCAAGTACGATACCGCTCAGGGCGGCTACTGCGGCAAGATCGGCGAGAATAAGCACACCATCTCTTCTAAGGAAGCTACCGAGACCGAGCCCGGTTCCATCACCGTCGACGGCAAGGAAATCAAGATCTACGCTATCAAGGACGCTAACGAGTGCCCGTGGGGCAAGCTCGACGTCGATGTCGTTCTCGAGTGCACCGGCTTCTACTGCTCCAAGGAGAAGTCTCAGGCTCACATCAACGCAGGCGCTAAGAAGGTCGTCATCTCCGCACCGGCAGGCAAGGATCTGAAGACCATCGTCTACTCGGTCAACGAGAAGACCCTCACCGCTGATGACAAGATCATCTCCGCTGCATCCTGCACCACCAACTGCCTCGCTCCTATGGCTAAGGCTCTCAATGATTACGCTCCTATCGTCAGCGGCATCATGAGCACCATTCACGCTTACACCGGCGACCAGATGATCCTCGACGGCCCGCACCGTAAGGGCGACCTCCGCCGTGCGCGCGCTGGCGCTGCCAACATCGTTCCGAACTCTACCGGCGCTGCTAAGGCTATCGGCCTTGTCATTCCGGAACTGAACGGCAAGCTCATCGGCTCCGCTCAGCGTGTTCCGGTTCCGACCGGCTCCACCACCATCCTCACCGCTGTTGTCAAGGGCAAGGACGTTACCGTTGACGGCATCAACAAGGCTATGAGAGACGCGGCTTCCGAGTCCTTCGGCTACAACGAGGATCCGATCGTTTCTTCCGACGTTATCGGTATGAGATACGGTTCTCTGTTCGATTCCACTCAGACCATGGTCTCCAAGATCGACGACGACACCTACCAGGTTCAGGTCGTTTCGTGGTACGACAACGAGAACTCCTACACGAGCCAGATGGTTCGCACCATCAAGTACTTCGCTGAACTCGCGTAAGTTCTTGGTTCTTTGAGAACATATTCCTGCCCGGGGTTTCCCGGGCGGGAATTTTTATATATTTTTGCGCTTTTGCTATTGCTTTTTATCTACATATGTGATATAATAAGACCAGATGGAGGCGATATATAGATGAAACTCTTCAGATCCCGCGCGGAGAAGGAGCTTGACGGGATAATCCGCGAGCTCAGACAATACCTCGAGAACAACTACAAGGATCAGGCGCACATGATGCGCGAGAAGCTCCATGAGCGCTCAGTCGAGTTGCACGACTCAGGAAAGCTCTCAGACGACGCCTTTGCCAACTATGAGCGTATATACACGTCATATACGGAGCAGATGAAGAATTACAATCACAGGACGTTTTATCATTCCTGAAGAGAATTTATGGAGGGATCACCATGAAAAAGTGCTTATCCGTTTTTCTGATGCTTTCGCTCGTTTTCCTGATAATCCTCTCCGCCGCCTGCGACAGCGAAAACGGCGATGCGCAGGGCAATACGCGAAACGGCGGGATAAGTATCGTTAATACTCCGGATGGAGCTATGATGTACAAATTCGAATACATCGACTTACTGACAGATGACGACTACCTCATAGAATATAATATTGGCAACCCGTCGTTGGAAGCCGGAAAGTCATGGAATAACTCCCTGTATTTTCTTTCAGGACATATGGGAAAAGCCGCTGACGGTTATAATCATGCTCAACAGATTCTCACAGTATATGATGAACAGGCAAATATGCTCGTGAATACCGGCATAACAAATATGCTTGAGATAACCGACAATCTCCAGTATGCCTTCTATTTTATAGCCCCGATCTCGGATACCGAATATGTAGCACTTTGTAGTAAGCAGACGGCACGAATACCGCGGGACGCTGATAGTTCGTTTGAAGAACGAATCTTCCCTATCAGCCTTGTGAAATTCAACATTGATGGAAGCTTCGAAAATATCGCTGAATTCAGCTCAATAACTTCACATGAAGTATATGACATCAAGAATATGCTCGCCGATAAAGACGGTAATATATATATATACCTTTCTCACGGTCTATCGACCGACAAGGAAAAAAACGAAGAACCCGCCGAATGGGTGATCATGGTAAATTCAGACGGGAAAAATCCCACAGTTCTCGGCGCCCCCGACAACGCAATGCCATATGGAAGCAATTTTATCATGCGTCACACCGACGGATATGTCTACCTGTCCTACTGGGTAAATTATGACACGTCAAAACACAGATATGATTTCAGAAAAATTGACTTCGACGAGAAAAATTACGTCGTCACAGACAAGATACCGTCAATTGAGATAAAAGGTATACCATACGGCAGCAAAGAAGCCACAAGAATTCCCCTTCTCGGTGAGGGCTACGACGCATATTTCTATGATCATATCGGTCTGCACGGTCAGAACGGCGAAACCGAGACCCTTCTGTTCAAATGGATTGACATGGGGCTGTCGGTCGACCTTATCAATGACGTTGTCGTAAGCTCTGACAAGCTGATTTTCTTAAGGATACAGGACCTGATAGACGGAGAGACAAAATACGCCAAGATCTCCCTCGTCCCCGTCTCCTCAGTCTACGGCGAGGACGTTGAGACCCCGCCGACCCTCCGCCTCGCGATCGATCAGGAGAACAACCAGTATTCGACAAGAATGCTGAAATACGCCTCCTCCTTCGTCCGCAGTGAGAAGGGCTGTCAGGTCGAGATAGTCTCCTACTCCGACACGGAAGGCGGTCTCTCAGCGAACCAGAAGCTCGCGCGGGATATCTCTGCCGGTGATCAGCCCGACCTCGTCGTCTTTGGCGGCGGTCTGTCATACGAGACGCTCGCGAAGCAGGATGTCTTCGCGGATATCTACGGCTTCATCGACGCCGACCCGGATTATGACCGTCCGGACTTTCTCGACTGCGTCCTCTCCCCGTTTGAAAGCTCGGACGGGACGCTGAAACGGCTCGTCTCCGAGTTCGCGATACAGACGATGATCTCCGGAAGGAACACCGTCGGGGAGCTCGATTCGATGACGCTCGACGATTTCGCGGGGTTCGGCTCGTCGCTGTCCGACGGGCAGTATCTTGTGAGCGCTATCTCCTTTGACGGAAAGGGTCTGCCGGAAAGGCTTCTTAATAACACTCTTCCGGTGATGCTTGACGAGTTCGTCGACTTTGAGAGCGGCAAGTGCGATTTCGACGGCATCAGGACGCTTCTTGACATATGCACAAACTCGAAAATTCTCGCGGTGCCGGGCTTCACCGACCCGAAATCGCTCGCGGAGAAAAAGCTCCTATTCGCTCCGGTGTATTACTTCGATCTGGGATACTTCATGCTCGACCGCTACATGAGCTTCCCGGACGGGGACATCCAGTACACAGGTTACCCGACAACGACCGGGAATCAAAAGAACAGCGCGGTTTACCCGGTAATCTCCACCTCGATCATGAAGACGTCAGCCTCGCAGAACACATCTTGGGAACTGATAAAATACTTCATCGGAATGAAGGAGCGCGAAGCGGAAAAGGTAACGGAAGCGCGCGACGTCGCCGACCTGATGAACTTCCCGTGCACAAAGAAAGGCATCGAGGGAATGATAACGGTCGCCCGCTCCTACCGCTTCGGGATGAGTGCCGGTGAAATCGAGAACGACGACGGAAGTATCAGCTCAGTCATCTCGGTCAACGCCTACGACCTGCCGGAGGAAGAAAGCAAAAGAGTCAAAAAGAACTCCAACCTCGGACTTGAAGTATACTTCACCGATGAGGACGAGAAGGCACTCTGGTCGCTCCTTGACAGCGCCGGAAGAATCTACACGAAAGGCTCCTCAGTTCTGCCGATCATCACCGAGGAGGCGTCCTCTTGCTTCGCCGGGGTGAAGAGTATAGACGACGTTGTCGGACTTATCCAGAACAGAGTCAATATACTCATAAACGAATAAAAATGTTTGGACCTGACGCGCGATCGCGCGTCAGGTCCTTTTCAGTGCTCCGCGAGCTTATCGCCCGCTCTGACTATTTCGGATGTATCCTTGAAATTATGGTGGTAGACCTCAATGATATACTTCCCGGCGTAACCGGTAGACTCAATACGGTCGATGACCCGGTCGACGTCGAGCTCACCGGCGTAAGGCAGACGGCACTCGCCGTCCTTCCAGTCGTTTATGTGTACGTGGACAATGTCGTCCCCCATCGCGTCGAGCATCGCGAACGGGTCATACCCGCCGCGCACCGTCTGCTTCAGGTCAAAGACGAACTTTATGTTTCCCGCACCGATACGCTCTCGAACCTCTTTCATGAATACCGGGTTGCCCGCGCGGGCGGTCGATACATTCTCGTGCGCGAGCGTCACACCCTCGCTCTTCGCGACCGAGATGAGATTCGACACCACCTCGCAGTAATTATCCATCCCGAAGAACGGAGCCCTCGTCGCGTCGCCGTGAAAAACGACGAACTTCGCGCCGAGATACGCCGCGGCGTGAAAATACTTCCGGTACAGCTCCGCCGCCTCCCCCGCGCGCTTCTTGTAGGCGGAGAAGAAAAACATATACTCATACCCGGACGTGAAGGGGTGAATCGACGTCACCGTCGTCCCGGTCTCCTCACAGTGCCGTCTTATCAGTCTGAGATACGGCTCCTCCAGCTCAGAAAAGCTGTTCATGAATATCTCGACGTTCCGGAAACCGAGAGACGTGCAGCGCTTCACCGAGTCGAGCGTCTCCTCCGGGTAGAAACAGGCGCTCGACAGACCTATACGTGATCTTTCCGTAATATATCCTCCTTGCCGGTCAATTTCCGCCGGTTTTTATCGTCAGGCTGTCGAGAGAACCCTCTCCCATCAGGCTGACATTGTTTCCTTCCATCTTCGCGCCGTATGAACCGAACACCCTGCCGTCCGGCTCGAATATCTCAAAACCAGTCGTGTCGGCGATTATCCTGAGCCCGAACCTGCCGTCCGACGCGCAGACAGGCTGTCCTTTCCTGCCGTTCACGCTGAGCGTCCCGGCGCCGTCTATCTCAATGAAGTTTCCGAAAAGCTTCAACAGTATCGTCTCCTCCGGCTCCGAGAACCGGAACGATATGTCGCACGGGAGCGGCGCGCTCATGACAACGCCGTGCGAAGGGAGGGAGGTATTCTCCTCGGTTTCAGGGAAACAAGCGTCGACCTCGCGCGCGGGTTTCACTCTCAGATGACCATTTTTCAGCGTCATCTCGCACGGGACTCCGAGCTCACAGGTGAAATACTTCGAGCCGGTTCTGCCGAAGCGATTCCACGAGAGACGCACTCTCCGTCCGTCTGTACCCTCGAACGTCTGCGCCGCGTAGACATCCCCGAAGCCGAAATGCTCCGGCGCCGTGACCGGCGTAAAGCCGCGCGTGATGTCGAAATCGCCGACAATGGCACAGTCATGCGCTCCGGTGAAAACCCATCTCGTCTTCCCGCCGTCGTCAAGCGGGTAGAAATCCGGGCACTCATTGTCACCGGGAAGGTTCAGTCTCTGAAGCTCGCTCCAGTGCAGAAGATCACCGCTTGTCAGCAGCGCGTACTCGTCGCCGTCGAGATAGAGCGCCATCACGTACATTCCGGACGCGGGATCGCGGATGACCTTCGGGTCGCGGTTGTCGCCCTTGATGTGCGGGACGACCGGGTTTCCGGCGTATTTGTGGAAGGTCTTCATTCCGTCGGTGCTGTATGCCATGCACTGAGTGAATTTCTTCCCGCGGTTCAGCTCCCGGCCGTTTCCCGCCGCCGTGTAGAAGAGTATCACCGGATCATGCTCCGAATTCTTAAGCCCGAGCAGATTGTCATGGTCAATGACCGCGCTCCCGGAAAACATATCGCCCGTCTCATCCGGATACAGCGCGTCACCAAGCTGTTCCCAGTGGATAAGATCGTCGCTCACAGCGTGTCCCCAGTGCATATTTCCCCAGTCGAGCCCGACCGGATTGTGCTGGAAGAACGCGTGCCAGCGCCCCTCGTAATACACAAGCCCGTTCGGGTCATTCAGCCATCCCGTCTCCGCCGTCAGGTGGATCGCCGGTCTCACCGGATCCTCCGGCAGAGCGGGCTTTCTCTCGCTGAAACCGAAGCTCTTTCCCGATTCATGGATAACCTCGACGTCGAGTCCCTCGAAGCGTGAGATATCATAGTAGAATACGGTCTCAGGATTCGCAAAATCGACCCTCGCGTCGAGATCTGTCAGCAGCTTTTCTCCGCTTTTCAGATAAACCTTTGTCTTTTCCGCCGACGCTGAGGTCGGAACAACAAGATATCTGCTTTTTTCACTGGTAATCATAATAATCCCCTTTCAGAGCTTTTTGATCATAAGATATTCGTTTTTCAGCGCGCCGTCCGGCATCAGGAATGCGTCCGGATGTACACCGGCAAGCCTGAAACCACACCTTTCATAAAGGGCGCGCGCCCGCGAATTCCCCTCGGCGAACTCAAGCTCAATTTGCAGCGCTCTCTTTTCCCGCGCGGCGCGGTCGGCTTCTTCCATCAGTGCCGTGCCTATCCCGAGCGACCAGAATTCCCTCAGGACCGATATCCCGAGACTCACGCGGTGACGAATCTTCTTCCTCGCCCCGAAGCTCAGACCGCAGGAACCGGCAAGACGATATGTACCGTTGTCATCAATGAAACAGCAGATCATCAGGTCATTCTCAGACCCGCGGTTCTTTTCGAGATACTTCTTCTCGTCCTCGATCGGCATCAACGGGTCGTCGGCGCCGCGCAGAAGGAAATCCGTCTCGGTCGATACTTTTTTCAGGAATCCAAGCATTTCCTCGGCGTCGTCAGCCGACGGGGAGCGGAGAAGCGCGTCTCTGCCGTCCCTCAGCTTTATATGTTTTTCCTCGATTATCATTCCGTTCCTGCCTTTCCGGAAATTCATCAATGAAATTTCCGCGGTTTTATGGTATAATTAATTAAGAATACACTGAACAGCCTAAAATCAGTGTTTCCTTAAAACTGCTATGGAGGAAGATCAAATGAAAAAAATTGCAATGCGTCTCCCGGAGCGCTTCTCAGAAAAAGGATTCATGATCCTCCGCGCCGGGCTTCCGGTCGTCTCAACCGAGCTCATCGCCGTCACCGCGAAATACTCGTCGCTCACGCAGTTCGAGCGCGCCGTCGGCGTCGGAGCGCTGCGTGAAATGCTGATACATATCGCGATGTCGGTGACACTTCTCGTCGGCGGCGCACTTCTCTTCGACATAGCGGAGCGCGACATGAACAGATGACTGTTCATTCCTGATACTCCCGCAGTATCTGCGGAAGTCTCTTCTCTATCTCGTCGGTGCGCAGCTTGTCCGCCTCATACTGCCGTCTGAGCAGCGACGCGGGGATGAAATCGTCATATTTCTCGAAGACCGGCATCTCGTTCACGTTGACGAGCGCGGACTTGTCTATGCCGCTGTTCTTTACGATCGCGCAGAGCTCATGAATGAACTCGTAGTCGCTGCCCTTCTCCATCTTGAACATCATATAGTAACAGCCGTCGAACTCCATGTTCGAAAGCTTGAATCTCGCGGAATTGTGTGTGATGAACTTCCTGAGCGTTCTGAACGACCTTGTCCCGAGCCATGGGAACAGGCACCACGTGTAACCGCCGAGCGACACCATCGAATGCCTCAGCATCCCGGTATTTCTTGCCAGCGCGCGCACAACCTCGAGCCTGTGTCTCGCGTTCGGCTTGAGGTACGGGTATACCGTGTCCTCCTCAAGCACTTTCCGCATTCTCTCGAGAATTTTCGTGTGTATCTCGCCGTAGTCGCCGGGCCACGAGACCTCCATCTTGCCTTTTACCGACTTCACGTAGATGAGCTTTCTCGCGACGTCGAGCTCCTCTACCTCCCAGACCCTTCCGGCGAGCGCGAACCTGTCGCCGACCGGCGGCGGAGTGGTTATCGTTCCGATCTCATCCGATTCACATCTAACCGTGTAATCCTCGCTGTCCTTGAAGACCGCGTAGAACTTGAAGCTGTTCACAAGCCGCTCGCCCTTCAGCCCGACGATAAGCCCCTTTTCCTCGGTCAGCTCGATAAAATCGTTCTGGAGCATACCGACGAGCAGTGTCTTATAGTCATCCTTCGTGATCTCTGCGAACGGCGGCAGGGACAATATCCTCTCCGCCAGACGTTTCGGCGTCAGCTCTCCGGACGACGCGAGAGTGCTCAGCGTCTGCTGGAACGCGAGACTGAACGGCATCTTCTTGACCACGGGCGGCTCAATGAACCGCTCCTCGATATAGAGCTGCACGATCGCGATGGCGCGCAGAAAGCCCCACGGTATCAGCTGCGGGAGCGGCGCGTTCGGAAGCGGATTCTCCTCGCGGAAGACCATCATCATCTCCGGCGGTGTCCCGCGGCGTCCCGACCGGCCGAGCCTCTGTAAAAAGCTCGAGACCGAGTTCGGCGCGTCGTTCTGCACAATGCGCTCGAGCCTGCCAATATCTATCCCGAGCTCCATTGTGACGGTCGCGCAGACGACATTTTTCAGTTCGTCGTCCTTCATTTTGGATTCCGCTTCCTCACGTATCGACGCGGAGAGGTTTCCGTGATGGATGAGGAAATTGTCCCGGTCGCCGCGATTGTCGGCTATCTGCCGCATCGTCGCCGTGACATACTCGGTCTCCTCGCGGGAGTTCGAGAAGATTATCGCTTTCTTGCCCTTGACGCAGTCGTATATATACTCATATCCGGGATCAATCTCGACCCTGCCGGATGACTTTCCGTCAGAAGAAGTATCATTCTCGGCGGTTTCTGTTTTGTCAGGCTTCGCGGATATATCTCCGGCATTCTCCGTGACAATGGCGCCGCCGGTCGGGTTTCCGTCAGCGAAATCGTGGCTCTGGTCAAAATTCTCGCCCTGGATGAAGAAATGCTCCATCCCGAGCCGCCAGCGCGTCACGCTCTCTTCTATCTTCGGAACGACAGTCTCAACTCCCGTTCCGCCGCCGAGCCAGTCAGCCGCGAGGCGCGCGTCCCCTATTGTCGCGGAAAGCCCTATCCTGCGCGGCACACGACCGATCAGTCTCGCGAGCCGAACGAGCTGGCATATTATCTGATTTCCACGGTCGGTGCCGGTCAGCGTGTGTATCTCGTCGATCACGATGAACCGAAGGTCGCCGAACAGCCGCACGATGTCGTTCGAGCGGTTCATAAGCAGGCTCTCGAGCGACTCCGGCGTTATCTGGAGTATCCCCTGCGGATCCTTCAGCAGCTTCGCCTTGTGCGACTGCGCGACGTCGCCGTGCCAGTGAAAGACAGGGATGCCTGTCATGTCTAGCAGCTCGTCGAGCCGCAGGAACTGGTCGTTTATCAGGCTCTTGAGCGGCGCTATATACAGGGCGCCGACGCTCTTCGGCATATCCTCGCACATCAGGGAGATTATCGGGAAGAACGCCGCCTCGGTCTTTCCTGACGCGGTGGAGGATGAGAGCAGCAGATTCCTGTCCGTCTCAAATATCGCCTTAGCCGCGGCGATCTGCACCTCTCTGAGATCCTTCCAGCCGTTCTGATAGATGTAATCCTGTATGAACGGTGTGAACCGGTAGAATATCTCGTCGTCCCTCATTACGGCACCTCCTGATCTTGTTCAGAATCTCACAATTCTATGTCGTCAAAGCTTATCCCTCCGGACACGGAAGGCTTTTTCGTCTCTCCGGTCTCCGGCTTGTCGTCGCCTATGACCTTATCGTCATCGTTGTCTCCGTGCTTCAGGCTGACAACGCCGCTTCCGACGACATCGGAGAAAGTCGTCTCCGGGTTCTGGAAGAGGATATTCAGCACGGTCATATAGTCGCGTATAATCTCGCGCGGTGTTATAAGCGTGTCCGCCCCGGCGCGCTCAAGGCAGATCTTCAGAAACGCCGCCATGTCCTCGTCGGTCACTCTCGGCTTCCAGTTGTAGTTCTGAGCGTGCAGGTTAGTTATCCTCGCGATCAGCGCGAAGAGCTCATCGTCAGACAGACGGCGCAGCCTTATTACCGGACCGATCAGATTCTTGTAGCCCGCCTTCTGGAACTGTCCGTCGGACAGACGACTTCGAAGCGCCTCATAGCTGAACAGTCCGCGCCTTGTGTCCTCGAGAAACTGCGGCGTTCCGCCGAATATCAGCGCGAGTCCCTCAGCTTTGCCCTGAAGCGTGTCGTTGAACATCGAGAGCAGCTTTTCGTAGTTGTTCTCCCGCGATATCCTGTTCGTTATCTTATAGAGATTCACGCACTCATCGATGAACACGACAAATCCCCGGTAACCGATATGGCGGAAGAACACCGCGAGCAGCTTTATATACTCATACCAGTTCTCGTCGTCGATTATCCCGCCGAGCGGCACTCCGACGGCGTTTCTCGCCTCAGTCTTCGTGGAATATTCACCGCGCAGCCACCTGAGGCACGCGGACTTCTTCTCCTCATCTCCCGCGAGGTACGCCTTGTAATACGCCGTTATGACCGACGCGAAATCAAAACCGCCGATCTGTGACTCAAGCGACCGCGCCGTGCGGAATATTTTTTCGGTCAGACTCCTCGTGAATGCGTCCGAACCTATCTCGAGACCCTCTCCCGCCGTCTGCGATTGCAGATCGGACAGCCATCTCGCGATTATCTGCGGAAAAGCGCCGCCGTCCGGCGAAGACCTCGACGCGAGGTTGCGTATCAGCTCGCGGTAGGTCGCGATTCCGGTTCCCTTCGCGCCGCAGATGCGTCTTTCCGGAGACAGGTCGGCGTCCGCCGTGATGAAGCCCTTCTCGAGCGCGAAGCCGCGCACAAGCTGGATCAGGAAGCTCTTTCCGCTTCCGTACTTTCCGATTATGAAGCGCATCGAGCCGCCGCCGTCGCTCACCGCCTCGAGGTCGCCGAGCAGCGCTTCTATCTCGTCGTTTCTCCCGATCGCAATATATGGCGCGCCCATACGCGGCACGACTCCCGCCGAAATTGAGGCGAGAAGCCCGGAGAGTACCCTTTTCGGGATTTTCGTGTGATTCATTTCAGGCATCTTTTTATATCTCCCTCATAATCGCTTATCAGTCTGTATCCGCCGCCATCCGGCTCTATAACGCTGTCTCCGATAATGTCGTACGCGGTCTCGTTGATCCTGTCCGCGAGCGCGTCCGCGAGCATTCCGCTCTCCGACGCCGCTGTAAAGACACCGGAAGCGTCGCCGCCCGCGAGCAGACGCAAAGCCTTTATCGACGTCTCATCGAGCGACGCTATAAGAACCGCGAACTCATCATCGCTGTCAGCGGAAGTTTCAGGCATTGCCGGTGCGGCGTGTTTTTCGGGCTCATCAACAGAATCATCTGATTTTTCCGACACTGTCGATTGTACCGGCTCTTCCGGCAACGCGGGTTCACTGTCCGTGTGTTCAGGTTCATCAGACAGCATCGACGTCAGTCTGTCTGTAGTACTCCACGAATCGCGCTCTATGCCGCGCGCCCTTTCAAGTGAGAAATCACTCGTGACAGGCTCGTAGAGCTTATCATACTCATTCACGGCTTCGGCATCGGTGGTCTTTCTCTTCTTTTCGTTTTTATACGCCGGTAGGTTCTCGTCGAAGTACTCGTCGACGCACCTCCGCATCTCATCCGTGATATTCTCGACTTTGAGCCTCGACTTTATTCCGAGCGCCATCCGCACACGATTCTCACAGTACTTTATGACGTCAGTCACCGCGAACCTGAACCCCGGAGAGCGCGTGTAGGACAGATATTCCACGGTAATGCTCCGCTTCATGTCAAAGACACACAGCGCGCCGGCGTAAGCGTCTCTGGTCACCGTCGTCACACAGGACTTCATCTGCCCGCCGTCCCTCGAGAAAACCTCGCGGTTGACCTTATCGAACGCCGCGGCGATATGCTTCGAAAACAGATTTATATTATCCTTCGTGACATACCTGCTCGTCCGCCAATCATAATTCGACGAATAGGACAGGAACAGCGACGACGTCTCCTCACCCGGAGCCGGCGTCATGTAGAACTCCTTGAACGCCGCCGCGGCGACGACCTCTCCCGAAATCCCCGCGAGCCGCTCCGACGGACACGGAAGCTGATTTATCAGGCAGTAATCGCACACCCACTCCGCGAGATAACTGTCAATCCGCGGATACCTCGACCTGTACTGAAGCCAGATATCGACCAGCAGACCGATCCCAGTCTCCGGCGGGACAAGATTCGGACAATTCAGTATCTCATAAATATAAAGCAATATATAACTGTAATCCGTCCGCGGATATCTCCCCTGCCTGACCTCAGAGCGCCAATACAGATACCACTTCATCTGCGAATAACTGAGCTGATTATACTGCGGTATATACGAGAAAAACGACACCGGAGCGCACTCCGACGACGTCCTGTCCCAAAGCCGCTCGGCGTCCGGACGGAACCGCTCATAGAACCGGTAAGTCGTCTTCCACTTCGCGACAGACACACGCTTTATGACACTGTTCTCCGGCTCATAGACAAGATAAGGCTCAAGCGGCACCGGCTCATTCTGCTTCGCCCGCGTCTTCATAGACAACTCCCTGAGCCGTCTCGCCTCATCGCGCGGCGATGACGCCACAGGCTCACCCGAAAACGTCTTAGAATACGCCCCGTCCCTCCTCGGAACCGGTCCCGTACGCTCAGGAATCGGCGTCCCACCGGTCTCAGTCGTCCGTCCGATCTCAAGCTCTACCGTATCAGTATTCACGCGCCGCGCCGGATCCACCGGCCGCCTCTGCGGCAAAAGACTGTCAAGATCCCAGAAATCGTCTATATCGTCAAGCGTCGGGATCCTCTTCTCCCCGTCCTTCTTTTTGTCCAACCTGCGCACCACCTTTCACGGCTGTTTTATCAGCCTCCGGAACAATATCTTATTATACTATTTTATCACATTATTCAGCCAATGTCAAGGCAGAGTTTTTGCAGGGGGAACTTTTTTGAAAAAAAGTTCCCCCTGCACCCCCTCAAAAAACTTTATTCACAAAAAGCAGAGCACCTTTCACAGTGCCCTGCTCTTTTTTAACTGTGCGCCTCGGAATCTATGACCTCGTTCGTCATTACCTTCTCGGCGTCGGTTATGATCTTTGTCGCCATATCCCTCAGAATGTAGAACTCACCCTTGCCGTCCACCGTGTAGTACGCGCGGCGGGTTGAATACGGGTAAACCTTATAGACATGCGTGACACCGGCACGGGTCTCGATCGTCAGGGTCATATATAGATCCTTCGAATCATCAAGCGCCGCGATCTCCTCCTCGGTCATTCCGACATAATCCTGCATATACACCGAAAGCAGCGTCTTATAGAACTGACGGAAATTCTTGACCTCCGGCTTGAACCCTGTGTCACGCTCAGTGACGACAAGCTCCTGAGCCTCGCCCTCAAGATCAAATACTCTGGTCGCAGTCTCGCTGTCAACCGTGATAGTCCTGACATCATTGATGTTCATCATGAATATCGGCTCGTCAACCCATTTTATGAGATCCCAGTCGATCCACTCCATGCTGTGACCGTCAACCTCGGTTATCAGATTGAAGAGCAGCGAGTAGGCATAATAATTGCCGTTCTCATTCATCTCGCTGAAAACTATCGTCTGCTGTACGCCCTGATACTCATAGTAAACACTGAAGGCCGGTTCGAGAAGGCCATATTCCTTCAGTTCCTCCTCGGTCGGATCATACGCGAGAGTGCTCGTGCCCTGGAAATTCGTCAGCTGCTCGAGCGCGACAGAATAGTTGGAGTCGTTGACCGTATAGTTCGCGGGCGCAAGCATCTTATATGAGCCCATCGCCGCCTCGGCAGCCTTCTCCTCCTCATCGAGATATGTGATCAGCACCGTGATCTCATCGCCCTTCATGACCGCGAAATTCTTGATCGTGAAGTAATCGTTCGTGTTCATCGGGAGCGCGAGCATCGGCGTGATCATATTCTCAAGCGGCTGAAGCACCGTGTCGCCTATCGTCGAATCAAGAACGTACACGGCGTTTCTGCCCTTATAGCGCACGTAATAGCCGGCTCCGGTCGGGATCTTGCTTCCGATATAAACCGTATGCGTCTTGCCGTCGCGCGTCGTCAGCGTATAGTACGCCGGGTTGTCGCTGTCGGCAAGCCCGAACTCGGACATATCCTCGCAATCCTCAGTGACCCTCGTCATCGAAAGCGTGTAGCCGCAGCTGACGAACAGGGAGGATATCTTCTCCTTGTCGTACGGAGCCTCCGGATAACCGGTGACATAGAAGCTCTCGTCCTTATCGTCATAATAGAAGCCCCATTCTCCGGTGGAGTTGTGGACGTCTATCGACTGGATATTGCTTCTCTCTTCCTTCTCGAAGAGCATAACGCGGTCATTGGTGCCGAGCACCTCGCCGTCAAGCAGCTTGACCGTCTCCTTCGTGACCTCCTCGACGTAATTGACGAGCGGGAGCACCACGAAAAAGTACGCGCATATCGCGGCGGCGACTATCACCGCCATTATGATGATAGTCTTCTTTCTGCGCTTCGACGCCGTCTGCTTCTGCTTCTTCGAGATATTCGCGGATTCAGGAGCGGGGGCGGCAAAGAGCGTGGATTCGCTCTTCGCCTTTGCCTCAGCTTCTTCCTCTTCCTTTGTAGAATAATTCTTGTTTTCTTCGTTCATGCGTGTTTTCTCCTGAGCCATACGACGACGCCCGCGACAAGGAAGCCCGCCGGAATGACCGCCGTCAGGAATATCGTCCAGTTGGTTGCTTCCTGGGTGGTTATATCGAGCGACTCGTCGTCAAAGACCTTGAATTTAAGGTCGACCGGAACCTGCTTCTTGCCCATCGTACGCATCATGGCGTAAACGATATCGCTGTTTCCGTAAGCGCCGCGGCCGACATAATCGGTCGACGCGAGGTACTGCGAACCGCAGGCGAAAACGTAGGAATAATGCGGTGTGTTGTCAATATATCTCGACTCACGCGAGAGTACGATCAACGGATACTTTCCGGTCTCGACCTTCGTTCCGTCGACATACTTCTCGGCGTTCGACGAAGTGTAGAGAACCGTCGAGGTCATTCTTCCGTCCTTGGAATCCCAGAGGCGGTTGATCGGGCTCGCGTACTTGACGACCGTCTTCGGCGGCGTGCCGGTATTGGTCATCGAGCTGACGAGAGACGCGCCGAGAGCGTCCGGATCATACACGGCGTTCTCAGCCGTCGTGTTGCTAGAGTTGAGCGCGATCGGATAATCGCCGACGAGCGAGTAATGCTCGACGTCAAGAGAGCTCGACGGATCCTTGAGCAGCGAATTGTCGAACTGTATGCCCCACTCGGAAAGGAACTCCTCAAGCTCGGGGAGCTCGCCGGTGTCGGGATCCTTGAACACCATCAGGTTGCCGAAGCCGTCAAGGAAGTCGTCGATCTTCTCGATCTCTGACTTTCTGCCCTTTGTGTCCTCGGAGATGCCCTCGAAATCATAGCGCGGGTTATTGATTATCAGAAGACGCGCGTCCGGGTCGATATCTTCCTTCGTGAGATCGATCGTACGAAGCTCAAAGCCCGCGCTGTCAACAAGAGAGAGAAGCGATGAGAAATCCGCTGTCAGCGACTCACCGTGAGTATTGGTGATGTAGCATATCGGAGTCTCCGCCTGGGTCACCTGAATCATGGCGGATATGAACTTCAGCTCGCCGTTGAACGCCCAGGTCTTGCCGGACTCGTTCGAGACGAAGAACGCCTGAGCCGAGAAGTTTCTGAACTCAGTGCCGCTCTCGACGATGACGTTGGTGGTCTTGATATTCGAGACGGTCGTCGTCTTGTACTTCGTGACCGCCGTCGGGTTCTTGATTATGTCGATATACTCATAGGTGATGTTGTCATAGGACGCCGCCATCTCCTTGACGAGTGAGAAAATCATCTTCATCGCCGCGTCACTCTCAAGGTCGTCATACGGCTCGCAGAAAATGATATTTATCGGCTCGGTGATGTCGTCGAGCATAGCGCGCCCGGCGTCGGAGAGACCGTAAACGCCCTCCTTGGTCATGTCCACGTACCAGTTGTACTTATAGACCAGTGAAGAGAAGATCGCGTTGAAGATTATGACAGCCGCGATGACTATTGCCGTCAGCACTATGGCGAGAGCTCCGTATTTGAGCTTTCTTGTCGTCGCGGGATTGAAACCATTCATTTTCATCTGTATTTACCTCCTGCACTCATCACGACCAGCGGCGCTTTTCGTAGATGCGCACGGTGAGGAACATGAAAACGAAGCATATCGAGAAATAGTAAATGAGTGTCGCCGGGTCAAGTATGCCATAGCTGAAATTGCCGAACCGGCTGTAGATCGAGATCCAGTCTATTACGACGCGGACCGCGTAAACGTCGATGTAGCTCGTGAGCAGACCGACAAGCAGCAGGAATATGAGTATACCCATAGTTCCGACCGCCGCGACGAGCTGATTCTCGGTGAGCGACGAAACGAAAAGTCCGATGGCTATGAACGCCGCGCCGATCAGCAGTATGCCGATCGTGCTCGAGATGAGCACCGCAGTATTCGGCTCGCCGTACATATAGAGAGTCGGGAACATCATAAGAGCGCCGATAATGAACGTGCCGGCGAACATGGTGAACGCCGCGAGGAACTTCGCGAAGACCATCCCCATGAGGCTTATCGGCGAGGTCAGCAGAAGCTGCTCCGTGCGCATCTTCCTCTCCTCGCTGAAGCTCTTCATCGTGAGCAGCGGCACGAGGATTATGAATATGAACATGACTATCATGAAGTATGTCCCGACGCTCGAGTCATCTCCCGCCATCAGGGTGAAGAGTGAGAAAATGAACGAATTCAGCGCGAGAAACACCGCGATGAAAACATATCCTATCGGCGAGGTGAAATATGAGAGCATCTCGCGTTTGTAAATCGCCGTCATCAGTTATTATCCTCCTTGGTATCAGCGTCAGCGGATTCCTCCGGCGCGTCGGTCTCTGTCCCCTCCGGGAACTTTATGTCGAAGGAAGGCGTTTCGTCAAAGCCACTGGCGTCCTTTTTCGACTTTTTCGAATCCTGCTTCTTGTCGATCAGCGAGATGAAGATATCCTCAAGATTCGTTCCCTGCTGCTCAAGACCGATCAGCGGCATATTGTTCTTCGCGAGCGTGTAGAAAAGCGGCTTGCGGATATCGACGCCGGCGGTCGACTCGATCGAATAGACGAAGCTGTCACCCTCGCGCTCGCCGAAGAGCTCCGCAGTAGTTATCTCGGGTATCGAACGAAGAGTTCTGAGCACGTCGCGCTGCGGACCGCAGATACGCGCGTTCAGGCGTCTCGTTCCCTCGATCATCCTTGAGATGTTCTCGGTCTTCTCGTCCGCGATGAGCTTTCCGGAGTTGATTATCAGCAGTCTGTCGCAGACCGCCTGCACCTCCGGAAGAATATGCGTCGAGAGAATGACCGTGTGCGTCTCGCCGAGCGTTCTGATGAGGTTTCTTATCTCGATTATCTCCTTCGGGTCAAGACCGACGGTCGGCTCGTCGAGGATTATAACGCGCGGGTTGCCGACGAGCGCCTCCGCGATGCCGACTCTCTGCTTATAGCCCTTCGAGAGGTTCTTTATCAGTCTGCCCTTCTTGTAATCGTCCGCGATCTTGACGACCTCGCAGATCTCTCCGAGGTGCTTCTTGCGGTTTAGCTTGCAGCCCTTGAGATCATAGACAAAGTTCAGGTACTCTTTCACGGTCATGTCCGGATAGAGCGGCGGCTGCTCCGGCAGATAGCCGATGAAGCGCTTCGCCTCGGTCGGATTCTCGAGGATGTCCATCCCGCCGATAGAGACGGTTCCGGACGTCGACGACATATAGCCGGTGATGATATTCATGGTCGTGGATTTGCCCGCGCCGTTCGGTCCGAGGAAGCCAACGACTTCGCCCTCGTCGATCGAAAAGCTGATGTCATCCACGGCGTACTTGCTGCCGAAGCGTTTGACAAGGTTTTCAATTTGGATCATTTCATTCTGTCCCCCGAAATATGGCTGACATTATGTCAGCTTTTATCGTTTTTCCGAAAATTAAAAAGATTTTCACATACAAAAAGTATATCACATAATTATGAACATTTCCTGAACATCCGCGATTATTCTTACAGATTCAGCCAGAATTTCAAAAAGCGTCAGCATACGACATCTGACCGTCACATTGCCGTCACATTGGAGCGGGCGATATGACCGAAAGCATCGTGCCGCGCTTGCCGCGCGAATACCGGTGAGAGAAAAAGAGCTCCGGACGCTCCATCGTGCAGAGACTACTTACCGAAATATTCTCCGGCTTCAGACCGCGGTCTGTGAGTATCCGCCGGTCCATACCGGGAAGATCGGCGTGAAAACGTTCGCCCTTCTTTCTGACGAACCGCTCCGCCATCTCAGGTCCGGTCATCTCCGCGACCTCGTCTATGAAGTCGTCGCCGACCTCGTAGCAGTCAAAGCATATCGCAGGTCCGATCGCGGCGCGTATATTCTCGGGCGACGCGCCGAGCGAGACCATCTTCTGAACGCACACTCCCGCGATTCCCGCCGCGGTGCCTCTCCAGCCCGCGTGAACGGCTCCGACGATGTTCTTTACCGGATCCTCAAAAAGTATCGGCACGCAGTCGGCAGTCTTCACACCGAGCGTCACCCCGGGATCGTCCGTCACATATCCGTCCGCCGCGAACCCGTCCTCACGCCTGTCATAGTACCCCGCTCCGCCGTCGCACTTTCCGACGACAAGAACGTCCGTCGAGTGCGTCTGGTGCAGGCTTATGACCGACTCCGGTCTGACACCGACCGCCGCCGAGAAAAGCTCAAGGTTCCGGAGAACCACGGCGTCCTCGTCCCCGCGACCGAAAGCAAGATTCAGCGAAGATGTGTGCGGAAGTGTGCTTACCCCGCCGAGCCGCGTCGCGAAGCCGTGCGGACAAGAGATGTTGTCCGCGCGGAGATACACGACACCGTTCTCAGCCGTGACAAGACGGAAACCATCGTTTGTATTCACGGTAACACCTCCTCAGAGAACAAAGAGCTTGACCGCCTTTATCGCGTCGCCGTCAGGGTAGTCCCCGACCTCCCCGACCGCGAAAAAGCCGTCCGCGCCGTACAATCTGACTCTCGTTCCCACGGGGTAACCGACGCCGATCTTCTTTTCATATATCTCGCACCCGCTTCTCGCGAGCTTCTCGAAAAACGGCGGGAGCTTCACTGCCGGAATGTCCGAAAACAGGCTCTCTGTCGGTCTGAGCAGTCCGACGCGCTCGTCATAGTCAAGTTTGTCAAGCCCACCAAGCGTGACCGCGTCCTCTATCCTGAACCCGCCGCTCGCGAGTCTTCTCAGCGAACACATCGCCCCGCCGCAGCCGAGAGAGGCGCCGATATCGGCGCAGAGCGTCCTGATGTACGTGCCCTTCGAGCAGCGGACGGTCAGCATATATTCATCCGGTCTGTCGGTCGGAAGCGCGTCGAGCGAGTGTATCGTTATCGGTCTCGCCTCCCTCTCAACGGTTATGCCGCGCCTCGCGAGGTCGACGAGCTTCTGACCGTCGCGCTTGAGGGCGCTGTACATCGGCGGAACCTGCATTATGTCTCCGACAAAGCTCTCACATACAGAGATCACGCGCTCACGGTCAGGTATCTCCGACGATTCGGTGAGAACCTTTCCGGTTGTGTCCTCAGTGTCTGTCGTTATTCCGAGCCGGAGACCGGCGAGATATGTCTTCTCGTCCGAGACGAGAAAATCCGCCGCCTTCGCCGCGCGCCCGACGAGCACGACGAGAACGCCGGACGCGTCAGGGTCGAGCGTGCCGGTATGACCGACTTTTTTCGTGTTATAAAAGCGTCTGACCTTGTTCACGCAGTCGTGCGACGTGAAGCCGGTCGGCTTGTCGAGAATAAGTACTCCGGACGGCTCTGTCATATCTCTCCCGCCCCGTCGAACGCGCGCGCCTTGTCGAGCGCCGCAAGCTCCTCGTTTATCACCGCCATCAGCCTTGCCTCGGCGTCGTACTCGCTCGCCGCGTTAAGGGTGCATCCGGACGCGCGCTTGTGTCCGCCGCCGCCGAACACGGCGCACAGCTTTGAGACGTCGACGACGCGGTTCGAGCGCATCGAGACCTTGTAGAGCGTCAGGTCGTCGTCGCTCTGCTTGATAGTCATGCCGACCTCGACGCCCTCGATCGAACGGGTGAGAGAGATTATGTCGTCGATATCCTCGCGGGACAGGTTATTGTCCTCACGCATCTTCTTCGTGAAGTTGATGACCGCGACACGGTTGCCGTTATAGAAATGAAGATCATTCAGCGCGACCTTCGTGCCCATCACCTGGGACAGCGGGCGGGAGTCGTACATACGTCTCGCGACCTCCGAGTGGTCGAAGCCGTACCCGAGGAGCGAAGCTATCCGCATATGCGTCTCCGCCGTCACGCTGTCAAACCGGAAGCTGCCGGTGTCCGACATTATCGCGGCGTACAGGGCTATCGCTCCCTCACGACCAAGCGTTTTCTTCCCGCGCTTCTCAAACTCCTTCGCGAGGTCGCAGATTATCTCCCCGCAGGCGCCGAGCGCGCCGACATAGGTCTTCTCCGCGAACGGCGTTCCGAGCGCGTGATGGTCTATCGCGAGATATGTCCGCCCGGCGCAGGGCTCCTCGAGCTTTCCGAGCAGCTTTGACGCCGAGACGTCGACCGACACTATCATATCGGGTTCAAAATCGGTGAGTCTCTCCGGTCTCAGGTCGAACTCGTCGTCAGGTTCCTTTCCGAAGATGAACTTCAGTCTGCGCGGTATATCGTCGTCGTTCACGATTTCGGCGCGCTTTCCGAGCGAGATCAGCATCTCACGCAGCGCCGCGGCGCAGCCGAGCGTGTCCGCGTCGGGCCTCGTGTGGGTGAGGATAAGCACCGACGAAGGCTTCTCGAGTATGCCGCAGACTTCGCCGAGTGTCGTCAGCATCTCACTCATCGCTCTTCCCGTCCTTTTCGGCGTCCGGCTTCGCTTCGGTCTTGATCTTTCTGAACAGAGAATTTATGTGCGCGCCGTACTCGATCGAGTCGTCAGGCACGAAAGAGAGCTCCGGCGTGATGCGCAGATTGAGCGTCTCCGCCAGTCTCTTTCTGATGAACCCGGAGGCGCTGACGAGCCCCTTCTTTATCTCCGCTTTGTCTCCTGTCATCGACGAGAAACCGATCTTCGCGTACTTGAGGTCGGGTGTCACGTCGACATTCGTTATGCTTATGAAATTTTCCGAGACTCTCGGGTCCTTTATCTCGCGGAGGATAGAGGCGAGCTCCCTTGACATCTCTTCGTTTATGCGTCCGCGTCTGTAGTTTGGCATTTTACCGCTCCTTGCTGATTCATGTTCTCACTCCCGCCGCCGCGAAAAAACGCCGCCGCGGGTTTTATGGATATAATTATCGTATAATATATATTCTATCATATTCCGGGGAAAATATAAATAGGCTTTTGTAAATTTCTCGCGGAAAAAACGGATAAAAATATGTCTTCCGGCTCACGTATGCCGGAAGACGGCACATAAATCGCCGAAAATCGACTTACACCGCTATTTTACATTGAAATATTCATAAATTCGTGCTATCATATATAGTATAGCAATTTTTCTCGGAGGGAACACAAATCATGGTGGAAGTAATAAAGAAAGGCGCATATCTCGCGTACGGAAACACGCTCATCGTCGACAACGGCGGAGCGGAGAACCAGCTGCGGAGCCTTGGCAAGGATAATATAACAAAAGAGGAAGCGCGCCGCGGAACGATGGCGTGGTCGATCCTCTCCGCTCACAACAGCGGCAACGACGAGGATCTGAAAATCAAATTCGACGCGATGGCGTCTCATGATATCACATATGTCGGCATAATCCAGACCGCCCGTGCCAGCGGACTCGAAAAGTTCCCGCTCCCGTACGTACTCACCAACTGTCACAACAGCCTCTGCGCGGTCGGCGGCACAATCAATGAGGACGACCATGTATTCGGTCTCTCCGCCGCGGAGAAGTACGGCGGCATCTATGTCCCGGCGCACATCGCGGTCATTCACGCGTATATGCGCGAGATGATGAGCGGCTGCGGAAAGATGATCCTCGGCTCCGACAGCCACACGCGCTACGGCGCGCTCGGAACGATGGCGATCGGCGAGGGCGGACCGGAGCTCGTGAAGCAGCTCCTATGCCGCACCTATGACATCAAGCGCCCTGAGGTCGTCTGCGTCTACATGAGCGGCAAGCCGAAGCCCGGCGTCGGTCCGCAGGACGTCGCGCTCGCTATAATCGGCGCTGTCTTTGAGAGCGGATTCGTCAAGAACAAGGTTCTCGAGTTCGTCGGAGACGGCATCGCGAATCTCCCGATCGAGTTCAGGAACGGCATCGATGTTATGACAACCGAGACCACCTGTCTTTCCTCCATCTGGATGACAGACGACGAGACAAAGCGTTATTTCACAGTTCACGGCCGTCCCGAGGAATACAAGAAGCTCACGCCCGGCGCGATCGCGTACTACGACGGCGTCGTCAAGGTTGACCTCTCCCGCGTAGAGCCGATGATAGCTCTCCCGTTCCACCCGAGCAATGTCTACACCGTGAAGAACCTCATCGAGAACGCCTCCGATATCCTGCACGACGTGGAGGTCAAAGCGGCGGCACAGCTCGACAACCCGAATATCAGGCTCGACCTCGTGAGCAAGATCACGAAGGACGGAATCAAAGTCGATCAGGGCGTCATCGCCGGATGTGCCGGCGGCACGTTCGACAACCTCTGCGCCGCGGCGGATATCCTCTCCGGGCAGTCAACCGGAAACGGCGAATTCGCGCTCTCCGCTTATCCGGCGAGCCAGCCCGTGTATATCGAGCTTATGAGAAACGGCGCGGCGGCGAAGCTTATGGAGTCCGGCGTGACCCTCAGAACGGCTTTCTGCGGTCCCTGCTTCGGCGCAGGCGACGTGCCCGCCAACGGCGGGCTCAGCATCCGTCACTCGACGAGAAACTTCCCGAACCGCGAGGGCTCGAAGCCGTCCGGCGGACAGATCGCGGCGGTCGCCCTCATGGACGCGCGCAGCATCGCGGCGACGGCGGCAAACGGCGGCATCCTCACCCCTGCGACCGGGCTCGAGGTCGAGTACACCTGCCCCGAGTATCATTTCGACAAGGCGATATACGACCACCGCGTCTACCGCGGCTGGGGCAGCGCTAAGCCGGAAGCCTCGCTGAAGATCGGTCCGAACATCGCGGACTGGCCTGTAATGCCTGAGCTGACGAGCGATCTCCTGCTCCGTGTGGCGTCGGTCATCACCGACCCGGTCACGACGACAGACGAGCTCATCCCGTCCGGCGAGACCTCTTCCTACCGCTCCAACCCGATGAAGCTCTCCGAGTTCGCTCTCTCGAGAAAGGACCCGGCTTACGTCGGCCGCGCGAAGGAAGTACAGAAATACGAAAAGGCGCGCGAGGCAGGCGACGAGAAATATGTCACCGGCGACCTCTCCGCGGTCTATGAGGCGATAAAGAAGATAAACGCGACCGCGAAAGCCGCTGATATCGGCATCGGAAGCGTTGTCTGCGCGAACAAGCCCGGCGACGGCTCCGCTCGCGAGCAGGCGGCGTCCTGCCAGAAGGTTCTCGGCGGCTGGGCGAACATCGCGGTTGAATACGCGACGAAGCGCTACCGCAGCAACCTCATCAACTGGGGTATGCTCCCGTTCATCTTTGACAATATGGACTTCTCGGTCGGCGAGCACATCTATATTCCGGGCGTCAGAGAGATCATCGGAGCCGGAAAGTACGAGTTCCCGGCGTATGTGATAAGCGCCGACGGCTCCGCGCGTGAGATCACGCTGAAGATGGGCGCTCTCACCGACGACGAGAGAAAGATCATCCTCTGCGGATGCCTTATAAACTACTACAGGGACGGAAACTGATAAATAAACAGCGGGTGCGGGATTTTCGGAGCGGTTCTCCGGGAACTCCTGCTTCGCTGTCACAACATAATCATTCGGAGGCGCACCATGTTTACACCAGTTGCACCAGCCGCGAAAAAGAACTTCGGGCAGGCGGTCACGACAATCATCGGTCTCGCCGTCGGAATAGGCTGCGCGGAAGTGGTGGATCTGTTCGGCGGCTTTGGCGCGACAAGCGTCTACACCGCGCTGCTTGAAATTGCCGTCGGGCTGCTTCTCGGATTCTTCCTGAGCATCGCGGCACATGAGGCAGGTCATCTTGTGTTCGGGCTCATGACCGGATACGGGTTTGTGTCCTATCGTGTCGGGAGCCTGACCATCGTCCGCTCGGACGGCAAGCTGAAAATAAGGCGCATGAAGCTCGCCGGGACCGGCGGGCAGTGCCTCATGAGCCCGCCGGAGATGAAGGACGGAAAGTACCCGTTCGTGCTCTATCAGCTCGGCGGCGCGATATTCAATCTGGTCTTCAGCGCTGTTTTCATCACGGTCGCGTTCGCGGTCAGCGGACCACAGGCGCTCCGGGTCATCCTCGCGGATATCGGACTCATAAATCTCGCCACGGCGCTCACAAACGGGATACCTCTGCGTCTCGGAGCGGTAGACAATGACGGCAGGAACGCGCTCTCGCTCGGAAAGAACAGCGCCGCCCTCGCCGCGATGCACACTCAGCTCAGCATCGCCGCGGCAGGCGCCAAAGGGCAAAGACTCCGCGATATGCCGGAGGAATGGTTCACCATGCCGGACGAGAAGGATATGGACAATACACTCGTCGCGACAATCGCCGTCTTCCGCGCGAACCGGATAATGGACAGCGGAGATATCCCCGGAGCGGAGCCGCTCATACGCTCGCTGGTCGGCAATCAGGCTGTAATCGGACTGCACCGTCAGCTTCTCGCCTGCGACCTCGCGTGCGCAGATTATCTTTCCGGGAAAAAGGACGAGGCCGAAAGGCTCCTGTCAGCGTCGGAGACGGTGAAGATCATGCAGTCGATGCCCGACTTCCCGTCGGTCATCCGGACGAGATATTTCGAAGCGCTCTTCGGTGATTTCGGGCCGAAGGACAAACGCCCGGAACCTGAGAAGCTCCGCGAAAGACTCGAAAAGGTCGCGAAGACATACCCGAATCCCGCGGACATTGAAAGCGAACTGGAACTCATGGAGCTCGCTGACCGAAAAGCGGCGGAAACGTCATGACCTATCCGCGCAATAATCGGAAAAACTCGTCCCGCCATTATTAACGTTATAATTTTTTCAGGGGGAAAACAAAATGAAATTCAAGGATATGCCCTACGAGCGCGTCGACCTCGTGAAAATGGGCGAAGAATTCGACAAGCTGACCGAAAAGGTCAGAAACGCGAAGGACGGAGAAACTGTCGTCGAGGCGTTCCGCGAGCAGGAAAAGCTCTCAACACACATCCAGACGATGTCATCAATCGCATATGTGCGCAACTCCATCGACACCCGCGACAAGTTCTACGAGGCGGAGCAGGAGTTTTACGACTCTGAGTTTCCGGCGTTCCAGGAGCATTCTCAGAACCTGATGCTCGCCTTCTATGAATCTCCGTTCAGAAAGGCGGTCTCGGATCTCACGGGTGAGCTGATGTTCAGGAATCTCGAGATGGATCTGAAGACCTTCTCGCCCGCCATCATCGACCTCCTGGGGCGCGAGAACAAGCTCGTCAGCGACTATCAGAAGCTGGTCGCCTCCGCGCGGATAGATTTTGACGGTAAGCAGCTCAATATATCACAGCTCGCAGCCTACAAGCAGGATCCTGACCGCGATGTGCGGCACGGCGCTTATCTCGCGGAGAGCGGATTCTATATGTCAAACGCGGAAAAGCTCGATGAGATATTCGATAACCTCGTCAAGGTCCGCACAGAAATCGCGCACAAGCTCGGGTTCAGAAACTTCACCGAGCTCGCGTACCTCCGCCGCACGCGCAACTGCTATGACCCCGAAATGGTCGCGAACTTCCGCCGCCAGGTCGTGAAGGATATCGTCCCGATCGTTGTGGAGCTCAAGAAGAAGCAGGCTGAACGCATCGGAATGAAGCCGGAGGAAATGCGCATATACGACGACAACTTCAATTTCGCGGAGGGCAACCCGAAGCCGCTCGGCACCCCGGACGACATCATGGCCGCCGGCAAGAAGATGTATGAGGAGATGTCGCCGGAAACCGCAGAGTTCATAAACTTCATGTACTCGAACGAGCTTCTCGACCTCGTCGCCAAGGACGGCAAGGCTGTAGGCGGCTACTGCACCGAGTTTCCGGAATACAAGGCGCCCTTCATCTTCTCGAATTTCAACGGCACTTCCGGCGACGTCGACGTCCTGACTCACGAGGCGGGTCACGCGTTCGCTTACTACACCGCGAGAAACTTCGAGTTCTCCGAAAACATCTCGCCCACGATGGAATCCTGCGAGTGCCACTCGATGTCGATGGAATTCCTCGCGTGGAAGTGGCTGAACCTCTTCTACGGGGACGATACCGACCGCGCGAAGTATGTACACCTCGGATCTGCGCTCATCTTCCTGCCCTACGGCTGTATGGTCGACCACTTCCAGCACATAGTCTACGATAATCCCGACCTCACCCCCGCGGAGCGCCACGCCGAGTGGAAGAAGCTCGAGGCGATCTACCGTCCGTACCTTAACCCCGACGACGTCGATTTCTACGCCCTCGGGCGCGGCTGGCAGAGGCAGCTTCATATCTATCACTACCCCTTCTACTATATCGACTACTGCCTCGCGCAGACAGTATCGCTCGAGTTCTGGAGTATGTCCCAGAAGGACTGGAACGACGCCTGGAAGCGCTACTACAAATTCGTAGAACAGGGCGGAAAGCAGACCTTCACCGGGCTCTGCCGCACGGCAGGCATCAAGGTTCCGTTCGAGGACGGGGCATTGAAGGATATCGCCGAAGGCGCGGTCAGATATCTCGAAAAATAAATCGTCGCAGGCATACCGCTCTTTCCGGCGCGGTATGCCTTGTGCCGTGACGCCGATCATATCCTGTGCGGAAAGGTACGGAAATCTATAATGTCAAATGAACTGAAACGACCTGAGCTGCTCTCACCCGCGGGCAGTCCGGACAAAATGAAGGCGGCGATACTATACGGCGCCGATGCGGTCTATCTCGCCGGAGACGACTTCGGTATGCGTGCCGCCGCGAACAACTTCTCACTCGACGAGCTGAAAGACGCCGTGGAATACGCTCACGCGCGCGGGGTCAGGGTCAATCTCACCCTCAACACCATGCCGCACTCGGACGAATACACGAAGCTTGAAAAATTCATCGACTCGATATCCTCGTTCGGCATCGACGCGGTCATAGCCGCCGATCTCGGCGTCATGGCGCTCGTCAGGGAAAAGATGCCGGACTCGGAGCTCCATGTCTCGACCCAGACCTCGACGGTCAGCGCCGCCGCCTGCCGCGAATGGCGGAAGCTCGGCGCAAAGCGCGTTGTCCTCGCGAGAGAGCTGAACCTGAACGAAGTGAGATTCATACGGGAAAACGTCCCGGACGATCTCGCGATAGAGACTTTCATTCACGGCTCGATGTGCATCTCCTACAGCGGGCGGTGTCTGCTCTCGCAGCACTTCACCGGTCGCGACGCCAACCGCGGACGCTGTGCGCAGCCCTGCCGCTGGAATATGTCGCTCTCGGAGTCGACGCTCATAGAAGACCCCGCGTGGGAAGGCTGCGCGGAATATGAGATAACTGAGGAAAAGCGGCCGGACGACCGCATTCCGGTTATAGAGGACAAGCGCGGGACCTTCTTTCTTTCGTCAAAGGATATGTGCATGATAGAGCACATTCCGGAGCTTATTGACGCGGGGATCGACAGCTTCAAGATCGAAGGCAGGATGAAGAGCGAATACTACGCCGCCGTCGTGACGAACGTTTACCGGATGGCGATCGACAGATACCTCGCTGACCCGGAAAAATACGTGTACGACCCGGCGTGGCTCCGCGAACTTGAGAGCGTCAGCCACCGCGAGTACTGCACCGGATACTGGTTCGATGACCCGGCGGAAAACGCGAACACGGCGAAACAGCCCGGATATATGAAGGAAAAGGCATACCTCTGCCGCGTGGAATCATATGATAGCGCGACGGGACTCGCGAAGCTCGTTCAGCGGAACAAGGTATTCGCCGGTTCGGACGCGGAGCTCATCTCGCCCGGCTCGGTCGGACGGTCCCTGCACATCGGCGGACTTTTCGACGAGAATATGTGCGAAATAGAATCCGCGCCGCACCCGTACATGACGTTCTTCACGAAAATACCGTTTGAGGCGCGTCCCGGCGACATAATCCGCGCGGTATGATAACCGTACGGTATTTATGGAGGTAATAATGGAACAACTGACACTCATCGAACTCATTAAAGTAATAATAATCGGCATTATACAGGGCATCACCGAATGGCTGCCGATCTCGAGCACCGGACACATGATTCTCGCGGATGAGCTTCTGCGGCTCAACGTCAGCGACGCGTTCATGGAGATGTTCCGGGTCGTGATACAGTTCGGCTCGATACTCGCCGTCGTCGTGCTTTATTTTCACAAGCTCAACCCATTCGCGCCGTCGAAGAGCGACGTGCAGAAACGGCAGACCTGGCGGCTCTGGTTCAAGGTCATCGTCGGCATAATCCCGGCGGGAATCGTCGGCGTACTGTTCGACGACTGGCTGAACGACCATCTGTACAACTATGTCACTGTCGCGGTCGCGCTCATCGTTTACGGCGTCGCGTTCATCGTAATCGAAAAAATCAGAAAAGGCAAGACCCCGCGCGTTGATTCTGTGAATAGACTCGACTACAAGACCGCCCTCGGCGTCGGATGCTTCCAGACGCTCTCGCTCATCCCCGGAACCTCGCGCTCCGGCTCGACCATCCTCGGAGCGATGATTCTCGGAATGTCGCGCGAGGCGGCGGCGGAATTCTCGTTCTTCATGGCGATCCCGGTCATGCTCGGCGCGAGCCTCCTCAAAATGCTCAAGTTCGGATTCTCGTTCACGTCATCCGAACTGATCGTACTCATCGTCGGCGTACTGATCGCGTTCGTCGTCTCTGTCGCGGCGATAAAATTCCTGACCGGCTTCATAAAGAAACACAGCTTCGCGGTCTTCGGCTGGTACCGCATAATTCTCGGCGCGATAGTGCTCGGCGCGTTCATCTTTTCAAAGGTTTCTGCATGATATATTACAGTTTGTCAGGTTATCTTCGCGTCGTAATTTGTGCAAAACAGAAAAAGTTCGGCAATTGCGGATAATTTAACAAAATTATGTTGATAAAATCCGGAGCGTGTGATACAATAAATTTGATTGTGGATATTTAATTTGTCCCGGTCTCCACATGGAAATAATTTCTAATGAGGTGAAAATAAATGTACAACAAGAAATCTATCGAAGACATCGGCGAAGGCTTCCGCGGCAAGCGCGTTCTCGTCCGCTGCGACTTCAACGTCCCGGTAAAGGACGGCGTCATCACTGACGACAAGCGTATCGTCGGCGCTCTCCCGACCATCAAGTACCTCATCGCGCACGGCGCGAAGGTAATCCTCTGCTCCCACATGGGCAGACCGCACAATGTCCTCGACGACAAGCTCGTCCTCGACAAGAAGGAAAAGAAGAAGATCGACGCTCTCCCCGAATCCGAGCGCGAGGCAGCCACCGCAGCCGCTCTCGAAAAGGCAAAGGGCGACATCACGAAGCTCTCCCTCAAGATCGTCGCTGACGACCTGAACAAGAAGGGCATCCCGACCGTCCTCGCAAAGGACGTCGTCGGCGAAGACGCTCAGGCTAAGGCAGCCGCTCTCAAGGACGGCGAAGTCCTCCTCCTCGAGAACGTCCGCTTCCACGCAGCCGAAGAAAAGAACGATCCCGAATTCGCGAAGAAGCTCGCTTCCCTCGCGGATATGTACGTCAACGACGCGTTCGGAACCGCTCACAGAGCTCACGCTTCCACCGCGGGCGTCGCCGACTACCTGAAGACCGCTGTCTGCGGCTACCTCATCCAGAAAGAAATCACCATCATGGGCAAGGCCCTTGAGGATCCGGTCCGCCCGTTCGTCGCCATCCTCGGCGGCGCGAAGGTCTCCGACAAGATCGGCGTCATCAACTCCCTCCTCGAGAAGTGCGACACCATCATCATCGGCGGCGGCATGGCATACACCTTCTTCAAGGCAATGGGCAACCAGATCGGCACCTCCATCTGCGAGTCCGACAAACTCGACCTCGCACGCGACATTATGGCAAAAGCACACGAAAAGGGCGTCAACTTCCTCCTCCCCGTCGACAACATAATCGGCCGCGAGTACAAAGAAGACACCACCTTCATGCGCATCTACTCCGACTCCATCCCGGACGGCTGGATGGGTCTCGACATCGGCGAAAAGACTCAGGAGCTCTTCTCCAAGACTCTCGTCGGCGCCGGCACCGTCATCTGGAACGGTCCGATGGGCGTCTCCGAATGGGAGAACTTCGCGTCCGGTACCCGCTCGGTCGCCAAGGCTATCGCTGAGTCCGGAGCCATCTCGATCATCGGCGGCGGCGACTCCGCTGCGGCTGTCGAAAAGCTCGGCTACGCTGACAAGATGACCCATGTCTCCACCGGCGGCGGCGCGTCGCTCGAGTTCCTCGAGGGGCTTGAGCTTCCGGGCATCGCCTGCCTTAACGATAAAGACTAAATAATTAAGTCAGAGGGGCGGGGGGCCCCGTTTATGGAAGGGGGGGGCGCCCCCCCCCCCCCCCCCCCCCCGCCGGGAAGGGCGGATGCGGATGGCGTCTCAATCATACCGCAGCGCATCGATGGGGTTCAGCACCGCGGCCTTTTTGGCGGGGAGGTATCCGAAGGCGATGCCGATGCCCGCGGAGACACCGAAGGCCACCAGGATCGCTGCAATGCTGGGGCTGACGGTGATGGGGGTATCCGGCATCAGCGTGGCGATCACCGTGGTAGCCACCGACGAAAGTGCGTAGCCCAGCCCGATGCCCAGCGCACCGCCGAGTGCCGACGTGGTGGCCGCCTCGGTGACGAACAACCCCAGAATCGTGCGTTCCTTCGCGCCCAGAGCTTTTCGGATGCCGATCTCACGGGTGCGCTCGGTAACAGAGACCATCATGATGTTCATGATGCCGATGCCGCCGACCAGCAGCGAGATGCCTGCAATGGCCGTCAGGACGCCCACCATAATATTGATCATAGAGGACATCTGCGACATTGCCGCACTCAGGCTCATGACGAAGACGTAGTCATCCTTACTGACCAGCTTCTTGAGCCGCGACTGCAAAAACTCCTGTGCCGCGTCCGAGTGGTCTGCATCCTGCAGCACGACGTAATACTGGCTGACGCTGCTTCCGCTGCTGAGGCTCAGCAGGGTGGTGTAGGGGACAAGAACAACGTCGTCGTTGCCGCCCTCGTACTGGGCGGCGGGCTTGGAGCGGCCTTCCAGCACGCCCACGATGCGAAACTCGTTTGCACCCACCTTGAGGGTGCTGCCGAGACCGTTGCCGCCGAAGATCTTACGGTCCACATAGTCGCCGATGACGCAGATGTTCTTGTTGTCCATCAGGTCGGCGTACTGGATGCCCCGGCCCTTGGCCACCTTATAGTTGTTGATGGTCAGATAATCCTCTTTGACGCCGCTGATGTTGGTGCGGCGGTACTTCTCCCCTGCCACTCGCAGCGGATCCGTCCCGGCGCTGGCGATGGGCGAAAGGCCCCTGTAATACTCCGGCTTCTGGTTGATGATGTTATACACATCGCTGACCTCCACCGTGCGGGTGCTGGCGGTCATGACGTTGACCGACAGAATATCGCTGCCCATGTCGGAGTAGAAGTCCTGCATCATGTGGGTCATGCCGTTGCCGAGGCCGACGATGACGATGACGGCCATAACGCCGATGATGATGCCCAGCATGGTGAGGAAGGTGCGGACTTTGTTGCTCCACACGTTCTGGATGGCCTGCTGAAGGTCTCCTTTATCATGCGTGCGCTCCCTCCTCTCCGGCTTTCGGGGCCGACATCATGAGG
>ENA-ORIC01000463-ORIC01000463.1-human-gut-metagenome-genome-assembly--contig:-NODE-463-length-52322-cov-3.545832_pt1 | contig 52322 bp, 50 predicted proteins | sample MGYA00243023_ERZ508732 | MGnify/ENA primary metagenome ERZ508732 (study PRJEB26277, sample SAMN04329767) | human gut metagenome | biome: human-associated habitat | host: Homo sapiens | place: USA... | reverse complement strand
ACGGCGAGGCATTTTTTCAGGGCAGGAAGGTGGCGGAGCTTACGGACACCGGCTATAACAACGTGGACGAGGTCATAGACAAGCTGGCGGCGGAGCTGCCCGAAGAAATACCGGCACGCTCAATGGTAATGTTCAAGATAGAAAACATGGACAAAGGACAGACGGTCGTTTACCAGCGAATGAAAGGAAAGGGATTTTGACTTCGTGTTTTTAGCCCACAAGGATTTTTTCTTTGTGGGTTTTCTTTTTTTCGATTTTTCCTCGCACGCACGCATACGCGCGCACGCGCTGTAGACGTAGATGGAGTATATTATATATATTCTCTTTTCTTTGTTCCCCAAATTCCGAAGAAATGCCCTTTTCTTCGGAAGGAATACCCATTTCTTCGGAAGAAATAGCAATAACTTCGGAAGAAATGCCTTTTTCTTCGGAAGGAATAAGCCTGTTTTTTCACCCGTTTTTTGCCCGAAAACAGCCCTTTTTTACCCTGTTTTTTCCAATGTTCGGAAGAAAAGGCGATAACTTCGGAAAGAATACGCATTTCTTCGGAAGAAATACCCTTTTCTTCGGAAGAAATAGCAATAACTTCGGAAGAAATGCCTATAAATGGGTAAGGAATGGCGATTTCTTACCAAGAAAAAAGCGATGCCAGTAACATGACCGGCACCGCCTCGATTATGAACACAAAATGAAAAAGAATCCTGTCAAAGTATAGTGGCTTATCCTACGATTGTAATACTCCGGCCGCCTTCCTGTGCGAGCAGCTTCAGTTCATTAACCGTCAGAATGTCATTGCGGCACTCCACCGTGAGCATTGCACCTTTACGGGCTGCTTCCCTTGCGAATGTGCGCAGCTGATTAAACGAGTACACGTTTGCGTTGATACTGACATTCGCCCCTTGTTCAAGAATTGTGATGACTTTGTTGTAATCCATATTGTTTTATTTTAAGTTGTAATCTAAAGTAGACGGAAATAGACGGCTAAGCCTCGCCGTCGTTTTCGGAAAGCTCAAGAAGTTTGTCCTCGATTGTCTTGCGTGTCTCGACCGTCGCATCAATGGTAGTTGATTGCATCTTCGGCACAACGTAACTGGTCAGTTTCTCAATTATCATTAAACGGTCTTTCGGGTCGAGGACGGCCAAATCCTTTGCGAACTGTTCAGAATTGTAATACTCGCTTGTCGTCTCGGCAAGTATATCACGTGCCGTCTTTGTCGTCCTGTTCGGCGTGCCCTTTGTTCTTCCTCCTGTTTTCTTGCCCCTCATACTCCATGCGTAAAAAGTTAAACTGCAAGTGCAAAGATAAGGTTTTAGTTTTGCCAAATAATGATAACTTTTAATAGATATGGGACTTATAGGAAGCGCACTGGGTGCCGCAGGCAGCATATTCGGCGGCATATCCGCATCGAAAGCGATGAAGAAAGCCAAGAAGAATGTGCAGGAACAGATGCAGAAGAATCAGGACTGGTATGACCGGCGCTATAACGAGGATGCCACACAGAGGGCAGACGCACAGCGCATACTGACCATGACAGAGGAAAGCATTAAGAACCGCAACAGGCAGGCGGCAGGTACGCAGGCCGTAATGGGCGGAACGGACGAAAGTACGGCAGCAGCCAAAGCCGCCAACAACCAAGCGTTGGCAGACGCCACGGCGCAGATAGCCGTGAACGGAGAGCAGCGTAAAGACCAGATAGAGCAACAGTATCTGCAACGTGATGCAGAGCTGAACGAACAGTTACAGCAGCTCGAAGTGGGACGGGCACAAGCCATATCAGGCGCAGTGCAGGGAGTGACGCAGGCAGCGTCGAATATGCCATTCTAACACTCTTATGCCTATGTCAACGACATTGAACAACATATTGGGTGTAAGCGGAAAGCCAACAGCACCCTATACACCACCGGGCATAGATAGTTCCTTGCCCGGCGCGGCTGGCACACAACCCCGTCAAAGCACAACAGACACACCGCCGGCCAAGCCTGAAGCACCCACGCCGCAAGAGGCAAGCGCAGCTTTGAAAGAGGCGACGCCGCAGGTAACGGACGTTGAAAAAACGCAGATTGAAGTGAAGCCACAACAGGTAAGCTACGAAGAAATGTTCAGGCTTCTCAACCCGTACAAGCCACCCACGCAGGAAGAATTGGAGAAAGAACGCAAGAAACAGCGCAGGGAGCAGATATTCGCCGCCATAGGCGACGGCATATCGGCACTCTCCAACCTTTTCTTTACCACGCAGTATGCGCCGAACATGTACAGACCGGCTGAAACGCAGTCGGAGAAAACAAGGAAACGCTGGGACAAGCTGGCGGCAGAGCGCAACGCCAACATGACGGCGTACATCAACGGACTGATGCGCGCCCGGCAAGCCGATGACGCATACAACGACAACGAACGTGCATGGCAACGGCAGCTCGGCCTTGACAAAATCAAGCAGGAACGCGACAAGGCGGCGGACGCACGCGCCGAAGCTAAGGAAAAGCGCGACCAAGAGATGCACGACCTGAACAAACAGCTTCGGAACAATCAGATTACTCAGGCTGAATACGAAGCGAAGAAAGCAGAAGTGGAAGCGAGGTATGCCCCGCAACTCGAACAGAGCAAGATTAACCGTAACAAGGCAGCCGCAGGAGCTTCCAACGCATCGGCAAGTGCGTCAAGGGCACGTGCAAGATACTATGACAACGGAGGAAGCTCCGGCAACCGATACTACGGCGAGTTCCAAGGCAAGACGTACAAGACACAGGCCGACTACGAGAAAGCCGTGCTGGATGCTGCAAGAGACGCGGGAGTTGACATCTACGACACCGAAGTCACGGAAAGGAACTACAAGGGCGAGCCGAGAAAGCAGCGCAGAGTGAAACGTTCCATCGCAGCCATAGCGGCAGAAGTGGATGAAAAGACCAACCAATTCAACGTAGAAGATTACAGACGCGGAGGCGGCAAGGGAAGCGAGAACAGCGCACCTCCATTAAACTAACAGCTATGCCAAACAAGATAACATACACCATTACGACCTCGGACGGCAAGAGCCACCAAGTGAGCGAGGACAACATCAAGAAGTACGGGATGCAGTCGTATGCGAACGCATACAAGGGAGCAACCATCCGTATGCGAGACAAGGACGGTGCAGACTACGACATACCGCTGGGCAACTATGACGACGCACAGCAACAAGGTTTGCATCCGTTCCGCTACGAGCATACACCGACCAACGGAACCGCACAACAGAAACCGCAGGAAACATCACCACAGCCGACGAAAGGAGCGGAAGAGCCGCAGAAACCGTGGAAGCCGACCATGCAGGAAAAATTGCGGATGAATGCCAGCCTCCACAACATCGGGCAATCAGCCCGGCGGACAATGGATGAATTCAACGAGCGTGTGGACAACCTGAAAGAGTATGGCAGGAGTTTTTCCGGAGGGCATACCGCCAGCGGGGATTATCGGTTCAATCCACAAACGAAGAAGATGCAGCGCACCTACCTCACCCCTACCGGCGACCGCACGTTCAACAAGACGGCGGCAGACGCTGTGAGCCGTGAGTACCGCGATGCGGTGGACATGACCGTTGGCGGACAGATACGCAGGGCGCAGAACAGGTTGCAGGAACTGAAAGACAAGGCAGAGGCAAGGGTGCAGGAGCTTCACGACAAATGGGAACAGGACTACAAAAACAACAAAGCCCCGCTTGCCGCCGTTCTTGCCGCCAATACCTACGTGCCTAACATACAGAGCGACCAGACCTACAGGGCTTTGCAAGCAGCAATCCGTCAGACGGAAGAACAGATAAAGACGCTCGGCGAGCAGCAAGACCGTGAAGCTGGCAAGGATGTAGGCTTTTGGTGAGGTTTCGGGCGTGTGGCCGGTGATTTGCGAACATGGGACTTCGGAATTGGTGACATAACGGACGCCATGACCATGATGAATGCGGCCAATCCGAAGAGACCGCAGACCGAGCAGGAGAAACAAGCCAATCAAGATATGCTGCGTGCCACCTACGAGAACCAGCAGACGGAAGCCATGTACGGAGGGAACGCCAGCTTTTGGAACAGGGCGGGCATGATGACCGGACACATGCCGTCGTTCATGCTTGATTTCGCTTTTACGGGCGGAGGATTTGAGGCCATAAACATGGCAGGTAAGGCATCGACAAAGCTGGCAACAAAAGTTCTCGGTAAAGAAGCCATTGAACAAATGGCCGAGCTGGGCTTCAAGAATTACGTGAAGCGCAACGGACTGCGCGGCCTTGGAAACGAAGCCGCCAACTGGACTATCAAGGCACTTGGCACGACGGCTGATGAATTACTCATACGCGCCCCGCTGATGACGAACACAGTGCAGGGCGCAGACACGGCGGCTGACATCATAGACCGCAAGCTCGGTGATGTGACGATTGACGAGAACGGTAACTACAATTTCACGAACGACAAGACTTGGGGAAGTGCCATTTGGCAAGGTGAAGCCAACTCCATAGTAGAGAACTACTCCGAGATGTTCGGTGCGCATCTGCCCGAAGTGGCCTCGGTGAAGAATTTGGGCAGGCTTGCAAATGTCATAGGCGCAAAGCGTCTTGGCGGAGTGTTGGCTAAGGCCGATGCAGGAGCTTTGGGCGGAATAACCGACGGTACACGCAGGATATTCCAACAGATGGGTGTGAGCGACTATTTGGGTGAGGTTTCCGAGGAATACTACGGCCAGTTGTGGCGCACCATGCTCAACCTTGACGATGCATACCGGCAGAACCCTGACGGCACACGCACCAACCTGTTTGCCACCGGGCAGTTCCACGGCGACATTTGGGGCGGAATGGCGTTGTCAATGGGACTGATGGGTGCAGGAAAGACAACCATGAGTGCGGCGAATTACCTATCCATGAAGCATGATGTGAATAAGGCGGACGCAAGGGCGAGCGAATTACTCACTCCTGAAGTATGGGAGCCTCTGCGCAGCACCATTGACATGGCCACGAATGACAATGTGGGCGATGTGGCGGAAATGATTGTGAACGACCGGGACATGACGGACGAGGAAAAAGCCGCCGTAATGAACTACATGGAGCGTTCACTGTACCTGCGCGGAGTAAACCTTGCCGAGCTTGTGAAATCACGCGGAGGCGAGCAGGACGAAAATGCACAGCGTGCCAACGACAGCTACATGGACGGCTACAACGCGCAAAGCGACGTGGAGATGCAGGACGCAAGAAGTATGTACGAGCTGCAACGTCAGAAAGCGGAACAGGCATTAACGCCCGAAGAGCTTGACGGCATAGACAACGACCCGATAGGTGCACTGCGCAACCTTGGTGACGATGAAGCCATAAATCAAACTGTCATAGACTACATCAACGCCAAGCAGGTGTATGACGGAATGTTGCAGCGTGTGCGCGATGACATAGACGGACGTATCGACCAAAGTAACACGATGATAGACAGCCGCACCAACCGTAAGACAGGCATGATACAGGGTGCGACGCTGAAAGTGCAGGACGACGAGGGCAACGACCGCCGCGTGTACGTGCTGGACGGAAACCTTGCTACCTACGAGGATGGAACAGGCATAGACAAAGAGAAGTCTGACGGCAGCATTATCATCCGTGATGCGGAGACCGGTGCCGTAGAAATGGTGTCGCCCGATGCCATATTCAGCGTTGAGCAGCCTGTTGACCCTGAAACGGAGAAGCAAACGGCAGCGGAAGCCATACGGCAGCAATTCGCACAGGAAGCCGCTAATCGCATTGACGGCGTTGTTCCATTCAACCCCGGCGACACCTACACGCTTACCGGAGAGGACGGACAGCCTGTGCAAGTACAGATTGTACCAAATGCAGACGGCCTTGTGGACAACGGCGACGGCACGGTGAACGTAAGTTCAGACGGCGGACAAACCGTCGTACCTATGCGTAAAGAGGATGTTCAAGCGATGGTGGACGCGACAAACCGTACCCGTGTTGAACAGGCAGAGATGCAACGCGAGGCAATGCGCACACAAGCACAACCCACACAGCAATCAGGATACAGACTGAATGATGAAGTGAGCCTTACTGACGAGAACGGAAACGAAGTTCGCGGAAGCATTACGGCAGATGTAAATGAGGACGGACGGTATGAGGTTTACACAGAAAGCCCGATAAACGGACGGAAGGTAAACCTTTTCACGGCTGAAGAATTGGACCGTCTGCAAGCCAATCCTGCGGAAAATTCTCGGCAAAACGGCGGAATTTCCACGGAAAATGGCGGAAATCCTGCGGAAAATTCTCGGCATGAGAATGTCGCCATCGTAAACCAAGAGGCCGTGAACAATGCCACTGTGGATGACCTTATGAAAACTGACAGAGGCTATGTTGAAGGGTATTATAATGAGCATCCCGAAAAAGTTGCTGAAGCATTAGCCGCACCTGCACAAGCAACCGCAGACTACATCAACGGAAAACTGACTGACAGAGATTATCTAATTGCACTCAATTATTCTACTGGCGAAAACTCATGGCTCGACGGTTCGGCAACCGAAGAGGAAATAGAACGTGAGGCTGCAATGAATAGGGAGAAATACTTGCCTTACGTTTCCATGCCACAAGTTCGGCAGGAGCAACCGGCACAACAGCCAGTACAATCAGAACAGCCCGTGCAGAGTGCAATTGAACGCATACCAAAAGACGAGAAAGGACAGCCTATTTACGAACAGTCAGACCCTGATACAGCTTGGGATGCGATTGTAGAGCAAACGGAGGGTGACGAGGCTATGGCACAGAATGTGGCAGACAGCATGGTGGCCGACAAGGAAGCCGAACTGAAAAAGGTTGAGAAATCCAAACCCAAAGGAGGAACAACCATTGCCGAGAAGATTGCATCCGAGCGCGAGCGGAAGAATGCCGTGGAACAGGCTAAAGCCAACCTTGTGTTGTGGCAGAAGATAGCGCAGACCTCGCAGCGCAGGAAACAAGCAGCCCTTGCCGAACAGTCGCGGCAAGCAGAGGAAGCTGCACGGTTGCGCCGTGAGCAGGAAGAAAGAGAACGTGTCGAGCGTGAGGAAGCCGAGCGCATACGCAGGGAAGCATTAAACGGTGTGCCCGACATCATAGACGATACACCGCAGGACGCACGCGCAAGAGGCTACCGCAGGGTGAACGGTGAAAAGGTTGACCGCCAAGTGCCGTTGGCCGCACGTCAGGGCAAGGAGGTGCAGGTGAAGTTCGACGACAAGAACATCCCCACCGGACACCTGGCATTGATAGAAGCCGGACAGTTGCAGCCGAGCCATATAAACGGACGGAGAAACCCATTCCACTTCATCGACGAGGCGCAGCCCAAGGAGCGCAACGACGAGGCCAGCGTAATGTCGGCACGCAGGATTGCCGCAAACATCCGCCCGGAAGAAATCACCTCATCGGTAACGGCCTACACAGGCGCACCTACGGTAAACACACGTGGAGAGGTGATACAGGGCAACAACCGGAGCGCAGCACTTCGCGAGATGTGGGCAGGACAGCCCGAACAGGCGGCTGTCTATAAGCAGTACCTGACAGAACACGCCGCAGACTTCGGGCTGGCACCCGAAGATGTGGAGGCCATGCAGCAGCCTGTGCTGGTGAATATGGTAGACGTACCTGACGATGAAGCCATCAGCCTTGGACAGTTCGTTGCGCAGGACACCGAGAGCGGTGGAACAGAGCGCATCAAGCCGAAAAACATCGTTCAGAAAATGGGCGATGATATGAAAGGCTTTGCCGGACGGTTGCTTGCCTCGCCCGATGAGGAAATGACATTCTCTGAATTGGTGGACCGCAATGGCATGGACGTATTGAAGTGGATGCAGGCAAAGAATTACATCACCCCAACACAGTACCGTAGCGCGTTCGACAGCAAAGGCAATCTTACCGGCGAGGCCAAGAATGACCTTAAAGGCATAATGTATCAGAGTATTTTCCAAAATGGAAACACCCATTTGGAGGAAATGTTCGGCGCATTGCCTGCAAAGGCGCAGAAAGCGATACTGGCTACGGCGTACAGGGACTATGACAGCCCGAACTCTGAGCGCATGAACGCCGAACTGCAAGCTTCGATAAACGCATACTACGCCTTGTCGCAAATGCCCGACTTTGCAAATGCCAAGAGCTACAAGGAGGCACGCAAGGCGGCAGAGGCATGGAAAAGGCAACTGTCTTTTGACGATGTTACCGGCGAAAGCTATCTTCCTTCAGAAAGATACAGTAACTTTGCGCTGTTGTTGGCCACAATGTACAAAGGGCAGACGCAAGTATTCATACAGAATACACTGAAAAACATCTTTGACCTTGTACAAGGCACGAAAGAGGCTACCCTTTTTGAAGAGCCTGACAACACGCCGCGCACACTGGTGGAAGCCGTGAACGAAACGATGAACGGCCTTAGTGACGAATTATTGTTAAACGAGAATTTTATATACAATGGACAACGGAGAAATAATGTATTGGCTGGCGGTAGTGCAGCAGGCCAACAAGGGAGACAAGGAAGCACACGAGATGATCCGTCAGGAGGACGAACTGAGGGCGGAACAGGGATTGCCGCCGATAATAGAGGAACTGAAGGCGGTGTCGGGCAGGAAGAAGTAGAGCGACGAGAAGCAGAATTGGCCTCTCGTGTGCAGATAAATGACGATGACTGGCAAGAGGGAAACGGCGAAAGGCCGACCTATAAACGGAGTATCATCATTGACGGTACACACACTGCCACGCAGATAGATGAGCCTGACGAGAACGGACATTATACCGGCTCCTATTTCGAGTTCGACAACAAACGGTTTGGCGACATTGCCGAGATTGTCGATTACATAGACAACGGTAATACCCTTGCCACGAAAATTGCACAAGCAGAGGCGGAAACCGAACAAAACCCAACAGAAGCACAGAAAGAAGCCGGGAACTACAAGAAAGGCCATGTGCGCATCGGTCAGTTCAACATCACAGTCGAGAACCCGAAAGGAAGTGTGCGTCGCGGCACGGATGCAAACGGCAATCCGTGGGAAACTACCATGCAGAACACCTACGGTTACATCCGTGGTACAGAGGGCGTGGACGGCGACCATATCGACGTTTTCCTGACTAACGACATCGACGGCTGGAACGTACGCAGGGTGTATGTTGTTGACCAATACAACGAGGACGGCACGTTTGACGAACACAAGGTAATGCTCGGCTTCAACGATGAGGACGACGCACGAAACGCTTACTTCGCCAATTACAGTGATGATTGGGCGGACAAGCGGAAAATCGTCATGACCTCCGCAAACTTGGAGGACTTTGAGAAGTGGATAAACAGCATCGCAAGACCAAGCCGTTTGCGGAGTATAAGAGCGTGCCCGCCGGTGAAACAAAAGCTATCAGCCCGACAGACCGAATAGCCGAGATTGACGAGCGGATGGCCGACTTGAAGAAACAGGCAGATGAAGCCCATAAGCGCAGTGACATCTTTGAGGAAGCACGCCTTATCAGTGAAAGCAACGACTTGTATGCCGAACGCCGCCGACTGGTGCAGGAAATGCAACCGTCGCAAACGGAGGAAGAAAGCAATGAACAGCCGCAGGAGCAACCGAGACAGACAGATGACCGTTATACCGTAGAACAACGCTACCACAAGAAGAAAGACACGTACATCTATGCCGTGAAGTTCACGGAGCAAATGCCCCGCGAGCAATTCCTGTCGTTGAAGAAGCGCGTCAAGGACTTTGGCGGCTACTATTCATCCTACGGTAAAGGAGGCTTCATTTTCGAGACGGAAGAAGCCGGACGGAAGTTTGCCGAAGCCGTGCTTGACCCCAGCGGCGAGAAGCTGGACGACAACAAGCCGTTGTCGCTGTCCGATATGCAGCAGAGCAGTGAGCCGGTGATGCGTCAGGTTGACGTTGAGGGATTGATGCAGGCTATCAGTCAAAACGGAGAAGCCAAGTTGAGCGACCATTTTGTTGTGGGCCGTCCCGGACTTACTGAAAAGGCAACGAGCCGGCAATCAGATAACACGGCGCAGGAAACAGGACAACAGCCCCAACAATCGGACGACAACGGTTACGGAGCGAACAACAAGCTCGTGAGCCGCGACAGGTACGAGGAGCTGAAAAAGCGTATGCGTCAGAAATTAGGCGGTCAGCTCAACATGGGCATTGACCCCGAAATACTGGCAATCGGCACGGAAATGGCAGCGTACCATATTGAGGCCGGTGCCCGTAAGTTTGCCGACTATGCCCGGCACATGATAGACGACCTTGGCGACGCTATCCGTCCCTACCTCAAATCATTCTACAACGGAGTAAGAGACCTTCCCGAAGTGCAGGAAGCCGGATATGTGGACGAAATGACACCCTACGATGAAGTGCGCACGTTTGACGTGGCCAACTTCGACAAGGGACAAGGCAACGCAATGGCTACGGCTGAAATGGTGGTAGCCGAGCAGGAAGCCAACAGGCAGGCCGATGCAGCCAAAGAACAACTGGCCAATCAACGTAACGAACAAAGGAGACAAGAAGATGAACAAAGAACAGCAGATACAGAAGCTGTTGCAGACGAAGCAGAGACTACTGCAAGTGAAGCAGAAAGCCGCATCGAAGCTGCAACAGATGAAAAAGAAGTAAACGAAGCCGTCAGAAAGGTTGACGAGCAGTTAGACAAGGTGAACAGGCAGCTCGCCCTGTTAGGCTATTATGAGGCTGAACCGGTGGAGAGCGACTTCAACGAGGCATACGGATACATGCGCAATGCCGAGAAGAAAGCCGTCAAGGACGCGAACAACCTTGCCAACCGCCTTGTCAAAGACATCGGCATTGACCCGAAAACCATCGTTGACAAGACAGGGAAACGTCGCAGGAGCATTGCAACAGCTAACATTGCGCCCATCGGTGGAGACATCAGCATACATCTTCCGCTCGGTGAGAAGCGCGAGTTGTACATCAGCATACAGTTGGATAATCAGGACGGCGACAACTTGAAAGTTACAGGCGGTATGCTGCGCATAGAGAACCCGAACCCTGAACGCGGCGAGGAAAGATACTTATCGTTCAACAATTTCTTTGCGGAGGATGAGACTTACCCGGCTTAGCTTCGGAGGGTAAAACAACACTTGAAGCGTTATGCTCCCGACTTTGTGCCAGTAAGCAACGCACAGCAGGAAGCCTCTACAAAGAGTGGGAAGAAGTCGGCCAAGCGTCAGAAGAAACAGGACGAGTCGAAGATTGCAGACCTTTTCAGTGGGCAAGAGGAAACTGTGTCTGAAAACCAAGAGGATATGCCTTTCAAGAAAGGCGACAACGTGATTTATAACGGCAAACCTGCCACCGTTTATGACATTGAGGACAACGGACGGCTTGTGCTTGATACAGGGCTGGCACCGGTACTTTATGAAAGTGCCGACCCGAAAGAGGTAAAACCTGCAAATACAGCAACTCATAATGCAGAAAATACGGAAATAAACCGTATATTTGCTAATGCAGTCAAAACCGATATGCTTGCCGCACTTGACAGCGGCACAAAGCCGTACAGGAGCATACTTGATTTGCGCAAACGTGCGGCAGCTTTGGGCATGGAGGTTGACAATGACGGCAGGACAGACATCCTGCTGCAAGAACTTGTCGAAGACGGTTTAGTCAGAGCCGCACGCGAAGTAGTGGAACAGCACGGACGAGACAGCAGAGAGTCGTATGACCTTATCTGTAAGCTCTATGAAATGCAGCCCACCATTGCCGCACGGAGCAGCAACCGTATCAAGATGCAGCAATACTCCACCCCGCTGCCTATGGCGTGGAACGCTACACGTTTTGCCATGAGCGGCAAGAAAGACGGGAAGGTATTAGAGCCGACAGCCGGTAACGGAATGCTTGTGTTCGCAGTTCCTGCGAATCAAGTATACGTCAACGAGCTTGACAAGACGAGACTGGACAATCTTCGCGAGCAAGGTTTTGCACAAGTTACCCAGCAGGATGCGACCGAGCCGTTCGAGGGAGGTCAACAATATGATGTTATTATTGCCAACCCACCGTTCGGCAAGCGTGATGAAGTGGAGTATGACGGAAAGATGATACCCGGCCTTGACCCACAGATTACTCTCAATGCCCTTGCAAGCATGAAAGACAACGGCAAGGCCGCTATCATCATAGGTGGAAACATGGAGTACGGGAACAATGGCGGACTGAAAAGCATGAAGCCGTTTTTCACATACCTGTATGACCACTACAACGTGAAAGGCGTTGTTGACATGGACGGAAAGCTGTATTCCAAGCAGGGTACGACGTTCCCAACCCGAATGATATTGATTGCCGGACGCAGGAGCGACGAGGAACGTGCCCAAACAGCAGTTTATCCGCCTGTTGAAAGCAAGGCTATACGCAAGGCAGATAGTTTTGACGACTTGTATGACATAATAGATGAAGTAATCAACTCAAAGGAAAAGACAAATGGAACAGAAATTCTACGTAGCCAGCAAGGGCAACTCGTATCTGTCGCTGACCAACCATCCCGGAACACTGACGGAACAGGACATAGTGGGCAATCTCGAAAGAATGATGACACTGGACACGGACAGCGAGGAACTGCACATTCAACCGAGAGCAATTCGGGAAGAAGCCAGCAGGTTTTATCAAGAGAACATAGAACGGATACTGGAAATGGCGAAACCCGGCGAGGAGCTGGTGGAAATACCGAAGGAGGAAGCCGAGGAATATCAGAGCCTGACGTTCAGCGAGTGGGAACAGTGGGAGTTTCCACGGAACGAGTGGGATTAGGAGAAACAAGAACCGAACAACCGAAGAAGCGAACCCTTACTGAAGAAAAGAGTGCATACAGACCGCATAACAGTGCTTTTTCATTGCAAAGCGTTGCCCCTGCCGCAATGGTAGAGGCAATGGATAATGTACTCTCACAGATTGAGGCTGAAAACGGAAACATTGACGAATTTGTAAGAAAAGAGCTTGGATATGACACGATAGAGGAAACGCATCAGGCACTTGCCGCAGAACAGGTTGACAGCGTGGCTATGGCCATCTATCAGATGAAGAAAGGACAGGCACTTATCATAGGCGACCAAACCGGCGTTGGAAAGGGGCGACAAATGGCCGCACTCATCCGCTGGGCAGTGAAACGTGGCGAGAAGCCGATATTCATTACGCAAAAGGCGGATTTATTCTCCGACATCTACCGAGATTTGGTAGACATAGGCAGTGGCGACCTTGTGCCGTTCATCTTCAATTCGGACGGTGCTATGGTTGACAGCAATGGAAATACCGTACACAAGCCTCTATCATCCAAAGAAATGGCAAAAGTGTTTGCCGCAGGTCAATTGCCTGATGAATATGACTTTGCCGTGCTTACCTATTCACAAGTAAATACAGGTGACGAGGTAAGTCAAAAAGAAGCTGAGGAAGCGGCAAAGAAACGCGGTGGGCGGACAAAGAAAAGCAAGGCTTCAAAGGACGGGAAAGCCACACCAAAGGCCACATTCCTGCGTGCCATCGCCGAGGACAACTATCTGTTCCTTGATGAGAGCCACACGGCGGCAGGAACGAGCAATACAGGCGCATACCTGCAAAGCATTTTACGCAGCGCAAAAGCGGCCACTTTCGCAAGTGCCACTTTCGCCAAGCGTCCTGACACCATGCCCCTGTACGCCATCCGCACTGCCATGAGCCAAGCCAAGGTAGAGCCTGACAAGCTGATTGGTATCATTGAGAAAGGCGGTGTGACCTTACAGGAGATTATGAGCCGCGAACTGACCAATGCCGGGCAGATGGTGCGCCGTGAACGCGACATGAGTGATGTTGTGACAGACTGGAAAACCATAAACGACCCGGCAACCGTAAAGCGTGCGCGTGAGAACTACGACCGCACGATTGCCGCATTTAACGCCATCATCAAGTTTCAAGATGATTATGTCAAACCGATGGTTGATGCGATGGACAAAGAGCTTGCTGTCATGGCAGAAAGTGCCGGAATTAAGAGAGGTACAGACAAAATGGGCGTAGAAAATGTGCCTTTTGCCAGCAAGACCTACAACTATACCAAGCAACTCATGCTTGCCCTCAAAGTAGATGCAATAGCCAATGAGGTTGACGCAGAAATAAAGGCAGGCAGACATCCTGTAATTGCGTTGGAAAGTACGATGGAAAGCAGTATCAAGGACTATTCCGCAGGGGAAGTAATTTCAGAGCCAACTTTCAGCGCAAGCCTTTTAAGGGGACTTGATACCGTGATGCAATACACAATCAAGGATGAGAACGGTAAAGAGCAACATGCACGATACACTCCCAAGCAGTTGGGCGAAGCCGGAGAAAAGGCATATTATGAATTGCAGGACTTCATCCGCAAGAGTACCAGTGACATTTTTATCAGTCCGCTTGACGCTATCATTGAACGGTTGCACGGAATGGGTTATAAAGTCGGCGAACTTACAGGCCGCAATATGTACGTGGAGCGTGACGATGACGGACGTGTTGTCGTGAGACGCAGGACAGACAAGGACAAGAAGAGGATGCAACGCGAGTTCAACAGCGGCGAACTTGACGTGCTTATCCTTAACAAGTCCGCCTCTACCGGTATCAGCCTGCACGCATCGGAAAAATTCAGCGACCAGCGTCAGCGGACGATGATTATCGCACAGCCGTTGAGCGACATCAACGACTATATGCAGATGATCGGGCGCATTGACCGCACAGGACAAGTACACAGAGGTTATTACATCAACCTCGGTCTGCCTGTACCGGCTGAAAACCGTTTCCTGATGATGTTGTCCACTAAGCTGAAATCACTGAACGCAAACACGACCACATCGCAGGACAGTGAAAGCAACGATGTGGAAGCTCCCGACCTGCTGAATAAATACGGAAGCCAAGTCGTAGTGGAATACCTGCGTGACAATCCTGAAATCTACGAGAAAATGGGTGGTCCATTGAAAAAGGCAGGACAAGGTGGAGGGCGTGTGCAAACCAATGAGCTTGACGAGTATAAGCCGCAAGAGGATGATGCGCGTAAGATAACCGGCTATGTGGCGTTGCTGACCACCAAAGAACAGGAAGAGTTCTATGATGATGTAGTAAGACGGTACAATGAACTCATAAAGTACCTGAATGACACGGGAAACAATGACTTGAAGATTACCGTCATGCCGCTTCGTGCCAAGACTTTGAATAAGCGTGTGTCATCTGAAGGCATAGACCCGACCGGCACCAACCCGTTTGCACGGAATTCATACGTTGAACAGGTGGAAATGGATGTATTGCGCAAACCGATGAAAGCAGCTGAAATACGCAAGACCATCGAACAAGTGAACAAAGGAAAACGCCCAGAAGATTATATACGCCAAGTCATCGCCACCATTGAAAAAGAGGACGAGGTACGAATTGCGGCCGAGGAAGCCCGCTATGAGCGTTCAAAAGCAAAGGCACAGGAAGATATAGCCAAGCAGACCGAGAAAATCAACCGCCAGCAGAAACGTACCGCCGAAGAAAAGCAAGCCGCCATTGCCGACTACGTGAGAGAGACCAATGAGAATGTGGAAACCAAGCATAACGACAACATAGTGCGCCTCAATACGAACAGCGATATGCTGAAACAGCGTCTGCACATGTTTGAAGTCGGGAAGTCGTACCTCATGCCTGACAATCTTGAAAGCATGGTGTTCGATTTTTCCACGCCTGCCATATTCTGCGGCTACAAAGCAAAGGACAGCAAGATAACCGCCTCGACCACGCTTGCCGTATTTGCCACTCTTGACGGGCGCAGGCGTATGGAAATCAAGTTGTCGCAGCCCGAAGCGTTACGAAGCATTTACAAGACGACCAACGATAATTGGGATGCGGCACGTTCCACCACGCTTGAGAACTGGGACAGCCAAATACCGACAGGAACACGGAAGACGGGTTTCATCATGACGGGAAACATCCTTCAGGCCATTGCGGATACGCAAGACGAACATGGAGGTTACCCCGGCCAGCTTATCAGCTACACCGATATTGACGGGAATGTGCATGACGGTATATTGATGCCGGATAAGTGGAATACATCCATGCTGAAAACAAGCGGTGCGCCAATCATCAGCCGCTTGAAACAGATAAAGGATTATATGCCCGTTACCAGTCATGACGGCAAGGTGGAGATTACAGGCAGCAGCTGGGCGAAAGTGTACTATCTGACCGTACCCAAGACGAAGAAAGACGGTGCCATTTACTACGAAAACAAGGCATTGCTCCGTGCCGTTAATGGCAGCAACTTCTATCCCTACCGTGGAAAGTTGCGTGCGGACATTCCGGAAGAAAATATTGAACGTGTAGTAATGGAGTTGTCGAAACTTGGTGTAAAGGTAAAGGAAGAAACCAACGAGGATGATGCGTTATACAGGCTTGACGACTATACGACCAATGAGGAAGAAGCCAATGATTTGTTCCGGGTTGTGGATGATGCAAGCGAAATAACGCGGTTGAATAGTGAACCGACTGTAAAGGTGTACCGTGCCATGTCGTTGGTGGACGGCAAACTGTATCCTCCCATGTCGAAGAAGATAGGCACAGGAAGCAACAGGATAAGTCAAGCTCCCTCGGAGTTCGGCCAATGGGAAGTATCGGACGAACGCCCTGAACTTGTGGAGAAAGAGGGAACACACAAGAACCACATTTACATTGTAAAAGACAACGGCAAAGGCTTGTGGGTGGCATACAATCCGTATTTCCATACTTCACGCAATCCACTTAATGACCAGTTCGCAGAAGCCTATCAACGTCCCAACCTTGTAACTGTTGAGGTAGAAGTGCCCGAAAGCGAACTGACAAGCGGCTATCAGGCAGAGGGAGCTAAAGACCCTGTTGGAGAAACGAAATGGAACGCAGGTCCGGTTAACCGCCAACTTAGCGGCGACAAGAAACGCAAAGTAATCCTTTCGAGATGGATGCGCCCTGTACGCATTGTTCCTGACAGTGAGGTGGCGCAGCGCATCGCCGAACTTATCGAAGGAGAGAATGTTGCCATACCTGACAATACAGTTACTCCGTCATTGCTTGAAGAATTGAAGAAGCTCGGTGTGAAGATTGTAGACGGTATTAGCAAGGGACGCAAGAAAGCCACCGCCATGATGAGAGGTGGCAACGGTGCATTGACCGATAACGAGCTTAGCTATGAGAATGACCCGGTGGCAAAGATGACAGGTCGCTCTACACGCACGGCAGCACAGCGCAGGGCATTTGCAGAAAGGGAACGTCAGCGCATGGTGAATGCCGTGCAGAAGTTGGCAGAGACGCTGCATCTTGACAATGTGGACATCGTTACCGATGCAAGTACGCTGCAAGGCAAACGTGCAAAGGCCAAGGGTTTCTATTCGCGAGGAACTGGCAGAATAACAATTGTAATACCGAACCATACGAGCGTGTACGATGTGGAACAGACGCTGCTGCATGAAGCCGTGGCACATTACGGACTGCGACAACTGTTTGGCGAACACTTCGACACGTTCCTTGACAACGTGTTCCAAAATGCAGATAAGGACGTTCGCCGCCGCATTACAGAACTGGCAAGAGAACGCAACTGGGATTTCCGAACGGCCACCGAGGAATACCTTGCATCGTTGGCAGAAAACACCAACTTCGAGAATACCGATGCAAGCTGGTGGCAGAAGATAAAGGAACTGTTCCTGCGTATGCTGCACAAGATAGGCTTCGAGAACTTCTCAGGCGTAACCTTGTCGGACAACGAGCTGCGCTACATCCTTTGGCGGAGCTACGAGAACCTTGCCGAGCCGGGCAGATACCGCAGCATATTGGGAGAAGCCGAGGATGTGGCCAAGCAGAACGAACTGAAAGTAGGCAACTATACCGTAACAGATAATGCGACGCGCAACGTGGCGGAAGGCCGCGATGAGCTATACAGGGACGGCGACCCCGAAGTACATGAGCGGACGTTGGCACGCGACAGATACGAGCAGCGAGTGAAACGCGGAGTGTACCAAACGCAGGAAGCCTTGCAAGACAGTATGCTCGGATTGCGTGAAGCGATGGAAGCCATACTCAAAGGAGAGGGCAAGAAGAAAGTACGCATAGAAGACGTGGACGGCTTCGAGAATGCTTATTTGGGCGAAAACAGGCTTTCCTCGGTGAACAAAGCTGAGGCTGACGCCTTCGCACACACTTTGTTCAAACCTTTGCTTGACGAGGTGGGCAAACTTGCTCCTACCAAAGAAGCACGAGAGGAACTGACCGACTACATGATGGCCAAACACGGGCTGGAGCGCAATCGTGTGATGCGCCAACGTGAGAAAGACAAGCTGATTGACGCTTCCGAACTTTCAAAGGACAAGCCGCAGCCACCCACCGAAAATGATGATGACTACGACCTGAAAATGGATGCGTACAACAAGGCTGTGGAGGATTGGAACAATCAGGTAGAAGCAGAATTGGGTGATAAGTTCGAGGCCATTGACCAGAGGGATTTTGCCGGACTGACCGCACTTACCGATACCGACAACGTAGCTGATGCGGAAGCTGAGGCACGGATAATGGTTGAGGACTATGAGAGCGGCCATAATACTGACACGCTTTGGGAACGCACCAACGCTGTGAGCGATGCGACGCTATCCAAGCTGTACGAGAGCGGCATGATGTCAAAGGCGACTTACGACAATATCCGCTCCATGTACGATTACTACATTCCGCTTCGCGGCTTCGACGAAAAGACCGGCGAGGAAGCATACGCCTACCTGAACAGCAAGAACAGTGCGTTCAATGCCCCGATAAAGACAGCTAAAGGACGTAAGTCTAAAGCGGACGATCCGTTTGCCTACCTGCAAAGCATGGCGGAAAGTGCCATCGTGCAGGGCAACCGCAATAAATTAGTGAAACAGAAGTTCCTGAACTTCGTACTCAATCATCCGAGCGACCTCGCCAGCGTAAGCGACATTTGGCTGAAATATGACAAGGTGGCCGACGAATGGCAACCTGTGTTCCCGGACAACATCAATGCCGACGACACACCTTCAGAAGTGGAACGCAAGATGCAGGACTTCGAGTACAAGATGAAAGAGCTTGCCGAGCAAGACCCTGACCTGTACAAGCACGGCAAAGACACGGTGAACATACCCTACCGGGTAGTGGAGAAACGTGACCTGCGCCAGCACCAAATTGTCGTGAAACGTGGAGGAAGGGATTACGTCATCACGATAAACGGCAATCCGAGGGCAGCACAGGCACTCAACGGACAGACCAACCCCGACAACGATATGTCAGGCGCAGTGGGCGCGATACTGAAAGCCGGTGAAAGGATTAACCGTGAGTTGAGTGCGCTCTATACCACACGCAACCCCGACTTCGTTGTGTCGAACTTCATCCGTGATATGCTGTATTCAAACAGTATGATGTGTATAAAGGAAAGTCCGAATTATGCCCTGCGCTTCCATCGGAACTTTGCAAAGGTGAACCCTGTCAGGATGAAGATGCTGCTTGCGAAGTATCGCAAAAATGAACTCGACATGAGCAACGACACTGAACGTATGTTCCATCAGTTCATGATGAACGGAGGCGAAACAGGATATTCCAATATGCGTGACATCGAGAAGCATAAGAACGACATCCGCAGGGAAATACGCAAGGCAAATGGCCGACTACCCATCCGCAAGGCGTGGGATTTTTTGGCCGAACGGCTTGACGAGGTGAACCGTGGCGTGGAAAACTGCGCACGCTTTGCCGCCTTCATGACCTCGCGCGAAATGGGCAGGACAATAGACCGGTCCATCTACGATGCAAAGGAGATAAGCGTGAACTTCAACAAGAAAGGGAGCGGTGCAAAATTCATGGGAGCCACCGGGCAGACCAAGTTAGGCAATGCCAGTGCGTTCATGTCAGGACTCGGAAGAAGCGGCTTTGTATTTTGGAACGCTGCCATACAAGGCACGGCAAACTTCGGACGGCAAGCAAAGCGTCATCCTGCAAAAGCACTTACCAGTGTAGCCGCGATGTTCCTGCTCGGTGCAATCGTAGCTTCACTTGGTTATGGTGATGACGATGAGGACGACAAGAACAGCTACTGGAACTTGCCCGAATACGTAAGGAGAAGCAACCTGTTGTTCCGTGCAGGTGACCAATGGATAAGCATACCGTTGCCTGTGGAATACAGAGCCGTGTACGGACTTGGCGAACTTATGACCAGCACGTTGAGCGGAAAAGAACACTTTACGGACGGAGAGCTGGCAGGCAAGATAGCCGGACAGGTAAGCCAGTTGTTGCCGCTTGACTTCATGGAGGGAGGAGGAGGCTTCAAGGCTTTCATTCCGAGTTCCATCAAGCCGTTTGCCGAGGCTTACGGCTACAAAAAGAGCTGGACAGGGCTTCCTCTGTATAAGGATACTCCTTATAACAAGGATATGCCCGAATGGACAAAAGCCTACAAGAGTGCGAACAAATACCTCGTGGACTTGTCGGAAACACTCAATGAAATGTCCGGCGGCGACCAATACACGAAAGGTGCGGTTGACTTTAACCCGGCACAGGTGGAATACGTACTGAACGGCTATTTCGGCGGCATTGCTAATACGATAGACCGCATGACCAAAATGGGTGAAACCATTATCGGCCAACGTGAGTATGACCCAAACAGTTTCCTTGTGCTTAACCGCATCCTGAAGAACGGTGATGAACGAACGGAATACAAGGCCGTCAACAACGAGTATTTCAGGCTGAAGGATGAGCATGACAAGTTGAGAACACGGTTAAGGAATTACGAACGAGACACCGACAACGGTGTATTCGACTATGCGGAGAAGATAGATTTCCTCTATAACTCGCCCGAATATGCAAGGTACGAGATATTCGAGAACTACCGACCCGACATAGACGGCCTTTACGATATGCTCAAAGAAGCCAATACCTACGGCGACAAGGAAGCAGTGAAGGACATTGAAGCCCAACTCAACGAATTGAAGAAGATGATGATAAGCGATATGAACAAGACCCGTAAATAGTTAACGAAGACATGACGCACGGAATGCTTACATTTGCATAAGATATTCCGTGCGTCATTAAAAACAGAACTGATATGCAACCCATCACAACAAAACAAAAGTATAAGCTGCTTCCGATGAGCCGCATCACGCCCAAACGCGGAGATACGGAAATAGACACCGTGGCATTCTCGGAAAAGCATTTCGGAGACCGCAGGGCTTTTGACGTGCTTATGGAAGCGCAGCACTACTGGAACCAGATGGACGACTTCCGACATGACAGGGAGCGCAACAAGCGTTACACCTACGGTTTCCAGTGGGATGACGTAATATGTGTGGACGGAAAGAAAATGAGCGAGGAAGACTACATCAAGGCACAGGGCAACGTGCCTCTGAAAAACAACCTCATCCGTCGGCTCGTGAGGAACGTGCTTGGCGTGTACCGCAGCCAGCTGAAAGAACCGACCTGCACGGCACGCGACAGGGACGAACAGAAACTTGGCGAAACCATGTCAACCATCCTGCAATGCAACATGCAGCTTAACCGCATGAACGAAGTCAATGCCCGCTCAATGGAAGAGTTCCTGATAAGCGGCTTCATCGTACACCGCAAGAGTTACGGATGGAGAAACGGCAAGGAGGATTGCTGGACTGACTATGTGCAGCCCAACAATTTCTTCATAGACAACAATATGCGCGACTTCCGAGGCTGGGACGTGACGTGCCTCGGAGAAGTGCATGACGTAAGTTTTGGCCAGCTGTGCGAACAATTTGCCCACACGCCGCAAGAATACCGCCGCCTTAAAGAAATATACAAGTGGGCGGCACGCAGGGAATACATTGCCAGCTATGCCGAGCGTTTCGGTTACAGCCGCTTGGAAAACTACGACTTCCTGCTGACCAGCGAGCCTGGACGGTGCAGGGTAATCGAAGTGTGGAGAAAGGAACAGAAACCCCGTTACCGTTGCCACGACTACCAAAACGGCGACATATTCAAGATAGAAGTGTCTGACTACGAGGAACAGGTGGCCAATGTAAACCGCGAGCGTATGCAGATGGCCAAGGAAGCCGGTATGCCGGAAGATGAAGTTCCCCTGATAAAAGCCACATGGTTTGTGGATGATTACTGGTACTTCTATTACCTCTCCCCTTTCGGCGACATCCTGAAAGAGGGCGAAACACCATTTGAACACGGAAGCCATCCATACGTGTTCAAGGCATACCCGTTCATAGACGGCGAGATACACTCGTTCGTGGCTGATGTTATAGACCAGCAACGCTACACCAACCGCCTGATAACCCTTTATGACTGGATTATGCGTGCTTCGGCCAAAGGCGTGCTGCTCATGCCGGAGGACTGTCTTCCCGACGGCGTTAGCATGGAGGACATTGCGGAGAGCTGGGCGGAGTTCAACGGCATTATTGTGTACAAACCATCGCAAAGCCGACAGATACCGCAGCAGGTGGCCAACAACTCCACGAACATCGGCATCACGGAACTGCTCAACCTGCAACTGAAATTCTTTGAGGACATCAGCGGCGTAAACGGTGCGCTGCAAGGAAAGCCCGGCTTTTCCGGACAGAGTGCATCCATGTACAACCAGCAGGTGCAGAACTCTACCATGTCTTTGCTTGATATGCTGGAATGTTTCAGTCAGTTCACGATAGACGGAGCGTATAAGGATGTGAAGAATATGCAGCAGTTCTATGACACCAAGCGCGTATTCAACATTGCCGGGAAAAGCGGCGCACAGATAGAGTATGACCCGAAGAAAATACGCGACGTAGAGTTTGACCTGTCCATCACCGAAAGCACCTCCACACCGGCCTACCGCCAACTTGCCAACGACTGGCTCATGCAACTGTGGCAGGCGCAGGCCATCAGCGTAGAACAGCTGCTGGAGTTCGGCGACTTCCCGTTTGCCGACGAGCTACTGCAAAGTATCAAGTCGCAAAAGGAACAGATAGAGCAAGGCGGAATGCCGGAGGCCATATCGCCACAACTCATGCAACAGGCACAACAAGGCGCAAACATGCAAGCAGTAAACATGCTGCATAACGCAATGGTGGCATAAATGGTTGTACTACCTTTGTATCAGTACAAAATCAAAAAATAAGTATAAAGTTATGGATAAAAAAACAATTTGCATTGACTTCGACGGCGTAATCCACGATTACAGCAAGGGCTTTCAAGGTGCTGATGAATTCGGGCAGATGATACCGAACGCAGATACCGGCACGTCCGTTTTGAAACAGAAAGGCTGGACAATCATCATCTTCACCACAAGGAAGAAAACGGACAAGTTGGAGAAATGGCTGAAAGACCACAACATTACTTACGACTACATCAATGAAAACCCCAACCAGCCCGAAAACACAAGCGGCAAACTGATAGCCGACGTGTACCTTGATGACAGAGGTATTTGTTTCAGAGGAGTTTGGGACCAGTGGCTCGTGAGAGAAATACTCGATTTCGAGCCGTGGGAAGAACGCAGGAAAAAGGAAATTGAACAATTAGCCAACTTCGGGAAAACGGAGGATAGCATTTGGGAGCGAGGCAATGAGAAGAGAATAAAAGCAGATACCTCAAGTTGGTAACATAAACAAACACAATCATTCCTTTTGGCCAAAAAGCACCCCTCACATGATTATGGGTATGCCATTCCCAAACGGATTATAAAAAGGCGGACAGCACAACAAATGATGCGTCCGCCTTTATTCATCTGATTTTCTTAGGACGTTTTATCTTCTTACCGCCGTTCCCAACTACCTGATAAGTTACGAGCGGGTCACCTGTCAGCGTCCGAATGCCGTCCAAGTCCTGTTTACTTTTGGCTGTGTACTTCATGGCGTTTCTTCTTTTTATGGTTTCTGATGCATCCGGCATACCAGTGGTAAAACTGCTGCCGCTTCAAATTCTCCACTTCAGGGACAATGCCGCACGTTCCATTACGATAAGCCGTGAAGTAGAAGCACTCCGTTTCGAGGTCGCGCACGTGTGCATCATAGGAGATATACCCTTTCTGTTTGAGCTTGCGGAAGTTGAACCTGTCCATGATGATAAGTTTTCCCTTGCTCCCCGAAAGAGGCATTACATAATAACGCTCACCAGTCTGACTGTGTGCGTCCTTGGCTTTCTTTACCGCCTCACGCAACCGGAGGCTTGCCTTCAATTTCTGAAATACGTTCATAACAAATCCGTTTTTAGTTTATATTGTCGCTGCTGAAACAGCATTTTTCTTCTTCACCAACATACGTTTCGTGCGTTTCACGAATTTGGGCAGTTCCATTTCGTAGAAACAGATATGCAGCCCTATGGCACGTGTCATAAGCAGGTCGTCGTGCTTGCCGATAATCGCGCCGTATGCGCCGTTAGGCTTCTTCTCGTAAGTAAGGTATTCGTCCAGACAACGCGCGTCTCGCTCCACATACAAATTTTCACGGATGACCTTTACCAGCGTAGATATGACCATCGGCTTTGTGGCCACGTTGGTATGGAAGCCGTATTTTGTGGGCAGACCTTGCAATATGTCCTCTTCCGACTGTTTCCGGGCATATAGGTTGGGATAGACACCCTTAATTTGATTTAAGATGAACTGCGACTGGTCCCCATCCACATCACGTTCCTTGTCGTGCGTTTCGAGTGTATTGCTTTCGATGACGAGCAGGGAGTTGTCGTAGAACGCCGCAATCTGCGCCGCTTTCCACGCCAGCAAGTCTATGTCGCAATGCCCGTACCACTGCGCCACGACAGCCGGTCTGCCCCCTTCAGCCATGAAAAGGCGGTCGAACACTACTATGACAGACCAGTCGGCCTTTGATGAACGTCCGCCCACATCGACAACCGTCAGATAGCGGTCGGTTACTTTCTCGTCCTCGTCTATCTCCGGCTTCTCCCATATCCACAACACACCCTGCCTGTCCTCAACGAAGCGCAGGTTCTTGAGCGCGTTCTTGCCCTCGTCAGCATCGGCATACACATCCCCCACGAAACGCGGCTCTTTGCAGTATTTCTTGAATGCCTCCACCTTGTACTTGTCGAATACCATTGTGCCGGAATGCACAAACGCCTCCACGTCGTCGGAGGGGTATTCGGAAGCCATGGAAGCGTGTTTGTTATACTTGGCACGTTCCAGTATGTACCAGTGTATGGCTTCGAGCGTAGCACCTTTCTCCCACAGCCACCAAAGATATTTTCCGCTCTCTTCGCGCGAAGAAGCCACGTTATCGTTGTTTCGGTTGTCGTACAGGTTTGCCGCAAAAGACAGTATATCGTCAACCGGCGTGGAATAAATCTCAATGTCAAACCAAGAAACGAACATTGCCTCAAACTGTGACTTGCCTTTGCTGGCCATGTCATACTCACGTTGGAAGAAATTGCCCGTACCGTTGGCCGTACTCTCATAGACAATCATCGTGTAAGGGCGGTAAAGCACGCCTGAACAGGCGGAACGCACGATGTCCTCAGGCTTTTTCCCTTCTGTGGCTTTCCACAAGCCCACCTCGGAGAGATGCACAAGGTTGTAGTCACCGCCACGGCAACTGTCGGGGCGTTCCGCCGTGCCGATTTTGATTTTACAGTTGCGTTGCGGCACTCGGTAAATGCTGCCTGACTTTCCCACGCCCACCAGCTTAGGCTCGTTCGCATCGTAAGCCTCGCCCAACTTGTGCAGCATTTCAACCGGGTAAGCCTTAATCATTCGGTCGAACATATCCTTGATTTCGTCCGAACCTGCACCCTGATGCGCGATGATGAGCGAGTTAAGGCCAACCTTGTGTACGAGCTGCAACCAAGCCATGTAAAGCTGTGATACGGTAGAGCCACCCCATTGGCGTGCCTTTAACAGCACTATGCGGATAGGCTTTCCGGCCTTGCGCAACCTTTCAAGCCTTTCAACAAATCGTCGTTGCGGACGTGACAGACGGAAAAGAATATCCTCACCACCGCCCTTACGCTTGATGTACACAAACACAGCCGCCCAAAAAGCAAAGTCGTAACGGCAACGGATGCGGACAAACTGCTCAATGACTTTCAGTCGGTCTTCCTCCGTGTACTCCACATTCAGGTTGTCCGTCAGGAAAGCACGTACAGAGCCACACTCCACAATCTGCCTGACGAGCGGCACACGCAGCATTTCCACCGGAAGCCACTGCACAGAAACAGGAAAATCGTCGATGACAACTTTCTTCCTTTCGCCTACCGAGCCTTCGCCGCTTACAGGGTCAAACTTGGCATAAATCTCCGCGTTACGCCGCCCGTTCTCTTTTATTATAGCCTGTATTGCTTCCTCCCTTGTCATGTCTTACGGTTTATGGGTTTGTTCAACAACGCGGCGATGAAACCGCATAGATAGCAATACAGGTGCAGCCATGCGTTGGTGTTCGGGAAGATGAAGCCTACGGCAATATAGAACAGCATCCAACACTGGAAATACCGCTTGCGAGCCACCTCGAACGAGATTGTACCGAACAAGGCATAAACCACGCCCGAAAGTCCGACCGTAGGACTGTCGAGAGGAAGAAACTCACCGAGCGTGTCAACAGGCATGGTAACGGCCACCGTGTAGGCAAAAAGCATACGCAACAGCGATACCTTATAGATGAAAACCATTGACAGCAGACACCACGCATTGAGCAAGGCATGAAACAGATTTGCATGAAAAAACGGATACGCCAGTCGTGCAGACAAATGGCAATGCGAGTATATGCCGACCGAATGCCAGTCGGCAACCTGCAAGAATGACAAGACCGTCACGAGCAACGCAATCACAATAGCCGCAACCTTTTCAACTTTTCCTGTACCCATTTCTTACGCGCTTTACAGACCATAATCTTTGCGCTCCCCGGCGTGAGATAGAATTTGGGAGCGGGACCGGCCACCACAATGCTGCAACACGCCCGAACGGTAAGTTCAGGACGTGCCTTGCGCATGGCAAGCACGCGCCGTAGGATTTCCTCGAACATCTCACGCTTCAAAGGACGCATACCCTTGATGGTTACTCCACGGAGCATGGCGTATATTACTTTGGTAGCCCTTATGTCGCTTACCCAAAAGCGGCGTGCCTCCATGTTCACGATAGCGGCATATACATCGGGCATACGGATATAGTCGCATGATGAAATGTATTCGTCATACGCCCGCATGAGGTCTTGCATCCGTTCCTCCGCGTACTCCATAACCGCTCCGTGGTGCTTCATAAAAAGTTTCTTCTATGTTTCAAAGTTAACCATTGGTGCGTAAAAAGTTATACCGTTTGGATTTGTTTGTTCCCTTAAATTTGCAATGCGACAAAGAGCAAAACAATTAAAAATCAAGAATATGCCTGATAAATCAACAGTTAAGAGCAACCGGGAACGATACGCCGAGCGTATGAAGTCCAAATATCCCGACCGCGAATTTGCCGACGTTGAAGCGTTATGGGGGCAAGTCAATGAAGATTACGACGGTTACGACAAGGAGATAGCCGGTTACAAAGAACGCGAGAAAGCGTTTTCCGACCTGTTTACCAGCGACCCCCGTAGTGCCGCATTCCTTACCCAATGGCGGAAAGGCAAGAACCCTGCCGTGGCGTTGGTGGAAATGTTCGGAGATGACTTCGTGGAGGAATTGAAAGACCCGGCCAAGCAGGAAGAGCTTGCCGCAGCCAGCAAGGAATATGCCGACCGACTGGCCAAGGAGAAGGAGTTTGACGAGCTGTATCAGAAGAACATTACCAAAACCCTTGAAACGCTCGAACAGATGCAGCAGAAAGACGGCTACAGCGATGACGACATAGACAAGGCGATGAGTTTTCTTGTCGGCATCATGAAAGACGGCATTGTAGGCAAGTTCACCCCCGAAAGCATAGAAATGGCCTTGCGTGCCATCAACCATGACGACGATGTGGCCACGGCAGCGCGTGAGGGAGAAGTGAGAGGACGCAACACACGCATTGAGGAAAAGCTGCGTCGTGGCCAGCGCGGTGACGGTACGGCCAATCTTGACGGAAAGAACGGCGGACAGGGCGGAGCAAGACAAATGCCAGACCTCGGCGTACTAAACCGCTATGATGACGGAGGTCAGACCATTTGGGAGCGCGGAGGAGAGAAACGCAGACCGGCAAAATAATCCATAATTCACAATTCATAATTCACAATTCATAATTCACAATTAAAAACACAGAAAGATGAAGACGTTAAAGAAAAGTACAAGTTTTCTGTATCACATCATGCTGACGCTGTTGGCAGTTGTGATTGGCGCATCGAGCGGCGTGACGATGGCGGCAGCCTCAGACTTGCCCGATGCAGGTAAGGTGAACGCAGGCGCAGACGGCGACGGAGGCAGCGACCCTACGGCGGGTATCGCCACCGAGACACAAGGACGTGCGGACGGCGACCCGAATTTCTACATGGCGGACGTAGACAAGCGCATTGTCAAAATCCGCCCTATGGCAACACCTATCGACCAAATCAGCCGATATGCGAAATCAAGCAGCTGCGACAGCTTCGAGGTGAAATATTACAGCGTAGGCACGCGAGAAATCAAGTGTACGACTACAGAAGCCGTAACGGCCATGGCGAGCGGTGCAAGCACCACATTGCCCGTGAGCGACACCAATATGTTCACATTGGACGACACTATCCGCGTGGTAGGTGTTAAAGGAGTTACCAACCCCGATACTGGACAGCCATACGAAGAAGGCGACAACGTGCCCGACCTCGTGCTGTGCGTATGCGGAAAAGACCCGTCGACCAACAAGCCTACCGTATATGCAGTGAACGGAGCGATGGACTCGTCAAGCAAACAGCCGATATGGGTGCCGGCCATTCCGAAAGACACAGTGTTGGTACGCATGGGAAAAGCGTGCGGCGAGCTTGATGTGCAGACGGGCCGCTTCAACAACATTCCTATGCCCGAAACACAGTACTGTCAGAACTTCATGATACAGATTGAGCAGTCAACATTTGACAAGATTGCCAAGAAAGAAGTAAACTGGGGCTTCTCCGACATCGAGGAGGACGGCATTTATGATATGCGTCTTGCTATGGAAAACAGCTATCTGTTCGGCGTGAAGAATAAAATCAAGCACGTAAGTAAGGACGGTATGCTGACATGGTTCACCGGCGGCTTGTGGTACATGGCCGGAAAGGACATCGAAGTAGGTGTATGGAACGAGGAGAAACAATGTGCCGAGATTACTGACGAGAACCTTGTGGACATCACCAAAGACCTGTTCGTAGGCACTGGTATCGGAAATAAACGCAAAATCCTGTTCTGTGGTTCGGATATGCTTGCCGCTTTCTCTAAAATCAAGAGTGAGAAATTCCGCCTGAAAGACACTGTTGAAGTATGGAACCTGAAATTCAAGAGCTGGGACACCGACTTCGGCGAAGTGCTGACCATCCATCACGAACTGTTCGACATGAACGGCATGAGCGACTGCGGCTTTGCAATGGACCCGGAATATCTGTCGAAGAAAACCCACCTAAGCTGGGCACGCAACGTGCTTGACCTGCAAAAGGCCGGTATCCGCCGCACCGACGCTGTTGTCATTCAGGAGGTGAGCTGCCTGTACCTGCGCTATGCAAAGGCACACGCACGCATGAAACTCGCCCAAGCCCCCAAAGGAGTAGGCGCATAAAGACAACCAATGACACCAACCGTTCAGGGAGGACACAAAAATCCTCCCTGAACAAATTATTCAAAACGTGAATATGAAAAAGCATTATAAATCAAAGACCGCGATAAGCATCAACGTGGTGCTGAAGAGCAAGAAAAGTATGCACATTGCGTTCACCGCCCAGTCGGACGGGAGCAGCGTATATACGACCGACAACCCGGATGTACAGTACGCCCTTGAACACCATTACAAGTACGACAAGCTGTTCAAGTTGGTAAGTACCGAGAGCGAGGCCGACATCAAAGCCAAGAAGGAAGCCGAGGAAGCTGCCGCCAATGAAAAGAAAGACGAGATACGAAAGGTGAGCGTGAGCGACCTCGCCGCGGCAAAAGACTTCCTTGCCGACACTTTCGGTATTAGCCGCACGTCATTACGTTCGGAGAAAGCCATCATGGAAGCCGCCAAGGCGAACAACATCGAATTTGAGGGATTGGATTAAATGATAGTACAGGCAGAAGATATGGCAAAAGCCGTGCGCGTGGCGATAGACATGAACCACAACAGCACCCCGTTGCTGGCAGATGATGATTTGGACACGGTAAGTCTCGATGACATCATCTACGCCAAATTGGTTGACGCCGTGCGCATGGTGGAAATGGAAGCTCCGCTTAACCTGTTGGAGCAAGGCCACCAGTTCGGGGAAGCCGTGACGTGGGGAGAGGACGGCAAAGGATGGATATTGCTGCCCGACGACTTCATGCGGCTTGTCGTATTCAAGATGAGCGACTGGAGGCACAGCATATCGGAAGCCATTACGCAAGACGACCCAATCTATACCCGGCAGTTCTCAAAGTGGAAAGGCATTTGCGGCAATCCCGAAAAGCCTGTTGTAGCCATCGTGAACAGAGCCGAGGGGCAGGTGCTTGAATTCTTTTCCTGCAAAGACGACACAGCCACCGTTGACCAAGCCGTGTATGTTCCTCTGCCGAAAATAGACATTGACGGAGGCATAGACGTGAGCGAGAAATGCTACCGTGCTGCCGTATATCGTGCCGCAGCACTGGCATTGGCAAGCATAGGCGACCAGCTGTCAACCACGATGGTAGAACTTAGTAAATCACTGTTAGATTAAGAGTTATGAGCAGCATATACAACGAGAACATACAAGGCAACCTTTCGACAAGCCGCGACATCACCGCTGGCGGACACCTGAATGTACGTGGCAACTCCGTGTTCGGCCATAATGTAGTCATCAAAGGTTGGTTGGACGCAAAGAATATCAAAGGCCCGTGCAAAGGATTGTATGCATCGGAAGAAACCTTGAATGAAGCCTACCCGAAACCCATGCCGGGATGGTATGCACTTGTCGGTAATACATTACCGGCAAATGTTTATCGTTCAGACGGTGGCAAATGGGTAGCGACAGGCGAGCAAGGCGGCGAAGTGAATTTGTATCTTGACCAGCTGGAGGAAGATGTAGCCAATCTTGACGATGATGTTAAAGACATACAGGAACTTATCGGTAACGGGCTGTTAGTACCCGGAAGCGTTGCGTTCAGTTCAACGGCAACAACAGTGACACTGACTTACAAATTGCGCAAACCTGACGGGACGGAAACGCCGTACAACGTGACCGTTCCCATTGTCACTGCGGAGAAGGCCGGTATGATGAGTGCGGCGGACAAACAGGCGTTGACGAAAGCAGGAGAAGACATTATAGAGCTTGAAAAGTCAGTGTGGCCGCTTGGCGTGTTGCTCAATGCCACTCCGACCGTTGTAGAAGTCGGTGTAAGCACCAAAGTGGAACTTACGTGGAGCGTGACGCGGCGAGGAGGTGACGTTGCAGATGAGAGCGAAATGACGCTGAACGGTGAAGAAGTTTTTTCTACGGCAAAGGATGTTACCATCAATGAAAGTACGCCAAAGGCCCTGACCTACACACTGAAAGCAACCTGCGAAGGAATGACAGAGAGCGCATCAAAACAGGTGAGCGTGGTATATCCGTCTTATTTCGGCAGCGTAGGCGCAGACTGGACACCCACGGAAACAACCGTCAGGGCATTAAGCAAATCCTTACAGACTTCACGAGCATCTACCCATACAGGCATAAACACCTCGAACGGAAAGATAGCCTACTGTTACCCAGCATCGTTCGGGAAGTTGACGAGCGTGAAAGACGGCAACGGCTATGAAGTGATAGACAGCTATACACTTTGGACTGTAAACGTTAATAGTGTGGAGTACAACTGTTATTTATTGACAACCCCCGTGACATCAAACGGTGTCACCCAAATATACAAATAAGGTATGGCAACAGGCGGAATACAACTTATAGACACATTCAAGTATTCGGGAAAGAAATTCCTCGATATGCGTCAAGGTATAACAGACCTGACTATGCTGAAAAGCATGGACGAGAACAGCATTCCCGATGGTTTTACTGCCTACGTTGCATCTGAAGATGCATACTATCAGTACAACGCCTCCTACGAGTACAATGAACAGACAGGACGTTGGCGTATCATACATGTAGGTCGGGAGATTGAGAACGATGAATTTCTCTATGCCATTTTGGATAAGGAAAATCATCTGTTATTCGGCATTAAGGCAGACGGCAAGCCGTATTTCCCGAAAAACGACATGTACAATGTCGTACAAAACGAAGAATATCTGTATGCGGTTGTGGACGCAGAAGACAAGCTGTTGATAGGCATACGTCATGACGGTGAAATTATTGAGGGCAAGATACCGCTCAAGACACGTCAGGAAATAGAGCATGTAAAGACGGAACTGAGCCGCAACGTGCTTGCCGTGGAAATGGACAGGGCCACTGGACGCATAATAGGCCATACAGGTAATGACAGCCGCATAAAGTCATGCGTGCAGGACAGAGTGACAGGTATAATAACGATAAACCAAGTAATAGAATAACAATATGGCAGAAAACAAATTGATAATAGGCAGCCTGCCCGTATTACGAGGTGCATACGATAGTGCTACAAACTACTATCGTGACAATCAGGTTACGATGTACGGAAGCACGTTTCAAAGCTTTGTTGATGAAAACGTGGGTTATCCGCCAGCGGAGTTGCGTGAGGACGGAAAGGTGTATGCCATCAATACGGACAAATGGATAATCGTGGCAAACGCCATTGAAGCGTACAATGCAGGTGAAAGGATTGCTAATGCGGAAACAAGAATTAAAGAGCTTGGCGAATATGCTGACAGTCCCGAGTTTATCCGTGTTTATACTGACGCTAACGGAAAGTTTCTTTGGGGAATAAGGGCTGACGGTACGGTTGAGTGGGCAAAGGGTGTTCCCACACCTGTGAAGGAAGCGTTGCGTGAGTTGGAAAGCAAGATAAATACCGATAACAACGGCAAGTTTGAAGAGATAGAGACGTCATTAGTTGCATTGCAGGATGCTGTAGACGTTATCAATGCGTCATTGAAACCGCTGACCGATACATTCAGCTTTCAGGACAGTCCCGAATTTGTGAACGTTGTCACCGACGCTGACGGCAAGGTGCTTTTCGGGCTGACAGCCGAGGGTAAGCCGTATTTCCCTAAGAACACAATGTACAACGTTGAGAGCAACCAAGAGTTTTTGGCTGCATGGCTCGACAGTGCAGGGCACGTTCTGTTCGGACTGCGGACGGATGGCAGCACATACGTTGCAAAGGCGGACTTCCTTACAAAAATCGAGGAAATAATGAAACTGCTTGACGAAAACAGCATCAAGGACGAGGAAATAGCCGCACAAGTAAAACAATTACAAGACACATTCAGTTTTGTCAGCAACGATGAGTGGCTTCACGCCGTTGTTGATGCAGAGGGTAAGTTTCTTTTCGGTATAAAGGCCGAGAATGGCGAAGTGGTGATGCCAAAGCAGGACACTTACAAGGTGGTTAAAAATGATGAGTGGCTGGCCGCATGGCTGGACAGTCAGGACAGGATATTGTTCGGTGTAAAGGCTGACGGCACATTTTGGGCTGCAAAATCAAACTTTGCTGGAGATAGTAACTATGATGAGCAGATAGAGGACATAAACAATACCTTGTCATCCATGCAGGGAACCATTAAGGATTTGGCGGACAAAATTGCTGATATTGACACGTCAGGCATAGCTAATACCGTATTTTCTGTAATTGACGATGCAGAAGAAAGGCTTTCCGTTACCACAGACAAGGATGAAAGGGTTATTTCTTACAGGGATAAAGACGGTGTATTGCATGAGAACAAAGGTATTGACACCTCAAAATACTATCTGAACGGTGAGGAAAAAGACTTCACGGACAGAAGCGAGATTGCAGGTGAAGTAACCAAAGCCGCAGAGAACGGTGCGGTAAAGCTGGAGAATTTAGATGGCGTAAGCAACCACAATACTCCCAACCTGCTTATTGCATCTGAAATGCAAAAGACTTTTAATGACGGAACAAACAGCTTTACGCCGCCTAATGAGGGCTATGAAATGTCCAATCCTATTGAATGTCAAGCTGGAGACTGGTTTACACGTACTGGCACTGCTACTGGTATGGTAGTTGTTACCGATGAGAATGACAAGAACGGGACAAGGCTTTTCAACGCTGAGGGTGGTACTTTAGGCAATACATTTCAAATACCTGATGATATGACTTGGGTAAGGTATATCAGAATGGCTGCTGAGGTTGGTGGTGCTGAAAGTGGAAGTGTAGTTATTTGCAGAGGAAAGGTAGCATATACTGGTGATGAGAAAGGCGATTTTTTGACCTTAGATAAGGTAAGGATTCAGAAAAATAACCTGCCAAAAGATATTAGATATTTAAAGTCTGAAGACGGCAAATATTGGGAACTTTATGTAGATGAAAGCCATAATCTTCAAATAAAGGAAATAGACCCTGAGATTATCACTAATCTGCCCAATGATTTTCCGATTCTAACATTCAGTGGGGATTTTAATAATTTATTTGAGTATATCTGTGTCGGTGTAGGCTCGAAATACAATTTTGTTATAAACAAAAACGGAGTTGTGAAATATATTCAGGTGTCTAAAACAGGTACAATAAATTCAGGTTATGGAAATTTTGAAAGAGTAAAGACGCAATCAGGGGAAAACAGGTATGTTTTTGGCCTTTCAACGAGCGAAACTGCTTCAACACACGTTCCAGAAATAGGTATAGGTATCACAATCTGTGACGAAGAACTGAATATTATTGAAACAGGTATAACTTCAGGAACTGGGTATCCTGACATTCATGATGAGATTTTCATAGACGATGACCATCTGATATTATTCAGGTATGGTTCTAAGAACGTTGAAATTGATGGCTTTGATGAGCCTGTACGTATTCAAGGAGTAGTCATTGAAGAAATAAAGAAAATAAATGGGGAATGGACAGTTATAGGAAGTTTCGACACTGGAGACTATCCTCGATTATGTACTGACTGTTTTGGCGATTTTACAGACTCTGAAAATGATGTGTCTGTTATGGATGCTCACCCTAATACTCTTGATTTTGATTACGATGGGAACATAATTCTGAATTGTAGGAACTGGGACACTTGGATAAAAATACGCAGAGTAGAAAATGAGGATGGTACAGTAACTATCGGTAGTAAAACTCTTGATTACGATGAGGCTATTATAGGAAGAGTTGGTGGAAGACATAATTCAGGCTATCTTGACAGAAAGAGAGTGCTTAATGACGGGTTTAGTTTTACTGATGCGCCTGCAAGTCTTACAGAAGTCTCAGATGATGATTGGGAAGAGTGGCAATGGTTTCACTGTCATGATGTCAAATATTGGGGCATGAAGACTATTGGTGATAAACAATATCCGACCTATACCATATTTGATAATAATATGTGGAGCAGGAATGAGTTTGTCACAGGAAGATACAACACATCGAACAAGCACAACAATATCAGCATAAATCCTGAACAAGATAATGAAGAATATAACTTTTCAAGATACATACAACTTTCCATAGATTGGGAAAATCATCTGATAAAAGACTACAAGATATATTTCATACCAAATGTTTACAAAGACCAAGCAGGGGGTATGACAATGTATGAAGAAGGTGTATTTTTGCTCTCTTGGCCGTCTGCGATTAAATTGAATGACTTTACAACAGAGGAGACACAAGTTTCAGGACAATTATACAAGGGAGCAAAAACCCTATTTGAGGTTAACACCTCATCATACAGACCAAACGCTTATTAGTCAACTTATTATTAAATATTAAAAAGTAAGATTATGGATTGTTTAATTACTAAATTAAAAGGAAGAGTGAGTGATGATACATTGCCCGTATTGGGAAGAATGTATATAGGTGTGTTACACCAAGAATCCCCAAGCAGTATCACTCAAAAACTTGTTATAACTTCATCAGAAGCTCAGACAATTAGCGTCGAGGGAGGGGAATCAAATTTGACTCTTGACGAAAGCATGTCTACGGGATGGACAAATTCTGTAGAATTGGAACCGAATATTGCTACAACGTTTTATTGCAAAAATGGTGATTATAGACTTATTGTTCCTAACAAATATGCCATAACGGGAATCGGCAAATGGGAAAGTGATGTCGGCGGAGGCGCAATTTCACTCAATATTGATGATTTCAGATATTCTAATGATTTTAGTACATTGTTTGTTAATGATAAGGCTAAGATTTATGGAGACCTTTCGTCCATGTCAGGTAAACACATTAAAATATTGTCTAACCTTACTAATATAACCGGTAAAATTAGTGACATCAATACTATTTGTTGGAGTGATTGGGCTGGTTACACCGGAATTGTGATAACAGGTAACTCTATTGTTACGGGAGACCTGTCCGAGTTAGTTCACACAGAATACAGCGACAAGCTTGAAAGACTTTCATTGCAAAGAATGAATGATGACTTTAATGTCACAGGTGATATTTCAGTGATAAAGTCTGTTTTCCCCAATCTTTCCTACCTGAATTTATCAGGTCAAAATACCAGATTAAACAAAATTTCAGGGAATATTCAAGATTTAACAGTACCGTTAACCACGCTTGTAATCTATAATTCTAATATTGAAGGAGCTATTGAAGATTTTGTATCTACCCAAAGAACACAAGGTCGAACAACTGGAAGTTGTAACAACGGAGGCTGGTGGGGGAATAAAATTACCTTTAAAGGCAACCCGATAGCTAAAAGTACAAATGACACACTTTCATGGACTGCTACACAAATTACTTGTGCAGATGAAACTATTACGGCATAATTAGTTCTGATTTATATAATCGCAGCCTTATATTCTACATTGGAACGTAAGGCTGCGTTTTTTTTGTATGCCCTTACAATCATTACTCCACATCCCCAGTAACCTGTACGATACAGAGTACAAAAGCGGCATACAAATTCTAAAACAATTCGGAATGCGTCCCTATACGGACAATATCAATGACATTAGAATCATCGTCAATCCACACAAGTAAAAAGTCATTCTCGACATGACATTCCCAGCATCCTGCCTATTGCCCAATAAGACGATGGCGTAGATAACCGGCAGGAAGAGGTACGTCGTTTAGAAGATATTGCAGGACTTCAAACAACGCTTTCATCTTGCGCGAGTTGTTCCTGTAACGTTTAAGGTCTTTCTTCGCAGCAGTACTGTAATGGAGTTTCCTCATCAGTCAAGCGCATTAACAGATTTCATGAACGCATCGAAGCTGCTTGCATCAAGTTCACCCGCATACTTCCCGGAGCGTGCCTCCTCAATAGCCGCCATTGTTTCAGGATTAGGACGACGGTCAAGCGACTCGGTGAGGAGGACTTCAACAAGGTTGTTAAGGCTTCGGTTCTCACGCTTGGCTTCAACGCGCAGGCGTTCCATAAGAGCCGTGCTGAGACGGAAAGCAATCTGTTTCCTTTCTATTGTTGCCATAGTTTTAACGGATGATTTATAATTTACATTATAAGAAACTTTTTATAGCATCATTGACACCTGTTTTTCCACTGCCGAACGGATGAACGCATTGATGGAAATCCCCATTCTTTTTGCAAGTGCGGCCACCCTGCTGTGCATTTCCGGCGTAAGCCGCACATTCAGCGAGCCTGAATAACTTTTGTGAGGTTCTATGCCTTCTTCCTTGCAATAAGCGAGATAATCGTCCACTGCCTCATGAAAAGCGTCGGTAAGTTCTTTCACGCTTTCCCCCTCGAAATTCACCAGTCCGTCTATGCCCTCAATCTTCCCGAAAAACACATTGTCTTTCTCGCTGAAAGCTACAGAGCCGATATATCCTTTATAATTCAGTGTATTCATATTCTAATCCTCCTTTTTTAATAATCCTGCTTCGGTTAATTCGTCAAACACCTGTTTCAATGCATAGGACTTGATGATGTTTCCCGGATGCGGCTTGTGTAACATGATGGGACGTCCTGTCCCATTTTTATAGATAATCCTTGAGCCGGATGTCTTGCCCTTGTTTGATTTTACATAGCCAAAGAGCGACAACAACCTTTCCAATTCATCAAACGTGAAATCGGAAGGCTGTCGTTTAAATCGTTCTATAAGTTTTTCCTTTGTGCCCATCTTATTTGTTCTCTCAAACGCAAAAGTAACTATTTTATAGTTACAAAACAAATAAACGACAAAAAAAGTGATTATATACCTTTTCAAACAGACGTAAAAAGATAAACAACGAAGCCGTAATGAATCGGATAACTTTGCAAAGACAGTATTGAGGACATAATTAATTGAAGAATAACGATATGCTATTTGACAATGACAATGTAATGGAAACAGGCACGCGGGCTGTTGGCATAGCCGTATTCGGTAGTGAAATGATAAGCGTGATGATTGATGCACGCTGGATGTTGCTTGCCATCACCGTATGTGTGCTGGCCGACTTCCGCTACGGCTGGGGCGAGAGCAGCAAGCGATACAAGAAAGCCAAAGAGAAAGGCGACAAAATCGTCATGGCACAGTACAAATGGCGCACCTCGCGTGCCATGCGCAGGACTGTGAACAAGCTCATTGATTACTTCATGTGGGTAACGCTGGGTATGTTCTTCGGTTGGGCAATACTCAAACCGTTAGGAGTGGACCACATCATGGGCGGAGTGGTAGCCACAGCCGTAGCAATAGCTTGTGAAGCGAAGTCGTTTTGCGGACATTTCTTCTACCTGCACGGAATAAAGATAGAAGAAAAGTCGGTGAAAGGCTTTCTGCGTGCCTTTGTAGTGGCCTTTGCCAAACGCAAAAACGAAGATTTAGGTGAGGCATTGGAAGAAGGATTTAACAACAATGATAAATGCAAAGAAGATGAGAAGCATTAAACGCATATTCGTACATTGCACGGCAGGGAACCAACATCAGAAGATTGCCGACCTGCAGGCAGAGTTCAAACGCAAAGGCTGGAAAAATCCGGGCTACCACTATGTGATACAGGCAGACGGAACCATTACCCAGCTATTGGGTGAGCAGTTTATCAGCAACGGCGTAAAGGGGTATAACTCTACCTCCATCAACGTGGCCTACATGGGCGGCATAGCCTCTGACGGCAAGGCAGTGGACAACCGCACGCCGGAGCAGAAAGAAAGCCTGTTGAAGCTGTTGAAAGAGCTGAAAGGCCGCTACCCGAAAGCCGAGATTATGGGACACCGTGACATCAGCCCGGACACGAACGGCAACGGCATTGTTGATCCATGGGAAAGAATAAAGGAATGTCCATGCTTTGACGCGAAAGAAGAATACAAAGAGCTATGAAAGTAGTGTACAACAACCTTATTCCGTTCAAAGGGTATAAAGCAATCAACCTTTTCGGCATTATATTCGCCCGAAAAGGAGTAGAGCTGACTGACAAGGAACTAAACCATGAAGCCATCCATACGGCACAAATGAAAGAAATGCTCTACCTGTTTTTCTATGTGTGGTATGTGGTGGAATGGATTGTGCGATTGTTCGGGAGCGGGAATGCCTACCGTAACATCTCTTTCGAGCAGGAAGCATACGTCAACGACGACGATTTGCAGTACCTTTCCAGTAGAGAGCCTTATTGTTGGACTAAATATCTGAAGAAATGAAACAGATAATCCTCATATTGTTTTCCGGCTTTTTCCTCACAGGATGCAGGACGCAGCGTTACATGCCCGTTACTCAGCAGTTACGTGACAGCGTGCGCACCGAGGTAAGGACAGAAACGGTGTACGTGAAAGACACCGCCTACATCGAGATACCACAGCAGACGGCAGAAAGCATTGTGCCCGATACCCTCAAAAGCAGCTTGGAAAACGACTTTGCCACGTCTGACGCATGGGTAACTCCTGACGGTATGCTACATCACACACTGGAAACCAAAGCGCAGGAAATGCCGTTTGAGTATGACAAAAAGGTGGAGAGACAGGACAGCACCACACACAAGACCGGCACGAACACCATTGTAGAAACCAAATATGTAGAGAAGGAACTGACATGGTGGCAGCAGACGGAGATATACGGTTTCCGCGTGTTGGCCGCACTTCTTGCTATCGGCTTGGTATGGAAATACCGAAAAGCAATCATGGCGTTCATCCGCAAACTTATATAGGAGGAAATGATATGGAACAAACATTGAGCGTAAACAAAGAAAACGTGTACAACGAAGTGGCCAAGACCACTTCATACACTGGTGCAAAGATGGATGACGAGGCAGCATACAACCGCATTTTCACCACCGAGGAGGACAAGACCATGCTGGAACGGTTTTGGAACGAGAGCAAGAACGCCATCTGCAACAGCATGAAGAAATTTCTTTCGGACGAGCAGGAAGAGGACGGCAATTACACACTGACATTGGAACTGTCGGCCTCGTTCGACGAGAGCCTGTTGGAAAGCATGGAGCGCAGCCTGTTCAGCTTCTTCGTGATGAACATCACGGCCAAATGGTACACGCTGTCCAACAAACAAGAGGCGACGGACTATGCGGCAGGAGCGGCCGCGAACGTGGAGGACATCATGCGCAAGGCATTCTTCAAGAAGAAGCCGAAACGCCCGACATACAATTGAGTTAAGAGTTAAGAATGAATAATTAAGAACTAAAAAAGATACGACTATGGCTGAAAACAAAAAGACACTCACCGTTACGCAGGAAGTGAAAGAACTGATGTTTGACATCATGAACAAAGCCTACCTGACCGGACAGGCACGAGAATTTGAGGGTACAAAGAACTACGAGGCCAGCTCGAATATGCAAGCCTCGGAAGACTTGGAGAGCAGCTACCAGTTGCGTCGCAGCCTTGCCAACGCCTTTTCAAGCCTGAAAAGCCTGCTTGGGGAATACTTGGACGAGAATAAAAGCACATCGGACAACATCATTCCTAAAGAGATTGACGATGACGGCCAGCTGGTACTGGCATTCAAGCTGCCCTCGAACTACAACAACGCCTCGGCGGACAGCTTGGGCAACGGCATACACGCCTACTTGGTAGACATGGCGTTGTATGAGTGGTTCACCATCACCAACAAAGCAGACGCACAGGACTACCTGACCCACTCCACGGCAAGCCTTGAAACGGTGAAACGCGCTTTGTACAAGAGAAGCCGCCCGACAAGACCCACATACAACTAAGTGAAGAATTAAGAGTGAAGAATTATGCTGTACTGCTGTGGAAAAGAGCCAAAACATAAGGACGCGACCTTGACCTTCAAGCGAGCCGAGCTTATCTACGACGCGAGTAACTACTCATTCGTGGAGGCCGACATCCTGCCCGAAGGTGACGAGTGCCGACGGCACCAAGTGTTCGACATCGGGCAAGACGGCAATGTGGACCGAGTAACAAGGGTGCTGAACATGGCACACGCCGAATGCGTGGAAATGCTCTATCCCTACACTAAAGAAGAAATACCCGACGAACAGGAAGCGCTGGACGATGTGCTGACAGAGCCGGAGGTGTACGAAATCAAGCTGACGCTGCCTGAAGGATTTTCCCTGACGACGCTTCGTATGCTGGAGCACCTGATACACGAATACCTTGTGTGCAGGGTGCTGGCCGACTGGATGAGCATCACCAACCCGGAGGGCGAGGCGAATTGGGAAAAGAAGTTTACCACCTTGCGTAACAAGATAAAGTCATCGCTGGTTTCGAGGACAGGCAAGGTAAGGCGGAAACTGAAACCGTTTTGAAAGCAAGAGCCGAGGTGCATCACGCATCCCGGCTCTTTTCCATCATACAATCTTAAACCTTAAAACTAACTAACAACCAATATCTTATCTTGGCTTATTGGTAAGGCGCGGCGTGAACTGAACCGTGCAGCCGTCGATGCACTCCGCCTTGTCAAGCTGGCAGATGAGCGCAAGGCGGAAGTATTTGTACGGCGAACCACTGAAGCCACGCAGATACTTGTCCGTGCTGCTCCAGACGATGTGCCAGTTGAACAGGTCGCGCGAACCGTAAAGGACTTGCGCCACGTGCCCGGCCTGAAAATATCCACGCTGTATGACGGTATCTATTGTTTTCAACACATCAGGATAGCCGAGTTTGAAAGGGCGCGTAACGACAAGAGCCGTTATGCCGGTAGCGTCAGACATCGAGAAATTGGCCAGCGCATTATCGTTCAGCATTGCCAATGCGTCAGGGTATGAATTGACGTTATCGGCAATGTTGCTGTGTATCATGCCCCACAACTTCGATTTTAATGAATAGACATAGGCATAACTTACGGACGGATTGTAGACGATGATACGCTGGTTGGTATAGTCGTATATCATCTTGCAAGCCGTAAGGAAATCGCGAAACGGCAGAAGCGAGGAATTTTCGAGCGTGATTTGTTCGTCCTCACCTGCACGCTCGTTAAACAGGCTGACAAGTTTGTCCGCTTTCGGCAAATCGGATATGGCAAACAAATCACGGCTGTTAATGCTGTCGGACAGGCAGACGGCTTCCGAGCCACTGATGAGCATTATGCCACGGTCGGTAGCGAAAAGCACCGCACTGTCAATCTGCGTTATGCTGTCAGGGTTGATGCAGACATCGCGCGTGATAGGCTGCTTTGCGGAATATGTGCCGGTGTCGGACACCTCCAACGCCCAAACGCCATCGGTGGAGAAAGCATACAGAGGGAACTGTCCGAACTGTCCCTGCGAGAGAGCTTTTGCTGCCGAGCAAATGCCAAGAATGGTGCCGGTGCCAATGGTATTGATACCCAACACGGGAAAGTAGAACGGATTGTTGACCTCGGAAGTATAGATTTTGTTAGGCACATCAATCGTCCGTTCATCCAGCGTAGACACATTGAACGAAGAATACTTTTCGTTCTCGCTGACATTCAATCCCTCCCAACCGCCAAAATAGTATGCACCATTGAGCGTAGGATGAGGCTCAAGCAATACCTCGTAATAAGTCGAGAGGTAATTATTTATCTCAACCACGGCCTTATACGCATTGACATTTGGATAAAACAGCCATAAGAGAGGTGTGTCTATACCGAACTGACCCGGATTAGCCCGAACAACAATGTCCCTTCCGTCCTGCTTAATGAAATAGGAAACAATCACACTTACCTTATAATCCAAAATAGTAGGATTATCCGTGTCGGAGTATTTATGTACATTGCCATCGGTAAACTGGAAAAGGCAAGGAGAAGCAAAGCCATTGAACAACAGCTTCTTCAAATTGGCTATATTGAAGCGAGAATTGTAATTGTAAGAATACTTGGGAATGAGCGTGTCGTGGCTATCGTAATCATCCGTCATCACTTCTCGCGTAACCAACGACTGCAAGTATTCCTTGTTGACCGGAATGATGGTGCGCGTAGTTTGCAGGTCCGCGACATTTATTGATTTCAAAAAATAGAACAGGTGATTATCGGTTATATCTCCCTTGATTGCATCGCCATCGCGTTGAGGCAACATCAAACGCCATGCCGGAGAAGTGAAATTTGTAGGGTCGAAAGTCATCGCATAAAGTTCCCCAAACTTGGATTTCTGATAGCGCAAAGGATAAGTCGTTGTATCCGCAGCCTGATTGGTATGCTTACAGATAGCATAACAATCCGAATAGCTGGTAGCAAGGAAGCGTGTGCATTGTCCGTTTTGGTTGTATGTATAGATTGGTGCAGAAACAAATATGTCAACCGACTTGATTATGTCATTCCAATTCTCCAATTCGGCAATTACCGAAGCATTGGACACTGCATAGTCAAGCTGATGAAACATTCCGCACAGCCGCAGGGTAGCTTCATTGACCTGCGTAGAAGTATCCTCGCCATGCATGTGCGTAACAAAGCACTGTGGAGCGAGGTCTGACGAACAGACCATCAGCACCGGTGCGGAATGCATAGTCAGCGTTCCGTCATACAGCCGATAGGCATAGCGGACAAAAAACGGATACATGAACTTGCCCACATTCGTGGAGTTGTCGGCGATAAACTTGTTCACTTTGGCCAATACCTGATCCGTGATGCGCGTCTTGTTGTTGTCCGTAAAGTCTTTCCACACATCGCCATCGAAGAAGTCGATGTTGTCGAAATAGATAGTAAACTCGTCATCGCGTATCATCTCGCCCTGCAATCCAAAAGAAATAGGACATTCAGGCATGTGCGTTCCGAGATACAGATAACCCTCTGAAAATCCTTTCCAAAGCATATAATGTATACCCCCATCGGTAAGCACCATGAGTGTATTGCCCACCGAATTGAAACCATATATGACCGTTGACGAGGGAAACGCATAAAGGTGTTGGAGAAACTGCGAGCTTTCCGTATTTCCATCGGTGAAGAACGTCTGGTTGTTTGACGTGTCAAGGACGATATAATACATGAACGTAGAAGTCTGATGTATGAACACCACCTTCCGGTTGTCGCCAATAGAGAACAATTCTTTAGGCGGAAGCACAGGCTTCAACGCCCCGTCCTCCGGCACCAGCCCGATAGCCGTTGCAAGTTCGCCGTCCGCAGACTCATAGTCAGACGGATTGGCGGTAAATCCGTTATATTTTATTTCTTGTATCATCGTTCAGTATGTGTCTGTAAATAATCGGTAATACCATGCCAATGGCGGGCAGTGATGTGGGTGAGCCTACACCGAGTTCCACCTTTCCGAGACGCGAGCCGCTTGCCCTGATGACATACCGGCACAGCTTTTGCGACCATGCCCTGAAGTGTCGGCTGTTGGGATGCGTTGGAAAACAAGTTGCCTCATGCCTCCCGACTGTAGGTGCATGGAACTTGACATACATGTAAAGTTCACCGTCGCCATCCAGCAAGTCTATCACATCCCCACGTTGCAGGGCAAGCACCTTAGACACGTGCGCCGAAATGTCAATGCGTCCGTCAGAGCGAAAGGTTATGTCCGTTTTGCGCGTGTTTCCGAGTATGCTCTGCATAGGCGAATGGTTTTATGGGTCGGTAAATCAAACTGGTAGTAGGTCTTGCCCTGCGGTGTCTGCCGAACAGAAACGGACAGTTTGACAGGACGGAGCGCAGGCAAGCCATATTCAAAAAAGATGCGCCCGACTGAAGGACACAGCGTTTCAAATCCGATGCAGCGGTACTTGCCGTTGTACTGAATTTGGCAAAGCTGGGTAGGCTCGCTGATTTCAGGACTTAGCATGAAACCAAACGTGCCGCCCTGCGGTATTCGGAATACGAACACCGATGCACCGTCCACTCCGCTGCTTTCGGCGCATTTCTTCATGTGGTAGAACAAATGCCTTGAAAGCGTTACGGAGTTGTCGGACGGGTCGGCTATTACGTAGTAGCAAAGTGAACGCCACTTGCTTATGAGTTTCGTAAGTATCATAATGCGAAAATAATCAGTTATGCCTTAACAGACGGTTTATGTTTTAACCTACGATTGGTGTAATCTTTCCGAGAGCGGAATGAGATAGTCTCAATATAACTGAAAGACATGGTTGTCATCAGCGTATCTCGATGTCTGTCTGCATCTTCTTTCGTGCAGAAGATATAGGAGCAGATTTCCATTTTGTCTGTGCCTTTTGTGCCCACTATGTTGGCATAGTATTTACGGCCAAAGAGAAAGGCGATGATTTCTTTTAATACTGTTGTTTGCATAGTTATTATTTTTAGAGTTTATAATCAGAATATAGAAAATTCTATTGTGTCAATTTTTATTTTGATGACCTTAACCGCATTGCGCACGTTCGGTGCGTCGAAATTGAATTTACCATCCACTCCGGCAAACGCTTCCATGTAGGACTTTAATTTTTGCGTCAACGGAGGAAGAATGCTTGGAGCGAGGTCAGCTTGCCGCAATTTCGCGGCCAGCAGACTGTCCATTTCCTTATTGTGCGCTTGCAGTAGGTCGACGAACAGCACGGACATGATAGCATAGCAACGCATCTCGTCGTAAGGATAATCAGGAACAGCACGTTTGAACTCGCCGTTGACGGAGAAGTATAGGATGAGTAAGTCTTTGTGCAGCTCGCTGATACACATATCCGTCTGACTTATGATGTTGGAATAATGCTTATAGTCAAGTTCGCGGCGAAGTTCGTCCTTATAGTCCTGATGCACCTGTTTGAGGGAGCGGCTAAGTTTCTTGAGGAGGCTCACTTTATCGCGTGCGCCGCAATCCATAGCCTTGTCAGCAAAATGCCATGCAAGCTGCGTGATGATGAGCGGCACGAACGAAACACGCATCTGTTCGTTAAGGGTGAGCCGCTCCATCATCATTTGCGTGCTTTTCGACACGCTGTCGCGAAACGCCTGTTCGCGGAGCGTGTCTATATTGAGTGGTGGTATCATATAAATGTAAGTTTTCAAATTCGATAATGGTATTCCTTACGAAATAGTAGCAAATACAATTTACTTGAATATTCCCGTCAGGGAGCAATGTTTCAGACATATCTTTGCACTCCTTGAAGTCCTTGACGTGGTAAGGGCAATGGGGAGGCGGACATATGTCGGTGGTGGGAATGCGGTCAAGCGAGTAGAATATCTCTTTGTCGTAAATCTCGGCAGCGGCGTTTTCAAGACGGCATCCTTTTGAGGTACGCCAATTTTCCATGAATAGGACGGCATCGCATTCCAGCAATGCTTCTATGTCGTTGCCCATGTGTTCGGCGTATGTTGCGTCAGGGTCGGGCGACACGTCGAGCGGCGATACAGGCGTATGGCCTTTGGCTTGGATTACGCCGGAGGCGTATATGCAACTGGCCTCGACTTCTTCAATGTCGTGGCCGGTAATTGGTAGGCTGATGTATATTTTCATCGGATTTTTGTATATAATTTTAGTGTATTATTGCATTTTCAAAAACGATATGTATATCACCTTTGCAATTTCTGATTTTGTATCTACGACCGAAAAACCACGGATAGACTTTTATAATGCGACCATCGCAATACAATTTTTCTATTGTTCCTTTTACCGTAATTCCACAAATACGATAAAGCACTTTATCACCTACTTTGAATTTTGCTTTCATTTTTATTCTATTATTTTACAAGTTCAAAATCGTAGACAAACACATAAGGATTTTCGCCCCATACATCTTTTCTGCTCACCTTATAAATCTATTAGGCACAATCCGTCTTGTCTGCGTCTTTCTTCCCTCAATCACAGTCTTTGTAAGGCCGTATTTATCGTTGAACATCATCTTTTTCATTGCCAATCCATTTTAAGAAGTTGTTATTGATGTTGAACCAATACCGATTGCCCTCACGTGTGTCATGCCAGACAAATGCGCAAGTAATCACGTTCTCGGAGGCAGTCTTTTTTAGATAGACAGCAAGTGTCATGCGATGGCGTACACCACGGTTGTAGTTAGCAGTGAACTTATCGTACAACCTTTGTCCTTTGAGCCAATCAATTATTTGTTCAGGTGTTTTCATTTCCGAATAGGTTAGGTTCGTTCCTGCTTTTTAATATCCGCTCTACACGGTTAATTTCATCGTCCACTCTTTTTTCAAGAGCCTTGCTTTCGCGAAGAGCCGATTGGGTACGTGTGCGGAAATACTCTTTCTGCTTGTTGCGCAATGCGACAACGAGTTTATAAAATGCTTCGTGGTCCATAGTCATTCTTCGTTATAGTCATCAAATCTGTTACCACCAGCCACAATGAAAATGCAGGCAATATCCACGGCAATAGCTAATGCCAATAAGTACATCATTGTGCGCCTCCTTTTCTTTTCGGGGTTATATCATCGAGATAAGCGTATTCCAAAATATCTGAAAGTGGAAATTCAATGCCTGACTGCGTTATAAATCCAATATATTCATGGAAATAACCGACAACATCAAATCTACCTATGCAGAAACCTCTTTTAATCCTTGCAATTACGTGGACATTTCTTTTCAATTCTTCACCATGAGGTGAAGTTTCACGCCACGCATTGTTAATGAGCCACTGTGCGCCATACTCAAAAGCATCGGCTATTGCGTTACGGTCGAACTCTCCATTTACGAATGACAGTCTTGCTATTCCTGCATAACTATTAGCAGCATTTTCAATCAGTTCTTTTTTCATTGTGTGCCTCCTTGTTCCAAGAGTTTATGATATTGGTTGTCGTTCAGGCTCTCTTGCATAAACAAGATTTTGACAAGCCGTTCTTTTTCCTCTGCCGTCAATTCCCTGCTATCATCGGAATCAATGTCGCCATACAGATGATGTTTCCGGCAATAGGCAATCAGGATATTATGTTTCATGTCCTCCAAATCCTTATTGAAATTGGCTTTGTGCCATTCAAAAAGGCTCACAAGTTCCGCATATTGTATGGTTGTCATTTCTACCGCTATACGACTTCTTGATACTTGTTTATAAGACATCCGGCTTGCATTGGCAACCTTGTAATAACATTGCGAAAACAAATCGACTTGGGTCTTATTCCGGCCAACATCGAAGAAATAATACTTCACTTGGTTTTCATCCAATAGTTCATCGATGGATATTCCGTACTCATTACATAGCTTTTCAAGCAATCTCCGGGCATTCTCGGCTTCTCCCTGCACCCCTCGTTCAGCGAGTGCCAACAGTTTTTTGAGCTTTGCTTTTATGCTTTCGTATTCTTTTTCCATTTTGTTGTCAGTTTTTCGATTATATGATTTAATTCGGTATTCTCTTCTTCGAGTTCTTTAATCTCTTTTCGGAGAGCCTTTACCGTGTCGTTATATTCCTTGCGCTCGAACTGCCGTTCGGTAAGTTCGTTACGGCAAGTGCAGTCCTGAATATCGCCGGACACGGCAACGGCCATGCAACCCGGTATCAATACTTTCAATCCGTCTTCGGTGTAGATGTAGTGGCACTTCATGGCAGTCAATAAAAGTATTCACGACACAAGAAGCCCTTGCGCGGCTCAAAGTCCTCAAAGCTGCATTTGGCGAACAGTTCCTTACGGTTGACCCAATGCGCCATGTCCTTTTGCCATTGCGGTATGCGCTGGTGCGGATTGTCAATATCCCGGTATGGCTGGGCAAAAGGAATAACCTTTTTATCCCTGCGCCAATGGGAAATGCGACGGTAGCTCTCGGCGAAGTCCATCAGAATGCAGTACAGAAAGAACTCGCCTCGATAGCCGCAGGAACGGATAAGCTCAATGGCACGTTCACAATGGGCAATCTGTGCCGGGGTGTCGCAGCCGAAACGGATGCGTTTCATCCACGTGACCTTTGCCAGCATCCGGGCCACTTCAGGCGTTACCAAACGAGCGTCGAGAGCCTGATTGAAGTCCACATGATACTTCCGGCGGACAATCTTCTCAATCTGTGCCAGCCCGTAACCGCAGGCAAGGATGTTGTTGTCCATGAGAATCAAGTAATCCCGGCCGGCCACGGCTATATCGTCTACGTCCATGTAAGGGCGTATGCCTCCCTCTTTTTGAGGAACGATGCACCAGCGGCAATGGTTGGGACATCCGCGTGTGAGAAATCCGTATGCCATATTGTCCGCAACGCCGGGATAGAGCGAATAATCGGGCTGCAAGCGGTCCACCTCACCGGGCAAGACAGAATGAATGTCATAGCCTGTACCTCCACGGACAACCTCGCCGACATTGGTAATGTAATAGCGGTAGTCGGGCGTGAACGAAAAGACCTTTGCCATGTAGAGGCGGTCGTAACGGTCGAAAGGATTGTACCAATGCACCGTGTCGCCATGCGCCTTGTGGTAGGCGGAAAGCTTCATCAGGGCAAGGTTGGGATAATCGCTATCCACGGCAAGCAGGGCTATCTTCATACATCCTCATCTTTTAATCGTTCGGAACGAGGCTTCGTTGCCAAAGTCCACTATTTGCATCATTTCGCGGAAACGGTCGGCAAAACGCTCGTCATAATACTCCCGTATCTCGTCGGCGGCAAGGTTGCTTGTGGCCATTGTGCAGAACTGTTCCTCGTAGCGGTAGGAAATCATATCCATTGCGGCATTGACGTAATCGCCATAATTGAGGCTTTCGCGCGGCTCGGTGCCGAGGTCGTCTATGCACAGCACCTCCACATCGCGCAGCCGCTTGTAACGGCCTACATCGGACATATTGTCACGTGTGCGGTTGTTGTACGCCTTGGCCAGTAACACCAGTTCCTTGGCCGTGATAATCTCGAAGCCGAAGAGCGGCCAGCAATCGTTTTGCGAGGTGTATCCCTCATCGGAATGCAGCAAGTTGTAGAGCGACTTCATGGCCTTTACGAGTGTGGTTTTACCGTTACCACGGTTGCCACAGAGGAACAATCCAAAGGTGGTGTCCGTACCCGTGAGCCACCGCGCGACATCGGCAATATGGCGCAGGTAGCTGTCGGAGGCCACAAACTCACGGTGGCGCAAGGCCACTTCCGCCCGGCAAGCAGCCAACAGGAGGTCGTACATCTGCCGTGCCGTGTATGGAAACCTAAAACGTTCCACCATACGTTTTCTCTTCATCAGCGCGGAGAATATTTCCTCTGCGTTTATTTCTTTGTTCTGTCCGAATTGTAACATCTTCATTCTGTTTTTTACCGGCCACTATGCGCAGCCAGTTATTAAAATGCTGTTTTGCATCGGAAAGGCTTTCGTGCCTTTCTTTCCCATCAGAAGCGCAATGCAACCTGAACTCGTCAAGTCTTTTGCAAAGTTCCTCCACATCCATGTGGTGAAGCACCTGAAGCTGGTCGAGCCAAGCCGTTTCATTCTTCAATGCTTCGATTTCCTCGTCAAGCGTGAGCGTATAAGGCTGATAAGGAGGTAACGGAGGTTCTTTCGGCTTTTTGGCGGCTGTGCGCTTTTTCGCCGTTCCTTTCCGTGAGGTTTCTCCAGACGGTTTGTCGCTGCCGGTGTCATCCGTGATAAGATTATAGACCGTAACGGTTGCCACGCGCTTGCAAAGACGGTTGATATTCATATACCTCACCTGTATTCCTTTCGATGTCAACACACCTTCGGCCTTGTACAGTTCCTTAGCAAATAACCCGATGTTCAGGCAGCACTGGATGACCTCGCGTATATACGCCTCATCATACCCAGTCTGTTCCGAGATTATGAAGGGCAGCTCTTCGTCCCACCTGATGTAGTACCCATCCTTGTAGATAAGACATAGCAGGAGAGCATATACGGTAATGGCCTTGCCACCTTGATACTTGATTAGTTTCCTAATGCGCAAGTCCTGAAAAAAGTCGATGTCGAAAGGGAAATATCCCAAACCTTGCTTTGCGGTACGTGCCATATTCATTCACAGTCATTAAGGAAGTCTGTAACTTCTCGCATGAAATCATCGAAGGAGTAGCAGACCACGTATTTATACTCATCGTCCTTGGTAATGACCGACTGCCACCAACGCTGGCTGACACTTTGCCTTCCGTCTTTCCTTTTCATTTCGATGAGAAGCGCACCATAGCGGCGGTTGCTTTTCAGAAGAATGAAATCGGACACTCCGGCAATGACCCCCTCGGCTTTCAGGCGGGCACCGGTCACAGCGTCTCGCCGCCCACCGTTCGGCACGGCGAAAAGACGCCCCCGAAGATGAGGATACTTGAGGTTGAACCACCGCACACAAGACACCTGTATGCGGTGTTCCTCGTCGGAGGGAGTCTTTCGGCTTCGTTTCGCGTTGGCTTTAGCCAACAGTTCATCAAGCGTCATCTTGTTTTTCATGGCCGTGCGTTTTGTCAATCACCACATCTTTGCACCCAGTCGCACTGATAGTGACTTTCTGCCCATCGGGAATGCTGTCAATGAACTTTTTCGCCGCCCGTCTGCAACTTGGAGAGCTTGCTACGGAAGCTGACGCTTCCTGAAGGATTCTGCCCTCGTAAGTCTCGGCTTTCCCATGCAGCGCATCGGGAGCATAGAGGAATACGTCCATGATCTTGGTTTCCTGTACGGCCTCGCATACCCAATCAGCCATAGTGCCGCGCATGTGTTCGTTAAGCCGTTTTCGTGCATCGTCAATGTCATGCGCCTGAACAAGCAGGTAAAGAGGTTGCTTCTTTTCGGACATTGTTTTTTCATCGAGCGTGATAATGTTAATTTTGACCTTATACCATTTGTCTGCCTCGGTATTGTCGGTGCTGACAAGTTCGGAATAGTTGGTAATCTTTTCGGAGACCACCGAAAACTCGCCGCTGATGAAACAGGACATTTCACCTATGATGCGGCTTTCGGCCTCTGTAAACGAGAGCGCATCTACGATATACAACTCCGTCACTTTCTTCTGCATCCCATTTTCAAGTGTCTTTTCGTAGCGGATGCCACATTCAAATAATCTCATTTCAACAGGTTTTTAAGTTCATTACTCAGTTTGAAACTCACTGTGCGGTGAGCAGGAACGATGCACGTTTCGCCCGTGGCAACGATACGCGCCTTTTTCTCCTTGACATTGCGGACGGCAAACGTGCCGAAGCCACGGAGGTAAACATTATCACCGGCTGCAAAAGCCTG
>ENA-ORIC01000443-ORIC01000443.1-human-gut-metagenome-genome-assembly--contig:-NODE-443-length-53998-cov-4.118191_pt1 | contig 53998 bp, 38 predicted proteins | sample MGYA00243023_ERZ508732 | MGnify/ENA primary metagenome ERZ508732 (study PRJEB26277, sample SAMN04329767) | human gut metagenome | biome: human-associated habitat | host: Homo sapiens | place: USA... | reverse complement strand
AGTCTGAAAATGAATTTTCAGACCAAACAGTTTTGAGGCTTTCACGACATAGGGTCGTGAATTTTGAAAGACGGACGAGCCGTCTTTCAAAACCGCCTCAAAACTGTAAGTTAGTACGAAAGGGTATGGTCATAAACATGGAAATCAACAAAGACATAAAAAACATACTTGTGTCAGAGGAAGAGCTCGACGGGATCTGTGAGCGTCTCGGGGAGCAGATAAGCCGCGACTATGAGGGAAAGCGTCTGCTTCTGCTCTGCATACTCAAGGGTTCGGTGGTATTCATGGGGGATCTCATGAAGAAGATGACGATCCCGGTCGAGATAGACTTCATGCGGGTATCAAGCTATGGAAACTCGACGAAGTCGCATGGCGCGGTCAATATAATACTCGATCTTCACCGCACTGATCTTGAGAATACAAATATACTTATCGTCGAGGATATAATCGACAGCGGGAAAACGCTCAGCTATCTCTCCGGATACCTTATGAACAAGGGCGCGAAGAGCGTGAAGATCGTGACTCTCCTCGACAAGCCGGAGCGCCGCGATCCGCAGATCACACTGACGCCGGATTATGTCGGTAAGGTCATCCCGGACGAGTTCGTCGTCGGCTACGGTCTCGACTACGCCGAGAATTACCGCGCTCTGCCGTATATAGGCGTCCTTAAGCCGTCTGTCTACGGCGGTAAGTGACACTCCGGATCACCGATACGGCATTTTGCAGGAGGAAAGGAAATCTTCGCCGCGCGCGAAGATGAGGTGTTTATAAAATAATGAAATCCAATTACAAAATTATGATTTTCTACGCCGTGCTGATTGCGGTCATACTGATCGCGACCGCGGCTCTGTTCGGCGGGACGCCCGGTGAGAAGATCATGTACAGCGATATCGACAAGATGTTCTATGAACAGCAGGTCAAGGCGTTTGAGATCGACTCGAACGACCGCCTGACTATCGTGAAGCGGGACAACACTACCGTGACCTTCTCGCTCAGAAGCCTTGACTCCTTCTGGAATCAGTTCGGAGACACAATCGAGGAGCAGTTCCGCGCTGGGATCATTGAAGAGTACAACATCGCCGAGCCGGTGGAGATACCGTGGTGGGTGAGCCTGCTTCCTTATGCCATTGTCATAATCCTCTTCATAGTGTTCTGGTTCTTTATAATCAATCAGTTCTCCGGCGGAGGCGCGAAGGGCGGAAAGATCGGCAGCTTCGGCAAGGCGAGGGCAAAGCTCGGCTCCGAGGAGAAAAAGAAAGTGTACTTCAAGGACGTCGCCGGAGCGGACGAGGAGAAGGCGGAGCTTCAGGAGGTCGTTGAATTTCTGAAGGATCCGGCGAAGTTCTCGAAGCTCGGGGCGCATATCCCACACGGCGTCCTGCTCGTAGGACCTCCCGGTACCGGTAAGACTCTGCTCGCGAAGGCGGTCGCCGGTGAGGCGGGAGTTCCGTTCTACTCGATTTCCGGTTCGGATTTCGTCGAGATGTATGTCGGCGTCGGCGCTTCTCGTGTGCGTGATCTTTTCGACACCGCGAAGAAGAATCCCGCGAGCATCATATTCATCGACGAGATAGACGCCGTCGGACGTCACCGCGGCGCCGGTCTCGGCGGCGGACACGACGAGCGCGAGCAGACTCTGAACCAGCTGCTCGTCGAGATGGACGGCTTCGGCGGCAATGACGGGGTCATCGTCATGGCGGCGACCAACCGTCCTGACATCCTTGACCCGGCTCTGCTGCGTCCGGGACGCTTTGACAGACAGATAACGGTCAATTACCCGGATATAAAGGGACGCGAGGATATCCTCAAGGTGCACGCGAGAGGGAAGCCGTTCGAACAGGATGTCAACCTCCATACGCTCGCGCAGACGACCGTCGGCTTCACCGGCGCTGATCTCGCGAACCTGCTTAATGAGGCTGCGCTCCTCGCCGCGCGCAAGGGCAAGAGCCTCATCGGAATGGACGATCTCGAGGACGCGACCATAAAGGTCATAGTCGGTCCGCAGAAGAAGTCGAAGGTCATCAGCGAGAAGGAAAAGCGCCTCACGGCATACCACGAGGCGGGTCACGCGATCGTGACGAAGATGCTTCAGCCTGACACTCCGGTGCATCAGATCTCGATAATCCCGTCCGGACGCGCGGGCGGCTATACGCTCTCGCTCCCGAAGGAGGATCGCTCCTATCAGTCGAAGACGGATATGGAGAACGAGATCGTCACTTTGCTCGGCGGACGCTGCGCGGAGAAGGTCATACTCGGCGACATCTCTACCGGCGCGTCGAACGACATCCAGAGGGCGACACAGCTCGCGAGAAGTATGGTCACGAAGTACGGTATGAGCGATCTGCTCGGCCCGATCGTTTACGGTTCAGAGCACAACAGTGACGAGGTGTTCCTCGGCCGCGACTTCAATACGACGAGAAATTATTCGGAGGATACCGCGACGCTCATCGACAACGAGATCAAGCGTCTCGTCGAGACTGCGTACAACACCGCGGTCAAGATCCTCGAGGACAATATCGACAAGCTGCATTTCATCGCCTCCTTCCTCATGAAGAACGAGGTCATGGACGAGGTGCAGTTCAACGCCGCTATGGACGGTGACCCGACGATCGAAGAGCTCGAGGAGCTCCTCGCCGAGAAGCGCCGCCGCAGTGCCGATGAAAACCGCGAAAAGGCAGCAAGGAACGCAGAGGAAGCAAAGCGCCGCGAAGCTGAGGAAGCGGCAAAAAAGGATCATCCGGATGACAACGGCGGTCACGATGATTTTCCGCCGAGGATGAAAGAATAAAGTCTGAAAATAAATTTTCAGACCAAACAGTTTTGAGGCTTCCACGACAAAGGGGCGTGAATTTTGAAAGCCGGACAAGCCGACTTTCAAAACCGCCTCAAAACTGTAAGCTTGTACGAAAGCATAATCATAAAAACTAAAAGGGCGTTCCGCAGCACTCCGAAATGCCTTTTTCAAAACGAAAGGACGATATAATCATGGACACAAAAATGCACACCGCGCACGCTGAGGCTGTCGGCAATACGCTCGGCGGCGAGCTCGTTTCCTATAAACTCGACGGACAGGAGTATGTCTGGCAGGGGCTTCCGGAGTACTGGGCGAGCCACGCTCCGGTGCTGTTCCCGACTGTCGGCGCTACGATTGACGAGACCGTGAAGTTCGGCGGCAAGCCGTATCCCCTGAAGAAGCACGGCTTCGCGAGAAAGCAGGAGTTCAGACTGATTGAGGCGACCGGCGACAAGCTCGTCTATGAGCTCGTTGACAACGAGGAATCGCACAAGGTCTATCCGTACAAGTTCCGCCTGCTTATCACGCATAAGATAGATGACAACGGCTTTTCCACGACTTATACGGTCGAGAATACCGATGATGGCGATATTTGTTTCTGTATCGGCGGTCATCCGGGATTTGTCTGCCCGATGAAGGACGGCGAGGCTTTCTCCGATTACGAGCTGGTTTTCGAAAAGGTCGAGAACGAGGATGTCATCTATACGACAAACTACGGCGGAGGATACATAGACGTGTCTCTTCCCGCGGTCGATAAGCTCAGGAACACGAACGTGTGGCCGCTTGAGTACGACGATTACGATGTTGACGTCCTTCTGACAAAGAAACTCAAGAGCCGCAAGGTGAAGCTTGTGAACAAAAATACCGGAAAGGGACTTGAGCTTGATTTCACCGGCTTTAACGCGCTCGGTGTCTGGACGCCGCCGAAAAAGCACGCTCCGTTTGTCTGCCTCGAGCCGTGGAACGGTCTTCCGGCGCATCTCGGCGAGACCGGAAACTTTGAGGATAAGCCTTACGCCATCACCCTTGAGAAGGGCGGAAAGTATTCCGTCGGATACAAGGTTACGATAATCAAATAATTAATGGAATCGCAACGGGACGCCGCTTTTTTGCCGCGCCCTGTTGTCTTTTTGGGGAGAATATTATGAAGAGCTTTGACATATCGTCGGCAATGCTTCCGACAAGCGAGGAATACGGCTTCGGCATGGATGGATACTGGGTCTGGTGCGGCTCCGCGATGAAGGGGGCGGACGGGCTGTGGCATATGTATTCGGCGAGATGGCCGAAGTCGCGCCCGTTCTTTACCGGATATATTGTGTCGAGCGAGATCGTTCACGCGGTCGCGGACAGACCGGAGGGACCATATCGGTTCCGCGAGGTTGTGCTCGGCGCGCGCGGCGAGGAGTTCTGGGACGGGAGGATGACGCATAATCCGTCTGTCGTGTGTTCTGGCGGCGTCACGGCGCTGTTCTATATAGGAGCGACGTTCAGCGGCGAGACGCCGGACAGGGACGCGCTGTGCGGCTCTGTGAGACCCGCCGCAGTCGATGAGTGCTATTCGTCGATAAGGATAGGCGTCGCTGTCTTGGGTTCGTCTGACGGGGAGTGGCGGCGTTTTGACGAGCCGGTCTTTCTGCCGGATCCTGACGGATGGGACAGGACGGTGGTTACGAATCCGGCGCCGTGCGTCTGCCCGGACGGGAGCGTGCTTATGTATTATCGATCGAACTGCCCGGATGGGATGAGGATAGGCGTCGCGAGGTGCGACCGGCTTACGGCGGATGAGCCTCCGAGGTTTTATCGGTTTATAGACCATCCGTTGTTTGAGAATCACCCGGAGCTTCATGTCGAGGATCCGTTCGTCTGGCATAACGGGGAGAATTTCGAGATGATCGCGAAGGACATGAACGGGAACGGCTGCGGAGTTGTCGGCGGGGGCGTGCATCTTGTGTCGGAGGATGGCGTCGACTGGGACTACGCTCCGCAGAGGCTCGCGTACAGCCGGACACTGTCGTTCGCGGACGGCACTTCGCATGAGGTGTATCACCTTGAGCGTCCGAATATTCTGTTTGACGGTGGAAGACCGGTTGGGCTTGCCGCCGCGTACGGAACGGCGGGCGGAGAGAAGCAGCCTTATGGCGGCAAGTTCGACGAGATGAGGGATTCGCGGACGATAGTGATACCGTTCGGAAACTGATCATCATCGTTCACCCGGTTTGGGTATCAGTTTTTTACCGCGCAGCTTCCCCGGTGATGTGCCGTATTTTCTTGCGAAGACCTTGTAGAAATACTGGACGGATGAGAAGCCGCAGGCGTCGGATATTTCCGCCACGGTCATGTCAGTCGTGACAAGCAGGTTTTTCGCGTATTCAGCTCTCAGGTCGTTCACCTTCTCTGTGAAGGTCATCGAGTAGCATTCGCGCATTATCCGGCTGAGCTGGCGGCGGCTGACAAATAGCATTCCGGCGAGCTCCGCCTCACTTATATCACTCAGGAAGCCGCGCAGATACATATCTATCTGGCGCCGCCTGTTTATCTCGCGTGAGGTGTGGTATTCGTCACCTGAGCGATAACTGTTCGGGACATATCTTTCCGTCACATCAGCTGTCAGCCTTCCGACGCGGATCAGCAGAGACATCATCATGGACGTTATTCTTTCCCTCCACCCGGGTGCGAGAGCTGTTGCCTCGGACAGAAGAATCGCGAATTCCGTTTCCGCGTCCGTCTTGCCGCATATGCGGAAAGGCTGGCTGACTATGGCGCCTAACAGACCTGAAATATCTTCGTTCTTATGTTTTCCGCGCTTTATCGGAGTTATGCTGACGTTCACGCAGTATTCTTCCATCGGGTCGTCGAGCCCCGAGGTCTGTGCGTGCAGGACGCCCGGACCGGTTATCACAACGTCCCCCGCGCTTACTTCGTGCTCCGAACCGCTGACATTGAAGCTGCCGGTTCCGGATGAGATGAAGTGTATCTCATAGCTGTTGTGGTCGTGAAGCGGTATGTTCCACGGATGCCGCGGCGGTTCGTGGCTCGCGCTGTTCAGCGTTACGAGGTAGCCTCCCGCTTTCAGATTCACATCCGAAAAATCAAAGGTGTATTTCATGTCTGACCGGTAAAGCATAGTCTGACCGCCTTTCAAGCTGATAATTTTGTCTCCACGCTTCGATTATATCACGCGTGGAGACTTTTGTCAAGCGTGAATATCATAAAAAGAGACATATTTCTGTCGATTATGTCCCTATTGAGGATTTACATGACCGGTATGATGATGTATAATATTGATATAATGAATTGAAAGGCAGGTAATCAGATTGGCAAAACTGTTTCCAGAACTGAAAAGCGCGGCGTGCATCCGGAGATATCCCGCGAACCCGGTGCTGTCCGCGAAGGACATTCCGTATCCGGCGGATCTCATATTCAATGCCGGAGTTGTGAAGCGCGGCGGAAAGTATTATATGGTCTTCCGCAATGATTACGGATACGCGGACGGGCGGTTCGCCGGTACAAATATCGGTGTCGCCGAGAGTGACGACGGTGTTCACTGGATCGCGAGACCGGAGCCCATGGTGCGCGCGGAGGATGTCCGCGACGGCGAGATCGGGCGGATTTATGACCCGAGGCTGACGATGATCGGCGACGAGCTCTTCATTTGCTTTGCCGTCGACACAAGGCACGGCATACGCGGCGGAATCGGAAGGATAAAGGGCGATTTCGAGGGAATAGAGTTCATATCCCTGAGTACGCCTGACAACCGCAATATGGTGCTGTTCCCGGAGAAGATCGGCGGAATGTACGTGCGGCTCGAGAGACCGTTCACTGTCTACAGCCGGGGAAGGGACAGGTTTGATATCTGGATATCCCGTTCTCCTGATCTTGAGTTCTGGGGGAAGAGCGAGCTGCTTCTCGGGGTCGAGAACGTGCCGTTCGCGAACGACAAGATAGGTCCCGCCGCGCCGCCGATAAGGACGAAGGACGGATGGCTGACGCTGTTCCATTCGGTCGACCGCGACGACAGTCGGGGAAAGAACGGGTGGGAGTCTTCCTGGAAGAAGCGTTACTGCGCCGGGATCATGCTGCTCGACCTTGAGGACCCGTCAAAGGTTATCGGAATGTCAAAGGAGCCGTTGATCGCGCCTGAGACGGCGTATGAGGCGGACGAGGGATTCAGACAGAACGTAATATTCCCGGGCGGAATGATAGCGGAGCCGGACGGCAGCGTGAAGATTTATTATGGCGCCGCGGATACAGTCGAGTGCCTTGCCGTATCGACTATCGACGAGCTCGTCGCGCTCTGCGGGAATTAACGGAGGGTGTCATGAAAAAAACAAGAATTGAAGCGCTTTTTCTCGCGGCTGCAATGATAGTGCCGACGATACTGTCCGGGTGTGGGAATACCGCGGCGGATACGGATACGACGTCCGGTGAGGGCAGTGTGTCGTCATCAGATGAGACGACATCCCGTTATCGTGACAGTCTCGGCGAATACGATTTCGGCGGTGAGGACTTCACCGTTCTCTGCCGGGAGACGCAGAACGGACAGTTCTTCGATGAGGTCGCGGTCGACGAGGAGAGCGGTGATCTGGTTGATGACGCGGTGTACAAGAGGAACGCCGAGATAGGGGCGCGATTCAACGTGAATATCGTGGCGAACAAGGCGAACGGAAGCTGGCCGGACAGGGAATCGTTCAATTCTCTGCTCAAGACTTCGGTCATGGCGGGCGACGGGGCGTTCGACCTTGTGCTCGGTTATCAGGCGTATTCGGCGAATCTCGACGTCGCGGAGTGCCTTTATGACTTCATGAAGGTGCCGGTCATCGACCTTGACGCGGAGTACTATTATCATGATATCATCGATGAGATAACGGTGAACGGGAAGCTGTTCTATCTTGTCGGGGATTATACTTATTCGGTGTGGCCGTCGCTGTTCGTCTATTATTTCAATAAGCAGATCGCGGAGGATAACGGCATCGACGGGCTGTATGATCTTGTGCGTGAAGGAAAGTGGACGGTAGATAAGCTCTCTGAGCTGTGCGCCGGGGTGTATCGTGATCTCAACGGAAATTCGGAGAAGGACGAGGAGGATATGTTCGGGCTCGCGACGGATTATGAGAATGTCGCGGACGCGTATTATTCGGCGTTTCAGGTAAGGATAACCGACAGGGGCGAGGACGGGATGCCGAGGATAAATACGGACATAGCGAGGATGGAAGAGGTCGTGACGAAGCTCAGCGCTCTTTATGACAATAATGACGGCGTGTATGCGTTCAAGACGCATTCTTCCATGACGACGAATCCATTGACTGAGATGTTCGTGGAGGACAGGGCGCTGTTCTATCCGGATATGCTGAGGAGCGCGATATCGTTCAGGAGCATGGAGACGGATTTCGGAGTCCTTCCTTATCCGAAATATGAGGAGTCGCAGGATAAGTATTTTACTCAGCCTCATAACGGTTACAGTGTCATGATGATCCCGGCGGATGTTAAGAATATTGAGAAGACGGCGGTGATGGTTGAGGCGCTGAATGCGGCGAGCCTTGACAGTGTCATACCGGCGTTCTATGATAAGGCGCTGAAGGTGAAGTTCACACGTGACGAGGATTCGGCGGAGATGCTCGATATAATACGGGATGGTATCTGTTTCCAGTTTGGGTATTATTATACGGTGACGCTCAATGAGGGCGCGACCGACTGGCGTATGCGAGACGTGCTGGCGCTGAAGAAGAATGTTGCGTCGACATTCGCTGCCTGCGAGGGTCGTCTTGAGTCGAATCTCGAAAAGATACTCGCTTTTTACAGAGAGTAACGAAAACCGGGTCGGACAGAGCGTTCCGACCCGGCGTTAATAGTGCTGTAATGTTATCCCTGTCCGTAAAACTGTTTTTTGAAAAGTTTACGGAAGAGAGGGGGTGCAGGGGGAGAGAAACCGCTTTTCAAAGCGGTTTCTCTCCCCCTGCAAATAAGCAATTACTTCTCAAGTGATCTGAGGAAGTTCATGCAGCGGGTGACTTCTTCGAGACCGGTGGGCTGGAGGCCTTCGCTTTCGACGACCATGCGCATACCGAGTTCGATTGCTTTAGCGCGCACTGCGGTTACGGGAGCTTCGCCTTCGCCGAGGGCTTTGCCGTGTTTGTCCTTGGTGCCGTCCTTGAGGTGAATGACGTTGACGCGGTCTTTGAGGCGGGTGATGGTTTCGACCGGGTCGCGGCCGGCTACGAATGCCCAGTAGGTGTCGATTTCGAAGTTGATGTCGGAGCGTTTTTCCATTTCTTCGTGGGCTATCTGACCGTCTTTGTTGGGTCTGAATTCACCGTCGTGGTTGTGGTAGGCGAGGGTGATGCCTTCAGCGGCGAGCATGGGCTTGTATTTGTTGAGCTTTTCGATTGTGGAGTCGAGACCTTCTTTGGTGTCCCACGGAGCGCCGGGGATTATGTAGTTCTTGTTGCCTATTGCCTTGTGGTACTTGACGGTGCCGGCGAAATCGTTGTCGAGGTCGCCGAGACCGGAGTGGGTGCCGCTGACGATGAGGCCGTATTCGTCGAGCATTGCTTTGACTTCTTCGGCGGGGTGGCCGAAGAAGCCGGCGAATTCGACGTATTTGTAGCCGATTTCGGCTACTTTTTTGAGGGCTCCGGCGAGATCATCGTTTGTGATGTCGCGGACGCTGTACATCTGAAGACCGTATTCCATGATTGTGATTCCTTTCGATTTCACGGAGGCAGAACTTCCGTGTTATTTTTCGGCTTTTGCCGTTTTTTGTGTTCAGCGGAACATGTCGTGACAGATCTCCGGCGGCGCGGTGAAGACCGTGCGGCGGGCGGAGATGAGTTTGTCGATGAGATCTGTGTTCCGGTAAGCATAGTCTATGCCGTCGTTGTGTTCGAAACCGGGAAGGAGCGTGAGTCCGGCGTGTCCGCCGCTCGCGTTAATGGCGTTTACCATCAGTTCGGAGTAGACCGGGGGGACGACGGAGTCGATGGCTCCGTGGTACGCGAATACCGGCGTCGTGCCGAGCTTTGAGGCTCTCCAGGACATTCCGCCGCCCGCGACCGGGGCTATCGCTGAGAAAAAGTCGGGATATGTGATTCCCATCGACCATGTGCCGAATCCGCCCATGCTCGAGCCGGTGAGCGACACGTGGTCGCGTTTTATCCCGAGCAGGACTATCGCGTCGTCTATGAGGGCTTTGAGTTCCCGCACGACGTTGTCCCAGACCGCCCATTCCGGACACTGCGGGGCGAGGACGGCGGCGTTTATCTCTTTGCCTTCACGTATCAGCTTCGGTATGCCGTGGCGGAAGATGTGGTCGCGGACGAGACCGCGTTCTCCGGCGCCGTGGAGGTATACTATCAGCGGAAGCTCTCCCGACGCGTTGTCCGGGTCGGAGTCCGGGGTGTAGAGAACCGCGTTGAGAGCCGACTCGAGCCTCGCGTCATAGGTTTTTGTGAGCTTCATGAATTACTTCTCGAGAGAGCGCAGGTAGTTCATGCAGCGGGTGACCTCGGAGAGTCCGTCGGGATTGAGGTTTTCGCTCTCGACGATCATTCTCATGCCGAGTTCCTTCGCACGCGCGTAGACAGCGGCGACGGGCGCTTCGCCCTCACCGAGAGCGCGGCCTTCGTGCTTGCCCTCAGCGGTTTTCTTTATGTCCTTGAGGTGGATCATATGGACGCGGTCCTTGAGAGCGGTGATGGTCTCGACCGGGTCGCGACCGGCGACGTATGCCCAGCAGGTGTCGATCTCGAAGTCGATCTTTGTGCGCTTCTGCATTTCCTCGTGCGGGATCTGTCCGTCCTGGTTCGGGAGGAACTCGCCGGAGTGGTTGTGGAAGGCGAGAGTGATGCCCTCGGCGGCGAGCATCGGCTGATATTTGTTGATGCCGTCGATCAGAGCGTCGAGCTTTTCCTTTGTGCTGGTGTCAGCCCACGGGATGATGAAGTTCTTGTTGCCGATGGTGTGGTGATATTTGACGGCAGCGGCAAAGTCAGCGTCGAGCTCACCAAGACCGGTGTGAGTTCCGCTGCATACAAGTCCGTTCGCGTCGAGCGCCGCCTTCACATCCTCGGCGCTGTTGCCGAAGAAACCGGCGAACTCTATGTACTTGTAGCCGATTTCAGCAACCTTCTTAAGCGTCCCGAGCAGATCCTTCTCGGTGAAGTCGCGGACGCTGTACATCTGAAGTCCGTATTCCATGATTTTGTCTCCTTAAAAAACAACGATTTTTTCTGACGCCCGGCACCGGACCCGGGGAGCCTTTTCACGCTCCGTTTGTAGACTGCCGACGACGTCACCATAATTATACAACACCTATCGAAAATATGCAAGAGGTATCGCAAAATTTCTTTGAAATTTTTTTCACGGAGCGGAAAAATCCGCGCATAGAACCCCATGCGCGGATGATTATATATTACTTATAGACTCTGACAGTCCCGTAGAAATCCATCAGCTTTATGAACAGACCGCCGATGACGGATCTGTGCTGGAAGCCCACCTTAGCGGAGGTGACGGTATCATACCAGTCGGTCATCGGGACGCGGGTCGGCATCGAATTGTAAGCCTCCCACAGCGGCTCAACATAGCTCTCGAATTCAGCCTTGTCTGAGCAGAGGGTCGCGGTCCACACGAGCCAGTCAGACTTCGTGTAAGTCTTGCGGTTGTCAAGCGGCATTCCGTATTTGCCGAAGTGGCGGCGGTTCGCCCAGGTCTCGCCGTCGAAGACCTCGTGCGGGATCAGCTTGGTTCCGAACAGCTTGTCCCAGACGACGTTGTACTTCATGCTGTAAGTGCCCTTGCGGTCGAACGCGAGGCGGTAGCTGCCGTCGCCGTTCTGCGCTCTCAGAAGCCAGTTTATCGAGAGCTTGCGCGCGGAGTCGAAGTATGACGCGGACATATCGCTCCGTCCGAGCTTCTCGCAGATGATGCCCATACCGGCGATACCGGATATCGCTTTGAGCGACAGGTTGCAGTTGTGCGCGAGATGACCCGCGAAGTCGTCGGTGCAGAGCTGGTTTGCCGGGTCGGCGCCGTTATCCGTGAGATATCTGGTCCAGTTGACAAGCGTGTCAAAATGCTTTTCGGCATAGCTGAAGTCACCGCTCGCGACAGAGTACGCGGCGGTCATGACGAGCATATTGCCGCATTCCTCGACCGGCATCTGGTAGTCGAGCGCGTTTCCGCCATATACCTGACCGTTGACGAGCGGGTAGGTTCCGACGTCATGCGGCGCGAAGTCGAACTCCCACGCGTCGCTCTCGGCGAATCTGAATATCGGACGCATCATACCGAGAACGAGCTCCGGATTATAGATGAGGAACATCGGGATCGACGGATAGCTGACGTCGACAGTCGCCGCGCAGCCGTTGGAGAAGCACTCCTTCGAGATGAACAGCAGCTCTCCATCCTTGTCGAGGACAGCCTTGTGTGCCGCGATAGCCTGTCTGAACGCGAGACGGAGCATATCAGAGTACTTTTCGCCGCCCGCCTTCACAGAGTCGAGAAGCAGCTTGTCGTCAAGCTCTACCGCCTTCTCCGCGAGCTGCTCGTAGTCGCCGAAAGCCTCGCTTATCGCGGTCTCAATCGTCTTTCCGTCCTTGTTCCAGACAGACTTCAGCTTTTCACCGAAATATTCTATCGAATAAATATCGTCATAAGCGAACGCGATCAGCGCCTCGTCCGCAATGTCCTTTTCCAGTGTGATGACGGTCATGCCGCACTCTTCGCACTTTTTCGAGCCAACCTTCGCGTCCTTTGCCGCGAGATAGAAATATCCCCAGTCAATTCGCAGGTCGTCGCCCTTTCTGCCGAGCACAGGCTGAGATTTGCTGCCGATCCTGACAGCGTTGATCCCATCGAATTCCTCGGTCGAGGTCTCCACTTCAAGCTCACCCTTCAGGTTTATGCAGAGCTCTTCAGACGCGATGATCTTCACCTTCATCGTGTGAGCCGCGCCGTCTGTCGACTCGGTCGAGAGAGCGAGATAGCTGACAGGTCTCGTCATTATCGCGAGGCTGTCCGGGAAGAGCGGCGTGAAGAATTTCGCCTTCAGTCTGACGCCAGCCGCCTCAAACGTATACTCTGATGTGAGAGCCGTGATATCAAGCCCGGTCTGGGTCATGGGCTCGCCGTGCTTCTCGCCCATGAAACGGTAGTCCTTGCCGTCTATCGTGAGAAGACCGACGATGGTGTTCGGTTTGCCTGTCCAGTGGACGGTAGTGCCTTCATTAAGTCTGTCGGTGTCCGACCAGACGCTGAAATAGGGGTCGACCGTGATGAGCGGTACGGCCGGTGCTCTTAAAATCATTTTGATTATCCTCCGAATCATTGAATCCGCCGTTCGGCGTTTACACATATTATAATACATTCCGCGCCGGATGTCAATTGAAAAAAATTGCAAGAAGGTATAGAAAATAAGCAGAAATCAGCCCGGCGATATTTTCGCCGGGCTGAAATAGTTGAATTTATTGCTGCTTCAGTGATCAGTTGGATGCGAGCATCTTCGCGACGTCCATCAGACCGTCGAACTCGACGCGCTTGTCGTCGCAGAACTTCTTCGCGGACGCGACCTGCTCCGCGGTGAACTTGTCGAGATCGCCGTCCTTGAGTTTGTTCTTGTACATACGGTCGAGCATGAGCGCGTACTGGATCTCGACCTCGACGAGCTCGCTCTTCTGCTCGACGACGACGAGGTTGGACATACCCTTGAGGATAAGCTTGACCGCGTAATCACCCATTCTGGTAGCTGTGAGTCTGTCGCGGAGGGACGGAGCGCCGCCGCGGACGATGTGTCCGAGTCTGACGAACCGGCTGTCAACACCGGTCTCAGCCATGATCCGTTTGGTGAGAGCCTCGCCGAACTCGCCGCCCATAGATTCGGAGATCATGACGATGAAGGAACGCTGACCCTTTGCGCGCTGAGCCTTTATGGTCGCGATAGCCGCGTCCTCGTCGAACGGAAGCTTCTTGATCGCGATAGCGACGGCGCCGACAGCGAGACCGCAGTTGAGCGCGATATCGCCGGCTCCGTTGCCCATGACCTCCATGACCATGCAGCGCGCGTGGGATTCGCCGGTATCGCGGAGATTGTCCGCGCAGGTGACGACCGTGTTCATCGCGGTGTCAAAGCCGATCGTGTAATCGGAGGAGGTTATATCGTTGTCGATGGTTCCGGGAAGGCCGATCGTCGGGATGCCCCTGATGGAGAGGTCGGTCGCACCGCGGAAGGTTCCGTCGCCGCCGATCGCGACGATGCCGTCGATGTGGTTGTCACGGCAGGTCTTTATGGCCTTTGCCATGCCCTCTTCGGTCTTGAACTCGGGGCAGCGGTCGGAGTAGAGGATAGTGCCGCTGAGACCGCTTATGTTGGCAACATCGCGGGGAGTGAGCTCCTTCAGCTCGCCGCTGATGAGGCCGGTATAGCCCTTCATGATGCCGACGACCTCAACTCCGTGAGCGTAAGCGGAAAGTGTGACGGCGCGGATCGCCGCGTTCATGCCGGGTGCGTCTCCGCCAGAGGTCAGGACGCCGATTTTTCTGAACTGTGCCATTGTATTTATCATCCTTTTTTTGAAATTTTTTATCTTGATCAGAATACCCGCGGTGTTGTCGTAGCTTAAAATGCTCCTATTATATATTCTAATATATTTTCTCGCAAAAATCAAGGGGGTCAGCGTTTATTTATTTATTTGTTCATATTTTTTGCCGACATACCCTGTATTATATTCTATCATATCACATCCGTGTTGTCAATAAACTGTACGGACGAATTTTCCGGTACCATGTCCAAACAGTGCAAAACCCATGGATCTCAGCGAAAAAAGAAAGACCGCCAGTCATAAGACGGCGGCCATGCCTTCTGGAGCGAACGGCGGGAATCGAACCCGTGCAATCAGCTTGGGAAGCTGGAATTCTACCATTAAATTACGTTCGCACATTCAACACTGATATTATACACCATTTTGCCGGGTTTGTCAAGAGGTTTTTGAAAAAATATTGCCGCCGCGTTTATTTTCACCGGCTCTGGGCAAAATACTGAACAGAGGAAAGTCTGATAACAAATTTTCAGACTTGATAGTTTCGAAAGGAATGATCATTAAAATGACCGTCAAACGCGGCGATATTTATTATGCGGATCTCAGTCCGGTCATCGGCTCGGAGCAGGGCGGACTCAGACCGGTGCTGATCGTCCAGAACGACGTCGGGAACAAATACAGCCCGACCGTCATTGCGGCGGCAATCACGAGTCAGGTCGGGAAGACCCGCCTGCCAACGCACATAAACGTGATAGCCGACAGATTCGGGCTTGCGAAGGACTCCGTGATCCTGCTCGAACAGATACGTACGATCGACAAGCGCCGTCTCGGTGAAAAGATGGGACACCTCGACGACAGCGTCATGAGACAGGTGAACGACGCGATAAACGTCAGCTTCGGACTTTAACGAGTATAGAACGTCCGGATCAGAAGTGTCCGGGCGTTTCTCGCGGAGATGGTAGATTTCTTCATGTTTTTCTGATATAATTTTACTCAGGGATACACTGATTAAATCGGGTTTTCGCGAAAAAAAGGCCCCGGATTTATGGGCTTTTTCCGCGAAAACAACCTTAAATCCGTGTTTCATTGGATAAACTATGGTTTCAGATTGAAGGAGACGAATCATGTGCCTGATATGCGACAGAATCGAAATGATAAAAAACGGAACCAATCCGTCTTTTGTCAAAGAATTAGAGACCGGGTACGTAGTGATAGGTGATAATCAGCATTTTTACGGGTATACTCTTTTTCTTTATAAAAACCATAGTAAAACAGAGCTGTTCCAGCTTGATATGCCGGAACGCAAAAAGTTTTTGGAAGAGATGTCAATTGTCGCCGAGGCTGTTTCAAAAGCTTTCGGGGCGGAGAAAATGAATTATGAGCTCCTCGGAATGGGCGACGCTCATTTGCACTGGCATCTGTATCCGCGCAGAAATGGTGATATTGAAAACTACGGGAATAACGGCAAAGGTCCCGTCTGGTGGTATCCGATGGAGAAAATGTATTGTGCCGGCAACCGCCCGTCGGATACTGAGCTGAGCGAAATGAAGGCAAAATTGCTGATGGAACTGGAAAAGCTGCTGCGGTGAAATTTCCGTAATTTATCGGACTGATAAACAATCCTCCGTATGACCCGGACGATCATACGGAGGATTCCGCTGTTTTATGGACACACCGCCGCGCGCGGAGATTTTTTCCCGCTTTCCGGACACGCGAAAATCAGCTTAAATTGTATAAGTTGTTGAAATTTGTCATTAGATTTTGTTAGTTGAATACAAAATTCAGCATATTTTGATATTTACATAAAGCGAAAAAAATGCTACAATATATATTAGTGCGCGATGAGGGGATTGCTGTCCCTCGGAGGCGCATGAACCGACGGCGGCGCGGGTGATTATATTTTCCGGAACGCCGCTTATAACGCTTATAATATGTTTTTTATGATTTTGGGGTGTTTAAGATAGAAACGAACAATATGTACAGACGGGTCGGAATTATGACGCTCGGCTGTAAAGTGAACCAGTATGAGAGTCAGGCCATAGCCGAGGAGTTCGAGAAGAACGGATTCATTATCGGCCGCTTCTCCGAGAAGTGCGGCATTTACATAATCAATACATGCACGGTTACGGCTGAGAGCGACCGCAAGACGCGCCAGATGATCCGCCGCGCGGCGAGACACAATCCGAAGGCATACGTACTCGTCACCGGCTGCTACTCGCAGCTGAACCCGGGCAAGACCGCGGGGATCGACGGCGTCGATTTCATTTGCGGAAACAGCAACAAGATGCGCCTTGTCGACGCGGCGCTCGGACTCATCGCCTCCGGTGAGAAGAACGGCGCGGCGGACATCAAGGTCGACGATATCATGTCGGCTCCGCTCGAGAGAATGTGTATACACTCGTCCGAGCGCACCCGCGCGTATGTCAAGATCGAGGACGGCTGTGACAATCGCTGCTCTTACTGCATAGTTCCGCAGGCTCGCGGTCATGTCAGGTCGAAGCCGGCTGAGGACGTCGTCGAGGAAGTTAAGGGACTCGTCGCGGCGGGCTATTACGAGATAGTTCTGACCGGAATCGAGACCGCCTGCTGGGGCAGGGATCTCGGGGATGAGAACCTCGCGGATCTTCTCGAAAAGGTCGACGCCATCGAGGGTATTGGCAGGATAAGACTCGGCTCGCTCGATCCGTCGCTGATGAAGCCTGAGTTTGTCGACAGAATAGCGAAGCTCAGTCATCTCGCGCCTAACTTCCATCTTTCGATGCAGTCGGGCTCGTCGCGCGTGCTCGCGGCGATGCGCAGACGCTATAACGCCGAGACCGCTGAAAGCAACATAGCCTATATCAGGGAGAAGATACCGGGCGTCACCTTCACTGCTGACATTATCGTCGGTTTCCCGGGAGAGACCGAGGAGATGTTCATGGAGACGGTCGATTTTGTGAAGAGAGTCGGGTTCATCCACCTGCACATCTTCCCGTACTCCAAGCGTCCGGGCACCGAGGCAGCCGAGATGGAGGACCAGATTCCGGAGGAGACGAAGAACGAGCGCCTGAAGCGTCTTGAGGACGCGGAGCGCGAAGCGGCTCTGAAGATTGCCGAGAATTATGTCGGTAGCCAGAAAGACGTTCTGTTCGAGCTCTGCGAGGACGGGCGCGCCGTCGGACACACCGCCGAGTTCCTTGAGGTGACAGTGATAACTCCGGAAGATCTGCACGGAGAGATAAAGGCCGTGAAGCTCAACGGCTTTGACGGATCAACCTACAGCGGCTTCATTATCTGATCGTTGATGACGATTGTCCCCGAAGAAAACCGGAAAGATCTTTCCCCGTCATCCGGACGCGCGGAGAAGCCGCGCGCCGTGTCCGGCGGGAGATGAGAAGATGCTGTCGCGTCAGGGCACGGCATTCCATGAATAATTGAATTGAATAAGGAGTCGGAAAATGGTATACAGAATATACGTCGAAAAGCAGCCCGCGCACGCCGTGGAGGCGAGGAGCCTGTTCGCGGACATACGCGAGAACCTGATGATAAGCGGGCTCACCGGTCTCAGGGTCCTGAACCGCTACGATGTCGAAGGCATCGATGAGGAGGTGTTCGCGAAAGCGAAGAACACCATCTTCTCTGAGCCGCAGAGCGATATCGTCTATGACGAGGTAAAGGCGGACGGCGTCGTCTTCGCGGTCGAGTACCTGCCGGGACAGTTCGACCAAAGAGCGGATTCCTGCGCGCAGTGCATTCAGCTGCTGACCTACCGTGAGCGTCCGCGGGTCAGAACCGCGCGCGTGTATATCCTTTCCGGCAATATTTCTGCGGACGACGTCGGGCGCATAAAGCACTATGTCATCAACCCGGTCGAGAGCCGTGAGGCGTCGCTTGATAAGCCGGAAACGCTCGCCGACAACTTCCATATTCCGACAACCGTCGAGACTATAGACGGCTTCATCTCTATGGATGAGAAGGCACTCCATGAGTTCCTTGACAAGTACGCGCTCGCGATGGATTTCGACGACGTATGTTTCTGTCAGAAGTATTTCCGCGACGAGGAGAAGCGCGATCCCACCATTTCCGAGATCAGGCTGATCGACTCCTATTGGTCTGACCATTGCCGCCACACTACATTCCTCACCTCGATCGAAAACGTGAAGATCGGCGACGAGTACGTGAAGGAGACCTTCGAGGATTACCTTGAGAAGAGAAAGTTCGTCTACGGCGAGCGTCTCTCAAAGAAGAACGTCACGCTCATGGACATGGCGACCATTGCGGCGAAGTACTTAAAGAAGACCGGTGTGCTGAAGAATCTCGATGAGTCAGAGGAGATCAACGCCTGCTCGGTGAAGATCAAGGTCGACATCGACGGCAAGCCCGAGGATTGGCTCTTCATGTTCAAGAACGAGACGCACAACCACCCGACCGAGATCGAGCCTTTCGGCGGCGCGGCTACCTGTCTTGGCGGTGCGATCCGTGACCCGCTGTCCGGACGTTCATATGTCTATCAGGCGATGCGCGTCACAGGATGCGCCGACCCGCGTGTTCCGGTTTCCGAGACGCTGCCGGGCAAGCTCCCGCAGTCGAAGATAACTCACGGCGCGTCGAGCGGCTATTCATCCTACGGCAACCAGATCGGTCTCGCTACCGGCGCTGTTTATGAGCTCTATCATCCGGATTATGTCGCGAAGCACCTCGAGATCGGCGCCGTCGTCGGCGCGGCTCCCGCGAAGAACGTCGTTCGTGAGCGCCCGATTCCCGGCGACGAGATAATCCTGCTCGGCGGACGCACCGGACGCGACGGCTGCGGCGGAGCTACCGGCTCCTCGAAGGCGCACACCGCGTCCTCTCTGACAACCTGCGGCGCGGAGGTCCAGAAGGGCAACCCGCCGGAGGAGAGAAAGCTCCAGAGACTGTTCAGAGACGAGAAGGTCACGAGACTTATCAAGCGCTGCAACGATTTCGGCGCGGGCGGAGTTTCGGTCGCTATCGGTGAGCTCGCGGACGGGCTTGATATCGACCTCTCGAAGGTTCCGAAGAAGTACGAGGGTCTCGACGGCACCGAGCTCGCGATTTCCGAGTCTCAGGAGAGAATGGCTGTCGTCGTCGCGAAGGAGGATGCGGATAAGTTCCGCGGATACGCCTCCCGCGAGAATCTCGAGTCGACGATTGTCGCGCGTGTGACCGAAGAGCCTCGTCTGCGCATGAAGTGGAATGGAAATTACATAATCGACCTCTCCCGCGAGTTCCTGAACTCGAACGGCGCGGAGAAGCACACCGATATCGAGATCGAGAGCGTGAATACCGCTGGTCTGCTCGATGGCTTCATGGAAACTGTCGACACGTCGGATAGGATGGACGCCGTCAGAAAGGTCATCACTTCGCTCAATATCTGCTCTGAGCGCGGACTTGTCGAGAAATTTGACAGCACGATCGGCGCGGGCACCGTCGTGATGCCTTACGGCGGAAAGTACCAGATCACCGAACCGCAGTACATGGCGGCGAAGATCCCGGTGCTCACCGGCGAGACAGACACGACCTCGCTCATGGCATACGGCTTCGACCCGTTCCTGTCGTCGAAGAGCCCGTATCACGGCGCTGTCTATGCGGTCGTCGAGTCGGCGGCAAAGCTCGTCGCGGCGGGTGCTGATTACCATAATATATATCTCACTTTCCAGGAGTATTTCGAGAAGACGAGAAACGATCCGAAGCGCTGGGGCAAGCCGATGGCGGCTCTGCTCGGAGCTCTGAAGGCTCAGTGCGAGCTCGGCATCGCGGCGATCGGAGGAAAGGACTCGATGTCCGGCACCTTCGAGCATATCGACGTTCCGCCGACACTCGTTTCCTTCGCCGTCGCGGTCGACGACGCGAAGAATCTTGTAACTCCCGAGTTCAAGGGCGCTGGTCACTTTGTGACGCTGCTCGTTCCGGTGCTCGATCATAACGATCTTCCGGACTTCGAGAGCCTGAGACATCTGTTTGACCGTGTACACGCGCTCATCTCGTCCGGTAAGGCAAAGGCTGTTTACGCTGTCGATATGGGCGGCGCGGCTGAGGGACTTGTCAAGATGGCGCTCGGAAACCGTATCGGTTTCAAGGCCGCTGACGATATCGACAACAGGTCGCTGTTCGGGCTCGGATACGGTGCGTTCATCGTCGAGACCGAGGAGAGGATCGACGGCAGACTTCTCGGCATGACCACAGACGACGGTAGATTCACGCTCGGCGGCGAGTCGGTCGACGTCGAGGCTCTCCAGAAGGACTGGGAATCCACCCTCGAGAAGGTGTTCCCGACCGTCGTTCCGGAGATCAAGCCGGAAAAGGTCGAGAAGTTCACCTGCGCGGAGCGCTCCGCGGTCGTCGCGAATGAGAAGTTTGCCCGTCCGAGAGTTGTGATTCCGGTATTCCCGGGAACGAACTGCGAGTACGACACGATGAGGCGTTTCAACGCCGCCGGCGCGGAGTCTGAGATATGCGTGCTCAGAAACCTCGACGCGAAGGCGCTCGGCGAGTCGGTCGACGAGCTTGTGTCGCTCATAAACGGCGCTCAGATATTCATGCTTCCTGGCGGATTCTCCGGAGGCGACGAGCCGGACGGCTCCGGTAAGTTCATCACCGCGGTGCTGAGAAACCCGCGCGTCAAGGACGCCGTCACAGACCTCATCGAGAACCGCGACGGTCTCGTACTCGGTATATGCAACGGCTTCCAGGCGCTCGTCAAGTCCGGACTTCTCCCGTACGGTAAGATCATGGACGAGATGACGCCCGACTGCCCGACGCTGACCTTCAACACGATCGGCCGTCACCAGTCGATGATGGTCCGCACGAGAATCGCGTCGGTGAAGTCCCCGTGGCTCGCCGGAGTGAATGTCGGCGACATTCACACTGTGCCGATATCCCACGGAGAGGGACGCTTCTACGCCGACGAGGCTCTTATCAGAAAGCTCGCCGCGAACGGACAGATCGCGACCCAGTACGTGGATCTCGACGGCGACCCGACGATGGATATACGCTTCAACCCGAACGGTTCCGGCTTCGCGATCGAGGGCATACTCAGCCCCGACGGACGCATCTTCGGTAAGATGGGTCACAGCGAGAGAATCGGCAGGAATGTCGCCATCAACATTGAGGGCGACAAGGACCAGCATATCTTTGAGTCCGGAGTAAAATACTTCAAGTAAAAAACGCGGGGCTGTTGTGTTTCGGCATGACAGCCCTGCTTTGAAAGTTTTTCATTAAAAAGAAACGGAGGCGGCGGAATGAACAGATTACGCGTCGGAATATACGGCGTCAGACGCGCTCTGAATATTATGCGCCGCGGTCTCGCGGGAAATTTAGCGCAGATCGTCGCCGTGACCGACCCTGACGCCGAGCTTGTGCGGAACGCGTCGGACGAGATATCGTCTCTCGGCGCCGCAGCGTACACTGAATTCGGGCGTTTTCTCGGCGCAGGTCTTGACGCGGTCATCATCGCGGGGCCGCCGGGACGGCAGGCTTCATCCGCCATCAAAGCGCTGCGGCACGGTATCGACGTGCTCTGTTATCCGATGCCCGTGTCAATGCTTGACGAGGCGTTCCTGCTTGAGCGGACTGTCCGGGAGGGCGGACGCGTCTTCGCTTTCGCGGAGCCGTATTGCTACAGACGCGGGGTCATGACGGCAAGGGAGATGTACCGGAACGGCGACATCGGAAAGCTGCTGTCGGTCGAGGCGACCCGCGTCGGAAGGGAACCGCTCACGACCAAGGTGCTGAAGGGCGAGGCGTATCTTCCGTCGACTTTTATGTGCTCGGCGAGCGTCGGACCGATGCTTTTCGCGACCGGGTTACGTCCTCTCCGCGTCATCGGCATGGAGACGCCGCGCGCCGGGTTCACCTCGTCGAAGGGGGCTAAGCATGCGAGCGCCGCGACAGAGCTTTTTGAGTTTGACGGCGGCGCTGTGGGGCGGAGCTTTCACGGGGAGCTGTCCTGTCCGCCGCGGTTCACGCTCACTATGTGCGGCGAGACCGGAACGATAGAGGTCTGCGGCGACAGACTGCTTCACCATGACTATTCGAGCGGAAGGCGGGTCAGCTCGGATCTCAGGCGGAGCGTGCCGCGCTTTCCGGGCGCGAATTATTACGCGGACGATCTCGAGAACGCTGAAGCTTCGGCTATATGCTGTTTTATCGGAAAACTGCTTGGAGACGTCGATTCGGCGTCTTGCTCGATTGACGTCTGGAGGGCGCTCGACATATCGCTTTCCGGACTGCTGGCGTATCGCTCGGTGCTTGACGGCGGAAGGGCGTTCATGATGCCGGATACGAGAACCGACGACGGGCGCGAGTTCTGCCGAGGGGACCGCTTTACGACCGATCCGGACGCTGACGCGAAGTACAGGCTCCCGCCGAACAAGAACCGAGGCGCGGGAAAACAGAAAACACTGATTTAAGGTTGTTTTCGCAGAAAAAAGCCCATAAGTTCAAGACTTTTTTCTGCGGAACCCCGATTTACTCAGTGTTTCCTCAAAATTATCCGTGACCGGAAGACGGGCACGGATATTGTTTTTCGCAAATATACTTGAAAAAATCCTGCGGCTGTGATATACTATATTATAATGAAGATTATTCGGAGGACGGGTATGTACTATAAGTATGAAACTCACGCGCATACGTCGGAGACGAGCAGGTGCTCGCATATATCCGGCGCGGAGCTGGCGCGGTTCTATAAATCGCTCGGTTATACCGGGATGTTCGTGACCGATCACTTTTTCAACGGGAATACGACGGTACCGTCGGATCTTGCGTGGAGTGAGCGGGTCGACAGGTTCATGGAGGGCTACTTTGCGGCTAAGGCTGAGGGGGACAGGATCGGGCTTGACGTGTTTTTCGGATGGGAGTATACGCTTTGCGGAAATGATTTTCTGATATATGGACTCGGGCGGGATTGGCTGCTTTCTAATCCGGATCAGCTCGGGCTTTCTGTTCGTGATTATATGAAGAGGGTCAGAGAGGACGGCGGATTGGTCATTCATGCGCATCCGTTCAGGGAGGCGGGGTATATTGATATGATAAGGTTGATTCCGCGGGACGTCGACGGGGTTGAGGTGATCAACGCGAGTATGAAGGATGAGTATAATTCGCGCGCGGAGTGGTACGCAGGGAGTTATGACCTTCTCAGATCAGCGGGTTCGGATAATCATGCCGGACAGCGTCCGAGACTCGCGGGCGTTTTTCTGCCGGAGCGTATTATGTCTGAGCGTGATTTTGTCCGTCTGATGAAGGATGGCGTGTCTGAGTTGTTCTGTGACCGTTACGATGAGTCCGGCGTCAGATTATAAAAGTTTAGCGAAGGAGGGGTGCAGGGGAGGAGGTGCCTTTTCAAAGGCATCTCCTCCCCTGCAAAGCGAGGGTATATGAAGCACGTTGATATTTACACGGACGGAGCCTGTAAGCATAACCCGGGTCCGGGCGGCTGGGGCGCGATAATTGTCTATAAGCAGACTGAGAAGGAGCTTGCGGGCGGCGAGGAGCGGACTACTAATAACCGAATGGAGCTGCTGGGCGCGATAAGTGCGCTTGAGGCGTTGAAGGAGCCTTGCGAGGTTACGTTGACTTCGGATTCGAAGTATATGATTGATTCGATAACTAAGCGATGGGTGTATGGATGGAGGTCGCGCGGGTGGGTGAAATCGGATAAGACTCCGGCTCTCAATCCGGATCTTTGGGAGAGGCTGCTTGGTCTTCTCGAGGTGCATAAGGTGACGTTCGTCTGGGTCAAGGGTCATGCCGGGCATCCGTATAATGAGCGGTGCGATGCGTTGGCGGTTGAAATGGCTGAGAGTTTCAAGGCACTCAGGAATCATTAAATTTAATGCTTTCTGTATAAAGGTAATATATATATTTATGGAAGAAAGATTTGTATACGCGGACAACGCGGCAACTACGAGTGTGTCGCCGGCGGTGCTCGCGAAGATGATGCCGTATTTCGCTGAAAAGTATGGGAATCCGTCGAGTCTTCATTCGAAGGGCAGGGAAGCGAAGGAGGCGGTCACCGGCGCGCGGGAGAGAATCGCGGCGGTGCTCGGCGCGAGACCGTCCGAGATATATTTTACGTCCTGCGGCTCGGAGGCCGACAATATGGCGGTCAAGGGCGCGGCACGGCTCGGGAATGGGAAACATATCGTCACGACTCTGATCGAGCATCATGCGGTGCTGAATTCGATGAAGGCGCTTGAGCACGACGGGTACGAGGTGACATATCTCGTGCCGGACGGAGAGGGCTTTGTCACACCGGAGCGGGTCGCGGAGGCGGTGCGCGATGACACGGCTCTTGTCGCGGTCATGCTCGCGAACAACGAGATAGGCACAATTGAGCCGGTATGCGAGATAGCGTCCGCGGTGAAGGCGAAGAACCGATTAACACTTGTCTTTACCGACGCTGTGCAGGCGGTCGGCGCGATACCGGTCGATGTACGGGAGCTCGGCGTCGATATGCTGAGCCTTTCGGGGCATAAGATACACGCGCCGAAGGGGATCGGAGCGCTTTATGTCAGAAGCGGGCTCAGACTTCCGCCGCTTATTGACGGCGGCGGACAGGAGCGCGGCATGCGCGCCGGAACTGAAAATGTTCCATATATTATCGGACTCGCACACGCGGTGGAGGACGCCGTAAACGGGCTCGATCGGATGAAGAGAGTCAGCGCTCTGCGCGACCGGCTGATCTACGGAATACTCGCCGCGATTCCGGACACGCGGCTGAACGGCCCGCGGACGGACAGGCTTCCCGGAAATGTCAATGTGTCTTTCGGCGGCGTCGACGGCGAGAGTCTGCTGCTTCTGCTCGATATGGCGGGGATATGCGCGTCGGCGGGTTCGGCGTGCGCTTCGGCGTCTCTTGAGCCGTCGCACGTTCTGGGCGCGGTCGGAACGCCGGAGAAATACTCACACGGGGCGATAAGGTTCTCACTCGGGGACATGAACGGCGGCGAGGACGTCGATTATATTCTAGAAAGGCTGCCGGGCATAATCGACAGACTGCGCGCGGCGGGGCGGAGCTGAGAAGACGTGTTGTTCGTCATGTGAACCAAATAAAAACGCCGTTCCGGAGCCGGAGCGGCGTTTTGGGACACGTGACGCGACCGTCCGAAAGGTTCACATGACCGTCACAATGGATGCACGTCGATAATTCTTCGAAAACCTGTATTCATTTTGTGTGCAAAAATCATTACACAATATGCAAACGCTTCCATTAAATGGTATAAATGTCTGAATTTGCGATGAAATTGTGCACTTCGTATAGGTGTAGAAAAATCGACGCGTTTTTTGTATAATGTGCATAAATCTGCTACCGCTATTTTGAGTCCCGAAAGTCCTGACATGCGGAAAATATGGGTAATTATAAGTTACACTATCATGAAGCGGCAAATCTGTATATTGAGATATTGCGCATAAATCAGGGAAATTCAGGATTTACGTGTAAAATATAATTACATTGTAGGAATGTAGTAACAAAAAAATCACCCTGCCGCAGGATAACGCCACGTCCGGAAAAATGTGAACGTGCTGCCGCCCGTTCGGAGTCGGCTCTGTGACGGGAATTTGAAAAGCGGATGAAAAAACATACTATTGACTTTTGTCGGATGTTATGTTATTATATTTGTATGAAAAAATCGGCGGAAGTCTGCTTGTGGACGAAACGTCATGAAGTGATTTGCTATACGGAACAACGCACGGCGGTAAGAAATCCGCGGACGGCGTTCTGTTCCGTGAACGGGGTTCGTGGATCTGACTGTTCGACTTGCTTGGAACAGGATGTTCCGTGTGAACAGGGTGTTCCGTGCGGCAATCCACTTCATGCCGCGGACTCCGGCGGCTCCGGATGATTGGCTCATAGCTTTGTACGGAAGGACCTGAGCGGCGGCGCGAAAGCCACACCTCGCGCGCGGCGGCGGTCCGGACGGACCCCCAAAAGCTGATGCCTCCAAGGCTGACGCCCCGGAGGCAGGTTACCCTCAAAGTAAAATTCTTGGCAGGAGGAAAGGTTTTAATGAAGAAAACGAAATTAACAAGGTTAATTGCGGTTTTTTTATCATTGATGATGCTCGGATCCACGTTCGGGGTCGGAAGCTATGCGGCCGATGCCTCGTCGGATGACGGCTCGTCCACGGTCAGCTACGATATAGCCGACGTTCAGGATCTCTTGAACGCGGAAAGCTATACTGACTACGCTGCCCGTACGGCTGACGTTCCGAAGGGCAGATCAGAGGTAAAGATAGACGCGGTTGACTACAACAAGGACGAAACTGACGCGAAGGTTGAGGTCGTCTCGAACTACAACGGCGCGTCCGGAAGCGCTCTGCTGACTCCGGCGGACGGTACCACCGCGTGGGATATTGAGGTCCCGGCGACCGGAAAGTACGCGATTGATATCGAGTACACGTTCCCGACGGACGGCAAATCCACCGCTATCGAGCGCAAGCTCAGGATCGACGGTGAGTACCCGTTCAAGGGAGTGAGATATCTCTCGATTACCAAAGTGTGGCGCGATGAATACCAGACGGCAGAGGACGGAAGTCCCGCTTTCAAGACCGATATCAACGGCAATGACATAAAGAGCCAGAAGTCCCTGTCTTCCGAGTGGCGTACATATACCGTGTGCGACTCCACCGGCTATGATATCAACCCGTATCAGATAGTTCTTGAGGCCGGCAAGCACACGATCTCGCTCGAGGCGAGCCGTGAGATCCTTGTCATCAAGTCGATAAAGATCTATCCGTACAAGGATCTTCCGACATATGAGGAAGTCAAGGCGGAATACGCGTCGAAGGGCTATCAGTCCGCGGATGGCGCCGAGAAGATCGTAATCCAGGCCGAGTATCCGGACGCGACTTCCGACCGCACCATCTATCCGCAGAACGACCGCACCTCCGCGCTGACTCAGCCGCAGAGCCCGTCGCTGTCCAAGCTCAACGCTCTCGGAAGCACGAAGTGGCAGACCGTCGGACAGTGGGTTGAATATTCCTTCACCTGCCAGAAGTCAGGTCTCTACGAGATCGCTCCGAGATACAAGCAGTCGGACCTCAGCGGTATGTACACTTCCCGCCGTATCAGAATAAACGGCGAGATCCCGTTTGAGGAAGCAAACTACTGCCAGTTCAACTTTTCTGACGAGTGGCAGTCAGAGGCGCTCGGAAACGGAAAAGAGACCTTCGAGTTCTATTTCGAAGAGGGCAAGACCTACACGATCCAGCTCGAGGTCGTCCTCGGCGGAATGAGCGAGATCATCGGACGCGTTCAGGCGTCTCTTACCGCGATCAACGCCGATTACCTCAAGATCCTCCAGATCACCGGCGCTGACCCGGATAAGTATCGTGACTATAACTTCCGCAACCTGATTCCGGATACCATCAAGGATCTGTACGCTCAGTACCTTGAGCTCACCGCGATCTCCAACGAGATCACCGAGGTCAACGGAATAAAGGGTTCGCAGGCGGCGTCGCTCGATAATATCGCGCGTGTCCTCCACAAGATGGCTACCGACGAGGATGAGGTCGCGAGAAACATGTCGACCCTGAAGACCCAGATCGGTACCCTCGGTACATGGCTCAACAACGTCAGAAACCAGCCTGTGCTTCTTGACTACATCGCGGTTCAGCCTGTCGGAGAGAAGCTCCCGAGAGCTGAGGCGAACTTCTTCGAGGCTGCCGGCTTCGAGATTTCGTCCTTCGTGATGTCCTTCTTCACCGACTACTCGAACCTCGGCGCTACCATCGAGCTCAACGAGGATGACGTCATTGAGGTCTGGACCAGCGCGGGTCGTGACCAGGCTCAGGTCATCAGATCGATGATCGATAATAACTTCACGTCTGTCACCAACATCGGTGTCTCGTTGAAGCTGATTTCGGCGGGTACGCTGCTTCCGGCAACGCTTTCCGGAACCGGTCCTGACGTTTCGCTCGGAAACGCGCAGGGCGACCCGATTCAGTACGCAATACGTAACGCGACGCTCCCGCTCAATAACTTCGACACATTCGACGAGGTCACGAGCAGATTCTCCAAATCCGCGATGGTCCCGCTCACTCTGTACGGAACCACTTACGCGCTTCCTGAGACCCAGACGTTCAACATGCTGTTCTACCGCAAGGACGTCTTCGCCGAGCTTGGTATCGACATTCCGAAGACATGGGATGACCTGATGGCGGCTGTTCCGTACCTTCAGTACAACAACATGATCGTCGGTATACCGAAGGAGCTCGCGGGCTACGAACTCTTCCTCTATCAGATGGGCGGAGAGCTTTACGCCGACAACGGCATGAGAATCAACGATTCGAACACCGCGCTTGAGGCGTTCGATACGCTCTGCTCTTACTTCACTCAGTATTCCTTCCCGGTTACCTACGATTTCGCTAACCGTTTCAGAACCGGTGAGATGCCGATAGGCTTCGCTGACTATGTCGCGATGTACAACCAGCTGTCGATCTTCGCGACCGAGATCAAGGACCTCTGGGAGTTCGTCCCGGTCATCGGTATGGAAGATGAGAACGGCAATATCAACAACACTTCGATATCCACCGTCACCGCTATGATGATGATGAACGGCTGTGAGAAGAAGGATAACGCATGGAAGTTTATGGACTGGTATGTCTCCGCTGACACTCAGTCGAACTACGCGAACGAGATGGTCGCGATCGTCGGTCAGGGCGCTATGTACGCTACCGCGAACAAGGAGGCTCTCGAGAGCCTGCCGTGGTCGACCACAGACCTCAACAACATCCTCGCACAGTATAACAACCTTGCCGCTATCCCCGAAATGCCCGGTGGATACATCATCACCCGTTACGTACAGTTTGCGTTCCTCGACGCTTACAACAACAACGCTGACCCGGTTGAGTCCTTCCTCGGATATGTCGACGACATAAACAAGGAAATCACCAGAAAGCGTAAGGAGTTCTTCCTTGACACCCTCGAGCTCGGCGAGACCCTCGCTGACAGAGAGGCTGCGCAGGGCGGAACCGATACTACCGCGGAGCAGTAAACGAAGCGGTAAATCAAAGTTACGAATCTCCCGCCAAGAGATGAGTTTTCTCCGGTCGGTCAGACCGACCGGAGGGAACGTTAACGCGGCGGGAATCAACAAATCTGTTATAAGGAGAGAACGCACATGTCACAGAATGCAGCGGCTGTTGAAAACAAACCGAAGCCGACCGCCCGTAAGGACATGACAAAGGCACAGTGGACGCTCAAGGAAATCGCGAGAAACAAGACCGCGTATTTCATGCTCGCGCCCTTCATGATTCTGTTCCTCATCTTCACGGTCTTCCCGGTCGTGCTCTCGATCCTGCTTAGCTTCACACAGTTCAACCTGCTCGAACTTCCGAGATTCATCTTCATGGATAACTATGTAAGGCTTTTCCTTGATGATGATATCTTCCTTCTGGCTTGCCAGAACACTCTCATTTTCGCGGCTATCACCGGACCTGTTTCCTACCTGATGTCGCTCCTCATCGCATGGTTCATCAATGAGCTTACTCCGAAGATCAGAGCGCTCGTAACGCTGGTCTTCTACGCGCCTTCCATTTCGGGTTCCGTTTACCTTATCTGGGGCGTTATCTTCTCCGACGACTCTTACGGTTACGCGAACGCGTGGCTCCAGGAGCTCGGAATCATCACAGACCCGATTCTCTGGTTCCACGATGAAAAGTACGTTATGGGACTTTGTATCGTCGTCGCTCTCTGGACCTCGCTCGGTACTTCCTTCCTTTCTTTCATCGCAGGTCTTCAGACCATCGACAAGTCGCTCTATGAAGCGGGCGCGGTCGACGGTGTCAAGAACAGATGGCAGGAGCTCTGGTATATAACTCTTCCGACCATGAAGCCTCAGCTGATGTTCGGTGCGGTCATGTCGATAACCGGATCCTTCGGTTTCGGCGGCGTCGTTACCGCGCTCGCAGGTTTCCCTTCGGTCAACTACGCGGCGCATACGATCATGCACCACCTCGAGGACTACGGCGGACAGCGTTTCGAGGTTGGTTACTCCTCGACCATAGCGGTCGTTCTGTTCGCGATAATGGTCGGCGCAAACCTCATTATCAAGAAATTATTATCGAAGGTGGGACAATAATATGGCAAGACTCAGAACCAGAAAACATAAAGTTGTCCTCAACCGTTCGGTCGGAGGCGATATCGGAATCAACGTGCTGCTCATCATCATGGGCGCGTTCATGTTCCTTCCGATGCTCTACGTTATCATGCAGTCCCTGAAGCCTCTTGACGAGCTGTGGATGTTCCCTCCGCGCTTCTACGTGGTGAGCCCGACTCTCAAGAACTTCTCCGACCTCTTCAAGCTCATGTCCACATCGTGGGTGCCGTTCTCGAGATACATATTCAACACTGTGTTCATCTCGGTCGTCGGTACTCTCGGAAACCTGCTCTTCTCCTCGCTCGCGGCTTACTCGCTCGCTAAGATCAAATTCCCGGGCCGCGGCTGGATGTTCGAGCTCATAGTCCTCTCCCTTATGTTTAACTCGACCGTCACCGGTATCGCGAACTTCATCACGATGAGTACGCTCCACTGGGTCGATACTTACCTTGCCATCATCGTTCCGGCTTGGTGTACTTCCCTTGGTCTGTACCTCATGAAGAACTTCATGGATACGGCGGTTTCGGACGCGGTGCTTGAGTCCGCGAGACTTGACGGCGCGACTGAGTTCTACACGTTCCTCCGTATCGCGATGCCGATGGTCAAGCCGGCTTGGCTGACTCTGATCATTTACTCTTTCCAGGGTCTCTGGAACCAGGGCAACTCGATCTACATCTATTCCGAACAGCTCAAGACCTTCAACTACGCGATCAACCAGATCGTCGCAGGCGGTATCGCCCGTGCGGGCGCGTCCGCGGCTGCTCAGGTGCTCATGATGGCGGTGCCGATCATCGTCTTCGTCATCTCTCAGTCGAACATCATCGAGACGATGGGTTCGTCGGGTATGAAGGACTAAGGGGGCTACAATCATGATGAAGAAATTATCAAGAATCCTTGCCCTCGCGGCGTGCCTGATACTCGCGCTCGGCTGCATTCCGGTCGGAGCTATCACACCTTATTCCACTTACACTTATTCGATCGACGGCTTCGCGCTGATGAGCCCGGACGCATATACTCCGGACAGACAGATCGACTCCGCTTATATGGGAGTTGACCCGGCGATCGACGACCCGAGAGACCTCGTGGTCGACCAGAACAAGAATGTCTACATCGCGGACGCGGCGAATAACCGTATCGTGGTGCTCGACAGATACTACAAGCTCAAGTTCTACATCGACGAGTTCACCAACGGACAGGGCGTCCCGGACTCGCTGACCAATCCTTCCGGCGTTTTCGTCACTGACGATAAGATTTACGTCGCTGATACCGATAACAACCGTATCGTGATGTTCGAGCTCGATGGTACCTTCTATAAGGTCATCGAGGAGCCGGATTCGGATGTCTTCCCGGAAGGCTCCATCTATAAGCCGGTCGCTCTCGCGGTCGACGCTTACGGACGTATCTACGTCATTTCTTCCACGACCTACATGGGCGTTATCGCGATCAACGAGGAGGGTGACTTCCAGGGCTTCATCGGAGCTCAGAAGGTCACGATCAGCGCGCTTGACATCATCTGGAGACGTTTCCAGACCGAGGAGCAGAGAAAGCTCTCCCAGCAGTATGTCTCGACTGAGTTCAACAACATAACGATCGATGAGAAGGGCTTCATCTACGTTACCACTTCTTCGATCGACGAGAACCAGCAGCAGGCGGCCATCAGGTCCAATGACGGCACCTACGCTCCGGTCAAGAAGCTCAATACCGCGGGCTCCGACATCATGAAGAGAAACGGCTTCTTCGGTCCCGGCGGTGAGGTTAACATCACCAACGTTTCGACGGCTGAGATCACCGGTCCGTCCAAGATCATCGACGTCGCTATCGGTCCGGAGGGTACCTGGTCGATCATCGACGAGAAGAGATCCAAGGTCTACACCTACGACTCCGAGGGCAACCTCCTGTTCATCTTCGGTGACCAGGGTCAGCAGCTCGGCAACATCCAGTCCATCGAGGCTATCGCTTATCTTGATAACGATATCCTGCTTCTCGACAAGACTTCCGACAACATTTCGGTATTCAGACGCACCGAGTACGGCGATCTCCTGATCGACGCGCTGCGCAATACCAATGAGAGAAATTACGACACGACCATCGACTACTGGCTCGAGATCCTCAAGAGAAACAACAACTTCGACTCCGCGTATATCGGAATAGGCAAGAGCCTTTACAGAAGCGCGAAGTACGAGGAGGCGCTCACGTACTACAAGTCCGCTTATGATACCGAGAACTACTCTGAGGCGTTCAAGGAAATCAGAAAGAACTGGATTTCGAAGTACATAGTGCTCATCCCGATCATCGTTGTCGCGATAATCGTACTGCTCGTACTCTTCAACAAGTACGCGGCAAAGCTCAACAAGAAGACTCAGCTCAAGAAGGGCCGCAAGACCTTCTGGGAGGAGCTCATGTACGCAAACCACCTGATAGTCCACCCGTTTGACGGCTTCTGGGATCTGAAGCATGAATACCGCGGATCGGTCCGTGCGTCCTTCGTATGGCTCGCGCTCGCGATACTCACCTTCTACTATCAGTCGGTCGGCACCGGTTATGTCTTCAACCCGCGCAGAGCTTATTCCACCATTCTTATTCAGCTGACAGCGGTTCTTGTGCCTGTGCTTCTCTGGTCTGTATCCAACTGGTGCCTGACCACTCTGTTCGATGGTGAAGGAACCTTCAGGGATATCTTCGTCGCGACCTGCTACGCGCTGGTTCCGATTCCGATACTCATCATCCCGTCGGTTATCATCTCGAACTTCGCTCTGGCGACCGAGGCTAAGACGATCAACCTCCTCGTTTCGATCGCGTTTGTATGGTGCGGACTCCTGATCTTCTTCGGAACGATGACAACGCATGACTATACATTCGGCAAGAACGTTATCACGACTCTCGGTACCATCGTCGGTATGGGCGTCATCATGTTCATAGGCATCCTGTTCTCCACGCTTCTTGCCAAGATCGTAAGCTTCATATCCAGCATCGTGATTGAGATCACGTACCGAATGTAATAACAGGATAGGAGTTATAGTAAATGAAAAAATTCAGATTATTATCGGCGTTCCTGACTGTTGTTATGGTCGCGGGCTCTCTTTCAGCGTTTTCGCTGAGCGCCGCCGACGCCAAGTCCAAGACCGACGAACCTCTGGTTCCCGGGATTGACGAGGAGACCGGCGTTCCTACAATCAGTTACCTCACCGAAAAATTTGCGACCCCCGAGGATAAGCTCGCCACGATGACGAAGTATCTCTCGAAGGGCAACTACGAGCTCTATGTCGAGCCTGTATCCGGCGAAATCGCGTACGTCAACGTGAAGACCGGACAGATACTCTTCTCGAACCCGTGGGATATCGCGGACGATTCCACCAAGGCTTCTCAGTCGGTCAAAGAGGAGCTGATGAGCCAGATCATCATCAAGTACACCGACAACGATTCCGAGCTCGACCTCCTCAGCTTCACCGAAGCTTGCCAGAGAGGTCAGATCAACGTAAAGAAGATCAAGAACGGCGTAAGAGTCGAGTACACGATGGGTCGTGAAGAGACCCGTAAGCTCGTCCCGAAGCAGATTGAGGCGACCCGCTTCAAAGAGCTTATTCTGAACAACATTCCCGAGGGCACCGCGAAATCCAAGATGGACGCGTTCTACACTCTTAAGGATCCGAACGATGAAAACCTCACCGAGCGCGGAAGAACCGAGCTTATCGCGACTTTCCCGATCTGTGAGCAGATGGCGATTTACGTCTTCGACCCGTACGCGTCCGACCGTGAGCTGAACCTCATCGAGGGTTATATCAAGCAGTACTGCCCTGAGTACACCTACGAGACACTTGAGGAAGACCACGCGATGACTCAGTACGAAGGTACCGATAAGGCGCCTGTCCTGTTCAGACTTTCGCTTGAGTACACGCTCGACGACGACGGAAATCTCGATGTGAGACTTCCCGCTAACGGTATCCGTTACGACGAGTCGTCATTCCAGCTTACCAATATCAGACCGCTTCCGTATTTCGGAGCAGGCTCCAACGATTATGAAGGTTATACCTTCTTCCCGGACGGTTCCGGAGCGCTTGTCCGCTTCCAGGACGTCACCACCAAGCCGCTTATCCTCTCGAGCAAGATTTACGGCGAGGATTACGCTTACCAGAAGGTTTCCGGACAGCATAAGGAAGTCATGAGAATGCCGGTTTACGGCGTTGTCGAGACGAACGTGGCAGTCGAAAAGACCACCACCGAGACCGATGAGGACGGAAAGAAGACCACCAAGACCACGATCCGCGAGATAAAGACCAAGGACGGTGAGGTCTACGAGAAGAAGACAAACGGCTTCCTCGCGATAGTCGAGGAGGGCGACGCTCTCGCAAGCATCACCACCAACTCCGGCGGACCGCTCCACAAGTACAACACCGTTTACACTCAGTTCTCCCCGCGTCCTAAGGATTCCTACAACCTCGCCGAGTCTATCTCGGTCGGACAGAACGCAACTTATACCGTCGTTTCCAAGCGTAAGTACGCAGGAAGCTATCGTATAAAGTTCATCATGCTGACTGACGACGAGCTCGCTAAGGAGTCCGGACTCACGAAGTACTACGAGGCATCATATGTCGGTATGGCGAAGGCTTACCGCGAGTACCTCGAGGCTGAGGGCAAGATTTCTGACCTCACGAACGTGAAGGATCAGATTCCGCTTTACATTGAGTCCTTCGGATGCCTTGATGACGTCGAGAGAATCCTCTCGATTCCGGTCGAGGTCCTGAAGCCTCTGACCACCTTTGATGACCTCAAGGAAATGTACGGCAAGCTCGAGGAAGCGGGCATCACGAATGTCAACTTCAAGCTCACCGGCTTCGCGAATGAGGGCATGAACGATACCTCCGCTTACAATGTCAAGTTCGACAAGGAAGTCGGTGGAAACAAGGGCTTCACTTCGTTCGTTGAGTACGCTGAGAGCAAAGGCATCGGCGTGTTCCCGGATTTTGACTTCGCGAACATCGGCAAGTTCAAGCTCTTTGACGGCGTTTCGATGAGAAAGCACCTCATCAAGACGATGGATAACCGTTACACGACCAAGCGTTATTATGATTCGACGCTCCAGTCGTTCGAGCGCGGCTACGCACTGGCGGTCTCCCCGTCCGTTTACAGCTACTTCTACGATCATTTCACTGAAGCGTACTCGAAGCTGAATCCTTCCGGAATTTCGGTTGCTACACTCGGTACTGACCTGAACTCCGACTTTGATAAGAAGGATCCGTACAACCGCGAGGATAACAAGGGTTATACCACTGACCTTCTTTCGAGAATCAAGGAAGATTACCAGAACGTCATGATTGACGGTGGTAACCTTTACTCCATCGAGTATGCTACCGATATCATCAACGTTTCGCTCGACTCGTCGAGATTCTCAGGCGCCAGCGAGGCTGTTCCGTTCGTCGGAATGGTGCTCCATGGCAGCAAGAACTTCGCGGGCACCGCTATCAACATGGCGGGTGACACGCAGTATGAGCTCCTGAAAGCGATCGAGAACGGCGCTTCGCTGTACTTCACGCTTTCCGCGCAGAACACTCAGCTCCTCAAGGAAGATATAGAGTTCCAGGAATACTATTCCGTCAACTTCGATATCTGGTATGAGTCTGTCAAGAATCTGTATGCTGAGCTGAACGAGGCTATCGGAAAGCTTCAGGATAAGAAGATTGTCGGACATGAGTTCCTTATCGGTGAGCGCGTTGCTTCCGCTGAGGAGATCGCGGCCGACAAGCAGGCTGAGGCGGACGCTCTGGCAGCAGAGCAGGAGGCTGAGGAGCTCGCTAAGGAAAAGGCAGAAAAGAAGGCAAAGCTTGAGGCGAGACTCGGCACTGCCGCTGAGGGTACTGCCACCGCTGACACCACTGTTGATACCACTGAGGAGACCGTAGAAGAGACGACCGGATATCAGAAGACCAAGTACACTTCTGACGACGGACGTATCGTCAAGGTCACCTATGAGGGCGGCACATCCTTCATTCTCAACTACAATAACTTTGAGATCACCGTTGAGGATGGCGGAAAGACCTACACCATCGGCGCTCTCGAGTACGTCAAGACTAAATAAGGAGAGGTGTTAAAATGACAAGCGAAGCAAAACTTACAAGCGCTCCGAAGAAGCGCAGACGCGCGGCCTCTCTTGATGCGCGCAAGGCGCGTGCGGGTTGGGTGTTCGTCTTCCCGTTCGTGCTTGGGTTCATCATCATTTATCTGCCGATAGTCATCGACTCCATCAAGTATTCGTTCAACAAGATAAAGATAGGTCAGGGCGGCGGCTACACGCTTGAGTTCGTCGGTTGGGAAAACTATCAGGAGGCTCTGTTCGTCGACCCGGGCTTTGTCCAGGCGCTGACCTCCGGTATCCAGCAGCTTATCTTCGACATTCCCGCGATTGTTATCTTCTCGCTGTTCATGGCCGTGCTTCTTAACCAGAAGATGGTCGGTCGTGCGGCGTTCCGTGCGATATTCTTCATTCCTGTCATCATCTCCACTGGTATTATCGACAGAATCGACCAGGCAAACACGATGATTGAGTACATGAACACAACCGAAGAGGGTATCAACGACGGTTCCGGTCAGAATACCACATCCGAGATACTTTCGGCGGTGGATATCGAGCGGTTGTTCGATAACATGAAGGTCGGTACCGAGCTCGTTGAGTATGTCGTCAAGATGGTCAACAACATTTACGACATCATCAACCGTTCCGGTGTCCAGATGCTTATCTACCTCGCCGGACTTCAGTCCATCTCCCCCGCTATCTATGAGTCCTGTGACATAGACGGCGCTACCGCATGGGAGACCTTCTGGAAGATCACCTTCCCGATGATCAGCCCGATGATCCTCGTCAACGCGATTTATACGGTCATTGACTCGTTCACGTCTCAGTCGAACCAGGACATGACGTACATTTCGACGGTTTACGACCAGGCCGGCGGTAACGTGCTCTCGAGCGCGATGGCGTGGATCTACTTCCTCATCGTTCTTGTCATCATCGGACTTGTCGCAGCAATACTCAGCGCTTATGTCTTCTACCAGAAGCGCGACTAAGGAGGGAAAAGAATGAATAATCAACAGACTGCTCAGACCGGAGCGCCAAAGCCGCCGAAGGTCATGAAAGAGAGCAAAAACAAGATCAAGGTTGATTTCGAGAGAACCCCTCTGAAGGAGCGCTTGAAGGCTAAGTTCCTCAACGGCTACTTCTTCAAGAACCTTATCTGGGGACTCTTCAGATACGTGCTTCTTATCGGTATCTCCTATGTCATCCTGTTCCCGTTCTTCGCGAAGATTTCCGGTTCCTTCATGAGCCGTGACGACTTCGTCGATGTGACGGTCAAGCTGATACCAAAGTATCCGACACTTGATACTTACCGCGCGATCATCTCGCAGAATAAGTACTTCTCGGCGCTTCTCAACACCGCGACACTGTCGATTCTCTGTGGACTTATCCAGACATTCATCTGCTGCCTTATCGGCTATGGACTCGCTAAGTTCAAGTTCAAGGGCAACAAGCTGATCTTCTTCCTCGTGATTTTCACCATGGTTGTCCCGCACAGAACTCTTCAGCTTTCGATGTTCATGAAGTTCAGATACTTCGATATTCTCGGTATCTTCAATCTTCTCGGCGGCGGCGTGTTCGAGGGACTCAACGTCATTCCGTTCACATCGCTCAACCTGAATAACTCGTACTGGCCTCTGGCGCTCCTGTCTCTCGGCGGACTCGCGTTCAAGAACGGACTTTACATCTTCATGATGCGTCAGTTCTTCCGCGGCGTGCCGGATGAGCTCGAGGAGTCGGCTTACATCGACGGTTCGGGTACGTTCAGAACCTTCATCCAGATCATCCTTCCGCTTTCGATCCCGATGATGATCACCATCTTTCTGTTCGCGTTCTCGTGGCAGTGGACCGACAACTTCTATACGAAGGTCTTCTTCACGAAGTCGTCGATGGTGCTCATGCCTGATGTCGTGGCGATCCCGAAGACGCTCGATACGCAGTACGCGGCTCAGAACCTTTATGAGTCCGCGATCAGAAATACCTGCGGACTGCTGATACTCGCTCCTCTGCTTGTTGTCTACATCTTCATGCAGAAGTACCTGGTCGGCGGTATCGAGAGATCCGGTATAGTCGGTTAAAAAAACAAAAAATGTCACGCGGCGACGCGTGGCATTTTTTGTGGGACGGATATTCTATCGAAAACAAAAAGACCGCCGCGGTCAGAACCGCGGCGGTCTTTTTTTAATTCTGATCAGATTATTGTCTTGCCTTCGTAAATCTTCACGCATCCGCCGGAGAGGTAGACGGCGTCATCGGTGTATCTGATGCGGAGGTCTCCGCCTTTCAGCTTGACCGTGATGTCCTCGTTCTTCGGGCAGTAGCCGTTTTCTACGGCAGCGACGACAGCGGCGCAGGCGCCGGAGCCGCACGCCCATGTCTCACCGGAGCCGCGCTCCCAGACGCGCATCTTGAGCGTCTTCGGGTTGAGAACCTTGATGAATTCGGTGTTGACGCGCTCGGGGAAGAGCGGGTCGTTCTCAAACTTCGGTCCGAGCTTCTCGAGGTCGAGATAATCGAGCGGGCTGTCGAGATCCTCGCTGAACACGACGCAGTGCGGGTTGCCCATCGATACGCAGGTGATCCTGTAGCGTCCGTCAGCGACCTTTGTGGGTACTCCTATAGCGGTGTCGCCGGGGAGCTTGACGGGGATCATGGCGGGGTTAAGCTCCGCCTTGCCCATGTCAACCGTCGCGTAGCTGACGACGCCGTTGACCTTCTCGACAGCGACTTTACGGATGCCGCTGAGGGTTTCGATTGTCACATAGTCGCGGTTGACGATGCCGTTGTCGATTAGGTATTTCGCGATGCATCTCGCGGCGTTTCCGCACATTCTGCCCTCGGTTCCGTCGAGGTTGAACATCCTCATTTTCACGTCGGCGACATCTGACGGGTACATCAGAACGACGCCGTCTCCGCCGATGCCGAAATGACGGTCGGCGAACCTGATCGAAAGTCCCTCGGGATTGTCGATCTTCTGGTTGAAGCAGTTGACGTAGATGTAGTCGTTTCCGCAGGCTTCCATCTTCGTGAACTCGAGAGTCTGCTTTTCGGAGCGCATATGGTTGATGTCGACAAGCTCGGTGCACGCCTGTGAATAGCGGCTTCTCAGGCAGTCGGCGACCGCGTTCGCGGTATCGATTGAGGTGAGGCACGGTATGCCGCGCTCGACAGTCTTGCGGCGGATCTTGACCGAGTCGCGGGTCGGGATTCTTCCCTTCGCGGAGGTCGAGATGACATAGTCGATCCAGCCGGATTCGATGAGCTTCAGCGTGTTGTTCTCGCCCTCGTGTATCTTGTCGACGAGCTTGACCTTCATGCCGTAGTCCTCGATGATCTTCGCGGTGCCGCGGGTCGCGTAGAGGTCGAAGCCGAGATCGTAATATCTCTTCGCGGTCTCGCCGATCTCCGACTTATCGCTGTCGCGGACGGTGATGAAGACGCCGCCGGACTTCTTGAGCGTGTAGCCTGCCGCAACAAGCCCCTTGTAGAGAGCTTCCTCACGTGTGGACGCGAGTCCGAGCACCTCACCGGTGGACTTCATCTCCGGTCCGAGGTGGTTGTCGACGTTCATGAGCTTTTCGAACGAGAATACCGGTACCTTGACCGCGACGTACGGCGAGGTCTTGTAAAGACCAGTGCCATATCCCATGTCGGCAAGCTTTTCGCCGAGCATACATCTCGTCGCGAGGTCGACCATCGGCACGCCGGTGACTTTGCTTATATACGGAATGGTCCTCGAGGAACGCGGGTTGACCTCTATGACGTAGAGTTCATCCTTATAGATGCAGTACTGGATATTGACGAGACCGGAGATCTTCAGCGAGACCGAGAGATTCTTCGTGCAGTTGATGATATCCTGGCGCAGGCGGTCATTGATATTCCAGGACGGATACACCGCGATCGAGTCTCCGGAGTGGATACCTGTGCGCTCGACGTGTTCCATGATGCCCGCGATGAGGATGTCCTTGCCGTCGCATATCGCGTCGACCTCGAGCTCGATGCCCATGAGGTATTTGTCGATGAGGACGGGGTTCTCGATATTGTGCGAGAGGATTATCGCCATGTACTCCTTGATATCGTCGTCGGTGAAGGCGATGATCATGTTCTGACCGCCGAGCACGTAGGACGGACGCATGAGCACGGGATAGCCGATGCGGTTGGCGATCTGGAGAGCCTCCTCGGTCGTCATGACCGTGTAGCCCTCGGGGCGCTTGATGTGATGCAGCTCGAGGAGCTCGTCAAAGCGCTCGCGGTCCTCCGCCGCGTCGATCGAGTCGGCGCTTGTGCCGAGGATGTTGACGCCGTTCTCGCTCATGAACTTCGTGAGCTTTATAGCGGTCTGACCGCCGAAAGCGACGACGACTCCGAAAGGCTTCTCGGTCTCGATGATGTTCATCACATCCTCGTTCGTCAGCGGCTCGAAATAGAGCCGGTCTGCGGTGTCGAAGTCGGTCGAGACCGTCTCCGGGTTGTTGTTGACGATGACGACGTCATATCCGGCTTTCTTGAGCGACCAGACGCAGTGTACCGACGCGTAGTCGAACTCGATGCCCTGACCGATTCTGATCGGTCCGGCGCCGAAGACTATGACTGTTTTCTTTCCGTCCTTGTGCTCGTCGATGAACTCCGCGGCTTCGTTCTCGTCGTCGTAGGTTGAGTAGAAGTACGGTGTCTCAGCGGAGAACTCGGCGGCGCAGGTGTCGACCATCTTGTAGACGGCGGAGCGGTGCATCCCGGCGGGAAGAGCGTTTCCGGTCAGCTCCTCGATGACCTTATCCGGGAAGCCGAGCTTCTTTGCGGTGAGATAGAGTTCCTTCGTGAGCGGTTCGGACGCGAGACGCTTCTCAAGGCGCACAAGGTTTCTCAGTTTCGAGAGGAACCACTCGTCAATCATTGTGATAGAGTGGATCTCATCGATGCCTGTGCCGCGTCTGAGAGCCTCGTAGACGATGAATATTCTCTCGTCGTCGACATTGTGAAGCCTTTCCGCGATCTCCTCGTCGGAGAGGGCGCGGTATTTCTTGTGTGAGAGGGAAGACATACCGATCTCGACGCCGCGTACAGCTTTCATGATCGCCTGCTCGAAGGTCGTGCCTATCGCCATGACCTCGCCGGTCGCCTTCATCTGGGTGCCGAGCGTGCGCTTCGCGTAGACGAACTTATCGAACGGCCACTTCGGGAACTTGACTACGACATAGTCGAGCGCGGGCTCGAAGCAGGCATAGGTCTTTCCGGTGACGGCGTTGAGTATCTCGGGGAGGGTATAGCCGATAGCGATCTTCGCCGCGACCTTCGCGATCGGATATCCGGTCGCCTTCGACGCGAGCGCGGAGGAACGCGAGACGCGGGGGTTGACCTCGATAACCGCGTATTCCATGCTCTCCGGATGAAGCGCGAACTGGCAGTTGCATCCGCCCTCGATCTTCAGCTCGTCGATTATCGACAGAGCCGCGGTTCTGAGCATCTGATATTCCTTATCCGAGAGGGTGACGGCGGGAGCGATGACGATCGAGTCGCCGGTGTGGACGCCGACCGGGTCGAGGTTTTCCATCGAGCAGATGGTGATGACGTTCCCAGCGCTGTCGCGCATGACCTCGAACTCGATTTCCTTCCAGCCCGCTATGCACTTCTCGACGAGTATCTGGTGGATAGGCGAGGATCTGAGACCGTTCTCCGCGATCTCGATGAATTCCTCCTCACTGGAGGCGATGCCGCCGCCGGAGCCGCCGAGCGTGAACGCCGGACGGATGATGAGCGGATAGCCGTTCGAGTGAGCGAAAGCCATAGCGGATTCAAGATCGTTGACGACGACCGACGGAATGACCGGCTGACCGATCTTGAGCATTGTGTCCTTGAAGGACTGTCTGTCCTCTGCTTTATCTATGGTCTCCGGGTTGGCGCCGAGCAGCTTTACTCCCATCTTGTCGAGGAAGCCCTCTTTCGCGAGCTGCATCGAGAGGGTCAGACCGGTCTGACCGCCGAGGGTCGAGAGAAGGCTGTCCGGGCGCTCCTTTTCGATTATTCTCTTGATGGTCGGGAGGGTCAGCGGTTCGATGTAGACTTCGTCCGCCATCGCGTTGTCGGTCATGATTGTCGCCGGGTTCGAGTTGACGAGCACGACCTCAAGACCGTCCTCTTTAAGAGCGCGGCACGCCTGGGTGCCGGCGTAGTCGAATTCGGCTGCCTGACCGATGACAATAGGACCGGAGCCTATGACCATTACCTTTTTGAGTTCTTTATTGAGCGGCATTTATAAACTCCTCCCTTAATTCTTCTGATCGATCATACCGATGAAGCGATCGAACAGGAACTGAGTATCGAGCGGTCCTGCCGATGCCTCCGGATGGAACTGTACCGTGAACGCGGGCATATCGGTGTAGTCGACACCCTCGCAGGTGCCGTCGTTGCCGTTGACATAGCTCACCGACGCCGTGGACGGAAGCGTGTCGCCTATGACAGCGTAGCCGTGGTTCTGGCTTGTTATGAAGACGCGCTTGTCGCTCGTTCTGACGGCGGGCTGGTTGGCTCCGCGGTGACCGTACTTGAGCTTTTCGGTCTTCGCGCCCTGAGAGAGTGCGAGGAGCTGGTGTCCGAGACAGATGCCGAAGGTCGGTATTCTGCGCTCGCATACCTTTTTCAGCTCTTCGATGATTCCGGTGTTCTCGGCGGGGTCGCCGGGGCCGTTCGATAGCATTATTCCGTCCGGTCTCTCGGCGATTATATCCTCCGCCGTGGAGCCCGCGGGCATGACGATGACCTCGCATCCGCGCTTCACAAGCTCGCGGCGGATGTTTGCCTTCGCGCCGAAGTCCCAGAGCACGACGCGGCGGGCGGGATCCTCGGGGGTATAGATCATCTTCTCTTTACAGGTTACGCTCATGACGGCGTTTCTGACAGAGTATGCGCGGAGTTTTTCGATTATCTTATCGATATCCTTCGGTTCCTCGTGGACGATCGCAGCGTTCATGACGCCGACCTCGCGCACGATTCTCGTGAGGGCTCTCGTGTCAATTCCGGAGAGACCGACCACGCCTTTCTCCCTTAAAAAAACGTCAAGAGGACCTTCACTTCTGAAATTTGAAGGCTCTTGACAAATATCTCTGACAATATAGGCTGAAAGTGCGGGGGACGCGCTCTCGAAATCAGGGGAAATAACGCCGTAGTTACCGATAAGCGGGAACGTCTGGATAACAATCTGACCAAAATAGCTCGGGTCCGTGAGGGTCTCGAGATAACCGGTCATAGCGGTCGTGAACACGATCTCACCGACAGCGTCGGCGTCGCTTCCGAAGGACTGACCGCAGAAGACCTTGCCGCTCTCAAGAACAAGATAAGCGGATTTTGACTGCATATTTATACCTCCGTGTTTTTACTTCTTTTCGCTTCTAACTATTATACCATATTTCAGCCGTCCGTGTCAATGCCAATATTGCATAAAGATTCTGCGGGTTTTGAAGTCCGTTTGGGCGGCGCACGATTAAAGACCGCCACGTAGCTTTTTCATGGCGGTCTTTATGCTACTTCAAGTTTTTTCTGATGATTCCGACAAGCTCGTAATAGGCGGCTCTTTCCTTGATGTCGTACCTTTTCCCGTCTATTATCAGGAAATAGTATCCGCGTCCCCTTTTCAGGATCGGTTCCTGCTTTCCGTCGATTGAGACGTAGTGTATGTCTCCGTTTTTCATTTTTATCGTGAATATGCCCGCTGTGCCGCTCATTGTGTCCGGCGCTGTGCCGAAGATCAGCGGGGGCGTGATGTAGACCTCCGTATCACGGAGGACTTCGATTATTTTGATTGCTTCATGATTTACGGCGTTGAATTCAGCTTTTTTCGCGTTTGACGTCGAGCTGATTGTGACTGACTCGACGTCGTCTCTCTTTATGTCCGCGAGCGGTATTTTCCCGATGTTCGCGAGCCCGATGAGTATTCCGCAGAAGATGACGAGCAGAAGTATGATGATTCCGGCGATGGATATGATGATCACGTCGCGCTTTGACAGTTTTTTCGTCATGACGCCGCCTCCGTGTCGTTTTCGGACGCTGTGTACTTCCATACGAGCTTTTCGAACGCGCGCTGGTTCGCGGTGTCGTAGCTTGCGTAGCTCTTTCCGTCGATGGTCACGTAGCCGATGAAGTTGGAGTGCCGCTCGTCGAAGAGTGTCTTCTGACCGGACGCGGTGTATGTGATATCGTATCTTTTCCCGTCGGACAGATAAAGGCGTATCGAGCCCCACGCGCCGCCGAAGAAGTCATATCTGTCCTTGCGTTTGACTCTCCTGCCGATGTGGACGTTCCGTATGACCGACATCGCGTCGTCGAAATCCTCGTCTGCGATCGTGTATTCGGTGGTGATTCCGGTCGTGATGGTTATTTTCGCGACGTCGCGGTACCCGAGTGTCCAGAACGGGTAGCTGCCGACGCGGTCGTATATCCACAGCGCGCCGACGAATATGCCGATGACCGCGGCGCACGAGAGCAGTATCGGAATGGCAGCTTTCAAGATCTTTTTCAAGTCCGTGCCTCCTGTCGGTTTTTCTTAAGGAAACACTGAATAAATCGGGCTTTCGCAGAAAAAAGACTTGGATTTATGGGCTTTTTCTGCGAAAACAATCATTAATTAGTGTTTCTTTAATTATATCATGTATCGCTTCATTTGTCAAGTAAATCAAAAAAATCTCCCATGTGTACAAATCATAGGAGGTTTTTTTGTGTATTATGCCCGCCGGCTTGTTATAGCTCTGAATATCTCGCCATTCGTCGCGTAGGTGATATCCTTGTGACCGGCGAGCATTTCGCAGAGCTTTTCGATTTCATACCAGCGGTCGCAGTCGGTCTTGTCGAACTCGAAGGAGTGACCCCAGATGTATAAGACCGCGTCCTTATCGGTCACGAGCTTCAGAAATTTTTCGGCGTACCCGAGGGCGTCGTCACCGTGGTCGCGGCAGGTCGGGTTCCAGAGATTGAAGTCGACGGGAATGTCAAAGGAGTGACCGGAGACGATGGTGCGGCAGTAGAGAATTCCACGCGAGCGCAGACGGTCGGCGATTCTGTCATCAAACGCTCCGCACGGATACGCGGCGCCTATGACAGGTTGACCGGTGAGCTTTTCGAGCGCGGTTTTATCGTCTGATACTTCGCGGTCGAGCTCCGTGTCGTCGAGGTCGGGAAAGTTTCTGTGCGCTGTTCCGTGCGAGGCGACCTCGAAGCCTTCGTAGACCTGCTTCACTTCGTCCGGGTCGATTTTGTCGAACGGCAGGTCGAAGCCGAAGTGGTTGATTCTGCCGCGGTTCCCGAGGAAGCCGGAGTTCAGGTTAAAGGTCGCTTTCAGATTATACTTTCTGAGGATTTCTGTGAATCTGATGTCCTGACGGCAGCCGTCGTCGTAGCTGAAGGTTACGTATTTCATGTGCTTGTCCTTTCAGATTTGATATCTGAAATAATTATACACTATGCCGTGGAGGATGTCAATAATGTTTCAGCTTTTCCTTTTGTAAAGTTTCTCGGCGGCGGGAATCAGCATTCCGCCTACAGAGTTTCCGAGGGAGATGACGATTATCCGCAGGAGCGCGTCGGGTGTGATTTCTCCGGCGAGGAAGAAGTAGAACATATCGGCGACGCAGTGCTCGAAGCCGCAGAATATGAAGACCATGACGGGGAGGATTACGAGGGTGACTTTCAGGAAGCCGTCCTGTGTTTTGTATGAGTTTATGGCTATGTAGATGCAGATTCCGCAGCCGATTCCGAGGACGAAGAGGCTGACGAGGGAGTCGGAGAGCTTGGCGGATATTGTCGCCGCGGCTTTTTCATTCAGGGACTGATAGTTTCTTGTGAAGCGGGCGAAGAGGGCGGAGAGACCGGTTCCGGTCAGGTTGCCGAGCCAGATTATTCCGAGTGTGCCGAGGAATGATGGTTTGTTGTCGAGGGTGTAGCAGACTTTACCGGTGAAGAGACCGAATCCGCAGGTGAGGATGGTGAGCAGACCGAGGCAGAAGAAGAATGCTCCTGCGAGTTTGGTGTCGCTCGAGAGGAAGACGGTTCCGCCGAGTGCGATGCAGACTCCGGCGAGTATGGCGGGGATGAATGTGTTAATGAACTTTTTCAAATGAGGGCTCCTTTTGCATTGCGAATGTAATAATTATACACTCATCCCCGCCATTTGTCAATCTACAAAAAACGCATACCGTTATGCACCGGTATGCGTCCTTTAAAAATGTATAAAAGTTTCTGGAGAAGAAGGGGGTGCAGGGGGAGGAAGGACCTCTTTTCAAAGAGGTCCTTCCTCCCCCTGCGTTTTATGGGTATATTAATACATACCGCCCATACCGCCTGCGGGAGCTGCGGGTTCGGGCTCCTTGATGTCGGCGACGACAGCTTCGGTGGTGAGGACTGTTGCTGCTACGCTTGCTGCGTTCTGGAGAGCGGAGCGGGTGACCTTGGTCGGGTCAACGATTCCGGCTTCCATCATATCGACGTACTTTTCGTTGTACGCGTCGAAGCCGTAGCCGACCTTGCCTGCGTTCATGATCTTGTCGACTATGATCGAGCCTTCGAAGCCGGCGTTTTCTGCGATCTGGCGAACGGGGGCTTCAAGAGCCTTGAGGACGATCTTGACGCCGGTCTTTTCGTCGCCTTCGACGGTGTCGAGGACGGTCTTGACGTCTGCGATTACGTTGAGGTAAGCGGTTCCGCCGCCTGCTACGATGCCTTCTTCAACTGCTGCTTTGGTGGCGTTGAGGGCGTCTTCGATGCGGAGCTTCTTTTCCTTCATTTCGGTTTCGGTGGCTGCGCCGACTTTGATTACTGCTACGCCGCCGGAGAGCTTTGCGAGTCTTTCCTGGAGCTTCTCGCGGTCGAAATCGGAGGTCGTGGTCTCGATTGCGGACTTGATCTGACCGATTCTTGCCTTGATATCCTCAGCGGAGCCTGCGCCGCCGACGATTATGGTGTTCTCCTTGTTGACCTTGACCTGACGTGCGCGGCCGAGCTGTGCGAGCTGGGTGTCCTTGAGCTCAAGACCGAGTTCGTCGCAGATGACTTCGCCGCCGGTGAGGATAGCGATGTCGCGGAGCATTTCCTTGCGTCTGTCGCCAAATCCCGGAGCCTTTACCGCGACGCAGGTGAAGGTGCCGCGGAGCTTGTTGAGAACGAGGGTGGTGAGAGCTTCGCCTTCGACGTCCTCAGCGATGATGAGGAGCTTCTTGCCCTGCTGGACGATCTGCTCAAGAAGCGGGAGGATCTCCTGGATGTTCGAGATCTTCTTGTCGGTGATGAGGATGTAAGCGTCGTCGAGGACGGCTTCCATCTTGTCGGTATCGGTAGCCATGTAAGGAGACAGATAGCCGCGGTCGAACTGCATGCCTTCGACAACCTCGCAGTAGGTCTCGGCGGACTTGGACTCCTCAACGGTGATGACGCCGTCGGAGGTGACCTTCTCCATGGCGTCGGCGATCAGGTTGCCGATGACTTCGTCGCCTGCGGAAATGGTGCCGACGCGGGCGATATCAGCGGAGCCGTTGACCTTCTTCGAATGGCTCTTCAGGGTCTCGACAGCCTTGTCGACTGCCTTCTGGATGCCCTTGCGGATGACGATCGGGTTAGCGCCCGCCGAAACGTTCTTCATGCCCTCGGTGATGAAAGCCTGAGCGAGAAGGGTAGCGGTCGTGGTACCGTCGCCCGCGGCGTCGTTGGTCTTGGAAGCGACTTCCTTTACGAGCTGAGCGCCCATGTTCTCAGCGGCGTCCTCAAGCTCGATCTCCTTCGCGATGGTGACGCCGTCGTTGGTGATCAGCGGAGCGCCGTACTTCTTGTCGAGGACGACGTTTCTGCCCTTCGGTCCGAGGGTGATCTTAACGGTGTTGGCGAGCTTGTCCACACCGGCGAGAAGCGCGTTTCTTGCTTCAATGCCATAAATTATATTCTTAGCCATAATAATTATCTCCTTTTATATAAGGTATGCCGTCGTGATTATTCAACGACAGCGAGAATGTCGCTCTGGCGGACGATGATGTACTCTTCGCCGTCGCACTTTACTTCGGTGCCAGAGTACTTCGAGGTGATGACCTTCTGTCCGACTTCGACGGTCATCTTGACTTCCTTGCCGTCAACGAGTCCGCCGGGACCCACAGCGACGACTTCGGCGACCTGCGGCTTTTCCTTAGCGGCGCCGGCGAGAATGATCCCGCTCTTGGTTGTTTCTTCAGCTTCAGTCATTTTGACGACGACACGGTCGCCAAGCGGTTTGATTGTCATGATGGATTCCTCCCGAATAATTATATTCGTCATGCCGCCTTCCGACGATCCGTAAACGACCGTCCGGGTGGAGCACAACATTGAGTTTCAATTTTAATTACGTTAGCACTCATTCTGGTGGAGTGCTAACTTACATTCTATATTGTACTCTCATCGAGCGAAAAAATCAAGTACTTCGCCCAACAGTTTACATAATATTAACAATATGAATACAAGAATGCCATAGACACGCCCCGATGGGCATAAGCACTCCCCACCCGACCGGTGAGGGCTTGTCCCGGGAGTGCTAAAATTCCGGCTTTTAGCATATGATCGGTTGAGATGAGAAAAGGAGACGCGAGATGCTTTCTGATGTGCTTGAGTATATAAATTCCTGCGTGTCCGGTCCGGGACTCGCGGCGGTCATATTTGTCTGCGGGGTGGTTCTCTTCGCGAGGCTCGGACCGTTCGCCATTGTCCATCCTAGGAGAACGCTCACGGCGCTGAGGAGCGGCGGAGTCGACGGAATGTCGCCGGCAAAGGCGATGTGCGTCGCGCTCGCGGGGACTCTCGGCGTCGGGAATATCGCCGGAGTGGCGTCCGCTATTTATATCGGCGGCGCCGGGGCGATATTCTGGATGTGGGTCTCGGCGCTGGCGGCGATGCCGATAAAGTACGCGGAGACCGTGCTCGCCCTCGGGCACAGGCGGCTGAAGGAGGATGGCTGGCACGGCGGGGCGTTCTTCTATATCACGGACACGCGGCGGAAATGGTCGGGCTTTTCCGCCGGGCTGTTCGCCGCGCTGTGTCTCGCGACGTCTCTCTCTATGGGCAGCGCGGTGCAGGCTGAGGCTGCGGCGTCGGCGCTGACAAGACTGACCGGACTGCCGACAGTCGTATGCGGAGTGATTGTGGCTCTGCCGGTTCTTGCCGTCATTCTCGGCGGATTGAAGAGGATCGCGGATATTTCGGCGAAGCTGATCCCGGCGGTATGCGGATTATATATTTTAATGTCATTATATATTATATTCGGTAATATCCCGCTTCTCGGTATGGTCTTCGGGAAGATCTTCGCGGGGGCGGCTGACATATCCGCGGCGGGCGGCGGAATATTCGGCTTCACGCTGTCAAGGGTGGTGTCGGTCGGTGTGACGCGCGGGATAGTCTCGAACGAGGCGGGGTGCGGAACGGCTCCGATCGCGTACTCCGGAGCCGAGGTGAAAAGTCCCGCCGTGCAGGGCGTGTTCGGTATGCTCGAGGTCGCGGTCGACACGCTTGTCATCTGCACCATGACCGCGCTCGTCGTGCTGATCGGTGCGGAAAAGGGGCTCTCGGTCGGCGTCGACGGGATGGAGACGGCGCTCGGGGCTTTCGGGATGTTCATACCTTTTTCGGACCGGGCGCTCTCGGTGTCGGTCATCATCTTCGCGTTCTGCACGATGATATGCTGGTACTATTACGGGAGCGAGAGCATCGCGTACCTCGGTCTCCGGCACGCCGGGAAGGTATATCCGTTTATCTTCGCCGCCGCGGCTGTCACCGGGACGCTGTCCGGAGAGGCTGTATGGCAGTTCACCGACCTTTTCGTCAGCCTTATGACCATTCTGAACATGGGCTGCGTCATGATGTACACGCGTGAGATAAAGACTGGCACCGACGCGTATTTCGGCGGGCACGGAAAACGCTGACACAGATTGACCGACATGCGGAAAGTCCCCGCGGACCACAGACGGTGGGCGGGGACTTTTTTCAGTGATGAGTGTTACTTTCTGAGCTCACGCATAGTGTCGAGTATCACGGTCGAGATGAATCCGCCGAAGCCGTGGTTTAGGCTTGCGTAGCCCGCGCGGTGCTCCCAGATAGTGCCGGTCTTCAGCGCCATGCTGCCGTAGAGAGCCTTTATTTCCTCGAGATTCTGACGGTACAGTCCGAGCTTCTGCATGACGAGGACGCGGATGGCGAAGCCGATGAACAGGTCGAGCGGCTCGAAGTCTTCCGGAAGACCGGATGAGTCGCCGTTCACGCCGAAGCGCGAGATGATGCTCTCCTTCAGAACGGCGAACTCCGGCTTTTCAAGGTCGGCGACCCCGAAGAGCACCGCCTCATGCTGGCAGATCGCGGAGCGGTCGGAGAGAACCTCGAGCGTTCCGTTTTCACGCCTCTTCGCGTGGTCGCGGAAGTACTTGCCGTCAAAGGACTGGCGGAGAACCTCGCGTCTTATCTTTGCGCTCTTCTCACAGAGCTCAGGTCTGTCATACAGCTCCGCGGCGGTGTCGAGAACGGCGCTGTAGAGCATATTCGTGGGGTAGTTCACATCCTGCACCCAGTCGTTAGCGCGGGTCCACTCGACGAAGTTCCAGTACGGGAGCTTTTCGAGCAGTCCGTCGGAGTTTTCATATTTACGGAAGAAACCGAGTATTTTGTCGACGAGCTCGCGGAACGGCTCACCGGCGTCTTTGATTCCGAGTGATTCTGCGCGCTTCACATACTCGCCGAGCTCCATCACGTACCACATCGTCCACTGAGGTATCGAGGAGGTCCAGAGGTTGTCGCCGGGGTAGCACATCGGGAGGAGACCTTCCGGCAGCTCCGCGGGCGCGCCATCGGATATCTTCGGGAACTTCGCGAGGCGGAAGTTGTCGAGAAACGCCTTCTCGCAGGAGACGTCGCCTGTATAAAGAAGCGAGGTCTTACCGGTGAAATAGCTGTCACAGAGCCATCCGCCGCGCTCTCTGCCCGGGCAGTCCATGTAGCAGTCGACGGTGTTCTGACGGAACCCTTCGTAGGTCGCGTGCAGTATCTTGTCGAGGATCTCGTCCCCGGTCTTCAGCGTGAGCGGCTTCACGGGGTAGCAGTACTCGCGGACAGAGAACTTCAGATTCTCAATCTTGCCGGAGTCGACCATGACGCCGACATGCATGAAGGAGTAGCACTCGAAGGACTCGAGAGCGTGCTTCCCGGCGGGGAGACGGTATTTTATGACGTTCAGCACATCGCTGGCGCCGCTTCCGTAGTCGATCTTTTCATCGTTTCTCTTTTCGGAGAATATCACGTGGATAACCGCGTCCTCGGTGACGGTGAGCTCGGTTCTGATGAATCCGGTGTCGATGCCCGGGAAGGAATACTCCGCGAAACGTCCGGCGGAGAGCTCACGGGAATCGTCCGCTTTGAACGTGACATCGGTCTCGGTTAGTACATCATTCGGGCAGGCGGAGTAGTCGAAACACTTAACGTCGGCGGAGGGCTTGTTGTTGCGGCAGAGCTGATGCTCGGTGACGCCGTTCGATACGAAGCTTCCGGAGCGGACGAAGGACGCGCGGTCATTGATCTTGTATTCGGGTATCCTGAACTCTCTCGGGAGATACTCACGACCGCCGAGGTCGATGATTTCAAGCGCCTCGCCCTTGAAGTCACCGTTCTGCCAATCCGCTGCCGGGGAGTCCATGTACCAGACCTCGGTGAACGCGCGCTGGTAGCTGTATCTCGGGACGATCTGCTCTCTGAGGGAATTCAGCGATATACCCTTGAAGTCGTGCCCGGTGTACGCGACGACCTCGTCGCCGCATCTGATCTCAGCCTGAAGGAAGGAGACAACGTCGAGCGTGTAGAATGTCGGGCAGTTGTATCCGGCGACTTCAAAGGTGAGTATGTTCCTGCCGGGAACAGTCGGAAGCGTTATCTCGTCGACGCGGAGATATCCGTGCGGAGGTCTCGCCGGACCGTAGTGGAGAAACTTGCCGTTCAGCGTCACGCGGTAGAAGGTTGAGCCGGTCGACGAGAGGGCGTACTTCTTTCCCGCCTCGGCGTCGAACTCGCAGACGAATCCCGCCTGAAAGTTCATCTCAAGACTCTTGTCCTTAATGAATATCGGTTTTGCCGATCTGAAAAATTCCATGATTTTTATCCTTTCTTAAATTAAGCTCATCAGTTATATCTGGGGTAACACTGAATAATTCGGTTTTCCGTAGAAAAAAGGCTTGAATTTATGGGCTTTTTCTGCGAAAACGACCTTAAATCAGTGTTTCCCTGGTCTCAAGAATATGCTTTACGACAGGTTCGATGCACGCCGCCATGCGGTAGAAGCCGAGGTCGTTCGGGTGGCAGCAGTCACAGGTGCAGGCGTGCCGGTCGGTGTCGCCGAAGAAGCTCTCGCCGTCGATGAACCAGACGTTGTTGTCGCCGTCGGCGAGCGCGTGCTCGTAGGTCGCGCGGATTATGTCGCGGCGCTTGGCGTTTGCCGGGTCGTAGTCGAAGTCGGGCTTTGTCAGGATGATCACCGGCAGGGTCGGGTTCTTCTCACGTATGCGGCGGAAGAACGGCTCGTGGGTCTTCGCGAGGTGCTCCGCGTCCGGGGCGTTGTGGTCGTAGTCGTAGATGAAGAGGGTCATCGGGATGCGGTTTATGAGGTCCGCGATTTCAAGCTCACCTCTCGCGCTGCCCGAAAAGCCATAGTTTATGTAGTCGATATCGAGGTGATTCGAGATGAGCGCGCTGTAGACGTTCGTGACGCGGCAGCAGCAACCGCCCTCGGTTATGGACGAGCCGTAGCAGAGCATAGGTCCGTATCTGTAGGGCGTCGGAGCCTCGACTGACGCGTCGTCGTCGACCGAAATTTCGAGGTCCTCGACGATCTCGTTACGGGGGAGGAAGATCGTTATGTCCTCCATCTCGCCGCTCTTGCCGAAGGTCTTTTCGGCGACCTTCGTGTCGTAATCCGGAGGGGTGACAAGACCGGCGAAGCGCGCGCGGCTTCTTTCCCCGATCATGACGTCGCTGGACTGGCAGGCGAAGAGCGACATTCCGATGTCGGGCGAGAGGGTTCCGAGTGTCATCTTCACGCGGAGATTCTTTGAGTTCGTCCGGAAGCAGAGTCTCGCTCCGGCGGGGCGTCTGCCGAGGAAGGCGAGCGACGGGACCTTTTCGCGGACCTCCGATGGGACGCGTTCGATGATATGGTTTTCTGAGAAGAACGGCAGTCCGTGCATTTCGAGCGGGGAGTCCTTATAGCTGTAAGTTTTCATTTTTCCGGTTTGGGTCTCCGATCAGGGGAGCACCCTTTTCTCCTTTATTTTGGTCGGGATTGACCGGCGGAAACCCATTCCTCCGGCCCACACAGGGAAATTGTACCATAATAAAGTCTGTTTGTCAAGTACCCGTGTGAAATTTGTCGCTCCGTGCCGCGAAAAATGGCTGTCGCGTCGGGATGACATTTAAGGCAACACCGCATAAAACCAAGGGTCTTGAAAAATTGTGAAAAAAGTGGTATAATAAATTCATGAATAAAC
>ENA-ORIC01000442-ORIC01000442.1-human-gut-metagenome-genome-assembly--contig:-NODE-442-length-54097-cov-4.125713_pt1 | contig 54097 bp, 49 predicted proteins | sample MGYA00243023_ERZ508732 | MGnify/ENA primary metagenome ERZ508732 (study PRJEB26277, sample SAMN04329767) | human gut metagenome | biome: human-associated habitat | host: Homo sapiens | place: USA... | reverse complement strand
CGACCACTGTGTCGCGAAGAACGCGTCATAGGACGTGTCGTCAGCGAGGAGGAGCTTTGAGATCTCGGTGTTGCAGTTTCTCTGGTCGCAGCCGGTGGTGACGAGATTAAGATTGCAGTTCAGATTTTCCTGAACGGCGAGGTTCAGCGAGTAAACGGCGTCGTCGAGGACGTCTCCGGTCTGCTCACCGGCGATGTCGGTGTAGTTCGTGCCGTTCACCGTGTACCAGATGTTGATGTCCGCGCCGCCGAGATCGGTTCCGTCCGGTACCCCCGAGCGGTCGGATGTATCTACAGATTCAGGCGTCGTTTCATCGGACGCGTCTGACGAGGTTGACGTAACGTCAGACTGTGATTCGGCGGAGCCGCAGGAAGCAAGCGCGGCGGATGAGAGTGCGAGTGCCAAGAGAAGAGAAAGTGCGCGTTTTGACATTTTCATGTCCTCCTTATGCTAATGTTGTTAAGATTATACAACAAACAGACGGCTATGTCAAGCGCAAAAAACGACATTTTATATAGTTTTAGCGACATGCGTCATCTTTTAATGGCACTATGAACAAATGGCGGACAGCGTGTTTGTGCATTTCGCACATTAAAATAATCGGTCTTCAGAGCATCTCCCTGATTCTGAGTGTGACTCCTGCGTCATCGGCGATCTTCTGGCACACCGGAATGTCGGAATCCGGTATTGAGCCGCGGACTATCGAGAAAACGACCTTCGGCACGTACTTCTTAGCGCGGCGGGCGTAGTCAATGAGCGCGTCGAACGCTTTCTCTCCAAACTCGGAATGGCAGACAGCCTGGTAACTTTCCGCGCTCGCGCAGTTGAGACTTATTGAGAGTGTGTCGACAAGCCCCTCAAGCTCCGGTGTCGTGTCGCGTTTATTGATCAGATCCGCCTGTCCGTTGGTGTTTATTCTTATCTTCAAAGCTGGGTGCGCTTTTCTGAGCTCGCGCATCACCCATACAATGTCGTCCTGACGCTCGGTCGGCTCGCCGTATCCGCAGAAGACAAGCTCCGGGAATTTCTCGGGCGAGCGGCGCTCGATATCGGCAAGGATCTCCTCGCGGGTCGGCTCGCGGTCGAGCCATAGATCACCGTAAAGCGCCTCGCCATGGGAGCGTACGCAGAAGTCGCAGGTGTTTGAGCAGCGGTTCGTGGTGTTCACGTAGAGAGAATCACCGACTGTGTAGGTTATCGTCATTTTATCATCACTTTCATATATTTATCTTTATCAGCCTTGTGCGGCGTTGTTTTTTACTGGTATAAAAAAGCCGCCGGCGTGCGGCGGCTTTCAGCCTGATTGCTCAGACAAATCTCGGCGGGATATGTACTGCCCGCCACAGACTCTGCGGGACTTCCACCAATTATCATCGGAGGAAAGCCCCTCGCCACGGAAATTATTCCTCGGGCTTCGGAGCCTCTACGGGACATACGCCAGCGCAGGTACCGCAGTCGATGCACTCATCTGCGTTGATCTCGTACTTGCCGTCGCCTTCAGAAATGCACTTTACAGGACACTCCTCAGCGCAAGCACCGCAGGCGATGCACTCATCACCGATCTTATATGCCATTTTGTTTACACCTCCGTTTGTTTGATGTGATTATTATTGTACCACAAATTTTTCAAATTGCAAGCCTTTTTGAAAAAATTTATATATTTTTTACAGCTTGAATCAATTACACCGCCAGACACAGTCGGAAATAGTATCATACTCACATATCCGCGGCGCGAGCCCTGGTCTTCGCCGCGGATAATATCATTCTGTCTGTCAGCCGTTCATGCCGGTGCCGGTCTCTTCAACCGATATCACAGTCTCCTCGACGTTTTCGGTAACAGCGGAGCTTTCAGCCGTATCCGCCGTATTCGCGGGCTTCTGCCTCTGATCGTCACGGCGCTGCCTCTGCGGCTTTGATGACTGTTCCTTCGGCTGCTGGTCCTTCTTGTCCTGTCTGTCCTGCTGTCTCGGACCCTTGCTCTTCTGACCTATGACCGTGACGTCGTCGCGGTGGAAAACCTTCGGCGCGGCGTCCGGCTTATCGGTGAATCGGACGCGGACGAGTCCGGCGAGCGGCTGCACCTCGGTGACGATGCCTTCTCCGTCCGGAGTGGATACGATCTGATCCGCCTTCGGCGTGCGGCGTATCTCCTCCTGATACGTGTCGTATTCATATCTCAGACAGCACATGAGCCTTCCGCAGGCACCGGATATCTTGACCGAATTGAGTGAGAGATTCTGCTCCTTCGCCATCTTTATCGACACCTGTACGAAATCGGACAGGAAGGTCTTGCAGCAGAACGGTCTGCCGCAGATACCGATACCGCCGAGAAGCTTCGTCTCGTCGCGTATGCCTATCTGTCTCAGCTCTATGCGGGTTCTGAACACCGCCGCGAGGTCTTTGACAAGCTCACGGAAATCCACCCTGCCGTCCGCCGTGAAGTAGAACAGCAGCTTCGAGTTGTCAAACGCGTACTCGACGTCCACGAGCTTCATATCAAGCCCGTGCTCGACGATCTTCTTCGCGCAGACATCTAGAGCTTCCTCGGCGCGGCGGCGGTTCTCGTCGGCTTTGGCGATATCCTCGTCTGTCGCGCGCCTGACGACCTTTCTTAGCGGAAGAACGACCTCACGCTCGGTCACCATGCGGTTCTGGAGCCCGACGGTACCGAACTCCATTCCACGCGCCGTGTCGACTATAACTGAGTCGCTGCACAGGAACCGCATGCCGTCCGGGTCGAAATAGTATATCTTTCCGCCGCTCTTGAAGCGCACTCCGATGACCTCGATCGTCGGAACCAGAACCGGCGGTTCGGGAATATACTCCGTGCGTACATCCTCGGTTTCAGCCGTGTCCGCCGCGTAAGCGTCCTCCTGTGCGGCGGTATCATCAGGAATATCGGCGGTCTCAACCGAGTTCAGCTCCTCGATTATCTCCGCCTCCGAGGGCTCGTCCGTGCCGGCAGCTCCCGCCACGGCGATGTATTCGGATATAGCCGCCTCTTCCTCAGAGATATCGTCTATCTCCGCGGCGCTGAGGTTCTTCTGCTCCTCTCTTGCGCCGGAGCGGCGACTCCTTCCGCGGCGGCTCTTCTGCGGGCGCTTTTTCTGCTCCTGGGCGGAACGGTTCGCGGGGCGTTCTTCCGGCTTCTCCGGGGTTTCGTCAGGAATCACGCGCTCCTCCGCGTAATCCGGCGCAGGGGTATTCTCCTCTGCCGTCTGTGCATCCGTTCTGACCGTGTCCGGGCGCTGACCGTTATGATTCTTCGGTCTGCGGCTGCGGGGGCGCTTCGGCCTGTTCTGCGGTTCCTGATCAGAAGAACGCACAGACTGTATGGACTGTTCAGGATGGTCCTGACGCTGCGGCTCCTGCTTTTTCTGCTCGTTCTGGCGGCGGTCCTGATTCTGCGGGCGCGGCTTCTGCCTTTCCTGCTTTGGCTGATCCTGCCCTGTCGCGTCAGGCTGACGCTTTTCGGGGCGTTTTCTTTCCTGACGCGGGCGGCGCTCGTCCTGCTGACGCGGCTCCTTGCGGTCTCCGCTCCTGATTATCGCTCCTCCGTCACTGTCGGCTGACGGCGGGAGGTCGTAGCGTCCGGGCTTAACCGTTATCGAGCCGTTCGGCGACGACTCCTCATACTGCGCGCTGTCATTCGGACGGCGGCGCTGATGGAATTTGTGGTTCTGTCCCTTGCCGCCGTTCTGACGGCTCTTGTCACCGCGCTGTGAACCCTCGCGCGGCTCGTTTGTGTTGCTGTCCATTTATTTTACCAGCTCATTTTCTGAGCGTTTCCTTTCGCTTGTGTTTATCTTCCGGAAATGTCGAGCGCGAACCGGCTCATGACAAGTCCCGTGTTCATGTTCATACCGAGCCCGCGCACAGCGGTCGCCGCCGCGTCACAGAGCCGGATAAGCAGCATCATCGGGAATCTGTCAGCGAGCTCCGCCGCCTCACTCTTATCCGCGAAGAACAGCGGTCCCGCGCCCTTCGCGAGCTTTACGGCGATGAGGTCGCGCGCGGCGTCGGCTGTCAGCATGTATACCGACGACAGCTCCTCGCGCTGTTTTGCCGGAGAACTCTTCGCTCCGGACTCGGACGCTTTCGTTCCCTTCTTCGACTTCGGCTGCGGGATGTTCGACGAGAGCCTCGCGGCATACTCGCGCAGCTTCAGGTCCCCTCCGGGAGCGGTGCGGTCGGCGAGCAGCCTTATCAGCTTGGCCGCGCAGCCCCAGAGACGCATACACTCCTCTGACTCCTCCGGGTCGCAGAGCCTGGTCGCCCTCCCGAGACTTCCGGACGACAGCCTGACCGCCACAGCAAACGCCTGCGGGTCAGACTTTTTCAATGCCGCCGCGTTCGCGTCGTTTTCCGAGAGCCAGTCCGATACGACGTCATCCTTCAGAGCCTCGGTTCTGAGAAGCGGCGCGCGGCTCCGTATCGTCGCGAGCAATCCCTGCGCGTTCTCAGTCAGCAGAAGGAACCTCACCCCGTCCGGCGGCTCCTCGAGCAGCTTCAGAAGCGCGTTCTGCGCCTGTATGTTCATCGTGTCGGCGGCGGGAAAGATGTATGTCTTCGTGTCAAGATCGTTCGCGGCGAACACGGAGTCCTCGCGCAGACGGCGGATAACGTCCACGCCGAGCTGAACCTTGCCGCTCTCCGCCTCGACCGTTATGACGTCCGGCGACTGTCCGCGCATTATTTTGTCGCAGGAGACGCATTTCATGCAGGGCGGGTCGCTCTCATGGCAGGCGGCAGCCGCGGCTATCAGCTTCGCGAGCGTCTTCTTGCCGGAACCCTCCGGACCTTCTATCATGTACGCGTGGGCGAGCCTTCCCGCCGCGATATCGCGCTCAAGGCGCTCTTTCAACTTCTCATTCCCGAGAAAGCCGTCAAAACCGGACACTGTTCCACCTCCGCACCGTTTTTATGACTATGCCTTTCAAACAAAGCTATTTTGTCTGGAAATTTATTTTCAGACTTTCTCCGCGGCAAAATACCGCTTCTATAATTATATCAGATTTTTTCACGCTTGTCAACATCAACAGAGCCGTGACGCCGATTTATTTTTCCCAATTGTCGTGTTCTTTCGCTTTGGACCGACAGGCGGACAGCGTGACCGGTCGCTTGGAGTCGTTCATATATGAATGATATGTAAATTAACACGTGAAAAAAAGTAATATGGCACACACTGGCGTATATTAAATATATAACGCCGTTGGGGGATGGATCGTCTTACGAATTTTCATTTTTCGCGGCCGTTCAGCGATGCGGGGGAGGTGTGTCCGTTTGGAGGACGTTACTACAGCGTCGCGCATACGCGGAGCGATCGGCGCCGGACTCTCGCCGTTCGCGTTCCGTGAGGAAAACTCGATGGGACGCATGAGACCCGAGAAAGAGTCAGAACTCCGCTGCGCCTTCCAGCGCGACCGCGACCGCATCATACACTCAAAGGCGTTCCGGCGCCTGATGCACAAGACGCAGGTCTTCATCGCCCCGGAAGAGGAACACTACCGCACGAGACTCACTCACACGCTTGAAGTGATGCAGATAGCGCGGACAATCGCGAGGGCGCTCTTCCTGAACGAGGATCTGACCGAGGCGGCCGCGCTCGGGCACGACCTCGGACACACGCCCTTCGGGCACATCGGCGAGGAAGCGCTTAAAGAATGCTATTCAGAGGATTTCACACACTATAAGCAGAGTCTCAGGGTCGTCGACCGGCTCGAGAAGGACGGCGAAGGTCTCAATCTAACGTATGAGGTCCGGGACGGAATCCTGAACCATCAGGGCGACAACCTTGCGTCGACGCTTGAGGGCAGGATCGTGAAATTCGCCGACCGCATAGCGTATATAAACCACGACATAGACGACGCCTGCCGCGCCGGGATACTCTCGGAGGGCGACATTCCGGAAAGGCTCAGAAAAGCCCTCGGCGGCGACCACTCGTCGAGAATAAACACGATGGTGACGAGCGTCGTCAGGTACTCCGAAGGGCTTTTCGATAAAGAAAAGCCGGATATCGCGATGGAGCCGGAGATACGCGCCGCGACGGACGAACTGCGGAGCTTTCTGTTCGATCGCGTCTATTACAGCGACACGGTCAGAGCGGAGGAAAAGCGCGCTAAGGGCGTCGTGACAATGCTTTTCGGGCATTTCACGGCGCGTCCTGAAGAGATGCCGGAGCTGTTCGTCAGGATGACAAACGAGGAACCGGTCGAGAGGTGCGTCTGTGACTTCATCTCGGGAATGACCGACAGGCACGCGATACGGCTTTTCAGCCGACTGTTCATCCCGAATACATGGAGTGAGAGAGGTACGTATTCATGATTCCGGCGGAAATAATCGAAGAAATAAAATTCCGCTGCGATATAGTGGATGTAATCTCGGGCTATGTGCAACTAAAGCGCGCGGGCTCGAACTACAACGGGCTGTGTCCGTTTCATAGTGAAAAAACGCCGTCCTTCACGGTGTTCCCGTCGACGAAAAACTTCTACTGCTTCGGCTGCGGAGCGGGCGGGGACGTCATAACCTTCATGATGAAGCGCGAGAACCTCGACTACCGCTCGGCGGTCGAGCTCCTCGCCGCGCGCGCCGGAATCACCCTGCCTGAGGACGAAAAAAAACCTGGCGGAGGTGAGTCGGTAAAGCGCGAACGGCTCCTCAACATGAACCGTGAGGCGGCGAGATTCTATCACGCGACGCTCCACAGCCCGGCGGGCGCGCCGGGACTTGAGTATCTCACAAAGCGCGGGCTTTCCGGGGCGACCATAAAACACTTCGGGCTCGGCTTCGCGCCGGACGGGTTCAGCTCGCTGACGCCTTACCTCATGAGCAAGGGCTATACGGCGGAGGAAATGTCCGCGGCGTTTCTCTGCGGGATATCGAAGAAGAACGGCAGACCGTACGACTATTTCAGGAACCGCGTTATCTTTCCGATAATCGACGTCGCCGGAAACGTCGTCGCGTTCGGCGGGCGGGTCATGGACTCGTCGGTGCCGAAGTACCTCAACACATCGGACACTCCGGTGTTCAAGAAGAGCCGGAACCTCTTCGCGCTCAATTTCGCGAAGTCCGTCTGTGCCGAAAGACTGATTCTCTGTGAAGGCTACATGGACGTCATAGCGCTCCACGCGCACGGCTTCGAGTACGCGGTCGCGACGCTCGGCACCGCGATGACGCCGGAACAGGCGAGGATCATGTCGAGATACACAAAGCAGATTATCCTCTGCTACGACTCGGACGACGCCGGTCAGCGCGCCACGGCGCGCGCCATGAAGCTTTTCGCCGAGGTCGGACTCGATGTGCGGGTGCTGAGAATTCCAGGCGCGAAGGACCCTGACGAGTTCTTAAACAAAGCCGGACCGAACTCACACGAGAAATTCAAGCTGCTGCTCGACCAGAGCCGGGCGCAGTTCGAGTACAAGCTCGAGAACGTCCTCGCGAGACACGACATAAAGATACCGGACGAGCGCATAAAAGCGGCAGACGAGCTGTGCCGGATAATCGCCGGTATAAGCTCGAACGCGGAACGCGACGTGTGCGTCGGCGTCGTATCCGAAAAGCTCGCGATCCCGCGGGACTCGCTGAACAACGATATAAAGCGCATAATGAACGCGCGCGACCGTTCGGAAAAGCGCGGTGAACTCGAGAAGATAATCCGCGAGACCTCCGGACTCGGAGACCGGGTCAACACCGACTCGGTGAAGAACGCCGGGATAGTCAATGTTGAGGAAAATATTCTCGGTATACTGATGCTCTTCCCGGAGATGATCGTTAAGGTGAAGAACGGAAAACTTCCGCTCACGTCGGAGGATTTCTTCTCCGAGTTCAACCGGAAGGTCTTCGACGAGATGATGCTCAGGTGCTCCGACACCGGACAGTTTGATTTCGGGACCCTCGGAGAGGTATTCGGAGCCGACGAAATGGGCAGGATAACACATATGGCGCTCAGGCGCCGACAGCTCACCGACAACGGCGAGAACGTGCTCTCTGACCTTGTCGGAAAGCTCCGGGCGGACGCGGAGATGAGACGTCTCGAGAAATCCGGCGACAAAAACGCCGAGATCGAGAGAGTGCTCGCCGCGAAACGCGCGAAAAAAAAATAAACGTTACATAAATCCGCGGGAACAGCGTTTCCGCGGGGAAAGGCAGAAATATATGAACGAGAAAGACGTAAAGACGACTCCCGAAAACACCGACGGTGAGAAGGACGAACTCGACGAGGACGAAGAAGGCAAATTCAATGTGAACGAACTCATCGCCCGCGGCAAGAGCAAAGGCGGTTCGCTCACCTCGAGCGAGATCATCGAGGCTCTCGGCGACGCGGATTACGACATCGACCAGATCGACAAGCTGTACGACAACCTCGAGTCGAACGGCATCGAGGTCAACTACCTCGACAGCCCGGACTTCGCGGATATCGAAAGCGAGATCGAGCAGTACGAGTCCGCAGAGGACATGGAGAAGATGCTCATCCAGGAGGGTCTCGCAATAGACGACCCGGTCAGGATGTACCTCAAGGAGATCGGCAAGGTGCCGCTTCTCGACAACGACGCCGAGCTTGTGCTCGCCGAAAAGATGGCGCACGGCGACGTCGAAGCGAAAAAGCAGCTCGTCGAAGCTAACCTCAGGCTCGTCGTATCCATCGCGAAGAGATACGTCGGCAAGGGTATGTTCTTCCTCGATCTCATTCAGGAGGGCAACCTCGGTCTCATGAAAGCGGTCGACAAGTTCGACTACAGAAAGGGCTACAAGTTCTCGACCTACGCGACATGGTGGATAAGACAGGCGATAACCCGTGCCATCGCGGATCAGGCGAGAACGATACGAATCCCTGTCCACATGGTCGAGACGATCCACAAGGTCTCCCGCTATTCGCGTCAGCTCCTTCAGGAGTACGGCCGCGAGGCGTCCGCCGAGGAGATCGCCGAGAAGATGGGCACCAGCGCCGACAAGGTCCGCGAAATCATGAAGATAGCGCAGGATCCTGTCTCGCTCGAGACTCCTATCGGCGAGGAAGAGGACACGCATCTCGGGGACTTCATCCAGGACGATGACTCTCCGGCGCCGGCGGAGGCGGCTTCCTACGCGCTTCTCCGCGAGCAGCTGAACGAGGTGCTTCACACCCTGACTCCCCGTGAGGAGCACGTGCTGAAGCTGCGCTTCGGTCTCGACGACGGGCGCACCCGCACCCTTGAGGAGGTCGGAAAGGAGTTCAACATCACACGTGAGCGCATACGCCAGATAGAGGCGAAGGCGCTTCGTAAGCTCCGCCATCCGAGCCGCTCGAAGAGGCTCAAGGATTACCTCGACTGACTTATTTTCGGCAGGAGTCACAAAATTTTTGTTGAAATCTTGTCGCAAACTACCGAAGATTTGGTCCGATGTGTAGAAAATGTACTGTCAGATTTGTATAAAGCATACAAAAATATCAGCATTTGCCATACCTGAAGCCGCCTCTGATGGGTGCGCGGCGGGGTGCGGGGCAAAAAAATGACTTGACAGAATGTTTCTTATAGTGTAAAATAGAGTATGATATATTTTCTTGCTTACTGAATTCAGGAGGAACAGCGAATGAAAAGACGACTCACAAACGCGGCGCTCGCTCTCATTATGGCGGCGACGGCGGTCACTGCGGCGTCATGCGGTCAGGAAGACAACCTCGACTCTGTCGGCGAGGACAAGATCGCGAACGCGACGACGCTCAATATATGGGGCATAAAGGGTGAGGGCACCACCGATGAGGCGATAGCCGCTGTGGAGGAAGCCATGAGTGAGATCACTCAGGCTCAGTTCAACACGGCGATAAAGCTCGAGCTCTACACCGAGGCCGAGTATGACAAGATGCTCGAGAAGCGCATGGACGAGATCCAGGAGCAGCTCGACAAGGAAGAGGCAGAGGCTGAGGCAAAGAAGCAAGCAGCCAAGGAAGCCAAGAAGAACGGCGGCGGAGACACCACCACCGCGGAGGAATCCACCGACGAGTCCACCGAGATCGTCGACGAGACCATTCTCGACGAGTACGGACTCCCGGAGACCTTCTACCCGGATGTCGAGGACACTCAGCTCGATATCTTCCTCATTACCGATTATGATATGCTTATGAAGTACAGCGAGAAGGAAGTTCTCTCGCCTCTTGACGAGTCGCTCTCCTCTTCGTCCAAGCTTCTCAAGTCGTATATCCATCCGACGCTCCTCGCGGCAGGAAAGATCAACGGCAGTACATACGCTATCCTCAATAACCATCCGGTCGGCGAGTACACCTTCATGCTCCTCAACAAGGAACTGATGGATAAGTACTACTACGACGCGGACGACTTCAAGAGCTTCAATGACGCTGTTGATTTCATGCTTGAGGTCGGCAACGACACCAACGTGACTCCGTTTGAGGGCGATATCTCTCCGATCGGCATTCATTACTTCACGGCAGACGGCTCCGAGAGCATCGTCGGCAATATGCTTGATCCTTCCGCTGAGCTCGGCACCAACGGCGGTCCGAAAAATCTCCTCAGCATCCCCCGCTGGAAGAAGTACCTCGTCGCGGTCAAGCAGCTTGAGGAGAAGGGCTACATCGGCAGCGAAACCATCAAGGAAGGCGACAAGTTCGCGTGCGGTATCATAAAGGGCACCTACGCTGACGTCGCGGCTTTCGAGGATGATTATTACGTCAACGTGATCCAGAACCCGCAGGCTATCACCGAGAACGTCTATGAGGGTATGTTCGCGGTCAGCAAGTACACGAAGAGCCTGTCCCGTTCGATGGAGATCATCACTTATCTCAACACGAGAAGCGACCTCAGAAACCTCTTCGCTTACGGTATCGAGGGAGTCAACTACGAGCTCGACAAAGAGGGCGTCGTCAAGAAGCTCAACAACGACTACAACATGAAGCTCGAGTACACGGGCAATATGTTCGTCGCTTACCCGCCGGAAGGCAGCACTTCCGACGTCTGGGAGAACGCTAAGCAGCAGAACCTCGACATGGTCAAGAGCCCGTACTTCGGTTTCTCCTATGACGAGTCGAAGGTCGACCCGAAGCTTGTTTCCGGTGTCAAGTCCTTAAGCGACAAATTCTTCAGCGCGCTGAACAATCAGACCGCCGCTACCATCGAGGATTTCCTCGCTGAGTGGTGGGATACCGCTGACGCCGACACTTCGGTCAAGAACTTCACCGCAAGCAAGGACGCGGACGAGAAGGATGAGTATGAGCCGATGGGCAAGATCTACGCAGACTGGTTCGCGGCAAACGCGAAGACCGAAGAGTGACCGGCTCTGACGGCAAATCAATTCAACAAACGAGGCTGTCGGGCAGTGGCACGGCAGCCTCTCGTTTATAGTTCATAACAAAAACGCTCCGGGTCAGGATATCCGGAAATTCGTAGCAAAGGATTGTCATCTGATGAATTTTGATTTCTTTATGCCGGTAAAGCTTCTCACCGGCGAGAATGTGATAAGAAAGAACAGCGCGGAGTTCGCGCTCGGAAAGAAGGCAATGATCGTCACAGGAAAGCACTCGGCAAAGGCTTCGGGCGCGCTTGACGACGTCACTGCGTCGCTTGGGGCGGTCGGCGCCGAATATGTCGTGTTCGACAAGATCACAGAGAATCCGCCGATTCTGACCTGCTTTGAGGGCGGCAGGCTCGCGAGAGAAGAGGGCGTCGACTTCATCGTCGCGATAGGCGGCGGCTCACCTATGGACGCGGCTAAGGCTATCGCTGTGTTTGCCGTCGAACCGGATTACACGACCTCTGACCTTATCTCGAAGAAGCCTGTCCGCGCGCTCCCGCTGATCGCCGTGCCGACCACATCCGGCACAGGAAGCGAGGCTGACCCGACCGGCGTCGTGACACTCGAGGGCGGAAAGATCAAGAAATCCTTCGGTGCGCCCTGCACATACCCGAAGGTGTCGTTCCTCGATCCGAGGTACACTGAGTCGCTGAATATCTATTACACCGAGTCGACGGCGCTCGACGCGCTCTGCCACTGCATCGAGTCATATCTGTCTCCTAAGTCAACCGAAATATCGAGGCTGTTCGCCGCTGACGGCGCCGCAAAGCTCTACAGAGCGCTCGAAATGATGTCGGATATACCTCACGACGGGTCTATGGACGAAGAGACCGTGCTGACCCTCCTGAAGCCTCTCAGATACACGCTGATGTACGGCGCGTGCGAGGGCGGCATCGCGATCAACCGCACCGGAACAGGCTTCAACCACCCGCTCGGATACAACCTGACGCTCTATCGCGGCGTGCCGCACGGACGCGCCTGCGGAACGTTCATGGGTGAGTATTTCGATTACAACTCCCGTTCCGACGAGGGAAAGCGGCTGATAGCCGAAATATGCCGTTCGCTCGGCGACTCTCCGGAGACGGTCGCTGAAAACGTAGTGCGCTGGTCCGACGTGAAGATCGGCAGTCAGTACGGAAATCCGCTGACCGACAAAGAGATCGACGAATACCTCGCAAACGTCGGCGGGGCGAAAAACTATCAGAACAGCCCTTATGTGCTGAACGACGACGAGAAACGCGATATTTACAGGAAGCTGTTCTCATAAAAGAATTATCCCCTGCCCGCGGCCGGACAGGGGACTTGTCATTAACCCATATTTTCGGGGAGCTTGCGTCCGCCCATTATGTGGAAATGCAGATGCTTCACAGACTGGCAGGCGTCGTCTCCGCAGTTCGTGATGACGCGGTAGCCGTTCCCCAGCCCCGCCTCGGCGGCGATCTTCGGGATCGTCTCGAATATCTCGGCGACGATGGCGCTGTTGTCATGATTTATCGCGTCGACCGACTGGATGTGGGTCTTCGGGATCACGAGAATGTGCACGGGGGTCTGAGGGTTGATATCCTTGAACGCGAGAATGTGGTCGTTCTCAAAGACCTTGGTTGAGGGTATGCCGCCCTCGGCTATTTTACAGAATATGCAGTCCATATTTTTTATTCCTTTCGTTTTTTTGGATATCTTAATTATACATTACGGACAACAAAAAGTCAAGCAGAATCCGTGAACAAACACCAGCGGACCTGAAAATCTCGCGAAACCGAAAAATTTACTTTTTTGTAATACCGAAATCTCATGCTTCTCGTTGACAAGACGCGGAATATGGGGTATAATATATTTGGGTGAGTCTGTGACAATGGCTCACAAAAAGACTTGTCTGATTTTTAGAGGAGGATACTGAAATGAAGGTTACGAAAGAATCGATAATCGGTGAGGTGCTCGACGAGGCGCCGGAGACCGCCAAGTTTTTCATTGAGATCGGAATGCACTGCCTCGGCTGTCCGTCGGCGCGCGGCGAGAGCATAGAGATGGCGTGCGAAGTACATGGTACCGACGCGAACGAGCTCGTCGAGAGAATCAACGAAGCTCTTGAAGCAAAGTAAAAAGCTGAAACGCCGATACGGGTCGTTTCAGGATCGAAGACCGGCGTTGTCACGCTTTGTCCACCCGGACGTGTGCGCGCCGGTTTCGGGTTAATATAGATAAATGACAGAGATAAAACTAAGCGCGAGGCTTCAGGCGGCGGCGGATATGGCATTGCGCGGTGACGGCATAAACAAAGGCGCCGCGGATATCGGTACTGATCACGCCCTTCTTCCGGTATACCTGTGTCAGAAAGGGTGCCCCAGAGCTTTCGCGAGCGACATAAACGAAGGACCGATCGACCGCGCCAGAGCGAATATTTCGAAATACGGACTGTCCGACAGGATAACGGCCGCGCGTCGCGACGGACTCGACGGGATAGAGCGCTTCGCTCCGGGCGTTGTGATCATCTGCGGGATGGGCGGAGAGCTCATCGCTGATATCATCTCGCGCTCTGGCTACCCGGCGGAATCAAAATGCCGTCTGGTACTTCAGCCGATGTCCATGCAGGACAAGCTCAGGCGCTTTCTCGCCGTGAACGGGTACGCGATATATGACGAAACCGTCGTTTACGACGACGGAAAGTATTATCAGCTCATCTCGGCGGAATACGACGGGAAACCATACGCTATGACCGACGCGGAATACAGGCTCGGACAGCTCAATATCGCGCGTATCAGCGGCGCGCCCGATATCACGGACACCGACCGCGGGTGGCTCGCAAAGGTGCGTGCCGCCGCGAAACGACGGATAGAGGGCAGACGCGGCTCCGAAAAAACCCATCAGAGTGAGCAGACGTCCGACGAAGAGCTCGTCAGTTTAATCAACAGACTCATCGACTAAGTTATGGAGGGATTCAGAATGCCGACAGTAGACCAGCTTTACAAATATCTCGACTCGAAGTTTCCGGACACGCTCAGATGCGACTGGGACAACGACGGACTCATGGTCGCGGACGACCCGGACCGGGAAGTCATGCGCGTCCTCTGCACGCTCGACGTCACGGAAGACGCGGTCGACTACGCGATCGCGAACAATTTCGACGTCATCGTGTCGCACCATCCGATGATATTCAGACCGCTTAAGGCGGTGAACTACGCAGACCCGATAGCGAAAAAAACCATGAAGCTGCTGAAAAACGGCATCTCGGTCATGTCCTTCCACACGCGTCTCGACGCGGCGTCGGGCGGGCTCAACGACATCTTCGCGAAGCTCATGGGACTCTCGGACATCGGGACTATCACCATGGACGGCGAGCCTATCGGACGGATAGGGACAATACCGACGCCGCTCGCGTGCAGCGACTTCGCGTCCGGGGCCAAGAAGGCACTCGGAGCGGAGCGGATACTCTACGCGTCCGCGTCAGGCATCGTCAACCGCCTCGCGATATGCGGCGGCGACGGCAAGGATTTCATAAAAGCGGCTAAGGCGGCGGGGGCGGACTCATATCTCACGGGTCAGCTCTCTTACAACATAATGAACGAGTCGGACTATATCGGAATGAACCTCTTTGAGGCGGGACATTTCCATACCGAGGACTTCATATGCAGTTACCTGACCCTCCTGATACTGAAGGAATTCACCAACGTCAAGACCGGGTACTTCAACTGCAACAGAATAAAGTCGGTGTGAAATGACAGGATACAATCTTATAGTCGTATTCGACCCGACAGGAAAGAAAGTGCTCCTCTGCAAAAGGATAAAGGAACCCTATCTCGGGCTGTACAACTTCATCGGCGGGCACATAGAAAATGGCGAGACCGGCTCCGACGCGGCTTACAGAGAGCTCTTCGAGGAGACCTCGATCGACCGGACAAGGATTTCCCTCTCGCGCCTCATGGACTTCACATACTACAATCAGGACTGCTATGTCGAGGTGTGGACCGGGAAACTGAGTGAGAGCTTCGCCCCTCATGGCGACGAGAATCCGCTTGTCTGGGCAGACGCCTCGGAAGACTTCTTTGATATGACAAGATACGCGGGCGAAGGAAACATGGGACACATAATGGAACAGATACGCCAATACGGAACAGGTATATAAAGCATATACGGAAAGGATGATATAAAATGCCATACATCAACTTAAGAACAAGCGCAAAGCTCGACGAAACAAAAATGGAAGAAATAAAGTCGGCTCTCGGCAAGGCAATAACCACACTTCCGGGCAAGACCGAGACATATCTCATGGTCGACCTTGAGGGCGGCGCGCGCCTCTGGCTCGGCGGGGACAACTCAAAGCCGCTCGCCATGATCGACGTCAAGATCTTCGGTCACGCGAAGCCCTCTGATTTCTCGAAGATGACCGCGGTGCTGTGCGACATCTGCCACGATAAGCTCGGCATCGATCCGACCGGCGTCTATGTCACCTACGCCGAGGTCGAGAACTGGGGCTGGAACCGGAGCAACTTCTGAGTATGATAACTATAGAAGAAGTAAAGGCGGACAAGGCGATACACACCTACATCGAGAAAGAGGACGAAGCGCTGATCGCCCTCGGGTTCACCGAGCACAGCTTCACGCACGTCGGCAAGGTCTCGAAGACCGCGAAGGACATACTCCTGAAGCTCGGCTATCCGGAGCGTGACGCCGAACTCGCGGAAATCGCCGGTTATCTGCACGATATCGGAAACATCGTCAACCGCACCGACCACGCGCAGAGCGGCGCGATAATGGCTTTCCGCATACTCGACAACATGGGTGCGTCCGCCGATGACATCGCGACGATAATCACCGCGATAGGCAACCACGACGAGGGCACGGCGGTTCCGGTCAATCCGATAACGGCGGCCCTGATTCTCGCCGACAAGACCGACGTCCGTGCCTCGCGTGTCAGAAACACCGACATAAAGTCGTTTGACATTCACGACCGGGTCAACTACTCGGTAAAGCGCGCGGACCTCGACATCTCAACCGAAAAGAAGGAAATTGAGCTGAAGCTCCAGATCGACACTGATTTCTGCTCGGTCATGGACTACTTCGAGATATTCCTCGGGCGCATGATACTCTGCCGGAAGGCGGCTGAAAAGCTCGGGCTCAGATTCAGGCTCAGCGTCAACGGGCAGATCCTGCTCTGACACACATCCCCGCGCGGTGAAAAGGAACTCCGCGCGGGTATATATAATCGTTGCTTTATCAAAAGCAGCAATCAAAGGAACTCCGCGCGGGCGCGGAGTTATGTATAATTGTTGCTTTGTAAAAAGCAGCAATCAAAGGAATTACGCGCAGGCGCGGATTTATATTTTGGGGGACAGATTTGAAACTCTGTCAGGAAGGCAGCACAAATGGACAAGCACATTCAGGAGATATTCGGCAGCATGGTCTTCGGGGACGCGGTCATGCGTCAGAAGCTTCCGAAGGATACATACAAGTCTCTGAAAAAGACCATCGAAGACGGAAGCGAGCTCGACATATCGGTCGCGAACGTCGTGGCGAACGCGATGAAGGACTGGGCGCTCGAAAAAGGCGCGACCCACTACACGCACTGGTTCCAGCCGATGACCGGTATCACCGCCGAAAAGCACGACAGCTTCATCACACCGACCGGCGGCGGAAACGTCATCATGGAGTTATCCGGCAAGGAGCTCATCAAGGGTGAACCCGACGCGTCGTCCTTCCCGTCCGGCGGGCTCAGGGCTACCTTCGAGGCGAGAGGCTACACGGCGTGGGACCCGACGTCCTACGCGTTCATAAAGGACAACACGCTCTGCATACCGACGGCGTTCTGCTCCTACGGCGGCGAGGCTCTCGACAAGAAGACGCCGCTCCTCAGATCGATGGAAGCGGTCAGCCGCCAGGCGGTCAGAGTGCTGAAGCTCTTCGGCGTAGACACGAAAAAGGTAATCTCCACCGTCGGTCCGGAACAGGAATATTTTCTCGTCGACAAAGCTCTCTATGATAAGCGCCCCGACCTCATCCTGACCGGTCACACGCTGTTCGGCGCGAAGCCTTCCAAGGGACAGGAGCTCGACGACCACTATTTCGGAACAATAAAGCCGCGCGTAAAGGCGTTCATGGCAGAGCTCGACGAAGAGCTCTGGAAGCTCGGAATCCTCGCGAAGACCGAACACAACGAGGCGGCGCCCGCTCAGCACGAGCTCGCGCCCATCTTCACGACGACAAATATAGCGGTCGACCACAATCAGCTGACGATGGAGATAATGAAGAAAGTCGCCGCGCATCACGGTCTTGTCTGCCTCCTGCACGAAAAGCCCTTCGCCGGTGTCAACGGCAGCGGCAAACACAACAACTGGTCTCTCTCGACCGCAGAGGGCGTGAACCTCCTCGAGCCGGGCGACACTCCGCGAGACAACGCTCAGTTTCTCATATTCCTCGCCGCCGTTATCGCCGCCGTTGACGATCATCAGGACCTTCTCAGGGTTTCGGTCGCGAGCGCCTCGAACGACTACAGACTCGGCGGATTCGAGGCTCCGCCTGCTATCATCTCGATGTTCCTCGGCGACGAGCTCACCGAAATACTCGCGTCGGTCGTTTACGAAACGAACTATGACCGGCAGGAGCGCTCATATATGGAGATCGGCGTCGACGTTCTTCCGAAGTTTCCGAAGGACACCACCGACCGCAACCGCACCTCTCCGTTCGCCTTCACCGGCAACAAGTTCGAATTCAGAAGCCTAGGCTCATCAAACTCCGTCTCGGGTCCGAACATCACGCTCAACACCATCGTCGCCGACGAGCTCGAAAAAATTGCGGATAAGCTCGAGGCGCTTCTCGCCGCCGGCGAGGACTTCAACTCCTCGGTCGCCAAGGTCATCCGCGACACTATAAACGCCCACAAACGCATAATCTACAACGGCGACGGCTACTCCGAAGACTGGGTGCGCGAAGCCGAACGGCGCGGACTGCTCAATCTAAGGACGACCCCCGACGCGCTTCCATACTTCACCTCGGACGCCAACATCGCCATGTACTCACGCCACCACGTGTTTACCCGGACCGAAATGATCTCCCGCAACGAAATCCACTACGAGAGCTACTGCAAGATCGTAAACATCGAAGCGCTCACCATGCTCGATATGGCGAGACGCGAGATAGTTCCGGCGGTCATGAGATACATACGCGAGGTGTCGGAAACGGCAATCGCCGCGGACTCGCTCGGAATCGACACGTCGGTTGAAAAGGATATAATCTCGAAGGAAACGGCGTCACTGAGAGCCCTGACCGCCGCCGCCGACATCCTCGAAACCGCGGTGAACAACGCAAAAGCCATCGACGAGTACTCAGAGATGTCCTTCGCGATCCGCGACAATGTGATCCCGGCAATGTCTGAGGTCAGGAAATACGCCGACGAGCTCGAAACCCTGACGGCGAAATCCTGCTGGCCGTGGCCGGGTTATTCCGAGCTTCTGTTCAGCTGCTGATTATATATTCCCCCTTGATGATACTAAGGTTTGTGCGCTCATCCACAGTGTATAAAAGTTTAGGAAAAAGGGGGAGGTGCAGGAGGGGGAGAAAACTCTTTTCAAAGAGTTTTCTCCCCCTCCTGCTTTTATTATTCCCTTGAGTAGTCTTCGTTCGTCTCCCTGAACAGGAGCGATATGCACCATATCGATGCAAGCCCTACCACTGTGTAGATTATTCTCGCGGCAAGCGATCCTTGTCCTCCGCAGATCCATGCCACGATGTCAAATTTGAAGAGTCCTATCGAGCCCCAGTTGATGCCGCCGATTATGGCGATTATCAGAGCTATTCTGTCAAGCATTATGATCTTCCTTTCTTTCGGGCGGATTTTTCTGACCCGGTCGAGGATAGTGTTGACAAAACGGCGCCGTTCTATGCGATGACTGGAAAATTTTTCACGGCGATAAAATGCGACAGAAAGATCGCGCCGAATGGGTGTATAATTGATCTGTCACGGGGGTGAACGCGTGGAAATCTTCGCGGATGTGCTGTTTGTAATCAATTTTTCGATGGACTTTCTCGCGCTGTTCCTGACCGGGAAGATACTCAGTATGCCTGTCAGGGGGAAAAGGCTCGCCGCGGCATCGGCGCTCGGGGCTCTGTGCGCAGTTCTGCGGACCGCGTTTCCGGGAAACGGCGGCGTCCGGGTTGTGTGGGCACTCGGGATTATCTCGGTCGGAGCCGCCATGTGCCTTGTCGCTTATAACGGACGGCTTTTCAGAACGCTTCCTGTGTTCCTCGCGGCGAACCTCGCTCTCGGAGGGCTCATGAGCGTTCTCGGCAGGATTTTGCGCGTGGCGGGGTTCGGATATGCCGGATCAGGCAGCGCCTCTCTGTTCGCGTTCCCTGCCGTCGTGGCAGGCGTCGTCTGCGTCATATACGGAAGGCTCAGACCACGCTCGACGGCTCTGCGGGAAACCGACGTCAGCATCACGATTGATGGGAGGACAAAGACATTTCATATGCTCGTCGACAGCGGAAATCTCCTGACCGAACCACTCAGCGGGAAAGCGGTGATACTCGTCTCGCCGGAAAAGATGGCTGACATCCTGCCGGAACCGCTCAAGGGTCTGACCGTGAACAACATCCCGTCGCTCGACAGCGCGTCGGCACGCAGAATCCGTCTCATACCGGCAAAAGGCATCGGAAACGCCGAACTTCTCATCGGTCTCGTTCCGGACAGGATAATAATTGACGGATACGAGACGGACGCCGTCGCGGCGACAGCCGAGAGCGATTTCGGCGGGCTGGATGGCATAATTCCGTCATCTGTCGTGCAATGACATACACACAAGGAGGAACAAGAAATGAAACTGAACGGTCTCGGAATACTTATGAGCGGTTTCGCGGCACGGGTCGCGAGGGCTCTGTCACGGCTGATATCCGGCATCGGGCGACACCGGGGAATCTTTTACGTCAACGGCGCCGGAACGCTTCCGCCGCCTCTCACGTCGGACGAGGAGGCGCGTGTTATCGCGGAGCTTGACGGAAACGGCGGCGGCGCCGCGCGGCAGACTCTCATCGAGCACAATCTGCGGCTCGTCGTCTACATAGCCGGTAAATTCGGGAACACCGGGACCGGAATCGAAGACCTCGTCTCAATCGGTACAATCGGTCTCATAAAAGCGATAAACACCTTCCGCGCGGACAAGAACATCAAGCTCGCGACCTACGCCTCAAGGTGCATCGAGAACGAGATACTGATGTACATCAGGAAATCCTCAGGCAAGCGCGAAGTATCTATCGACGAGCCGCTCAGCGTGGACTGGGACGGGAACGAGCTCCTCCTCTCGGATATACTCGGCAGCGACGAGGACGACATCTCACGCGACCTCGAAAAAAACGAGGAAAAGAAGACAATACGCGACGCCATCCGCGGACTCGACGAGCGCGAACAGGTCATAATCAACCTGAGATACGGTCTGAACGGCGGAAGAGAGCTCACTCAGAAGGAAGTCGCCGATATGTTGGGAATAAGCCAGTCGTATATCTCACGGCTTGAGAAGAAGATTCTCTCGAGACTAGGGGAAGAGCTCAGGGGAAAGGTGTGATATCCCCGTTCGCCTTACGCGCGGGTCAGGGTAAGTGTTTCCAGAGTCTTCGTTATTGTCAGGCGCTCTATCGTCACGAGACCTTCACTGTCAGCTGTCGCGGTTCCGTGCGCGGTTCCATACTTCCAGTTTATTGTCTCTCCGGGATTCGGGCGGAAATTGTCCGCTCTTCTTATCGTGACGTCCGCTGTCGAGCTGTCGGGGAACGTCACCCTCGACTTCCACTCGTCCTCGCGGAGGAGTCTCAGCGTCATGCTGAACTCCCGCTCACCGTCAGTCCCGTTCTCCCACCTGAAGAACGAGTTCACCTGTCCGGACGTCGTCACGCTCCTGTCGTTCTCCCATGGATTCTGATCATCGGTCGAGGCGTTCGTGAAGACCGGGTGCGGAGCGCTCTTTCTGACACTGAAGATATCAAAGGAATGGATGAGGTCGTTCTCCTTCTCCATAATACTGTTATTGTTCGCGTGCCCGAAATTGCCCCAGTAGCCGAGCAGGGCGTAACGCTTCTCCCGCATTCCTCTGTACAGCACCTCGTGCCCGTCCGACCAGCCGTCGTTCTGCGCAGAGTAATCGACGAGCACCGGCGGGTCAGGTATCCTGAATCCATCAGGCGCGACCGTGTCAAGACAGCACCTGTCCGCGAAATGCCTGACTCCCGCCGGGACATTGACTTTAACCGCCGCGAAAATATCTCCTCGGCGCATCGCGATTCCGAGCGCGCCGCTTCCGCCCATCGAGTTTCCGACCGCGTACACACGCTCAGTGTCTATCGGGCAGGTCTCTATTATGTGTTCTATTGTCGCGATACAGCGCTTTTCGACCGGCTGAAGCTCTGTCCCTGAGCGAGAAGGGTCGCCCTCGCCGTGGGCGTTTATTCCGCCCCACCACCAGTCGTTCTTCTCGTTCGCACGGCAGTCGAGGTACAGAGCGTACATATCCTCCGGCGCGTGATAGATATCGTGGTTGCCCTCCGCCCATGTACAGCCGATCGTCGAATAGACGTCATGTCCCGCCGAGTGAAAGACCACGTAAAGCGGGTATCTCACGCCTTCAATCTCGTTCTTCGGGTGCAGCAGCGCGTATGTGTCGGTCTGGTCAGCCGCGTAGCCCCACTCCGGCATCGTATTGTGGTGGAAGAACTCAAGGCGCCTTCCGAGAAGAATTCCGTCTTTTTCAGGTGTTAATTTCATTTTTATGACCATGCCTTTCGCACAAACTTACAGTTTTGAGGCGGTTTTGAAAGACGGCTTGTCCGTCTTTCAGAATTCACGACCCAACGTCATGAAAGCCTCAAAACTGTTTGGTCTGAAAATTTATTTTCAGACTTCTCCTTTCAGAATGACATATTACCATTATATACTTTTTCCTGTGTTTGTCAAGTATTATCTGGTAAACAATGAGAAAAGAGGTCGCCATCCGACGACCACTTATTTTTTATTTCACGATACCGTTCTCAATGATGAAGTTCGGGATAACCGTCTTGAACAGCGTGTACTGCTTGAGATACGGCTTGCCGTAAGTGTTTATCTCCTCCTCAGAGTAGCCCTCGTCCTCAAGATCAGCGTCGGAGACCGACAGTCCCTCGCTCTCAGCTATTGCCTGCGCCGCGAGATATCTGAGAGCGTTGTCCTTGTAGTCCTCCTGAAGCGACTCAATATACGCCTCCTTCGACGCGAAGCCGTACTCACTGAGAAGCTCCTCGAGTGTCACGCCGTACTGGTACTGCGCCGTCAGTGTCTGCTGCTCTATGTCATAATCTATCACATAATCGAGAACCGCCTGCGGAACCTCGCCCTTAAGCGTCGCCTTGCCGAGAAGGTTGTTGAACATCTTCATCTTCTGGTTGTCGATAAGCCACTGCTTCAGGTCAGCCATCAGATCCTCTACAGAGCTGAAACCATAATTCATCGCGACCTCGTCGGTCAGAAGCGGCTCGCCGCAGATATAATTTATCGTGACGTTGAATATCGCGTCCTTGCCGTTCAGGTCCTCCTTGCCGTAATTTGTCGGGAATGTCACCTCAATGTCGAAGTTCTCGCCCGGCTTGTGACCTATCAGCTGCTCGAGAAAATCGTCGATGTAGTTCGTGACGCCGATTGTGACGTTCGTGCCCTGACCGCCGGTGCTTCCGCCCTGAAACTCTACGCCGTCGACCGAGCCGACATAGTCGATGTTGATGGTGTCGCCGTCCTCGACCGCACGGTCGGTTATCTTCTCGTAGCTGCCGCTCTGGGAGATTATCCCGTCGAGCTGAGCCTGGATGTCCTCCTCGGACGCCTCGAGGATCGACGCGTCGATGTCTATCCCCTTGTACTCGGGAAGCTCCACGTAATCCGATGCTTTCACGCCTGTGAAGAAGCCGTTCGAATCAAGCCCCTTGCTGTAATCATAGCCGTCGCCGCTCTTATCCTTGCTTCCGCAGGAAACTATCTGCGCGCCGACGAGTATGGCGGACAGAGCCGCCGCAGTTATCTTTGCAAATTTCATTTTTTTGACCATGCCTTTCATACAAACAGGTCTGAAAACTTGTTTTCAGACTTCAATCTTCATAATACGGCTCGCAGATCATCGGGGGTATCCCGTTCTCCCTGAGCTTTTTTGCGGCACTCTCTGCCGATCTCATGTCTCTGTACACTCCGAACACGGACGGACCGCTGCCGCTCATCATGACGCGTATCGCCCCGGTCTGCTCCATCATCTGAAAAAGCTCTCTTGCCCTCTCACGGTGCGGAAGCACGGCGTCCTCAAAGATATTCCGCATCCCTGACGCAATATCCTCTATCCCTCGTTTTTCCGAGAGAAGGGACGTGAATCTGTCGACGCTCATCGTTTCCTGCCCGGTTCTTTCCTTCATCTCATCGACCATTCTGTACGCCCACGGTGTCGGCACTCTCTCGCCCTCACAGGCGATCAGTATCGCACAGTCAGGAAGTCTGCCGCACGGGGACATTATCTCGCCGATGCCGCGTGTCACGCTTATCCCCCGCCTCACACAGAACGGGACGTCCGCGCCTATTCTTTTTCCGATGCCGCAAAGCTCCTCTGTTGTCAGCCCGGTGCCGTACAGCCTGTCAAGACCGATAAGCGTCGCCGCCGCGTCGGTGCTTCCACCGGCGAGTCCGGCGGCTATCGGTATCCGTTTCTCAATGTGAATCGCGACCGAATAGTGTCTCATCCCTGTCCGTGAGAAGAACGCCTGCGCCGCCATATAGCACAGGTTCGACTCGTCGCAGGCAAGCTCATCGGTTGAACAGGATATTGAGATATGTCTCGCCGCGCCGCCGTCGTTCTTTGTTATGGTAAGGGTGTCGGTGAGGGTCACGGTCTGCATCACGCTCTCGATGTCATGGTAGCCGTCGGGGCGCTTGTTTCCTACGTCGAGCCACAGGTTTATTTTCGCCGGTGCCTCAAGGGTTATCGTCATCATTCGGGTTTGATATCGTTCCTTTCACTATCTGACGTTCAGGAGGCTGAACAGCGGGTTCTTCTTTATCTTCACCGCCTTGACGGGGCATAATTCCTGACAGCAGTAACATTCTATGCAGCCGGACCGATTGATTCTCGCGTATCTGCCGCCGCCTCTTTGGTTTCTGAACTCTATCGTCTGCTTCGGACAGCTTCTCGCGCACGCCCCGCAGCCTACGCACTTGTTTTTTTCTATCTCCGGGTGCGGCTGGATGAGCTTGTATATCCTCCCGCCGCAGAGGGTGGTAAGCAGGTGAATCGACGACCCGCTCTTCTCCGCCGATTCCGGCATCACAAAATCGGTTGAAACATATGTGTCCAGCGGCTTGTCGGAGATGACATGAAGCTCCGGCGCGTCCTTTGTGAAACTGCGCCTCTTCGCCTCGTCAAGCATTATGACTCCGTCTATACCCGCGATATGCGCCCCGACCGTATCGACCGAGAACGGGTTTATTCCGGATATCAGGACGCCAAGCTCCTTCGGCTCGCCGCCGGTCGGTCCGTTTCCCTCCATCGCGACGATTCCGTCAAGCACACTGAACGTCGGCTTGTTTCCGGCAAAGTACGCGCACAGATCGCACAGCATCGAGCCGAAATCCCCGTAATCCGGGAACCTCGCGTGAGTCTCGACCTTTTGCAGTCCCGGGATGGTCCCGTAGTAATTCTTGACCGCTCCGCTGAATTTAGTCAGCGCGTGACTCTTCAGCTTCGCTAGATCGACTATCACGTCGGCGTCGAGCATCGGGGAGATCAGCTCGAAGCCCTTCGCCGTCACTCCGTCCGGAAGGCTGACCTCCCGGGACGTCATGTCGGTATTCAGCCGTGATCCGTACTTCTCCGCCACCGGTGTGATACCGCAGGCGTTATAAAAGCCTTTCAGCGCGGATTCCGTGTAAAGTCCGGGCGGGCTCTCGACGATAACAATATCGGCGGCAGAATCCTTAAGTATCCGGATCATCGCCTCGAGAACAGCCGGATGTGTCGTCGCGGCGGCGTCGGGGGACTTCTTCATAACGAGGTTCGGTTTTATCGCGACGCGCTTGTTCCGGAACATATCGGCGAGCCCGAGCTTTTCTATCTGTCCGCGCAGCACACGCTCGATCTTGTCGGCGTCATATGAGGTCACCCTGTCGAGAGCTGTCTGTGTCTCCGGGTCTATTCCCGGTGTAAAGGTGTAGCTCATTCTTCGTCCGGCTCAATATAGTGCGCTCCTATCGACTCCTTGCGCGCTATCGCTCCGGTCAGGATATAGTCTGCCACAGACGCGAGAGAATAGAGCTCATACTCCGCGCGGTTATCGAGACGCGCGTACTCAAGCTCACGCTTCAGCTCGTCGACATATGCCTTTCCGTGTGCCATGCCCTTCGGTGTACGGACGGCGTTCGCGTCCTCGGTCATCACCTCTCTGAGCTCCTGACGCTTTTTCGCGGCGAAATCCGACGCGAGCGGGGTTCCTCCGGACAGAGGCTTGTCCGAGCGCTCGAGTACTATATCATCCTTCGAGATAAGGTTCTCGTCGATATGTCTCGCGGCACGGCGACCGAAGACAAGGCACTCGAGCATTGAGTTGCTTGCCAGTCTGTTCGCGCCGTGAATACCCGTGCAGGCACACTCTCCGCACGCGTAAAGTCCCTTGACGTTCGTCATGCCGTCGAGATCGGTCGCAATTCCGCCCATCAGATAGTGCTGAGCGGGTCTGACCGGTATCGACTGCTCCGGGACCTCTATGCCGAACTTGCGGCACTCGGCGAATATTGTCGGGAATCTCTTCGCGAAGAACTCCTCGCTCATAGACGAGACGTCGAGCCAGACATTGTCCTTCCCGGTCTTCTTCATCTCGCGGAGTATCCATCTCGTGACAATATCGCGCGGCGCGAGGTCGGCGAGCGGATGCTTGCCCTGCATGAACGGCTCGCCGAGGTGGTTTCTCAGTATTCCGCCCTCTCCGCGCACAGCCTCGGATATGAGGAATCTGCGCTCGGTCTGCCCCTCCTGCGGGGTCATCGTCGTCGGGTGGAACTGAACGAGCTCCATGTTCTTGATATTGGCTCCGGCTCTTCCGGCGGCGGCAATACCGTCACCGACAGCTCCGGTCGGGTTTGTAGTCTGGAGATAGAGCGCGCCTATGCCGCCGGTGGCGAGGATTATGTTCGGACACCTGACAAGCTTCGGCTTGCCGTCAAAGACTATCGCGCCGGTGACGTGTCCGTCATCGGTCAGTATATCTATCAGATACGTGTTGAACATGAAATGCAGATTCTTGCGCTCAAGGGCTATCTCACCGAGTCTTCTCGTCGTCTCGCGTCCGGTCGCGTCTCCTCCGCAGTGGACTATGCGGCGGCAGGAATGCCCTCCCTCACGGGTGATCAACAGCTCGCCTTCCGGGTTCGTATCGAACGGGACATTCATCTCGACGAGCTCCTTTATGTTCTCCGGTCCCTCCTTGACAAGAGTCTCAACCGCCGCGAGGTCACACAGCCCCGCACCGGCTTTGATGGTGTCCTCAACGTGCGACTCGAAATGGTCCTTCGGGTCGATGACCGCCGCGATGCCGCCCTGCGCCAGCCACGAGTTCGACTTCTCGAAATCCACCTTACTCATTATCAGAACCTGCTTGTCCGGGTCGATATGCAGAGCCGAGTAAAGCCCCGCTATGCCGCTTCCGACAATCATTACGTCTGTTACGATCTCTTCAAGTCCGGAGGTCGCTCCGCTGTAGATATAACGTCTCATTTTTTATTTCTTGCCTTTCTTATTTTTCGGTAACTCTGAACTGTCCGCCAGACGACGCGAAATCGTCGAGGAAACTCGGGTAGGACTTCGCGATGCAGCTCATGTCGTCGACCGTCACGCTGTTTCTGACGCCCGCCGAGGCTGCCGCCGCGGACATTGCTATCCTGTGGTCGCCCTGAGCGTTTACAAATCCGCCGTTTACCAGTTTTCCGCCGGTTATTATCATGCCGTCCTCAGTCTCCCGCGCGCTCACGCCTATAGCGTTCAGCATATCGATCGTCGACTTTATACGGTCGCTCTCCTTGAGTCTCAGGCGCTCCGCGTTGTATATCTTCGTATCTCCGTGCGCGTATCCGGCGAGAACCGCGAGCGCCGGAACGAGATCCGGTATATCCGCCGCGTCGATGTCCGTGGCGTTCAGTATGCCCTGCGACACCGTCACGGAATCCTTTCCGTACTCAACGTTCGCGCCGAAACGCTCAAGTATATGGAACAGCTCAAAGTCTCCCTGAGTCGTATCCATGTTTATCCCGGTCATTGTCACATGCCCGTTCACCGCCGCCCCGACAGCGAAGAAAGCCGCCTGCGAACAGTCGCCCTCGACCGTCATGTCGAACGGTCTGAGCTTACCTCGCCCTATCCTGTACTCCGGGAGCGGAAGTCCCGACGGTGCCTCAATCACGGCTCCGTTCTCAGTCAGGATGTCAGTCGTCATGTCAACATAAGGCTTGCTCTCGAGCGGCGTCGTCAGGGTCAGAAGCCCCTTCTCGCCGGTTATCACGAAAGCGTAGATCATTCCCGTGACGAACTGCGACGACACGTCGCCGCGGATGCGCGCCTCGCCCGGACACATCTTTCCGGACACACGCAGCGGAAGAAAATCACCGTTCTCCGGATAGCTCATTTCGACGCCGAGCTCACTCAGCGTCTTAACATAAGGCTCCGTCGTGCGCTTCGGCAGTCTTCCGTGCCCCTTGAAGATGACGCTCCGCCCGAGCGCCGCGGCTATCGGGATCATGAACCTGAGCGTTGACGCTGACTCGCCGCAGTCAACCTCTATCACGTCGCTCGCGCGGTTCTTTTTACAGATATCCGTAAGCGGCTCGCCGGTCGTGAAAATCCTGCTCTCCGGGTCATAGCCGATATCCGCGCCGAGAGCGCTCAGCGCGTTCGCGGTCGCCGTTATGTCGTTCGACAGGTCGACGTTCCTGACCGTACTGCTTCCGGCGAGAGCCGCCGTTATAAGCGCCCTGTGCGCCACGCTCTTCGAGGACGGCAGCCTCACTTCTCCCATCAGTCTTGACGGTAAGAATTTTGTTTCCATCATAAGTTCTTCACCCAAGCTCACACGATAAGCTCGATCAGCTGGTATATCGGCACTTTATGAACGACCGGCTTCCCGAGATCCTCGAGCAGGACGAGTGAAATCTCATCTCCGACCCGCTTCTTGTCCGAGGCGACAACCTTCATCATCTCACTGCCGGAATAATCGTTCACGGTCGGGAGCGACCACGCCTCGAGCGTGTTCTTTATCTCCTTGTAGTACAGCGGGTAACCGAAGCGCCAGCTCAGCTGCGCCGCGATCAGCATTCCGATACCTACCGCCTCACCGTGCGAATACCTCTTGTACCCGCCGAGCTTTTCCACCGCGTGTCCGAACGTGTGCCCGAAATTCAGGTGTATCCTGACTCCCTTCTCGAACTCGTCCTCCATCACGTACTTCGCCTTTATCTTCATGCAGCGCGCTATAATGTCGCCCATGCCGATGGTCTTCGCGCCGATCGAGTAAAAGAGCTCCGGGTCGGCTATGCAGCCGTACTTTATAGCCTCGCCCATTCCGTCGTTCAGGTATCTTTGCGGAAGGGTTTTCAGAAAATCGGCGTCAGCTATCACCGCCCGCGGCTGTTTGAACGCCCCGACGAGATTCTTTCCCGCCGCGAGGTCGACACCGGTCTTTCCGCCTATCGACGAGTCTATCTGTGAGAGAAGCGTCGTCGGTATCTGAACGACGTCTATGCCTCTCAGATATGTCGCCGCCGCGAAGCCCGCCATGTCGCCGCACACTCCGCCGCCGAACGCTATCACAAGCGAATGCCTCGTGAGGCTCGCCTTCGTGAAAGTCTCATACATCTTCACAACCGTCGAAATGCACTTGGAGGTCTCGCCAGCCGGGAACACGTTCACGTCGGCGGCGCTCAGCGCAGCCGTCAGAGTCTCGCCGTGAAGCGGCCAGACATTGCTGTCGGACACGACGCATATCCTGTCATACCTGTTCGCCGCGAAGAAGTCGCCGAGAGCGTCCCCGAGTATGCCCTCGCCGGCGTATATCGTGTATTCGCCCGTCGAGTGAGTGACGTTTATCCTTTCCATCCGGGTCCCCTCACTCTATCCTGAACTTCAGGCTTATGTCGAGAGAGCGCACCGAATGCGTCAGAGCGCCGATGCTTATGAGGTCGACGCCGCAGTCCGCGACTTCCTTCAGGTTCCTGTCGCCCATGTTTCCGGACGCCTCGGTGACGGCTCTGCCGTTCACTATCCCGACCGCCTTCTTCATGTCCTCACAGCTCATGTTGTCGAGCATTATGATGTCCGCTCCGACGTCAAGGGCTTCGTTAAGCTCGTCGAAGGTCTCGACCTCGACCTCAATCTTCAGCGTGTGCGGAGCATTCGCCCTTGCCGCCCTGACGGCGTTCGTTATCGAGCCCGCCGCGACAATGTGGTTATCCTTTATGAGTATCCCGTCCGCGAGGTTGAAGCGGTGGTTCGTTCCGCCGCCGACCTTCACGGCGTACTTTTCGACGACCCTGAGTCCGGGCGTCGTCTTTCTCGTGTCGCAGATCTTCGCCCCGGTGCCCTCGACCTGTGCGACCGCCTCGGCGGTTCTCGTCGCGATTCCGGACATTCTCTGCATCAGGTTCAGTCCGACTCTCTCACCGGTCAGGACATTCGTCGCCTTTCCGCGGACCTCGGCGATTATCTCGCCCTTCTCTATCCGGTCGCCGTCGCGCTTCAGTGGGGTGAACTCGATATCGCGGTCTATCAGCTCAAAGACTCTCGCCGCGACGCCGATTCCGCAGAGGACGCCGCTCTCCTTCGCCTTGTAGAGCCCGTGTGCTCTCGCGGTCTCCGGGATGGTCGACTCGGTGGTTATGTCCCCGGTACCCACGTCCTCGGACAGCGCGTTCATTATCAGTTTGTCGAGCATTATGTCGTTCAGGTACATTTATCTCTTCCTTTTCTATATTTATGTAAATTCTTTACTTTATCGCGACCATACGCTCGAGCGGGCGTTTCGCGGCTTCGATCTCTTCTTCTGTCATCGTAACCTCGTTCTTCTCGTCGCGCAGCGTCTCAAGCACGTCCGGAAGCTCAGTCTTTTTCATGTTCGGGCAGACGAGGAACGGGGTCAGCAGGTGATACTTCTTCTCCGGGTGATAGTATGACAGTCTGTCGACGACGCCGACCTCCGTGCCGATTATAAACTCCTCAGCGTCGGTCTTCACGCACCAGTCTATTATCTGCGACGTGCTGCCGACAAAGTCCGCCTTCACGACCACTTCGTCCTCGCACTCGGGATGCACCGCGAAAAGGGCTCCGGGATGCTCTGCCTTCGCCTTGTCGACCTCCGCGGCGGTAATATTTCTGTGTGTCGGGCAGAAGCCGTTGTGGAGTATGAACTCCTTCTCGGGCACGAGACGCGCGACATATCCGCCGAGGTTCTTGTCAGGAACGAAGATTATCTGCTTGTTCGGCAGGCTCTTCACGACCTTCACGGCGTTCGAGGACGTGCAGCAGATGTCCGACACCGCCTTCGTCGCCGCCGACGAGTTCACGTAGCAGACCACCGCCGCGTCCGGATATTTCTCCCTCAGCGCCAGAACGTCGTCCGGCGTTACCATGTCAGCCATCGGGCATCCGGCGTCCGGGGCGGGCAGCAGGACCTTCTTTCCGGGATTCAGTATCTTCGCGCTCTCCGCCATGAACCTGACGCCGCAAAAGACCACCATCCGGTTTTCTGCCAGCTTAGCCTTCTTCGCGAGCTCAAAGGAGTCGCCGAAGATGTCCGCCGCCATCTGCACCTCCAGCCTCTGATAATAGTGCGCTAGGATAAGGGCGTCCTTCTCTTTCGCGAGGCGCCGTATCTCCTCTGTCATCTCCCGTATCTCTGTGTCTGTCAACATCCGAATAAACCAAACCTTTCCGGCTCGTGATATCTCCACGTGCTCGCATATATGTATACTTATTATATCATATCACATTTCCCGCGCTTTTGCAAGGAGTTTGTCAAGAAATTTTATATTTTTTTATACTCTGTACTTAACTGTTATATATCGCAAAGATTATTTCGCACTTGTTAAATATTATTTTGTTGTACGGAAAGACTTGACATCCGTCTTGTTTTGCGCTACAATTATTATAAGTGTGAGGTGATAATTTGAAAATAGACTGGAACCGGAAATACACCACAATCGCCGTTTATGCCGGGCTCACCGGGGCGGCGCTCATCGCGCTCGTGTTCGCCTTTAAGAACTTCGAGTTCTTCTCGGGCTGGGGAAAGCGCATTTCCGGGATACTGAACCCTGTATGGCTCGGAATGATCATGGCGTACCTCTTCAACCCGATACTCAAATTCGCCGAAAAGCGAATATTCAGGTGGAACGCAGTCACGAAGCGCCAGCACAGCTCAAAGCGCGCGCTCGGGCTCATATTCACGTATATCGTCGTGCTCATCATTCTGACGATCTTCCTGCTTCTCGTCATACCGCAGGTGTACGCCTCGGGATCCGACCTCGCGTCCAAGATGAGCGGGTATATCGAGCAGACCCTCACATGGATAAACGAGTTCCTGTCGAAGTCAAAGTTCATCGGCGGTGATATCAACGACCTCGACGACGTTTTCAATAAGGCGCTCGAAATATTCGACCTCAACATGGAAACGATCGGCTCAAAGATTCAGGAGCTTATCACTAACTCGACTAACCTCTTAAAAGACTACGGACCGAAGGTGTTCGAGTACTTCAAGGGCATAACAAACGGATTCGTAAACACGATCATCGGACTGATCTTCTCGGTCTACTTCCTCGCCTCAAAGGAAAAGCTTACGGCGCAGATAAAGAAAGTCCTCCGTTCCTTGACAAGCGAAAGACTTTATAACAGTACTCTTGAGCTCGCGAACTTCACCGACAAGACCTTCGGCGGGTATATTACCGGAAAGCTTCTCGACTCGCTGATCATCGGTATCATCATGTTCATCGTCTGCGCGATCTGCAAGATGCCGTACACGCCGCTCGTCAGTGTGCTCGTCGGAGTCACAAACATCATTCCGATCGTCGGACCGTTCATCGGTGCCATTCCCGGAACATTCATCATATTCATCGTCGACCCGGTGAAGGCGTTCTGGTTCATAGTCATCAACGTCGTCGTGCAGCAGCTCGACGGAAACGTCATCGGACCGAAGATCCTCGGTCAGACGACCGGACTTTCTGCTCTGTGGGTCATGATGTCGATCACGATAATGGGCGGTATGTGGGGACTGTTCGGAATGCTGATCTCGGTACCGATCTTCGCCGTGCTCTACACGCTCGTCAAGCTCGCGGTCGAAAAGAGACTCGCGAAGAAGGGCGTGCCCACCGAAACCGTCGAATACTACGCAGCGATAGAAGACCGGACGCTCAGCGAAAGCGACGACGAACCGACCTTCGCCGAAAAGCTGCGGCAGATGACCGCGGACATCGCCGAGAACCACTTCGGTCAGCGGATAAGAAAATTCCGTGAGAAACGGAAAGCTAAGATCAAAGAGAAAAAAGAAAAATCCGGAACACAAACACAACAAGAGGACGAAAACAAATGAAAGTATTTCTGATGCTCGGACAATCGAACATGGCAGGAAGGGGAGACCCGCGTGAGATCGCGCCCCTGTCCGCGAAACACACCTTCGTTCTGAGGAACGGGAAATGGCAGCCGATGACCGAGCCGATAAACTTCGACCGTCCGATATGCTTTGAAGGAAAGATGGGCACGAACAGCGGGATCGGGCCGGCGGCGTCCTTTGCGCGGGCGTTCGCTGACTTCTATGGCGAAGATATAGGGCTTGTTCCCTGTGCCGAGGGCGGAAGCTCGCTCGACGACTGGGCGCCCGGCGGACAGCTGTTCCTGAACGCCTGCTGTCAGGCGAAGCTCGCGGAGAATGTCGGTGAGCTGACCGGAATACTCTGGCATCAGGGCGAGGCGGAATGCACGGATAAGGAAAAAGCCGGAACCTACGCCAGGAGGTTCCTCCACATAATGAGCGAGCTGAACAAGTCGCTCGGCACTGACCTCGATATCGTCGTCGGAGAGCTCGGTGAGTTCTTCAAAAGGCATCCCGGAAAGCCGCAGTATGTCGATATGGTGAATCATGCCCTCCACACCCTCGCGGAGGAGCACGACAACATCGCGATAGCCTCATCGGAAGGACTTGCGGACAGGGGAGACCTGCTCCACTTCTCAGCTGAGGCTCAGAGGGAGTTCGGAAGAAGATATTTCGAGGCTTACAGAGAGATGATCGAAAAAAGAAAGACGGAAGGCGGGGCTGTCTGACCCGTACCTCCCGTGACAGAAAAGCGGCGGAGCGAAATTGCCCCGCCGCTTTTTTTATTTCTTTATCCGTATCATGTCGAATATCTCTTTGCTGACCGGCCTTCTGTAGTCGTCGTCGACGAGGCTGAATCTGTTGCCGTCATACGGCGTCGAGAGGTAGTTCCAGATCGTGAACGGTATCTCGTTCTCGTCGCAAAAGGAGATGACGTCGCGGCACCAGTTCTCGCGCCACTTCACCGGGCAGGAGCGGATCGTGCCGAACTCCCCGAGGGTCACAATCGCGTCCGGATGCTCCGCGATGAACTTCTTCGCGGGCGCGAGCGAGTTGTATATGAACTCTTTGCCCATCTCGTTGTACTCTGCGTATGCGTTCTTGTTACCGTAGATGAACTCATGGTAGTGACGGTAACGCCCGATATCGCCCGGATACGGCATCTCGCGGTTATAATAGTGGTTATCAGGCATGAGCACTCCGCGCTGATGCGTGAACTCGAACGGCGCGTAGAAATGGAACGTGTAGAACACATTCGGGTCGTCTATGACGTCGAGCGCGTCGAGCTTGTCGACCGAGTTCCAGCAGGCGCTGCCTATCATGATCTTTCTTGTCGGGTTGACATTCCGTATCTCGCGGACCGCCTTCTGCCAGAGCGGGTTCCATCTCTCGCCGGTCCCGTCGGTCAGCTCGTTGAGAAGCTCGAAGACAATCTCACCGCCCCTGTCGTGATACCTGCGCTCGAACTCGAGCCAGAGCGCGACGAACCTGTCCTGATACTCCTCGACGTCGAGCAGCTTCTTCATATCGCCGCAGTCGCAGTAGCAGCCGATCGCCTTGTGGAGGTTCAGTATGACGTTCAGCCCGTATTTCTTCGCCCAGTCGAGAAAGTCCGTGATATGCTGAAATGTCTCGTCGCGGTAATGATACGGATTGTTGAAATCCTCGAGCACGATCTGGTCAAACGCCAGACGCACGTGGTCAATGCCGAACGACGCGAAATTCTTCACGTCCCACTCGGTTATGTAATTGTCGAAGTGCTCAAAGTCGCCGATCGTGACGTCCATGCGGCGCTCCGGCGGGAGCTGTCCTATTCTCTTGTAGTTCGTGAGCCATCCGCCGAGACCCATTCCTCTCATATATCCTGTGAATTCTCTCATTTTTATTCTGCCTTTCTCAGGTGTTTTTTACTGCATTTCCGCCGCCATCTCGAAAATGTCGTCTATATACTTGTCGATTTCCTTTTTCCCCTTCTCAAGTTTCGAGACAATGCTGTCGCTCGACTTCGCATGGTACAGCGAGTTTATTATTCCTCCGGCAAGCACCGAGTCAAACATGATGTTCGTGCCGAAATCGAAATATATCGTGCTGAATACTATATCAAGCATATCCGCCGACTCGTTGTCGCGCGCGGTCTTCGTCTTGAGCGCGACCTCCTTGTAAACCGGGATGACGTCGCTGTAGCCGTAGAAGCTCATCGCCTCGAGCGCCGTACCGAGCTTTTCCGCGTCCGCCATGTCGAACGCCCTCGAGAGCGTCCAGACGGCGCCGCCCCACGCCGCGGACCTGTAATTCTCCTGTGCCTCGTCGTACTTCGGCATCGGGAGAATACCTATGTCGTCCTCCATGCTGCGGAGCTTATAGATGTCGTTCGGCACCCTCTGCGAGAAGAGCGCGTGTCCTGTCTCGAAGAAATTCTCCGGCGTCGCGCCGTGGAGGTCGTCCTTCTTCTTGAACTCATACCCGTTTCCGCCAGTCCAGGCGTCGATCAGCTTTGTCAGAAGAGCGATGCCCTTCTCGTTCTTATAAAGCGTGAACTCATCCTCACCGTTCGCGTTCTTCTCAGTGAAGTTCATGTCCGAGCCGCAGAGGAAGGACGCTATATAGCCCTTGAAGCCTCTGCCGAACATCAGACCGTAGATGTCCTCCTCGTCCCACTCGGTGTTTCCGTTCACGTCCTTGTTCGTCGACTTCGCGATCCCGATGAAGCGGTCAACCGTCCATTTTCCGTCGCGGACGAGACCGTAGAGGTCGGTATCCTGATCGCCTATCTGTGACCAGATCTTCTTGTTGAACACCATGCAGACAGCGCGCGACGCCGCCGAGAGCGTCATGTTTCCGGCGAGAGCGGTCTGCTTGCCGTCGAACTCGTAGACTGCCGTCGCGTCGGGGTTCCACCACGGCTTGTCGAGATTAAGCCCCGGAATATTGTGCCAATCGGAGATGTACGGCAGGAAACTTCCGGACGCGCCCTCCTGCTGCGCATAGATGTCATAGGTGCTGTCGCCCGACTGGACGAGCTTCGATATCTTGCCTGAGACGTTATCGACCTCATCGACCTTTATCGTGAAGTTGTACATTTCCTCGATCTTTTTGTTCCGCTTGTAGATCGCGTCCTCGAGTACGTCGCCGGTCTCCTCCTCAATGACGACGCGGGTATTCGCCCATGTCAGCCATGAGAGATCATAGTTCATCACAGTCATCTCATAGCCATCGAGGTTGACGACCTCAGGCGCGTACTCGGTCTCCGCCGCCGTAGTGTCGGCACCCTGACCGTCCGTGCCGGATGACGTTTCCGTCCCAGACGTTCCGGAAGGAGTCCCGCCGCAGGATACGAGCGACGCGAAGATCGCGAGGGTCAAAAGTAAAGAAATCTGTTTTTTCATGGTCTGTTCTCCCTTTCAGTTTTGTTCGGTGATTCTATTATACCATCCCGGAAATGAGATTCATATAAACAAATTTGCCATAACTATGGACAAATGTGACATTGTATGATATAATCAATACATCAGCACGTGAAATGAGGAATGACCGTATGGACTTTATCGAAAAATTCTATCACCCGGATTTCGACGGCAGGCAGATCGGCGACCTGAAGCTCTGCTACTGCGGAAGGCGTACCGGAGCGCCCGACCACCGCTTCGGACCCGCGGCAAGGGAAAACTACTGGTTTATCTACCTTAAGGAAGGCAGCGGAATCTACACCGTCGGCGGTGTCACGAGACGGCTGAAAAAAGGCTGCGTCTTCGCCGCGTTCCCTATGCGCAGAATATTCTACAAAGCTGATCCCGGAAGCGTCTGGTCGATATACTGGGTAAGCATAGCCGCCGACAACCTAGACGGCTACCTTGAGTCGACAGGAATAACCGAAGACAACCCTGTGATCGAGGTCGAATCACCGGGCGCGATCGAAAGCATCTTCGAATCGCTTCTCATGACGATACCAAACGAAAGCCTCCGGGCAAAATTTGACTGCGTGAGCCTTGTGTACAAGCTCCTCGCCGGATTCTCACCGACAACGCGGGAGACAGCCGGACGCGACTATGTCGACGAGGCGATATTCTACATGACCAACAACTACGATCGTCCGATAACAGCGGCGGAGACCGCGGCGAGACTCAACCTCGACCGCTCATATTTCTCGAGGCTGTTCCGCGGCAGGACGGGGATGTCCCCGACCGACTGGCTGCTCGACTACAGACTGTCGAAGGCAAAGGCTCTCATGCGCGCGACCGACCTGAAAATCGGTGAGATCGCGAGATCGGTCGGCTTTGACGACCCGCTCTACTTCACGCGCCGCTTCAGGGCGAAGTGCGGCGTCAGCCCCGCGGAATGGAGGAAAGAAAACACAAACGCAAAGCAACCCGGATAAAAAGCCGCCGCCCTGTCAGAGATGACAGGGCGGCAAACTTTCTTTTCTTTATTTCTTTTTCTTTTCTTTGCGTTTTTATTCTCCGAGAGCCTCTATGAAGGAAGCTATCGAAGCGTCGATTTTCGACTTGCCGGAAGCCGCGACGGACGTGAAGTTTGAGACATGGTTGACCGACGCCTTGAACACCTCGTTGGTGCCCCAGCTGAAGTAGACGCCCGTGTCAAAGCTGCGGTTCTTCAGCACCATGTCGAGCATCTCGGCGGAGTCGTCGTCTCTCAGCGCCTTGGTCGTGACCGAAGTCTCGACGAACGCCGGAGTGACAAGTTGCTGCGAATAGTAGCCGAGCGCCTCGAGCACTGTTCCGGTGCGGTCAGTATCGGAGTTCGTCGCCGGTATCATCAGCCATGAATCCCAGTATCCGCCGACAGGGGCGATATACTCGTCGCTCTCCTCATATTTCGGGAACGGGATGAGTCCGAAATCGACCGTGAAGCTGCGCGCCGCCTTCATTCTCTGGAGGTTCGTCTCCCAGAAGAGCATACGCCCGCCGTCAAACACGCCCGCCGGACCGCCGTCCTTTATGCGGTTGTCCTGAACGGAGATGACGCTGTCCTTGTCGTTTATGATGTCGACATACTTCATGACGACCTCGACGAGCTTTGACGAATCTATATTCGAGACCGGAAGACCGCTTTCGTCACGGGTGACAAGCTTCTCGCCGGACGCGCCGATCAGGTGTATGATGTTGAGGGACTCGACCATCCAGCCGAACTGGTCGTCGTTCGCGTCCATCTTCGTGTCGCCGTTCAGGTCAGCGGAGACGAGCTTCGCGGTGTCGTAGACATAATCTACGGTGAACTTTCCGTCCCGCACGACGCTGTAGACATCGAGGTCATACTGGTTCGCGAGCGCTTTGTTGAACAGAGTCACGGTGCTCGAGCCGGTCGTCGTGACCACCATATCGCCGGTGGCGCTGATGGTCTTGCTGCCGAAGGTCATGGTGTCGACGCTGTCCTGTGCCCACCAGCTGTGAGTCAGATCTAGCGTTGAAACGTCGGACAGCGGCACAAGATAGCTCGGGTCGCTGAACATCGTAGCGCAGAGCGAACCCGGAATGAACGCGACGTCATAATCCTTGTCGCCCGCGAGAATGCCGTTCTTGAGCTGCGCGAGATCCTGACGGTTCCTCTCGCCCTCTATCTTGAAGCCCTTGATATTTACATTGTAAAGGTCCTCAACAATGCTGTTGCGCCTGTAAATCGAGTCGTTTAGCACGTCTCCGTTCTCTGTCTCGATGAAGGCGGACTGCATCCAGTCGCCGATGTCGTTCTCGGCGATTATGAAATCGGCTCCTCCGAAATCGGCGTCCGCCGCTTTGAACTCGCTCGGTTCGGTCTCTTCCGCGGCAGAGGTCGTGTCCTCTCCGCCTGTCGTCTGAGCCGTCGTTCCGTCATTACTGTTTCCGGTGTCACTTCCGCAGGACGCGAGGGTCGCCAGGGTCATCGCCAGGATAAGCGCCGCGGTTATTCTTCTTTTCGCAGGGTGCATTTTGCTACTCTCTTTTCTTCTTTGTGTTTTTCCGCCCTGTGCCGTGTCACGCGTTTGTATGGTCAACTGTCACAGACACGCGCGGAGATTTTTGTATAAACAGTATAATACAATCCACCCTGCTTTTCAATGTGTTTTAATTGCTTATCTTCTTTCTTTTTGTGTTTTTATGCGGTTTTGACGGTTCCGGGGATTCTATCTTCTCCTCGGTCATCCGGCCGGTGTCAGCGCTCAGCCTCTTGTACTCAGACGGGGTCATCCTCATCCGGTTCGTGAATATGCGGCTGAAATAATACACGTCACAGAAACCGGCACGTTCTGCCGCGCTCATGACGCTGTCGCCCTCTTCAAGCAGTCTCGCCGCGTATTCGAGCCGCCTTGACAGCGAGTACTCACCGAGTGTCGTCCCCGTCACGCGTCGGAACAGAGTCGACAGATAGCTCGGGTTGAGATGAACGTCGGCGGCGAGCGACGCGACGCTGTGTCTGCCGGACGGGTCCGAGTCGATCATCCGCCTGACCGCGCTTATATATTGATTCTCCACTGACAGAGGATTCTGCTCGATGAGCTGACAGACGATGAGAGAGAGCAGAGACGAGCATTTCTCGTCGCGAAGCTCCCCGCCCGCCTCATACGCGTCGAGAAGGCGCTTCAGATAGAACCTCAGCTCAGCGCCGTCCGCCATCGCCGGATGATACGGCAGCGGAAGCCGCGTCTCCGGACTGACAGCGAAGTTCAGCGAAGTATAATAGACGCTTTCCGACTTGAGTCTGATCTTCTTCGCACCCTTCGGACAGTAGAGCGCCTCACCGGCGCGGACCGTGAAGCGCTCTCCGTCAATCTCGTACTCAAACTCTCCTTCATGGACAAATGTGATATCATGGCTCATCGCCGTGGTGTCGAGCGGCGCGGGCTGGCGCCTCACATGGATCAGGTACGCGAGATAATAGCTGTTCATATCCTCACCCGGTGATCTCGCCGATCAGTCCGCCGAGTCCCTTTTCCGCGAAGATATTCTTGTAATACGCAAGCTCGTCGGATATCAGCGAATCGATCATTCTTATCCCGAGCAATTCAACCGGCGCACGGTCATCGGTGAACCTGAGCCCGCCGTCATGATGCGGCTCAAGCGACGACATGACGCTCGTCATGCGCTCTTCATATGCAAAATCTCCCGTCTCTGTCGGGACGGTGAATCCTATCGGCTCTTCCGACGCGAACAGTACTCTGTTCGTGGTTCCTCTGACATCGCTCGTCATGACGTTCCTGAAGACCGAGCTTATCGTGTCGCACAGATAGGCGTTGATGCTTCCGTCCCCACCGTTCGCCATGTTCAGGTTGACGACCATGACGCCGCCCGGCTCAAGATGATCGCGGACGAGCGTGAAAAACTCGACCGACGACATCTGGAACGGTATCGTTATGTCCTGATAGGCGTCGACCATTATGACGTCGTATTTACCCTTGTCAGCGGCGAGATAGGCGCGTCCGTCGTATGTCGTGACCCTCACCGTGTCAGGCAGACCGAAATATTCGTGCGCGAGACGCGTTATGTCCTCGTCTATCTCAACTCCTGAAACGTCGGAGCCGGGGTAGTACTTCCCGCAGAGCGTCGAAAAGGTGCCGCTGCCCATTCCGAGCACAAGTATGTCCGGTTCCTCCGGGTCGGCACACATCAACGGAGCCGCCAGCGCGGTATCGTAATACATACCGGTCAGCCCGCCGTCCTTCATCGCGACCGACTGGACGCCGAAAAGGACGTTTGTCGATAAATATACGCTCCGCTCGTTCTCTCCGACCTGAAGATAGTTGTATATAGACTCTCCCTCATACAGAAGATTCGTCTCCCAGAACGCGAAGCTGTCCGAGTGTCCGAGAACAGAACAGACAATGAGAGCCGCCGCGGAGCCGGCACAAAGCCACCTTCTCGTTCCCTCAGCAATGAAATACACGATCCCGAGGATAAGAAGCACACCCGAGAAGATCAGGAAGGTGACGCTCGTGCCGACAGTCGGTATCGTGACAAATGTCGGCAGAAATGTGCCGATGATGCTTCCGACAGTATTGAACGCCTCAAGCCTGCCGACCGTCCTGCCGCTGTCCTCCATCGAACCCATCGTGTATTTGACGAGCGAAGGCGTGACCGTCCCGAGCAGGAAAAGAGGAAAGACGAATATCACCATGCAGGACGCGAACGCCGCGGCGATGAGATAATTCGTGTTGACCGCGAGAACCAGAAGCCCGGATATGCCGATTATCACATACTTTCCGACAAGCGGAATGCACCCGATCCAGACGGCGGCGATAATGAGTCTCGCGTAGAGCTTTCCCGGGTCGGGATTTCTGTCCGCGGTTCTGCCGCCCCAGATGTTGCCGAGCGCCATCGCGATCATTATCGTGCCGATGATTATCGTCCACACGATCTGGCTCGACGAGAAGTAGGGCGCGAGAAGCCTGCTCGCGCCGAGCTCGACCGCCATAACCGATACGCCGGCGAAGAACTCAGTCATATAGAGATAGAGCTTGTTTTTCAGAAGTCTGTTTTCCTTCATCTCTTTCGTGTCCCCTGAAATCCGCGGTATTCCCCGGGACCGGCAAAGTCCTCGACACCGCCGCGGCAGCGCTTCAGGTAATCGAGAGCCGCGAGCTGTGACGACCACTCTGCGTCGTCATAGTGAACCGGATCGTGGTATCCTTCTATATCACAGCTGCCCTCAAAGCCGTTCTGAAGGAGTATCGTGAATATCTCGCTCCAGTCGCTCTGACCGAAGGACGGCGTTCTGTCCCAGTAGAACGGAACAATGCCGCGTATGCCGTGCTCACGGATGACGTCCCACGCGATATATCCATCCTTGCCGTGTATATGAAAAACCTTCTTCGCCCATCTTCTGAGCTGCGGGATCGGCTCGACAAGCGCGCTCATGGCGTGCGCGGGCTCCCACTCAAGCCCCATCGCGTCGCTCGTCACGGCGTCGAACATGAGCTCCCACGCTTCCTCACAGAAGCCGATATTATGTGAGCCGCCTCTCCAGCCGCCTCCGCAGCCCTCGATGGCGATGCGCACACCGTTTGCCTCAGCGCGTCTTGTCAGCTCATCGAACACCGTTTTGAACTCCGGTATCGTGTCCGGAACACTCTTTGCCGGGTCGCCTCCCGCGAACACACCGATCACATCGCAGCCGTAGAGGCGCGCGTTGTCGATCAGCAGCTCCACTCCGCACCGGACACGCTCGTCCTTCAGCGTGTTACCGTAGTGACCGAGTACAGATATTTTTCTGCCGTCGAGTGTGTCAAGCACTCTCTTTGAGTGCTCATGATAGTCCATATCGCAGTTCCAGTTCTCGAAATGCAGCTCGTAGGTCTCAAAGCCCTTCGGGTTCAGCTGCGGGATCATGCTGTCCGCCTTCATGCCGGGGATCATCGTTCCGATCTTTATGTCGAACATAGGTATATCCATCCTTTCACCGGCGCTCTGATTGCGCCATACGAATCAATTATAGCAAAAAATTATGAACATTTCGAGTAAAAAAAGCTCCGGCGGGAAGATACTGATGATTTTTTTCAGTATTCAACCTGGATAACCCGTGCTTCACAGAAAACAGCTTCCGGTCTGTTCATTGCTTTTCTCCGGAGAAGCCTCAGTCCACTGTTACTTTTCCGATCATCAAATCAAAAAAGGGCAGTGTCATCCCCCGCCCTCTTTTTCCCCGGCCGCGCGGCGGGTTTTCATATATACAAAGACCGCGCACACGGCGTCGGCACAGAATACAAAGCCGAGAATCCCGGAAGCAACCGCCTCTGCCATAGTGAGTTTTCCTTCCCTCGCTCCGTTGACAACCGCCGGTACGGCGGCGACGCCGCTCAGCAATATCGCCATGCAGTCAAACAAAACAAGTGTGAACGAAATCCCGAAGGTGAATATCGTGAGAAGACATCCGAGACCAATGACAAACAGCGTGATATAAGCCGGAATCTGCGACAGCTTCAGGATCATTGAATTCTGCGCACAGAGCCGCGCCTCACATCCGACCGCGATATTCCGGATCACGTTCACGATGGTACAAATGAGCGAAACGAAAAAATACAGTATCAGAAGCGCCACCCCGCACCAGATATTTCCGGAAAATAGCGCGTCAATGACCCCGCCGCCGAAAAACAGACACAGAACCAGCGCGGTCGTGAGATACGGAAAAAGCAACGCCGGAATAAATAACAGAAATCCCTTCATTTCACAATCCTCCAAAAAAGCAGCCGGAGCTCGTCACTGTCTCCGGCTGCATGGATAATGATCGTTAATCGGCGCGTCACGCGTTCAGGATCTTCATGAACTCCTCGCCCGTGATCGTCTCCTTCTCAAGGAGATAAGACGCGAGCTCATCGAGCTTCTGCCTGTTATCGGCGAGAATGCCTATAGCCTTCTCGTGAGCCGCCTTTATCGCCGCGACGACGTCAGCGTCAATCTTCGCCGCCGTCTCGTCCGAGCAGGCAAGCGACGCGTCTCCGCCGAGATATTTTCCGTTCAGCGTCTCAAGCGCGACCATTCCGAACTCGTCGCTCATGCCATAGCGGGTGATCATCGCCCTCGCGAGCTTTGTCGCCTGTTCGATATCGTTCGAGGCGCCGGTCGTCGCTCTGCCGAAGACTATCTCCTCAGCGGCGCGTCCTCCGGTCAGCGTCGCGAGCTTGTTCTTGATCTCATCGGATGACATGAGAGTCCGCTCACCCTCGTCAACCTGCAGCGTGTAGCCGAGCGCGCCGGATGTGCGCGGGATTATCGTGATCTTCGTGACCGGCGCGGAATCGGTCTGTCTCGCCGCGACGAGCGCGTGCCCGATCTCGTGGTACGCGACAATCCGCTTCTCCGAGTCTGAGATGACCGCGTTCTTTCTCTGGTAGCCCGCGATGACCGTCTCGACGCTCTCCTCGAGATCCTGCTGTGAGACACTGTTTCTGCCCATCCGCACGGCTCTGAGCGCCGCCTCGTTTATGATGTTCGCGAGCTCCGCTCCGGACGCGCCGGAGGTCATTCTCGCGATCTTGCCGTAATCCACGCCCGAGTCCATCTTGACGTCCTTGGCGTGAACCTTGAGTATAGCCTCACGTCCGCCGAGGTCAGGCAGCTCAACCGGAACGCGCCTGTCGAAGCGTCCGGGTCTGAGAAGCGCCGGGTCGAGCATCTCCGGACGGTTTGTCGCCGCGAGTATCACGACACCGCTCGACGGGTCAAAGCCGTCCATCTCAGCGAGAAGCTGGTTGAGTGTCTGCTCGCGCTCATCGTTTCCGCCCATGCCGGAAGTGTCGCGCTTCTTGCCTATCGCGTCGATCTCGTCGATGAAAACGATGCACGGAGCCTTCTCGTTCGCCTGCTTGAAGAGGTCGCGGACCTTCGCGGCGCCCATGCCGACAAACATCTCGACGAACTCTGAGCCGGAGATCGAGAAGAACGGCACCTTGGCCTCGCCGGCGACCGCCTTCGCGAGAAGCGTCTTACCTGTGCCGGGAGGACCGACGAGAAGCACGCCCTTCGGGAGCTTCGCGCCTATCTCGGAATACTTCTGCGGATCGTGCAGGAAGTCAACAACCTCCTTGAGCGCGTCCTTAGCCTCGTCCTGTCCGGCAACGTCAGCGAACGTCTTGCCGGTCTGAGCGGTGACATAGACCTTCGCGTCCGCCTTTCCGAAGGACATGAAGTTCCCGCCGCCCGGGAATCCGCCGTCCTTCATCCGCTTCATCATCTGGCGGTTGAGTATCTCGCCGAGAATCATGAAGAACGCTATCGGAAGCACCCAGCTCACGATGAATGAGACAAGCGGATCCTGCTTTGTCGGTATCTCCGCGCTGAAAGTGATGCTGCTGTTGCTCCTGAGCTGTTCGAGCAGTCTCTGTCCGTCGTCCGGCCAGATACCTGTGCTGTAAAGCTTCGACGTGCGGATATCGCTCCCGGTCGCGAAGATTATCTCGCTGTCCTGTGCGTCATAGGCGACCTCCGTCACTTCTCCGTTGTCAATCATGCTGAGGAACTTGTCGTATGATACTTCCTCAACCCTGCGGCTCAGCATCCGCGGGAACAGGAAGATATTCAGAAGCATTATGATCAGCGACGCTATCATGGCGTAGTATATCAGCGGCTTTTTCGTCGGCTTCTGGTTCTGGTCGTTCTTCTCTTCAATCATTGCAGTCATCCCTTTCTGACTTCGAAGGTTCTTTTCACGAATATTATATCACGATATTGTGTTTACCGCAACCTCTATTTTGTGAATGGAGTCTGATTTTTTTCTGAATTTCCGTATTTTGCGAGCTTCAGGAGCGCGAGCGCTGTCAGCTTCGCGTGATCGAAGGCAAGCCCTTCCCCGCTGACTTCCGTTATCGCGTATGTCTCGCCGAAACCGCTGTCGATAATCTCATACGACGCCGAGAAGTTCATCAGGATTTCGTCGCTTGTCAGTGTGAACCTTACGCGTCTGCCCTCAAGCCAGTACTTTATCCCGAACCACTTTGCGTCCCGGGCGTCGTCTCCGGCGTCAGTCACCGGCTTTGACCTGACCACGGCTCCGAAAAGTGAGGTTATCGTCCATCCCCTCGGGTCTCTCCCGGGGTCGCTCGACTCGCAGATAAGCGTCGGTCGGAGTCCGCCAACCCCTGTCTCCTCAAAAAGCTCGCGTGACGCCGCGTGCTCCACAGTCTCGTCGGGATTCACGAATCCGCCCGGGAGCGCCCATTTACCGAGTGACGGATGCCCTCCGCGCTTTATGAGCAGTATCTCACGCGTCAGGTCCGGAGCCTCATATATTATCGCTAGATCCGCCGTACAGGACGGTCTCGGCCAGTTCCCGGGCTTGTACGCCGCGAGGAACTCCTTTTCGGTCAGACCGTTCTTGTCGCGCGGCTCATTCATGCTTTCCATCTGTAATCATCCTTTCTTTTTGTCGCTTTGTCGCCGGTGAGCCATCTGACGGCGTCAGCGCAGCGTTTTTCCGGCTCGCTGAAGTGTCCGCCTGGGTTCAGGCGCATCGTGGTTTCGATCTTCTGTCCCTTCGCGATGATATACGCGGTGCTCGTCATGTCGACAACTTTGGCGAGCCTCTGTGATCTCGTCCTGCTCTCCGCCTCGCCGACCGAGAAGTATATCTCCGGAACGAGAAGACGCGCGCCGGACAGATAGTCGATAAACCCGTCATACCAGAGAGATCCTGAAACACTCGCCACACCGGCAAAGATATCCGTCCTCGTAGCCGCCCAGACCGCGAACAGCCCTGCGAGCGAGTAACCGGCGAGGTATAATTCATACTCCTCCACAGACAAACGCTCAAGCGTCATCGGTATGACATCGCCGGTCAGCGCACGAAGAAACTTCTCCGCGCCATCCCCGAACTCACCGGAGCGCAGTCCCGGCGCCCTCCACGGCGTGAGATCATTGTTCCAGTCAACGCCGTCAAGAGCGGCGATGACTATGTCTTGTCCGACCATTTCGCTTATCCGCTCCGCAGATCCGGCTTTCTCGGGGATGAAGACTATTCTGTTCCCGTGCCCGAAGAGTGTCACATGGTATTCATTTGTATCAAAAGCTTCCATTGCTCCGCCTCCGCGATGATCTTCTTACGGTATATTATACACCGCATTTATTAACTGAGTGTTAACCGCGTTTATAATCGCACGATCTTAGTAGACACACTCTCAGCAAAGACACGGTCATGCTCCACAAATATCATCGACGCGTCGGACGACCGTATCAGCTCCTCGATCTGCATACGTGAAAAGATGTCAATATAATTAAGCGGCTCATCCCAAATATAGACCTGCGCCCTCGTCGAGAGCGACCTCGCGAGAGCCGCCTTCTTTTTCTGACCGGCGCTGTAGGTCTCGAGCGGACGGTCAAAAAGCTCCCGCGAGAAGTCAAGCTTTCTCAATATCGCGTAAAACAGCGGTCTGTCAACGCCATCGGCGAGCGTGTCGAGGTCACCGGACAGCTTGTCCTGCGACTGTCCGACATATGAGATGACGATGCCAGGCGCGGTGTAAATCTCACCGTCATGCCTGAGTCCGGAGCTTTCAGGGTCATTTGTGATGAGCTTTATAACCGTGCTCTTCCCGCACCCGTTAGCCCCCTCAAGACAAATCCTCTCCCCCGGTGAAAGAGTGAACGACACCCCGGAGAAGACCATGTCGTCACCGTAAAACGCGCTCACGTCCCTGAACTCCACAACACGCTTTGAGCGGCAGACAAGCGGGTTCAGGCGCAGGGTCTCGGTCTCCTCGATGTTTTTGAGAAGCGACGACTTTTCGGATATCATGGCGTCGGTGCGCTTTTCGATCGCCTTCGCGCGGCTCATCATCTTCTTTGACTTCGCGCCCTCCCACGCGCGGCGCGTCAGGCTCTTTTCGGTCTTTACCGGGTCGAAGCCTATCTTGCGGCGCTCGGCTCTGTCTGACCACGCCGCTTTTTCGGCGGCTGTCTCGGTCAGGCGTCTTATCTCGCCGCGGAGCTTTTCGTTCTCGGCGCGCTCGAATTCGTCTCGCAGGAGCTTGTTTTCGAACCACACCGAGAAATTCCCGTTTGTCACCGTGATGTCCGCGCGGTTTATCGCCATCGTGTGGTCGGTGCAGCCGTCCAGGAACGCGCGGTCATGGCTCACGAGTATGAATCCGCGCTTCGAGGCGAGATATTTCGCGGCGAGCCGCCTTCCCTCAGTGTCAAGGTGATTCGTCGGCTCGTCGATCAGCATGAATCTCTCCCGCTCGTCCTCGAGGAACATCGCCGCGAGCATCAGCTTCGTGCGCTCACCCATCGAGAGCGTCGAAAATTTTCTGTGTAGCGTATCTTCACCGAGTCCGAGCCTTGTCGTCTCTCGTATCAGCTCCCATTCGTCATGTGAGCCCATCTCGCCCCTTATCGCGTCGACGGCGTCCGCGTCCTCATCGACGGGGTACGGGAAATATCGGAACTCCGCCGACGAGATTATGCTGTTCCCGGCGTCAAGCTCACCCGAGAGCAGCTTCAGAAGTGTCGTCTTCCCCTTCCCGTTGCGTCCGGTCAGACCGAGCCGCCAGTCCGTGTCGAGCCTGAATGAGACGTTGTCGAACACCTTGTCCCCTCCATCATATGCGAAGGTCAGATTCCTTATTTCGATCATTGACATAAAAATATCCCCTCTTTCCCGGAAGAAGGAACGAGGGGCAGAAAATATCCGCAAAGCAAAAAGCGAGGGAATGCCCGAAGCGACCTTCTCCCGTAAAAATCCGCCCGCAACCGGGCGTGCCGACAAAAGGGCAAAACGCCCCTCTCCGCGATTTCTACAGAAAACGATCACTTATTGTACATTCCCGCACCTCCGAAAAATATGCTACTTAGATTCTATCACACCGCGCGCGTTTTGTCAAGGGAACGAACGGTTAAAAATATTCTTTACCGACCGGACAGCCTGACAGACGATATCTCCGTGTATACGGCGCCATTCCGTTTCAGCTCCGAGCGCATGAGCGAGATCATGACCGGACGCAGCTTAAAAGGCACGATTTTCGGCGGTGAAATCAGCCTCACCTTTCTCGCGAGCGTCACGTGCGGAACAAAGTCCCTGTCCTCAGTTCTGAACCCGGAATCGCGAAGACTCCGCGTCAGCTCCCTCACGGTCAGATTCAGCTCATCCGCGCCGTCAACCGACGCGAAATACAGATCACCGAAATGCCCGTAACCGTTCACCCTGAGCGGCGGAACAGGTCTCGCCGCGCGCTTTATGATCCGGTGTAGCTCTTCGGTGCGGCGGCAGTCAATATCGCCGAGAAACGCCAGCGTCATGTGCATATCCCGGTCCGGCACGGCGCGCCCCTCCGCGGCGTTGTCGAGCAGACGCTCACGCGCCGAAACGAGATGTGATACCGAACGCTCATCAAAGCGAAGGGCGATGAACGCGCGTATCAAGCCGTTTTTCATATCGCTCTGAACCCGCGGACAGACAGCTCGCGCCAGAGATCGTCGTATCTCGTGAAAAACTCGTCGGACCTCTTCCCCGAGGGCTTGACGGCTGGTCCGAGATCGTAGTCGAAAACTTTTCCGTCGAAACGATAGCTCAGACCCCTCCTGCCGGACGCCGTCGCCGGGGCGGTCATCGTCATCGAGGACATCTTATCGAATCTGCATCTGACATTGTCGATCACAAGGTGGTGTTCGGTTATCTCGAGTTTTGAGAATATCCGCGAGGTGACGGCCGCGCCGGACACGACCCTCACCGCGATGACAATCATGGCGGCGAACGCGATGACACCCGCGAGCAGAATTGTCACATATCCCGGAATGTATATCTCGTCGCTGACCGCGGTCCTGAGCGCCCCGAGCGCGATATAACCGCCAAGAAAAGCGAGAACAGCGAAGAACAGCGTCCAGAGGACGAACAACGCGTTCGACCGCTCGATACGCTCGCTTATTGACCGCTTCGGATAATAGAACACAATCTTGTGGAAATCCTCTCCGTGGTCATGCTTTGAGGGCACGGGAGCGGCGCCGACTTCCGGAAGCTTCTCGTCGAAGGACGGGACGATTATCTCGGGCATCGAACGGTAGTCCGCGTCGGATATCTTCCCGATTTCCGGGAGCTTGTTGTAATCAGCGGGGATATCCTTTGAAAGGTCGGTAATGGTCGGAGTCGGAGCGGGTTCTGACTTTACAGGTTCCGCCTTTGCCGGTTCGGTCTTCACCGCCTCCGCCTTTGCTTCCGTCGGCTTCGGCGTCACCGGAACTCCGGTCACGACCTGCTTCGGCTTCGGCGCCGCGTTTCCGACGTAGTTCTTCGAGTACGGATTGCGCCTCGAGGCTTCGGCGGCGGTCTCGGCGGCGCGCTTCATGTTCGCGGCGGGCGTGCTGTCCTTTGCGGGCTCCGCCGGGGCTGAGCGGCGGTTCAGAAAATACGCGCTAGACGCCGACTTTATGTACATGGCGGCGTCGGTTATTGTCGCCTTATCGAACGAGGTGCACTTTATCGTCTCGGTCTTCCCGCTCTTCCTGTGCTCGGCGATGAGCGACATACCGTCGGATGATGGTGAAATATAGTAATCAGCGAAAGTATACCTGACCGGCTCCTTGCCGCTCTTCCGGTATATCACGCCGTCGGAATTCACGTCTATCACAACGGTCGAGAGAAACTCCCACACGCCGCAGCCGATCGCCGCGAGCCATACGACGACGCCGAACCCCTCAAATCCTCCCGCGAACACCGAGAAGAACCCGGCGATGAATATACAAACAATCAGACGAATTCCGAAAGAGCGCAGATGCTGTCTCGCGCCGCAGACAAAACTTCTTGTTTTCACTTTGATAACTATACCTTTCGCATTATCTTACAGTTTTGAGGCGGTTTTGAAAGACGGCTTGCCTGTCTTTCAAAATTCACGACACTGTGTCGCGGAAGCTTCAAAACTGATTAGTCTGAAAGTTTATTTTCAGACTAATCTCCCGTTCCGCGCAGTCACGTGATTAGATTATCTTATCATATATAGTATACCACATTTTCGCGGAAAAATCAAGTGGTCATATCGAAAAAGCGGCGCCATGCACCGCTTTTCCGGTAAATTTTTTGTGAAAGCTCAGAGAATCAATCCGCAAAGCGAATCGCATACTCACAGAAGCTCGGAAATACCCTTCCCGAACCGCTTCTCCCACTTCTCGTCAAACCTCGCGAGATCCTGACTCGTTCCGGGATGCGACGCCAGCATAGCGAGAAGGTCAGCCGTCACCGTCACCGCGCCGACCCCGCCGCGGATAACCTTATCCACCTGCTCCGCCGTCCTGAAGCTTGCCGCCAGAACGACAGTCTCCATCTCATGCTCACGCAGCTCCTTCGCGATATCAATAGCGACCGATGCGCCGTCAAGCGAAAGATTATCAATATGCGTAATATAAGGCGCGACATAATAAGCCCCCGCCTTAGCCGCGAGTATCGCCTGCGAAGAAGTATAAATTGCCGTCGCCGTAATGCAGACCCCCTCACGAGAAAGAACCCGCATAGCCTTAAGCCCCTCCGGAGTCGTCGGTATCTTTATAGACAACTTCCCGCCAAGCAGCTCACAAACCTTATGCGCGTCACTCACAATACCGTCAGCCGTAGCCGCCGTAGTCTGCACAAAAAGCGTATACCCGCGGGTCAGCTTTCTCAGACTCACAAGCCCGTCCCTCAGCGAAACTCCCTCAGGCAAATCCCTCGAAAGTATCCCCGGATTCGTCGTCACTCCGTCAAGCGGATAATAATCAAGCGCGGTGCGGATTACAGCCTCATCCGCGCAATCAAGAAAATATTCCATCATTTTTTCCTTTCAGATAACTCATTGTTTCGCAGGGAGGGGAAAACCACCTTTTCAAAGGGGGTTTTCCCCTCCCTGCACCCTCCCTTTTCCACCAAACTTCATAAAGGGCACAGGATGAAGACACTTCCTGTATTATAACATATTTGTGAAGGGGTTGTCAATCAGAGATATGCGCAAACTTTCTCGTGTTTCACGGGATTTTTTTGCCGCGCGTCAGTTAACAAGTGTCAAAAGGGCCGAAAACCGATATAATGCGTAATGTGCCGTGTAAATATACGGTGTACAAAAAACTTCGGAGGTAAACAATATGGACAACGAACAGAATATCGGCTATCTCATAGTGAACGTCTCAACCGCGCGCGGCGCGATACCTCTTTCCGGCGCGTCCGTCACGGTATTCGACAACTCCGCGGAGGGCAACCCGCTCGTCACGGTGGTCTCGACCGATACGAGCGGCAAGACGACGAGAATAGCCCTCCCGACCCCTGACAGATCCGAAAGCAAGTCGCCGGGCACAAAAAAGCCTTTCGCCACCTACATGGTCCAGGTGAGCCACGAGGGCTACTACACGGTGACAAACAACGGCGTCCCGGTCTTCGAGGGCGTGACCTCGATCCAGCCGGTCGAAATGATCCCGCTCGCCGACAAGGACTCCGAAAACGTCTACCCGCGCGGCAGCCTCGAGATAGACGAGAACGAGCCGCAGAACTTGTGACTGTATAAAGCTTTAGAAAAGGAGGGGGCGCGGGGGAGTAAAAACCATTCACTAAAAGTTTTTTATCCCCCGCATATAAGGATATGCCAACAGTCCCATACATCCCCGAGATGATAACGGTGCATCTCGGACCGCCGGATTCGGCGGCGCAGAATGTCACGGTGCCGTTTCAGGATTACATAAAGAACGTCGCGTCGAGCGAGATATACCCGACGTGGCCGGAGAACGCGCTTCGGGCGAATATTTACGCGCAGATATCCTTTGCGCTGAATCGTATCTACACGGAGTATTACAGGAGCCGCGGGTATGATTTTGACATAACGAATTCGACGGCGATTGATCAGTCGTTCGTGAACGGGCGGGAGATATTCGAGAATATCGGGTATATTGTCGATGAAATCTATACGGATTATATCCGGAGACAGGGGTCTGTGGAGCCGCTTTTCGCGCAGTACTGCAACGGTACGACGGTAACCTGCGCGGGGCTTTCACAGTGGGGAACGGTCGACCTCGCGGAGCGGGGGATGACGCCTTATGAGATACTGACGTACTATTACGGCGACGATATCGACATAAACCGCGATACTCCGATAAGACCGGTGACCGGCACCGGTCCGCTGAGGCCGCTGAAGCCCGGTGATTCCGGGGTCGACATCCGCGCCGTGCAGCTGAGGCTCAACAGGATATCCGAGAATTATCCCTCGATACCGAAGATATATCCGGTGAACGGGATATACACATATGAGATGCGGAATTCGGTGCTTGAGTTTCAGAGAATATTCGACCTTGTGATGGACGGCGTCATCGGAAACGCCACATGGTATAAGATCCAGCAGATATACAATGGTGTCAAGCGGCTGAACGAGCTGAACTCCGAGGGACTGACGCTGTCGGATATATCAAGCCAGTATCCGGAGGAACTCTACGAAGGACTCAGGGGAAATTACGTGCGGGTCGTGCAGTATTATCTCGCGGTGATCGGCGAAAACATCGATACCGTGCCGCAGATCTCTGTCGATGGCGTGTTCGGCCCATTGACGGCTGAGGCGGTGCGCGCGTTTCAGTCGGCGTACGGTATACCTGTGACTGGAGTCGTTGACGCCCGGACATGGAATACGGCATACAACGTCTATCGCGGGATCGTTGAGTCGACTCCGCAGTATTACACCGGAGTTCCCGCGGCACCGTATCCGGGGTTCATACTGTCCTTCGGCATGCAGGGTAACGAGATCAGGCTGCTTCAGGAGTACCTCAGCAAGCTCTCTGAGATCTATGACGAGATACCGCCGATAAATGTCGACGGCGTTTTCGGGACAGCCACGAGAGACGCGGTGATTGAGGCTCAGCGGCTGTTCGGCAGACCTGTCACCGGGCTTGTGGACGTTTTCACGTGGGATGAGATAGTGAACGCGTACCGTGACGTCGTGAGCGGTGAGAACGCCGCCGAGGGACAGTTCGGCGGGACGACGCTGAGATGAATGAGCCGCCTGTCAGAAAACGGCGGGCGGCATCGTGAAGGAAAGGATGATTCAATATGGCAGGCAGGAGCGACAGCGAGCGGACATTCGAGGCGCAGAGATATCTCCGCGCTCTGCATTTCGACGCCGCGGCACCGGAGATACCGCTCATCAATCCAGATGGAATATACGGCGCCGAGACGAGGGACGCGGTAAGGGAGTTCCAGCGCACGCACGGTCTTCCGGTGACGGGCGAGATAGACTATCAGACATGGACGGCTCTTTACGCGGCTTTTCTCGAGTCGCGCGAGAGAACGACGCGCCCTTCCCCGGTGTTCCATTTTCCGGAAGAGCCCGGTTACGAGACGACACCGGGCGAGAACTCGGATATCGTCGCGATAATACAGTTCATCCTGCGCACCCTCGCGCATGAGTACGACGACATAACAGGCTCTCCACCGAGCGGCGTTTACGACGAGGGGACAATGAAGGATGTGAGATGCTTTCAGAATACTCACGGCATTCCGGATACCGGAAGAGTAGACAGGAACACATGGAACAGTCTCGCCGCGGCGTTCAACCGGATGGGTATGCTCCGCGGATAGAGCGTTGAAAAACGGTCGGCACAATGTCAGGCGGCGACCGTTTTTCGCTGCTTATTTTTCGTATCTGATGAACGCGTATCCGCGCTTTTTTCCGAATCTCACGGTTATCTTTCCGTCAGCTATATCTCCGTGATCAATCTCCGTGTTCGACGCGAGGAGGACGGCGCGAAGATCTCCGGCGGCATCAACTGCGAATGTGATGCTGTCCCTGTCGCGGGTCTCACGG
>ENA-ORIC01000441-ORIC01000441.1-human-gut-metagenome-genome-assembly--contig:-NODE-441-length-54296-cov-3.940980_pt1 | contig 54296 bp, 49 predicted proteins | sample MGYA00243023_ERZ508732 | MGnify/ENA primary metagenome ERZ508732 (study PRJEB26277, sample SAMN04329767) | human gut metagenome | biome: human-associated habitat | host: Homo sapiens | place: USA... | reverse complement strand
ATGCGGACAACTTCTCTGCGGTCTTCGAGGGCAAGTTCACGCCCGCCGAGGACTGCTACATCGGCGGCGTCGTGGACGACGGCATGCGCCTTTGGGTGGACGGCAAGCTGGTTGTCAACAAGTGGACGGGCGGCTGGCTCGTCTCCTATATGGATATGAGCAACCTGCTCAAAGCCGGCAAGACCTACACGCTGAAGTTTGCCTTCCATGAGGGCTCGGGCGGTGCGGTTTGCAGCATGGTCTACGCGCATGTGACCGACAAGGGCGTGACCGCGCGCGATGTCTATATCCCCGAGGGCGGCTGGATCGACCTCTTCACCGGCAAACTCTATGACAAGGCGGGCACATACCGCGTTTACAACGGGATTGAGACCTCGCCCGTTTTCGCGAGAGTCGGTGCTGTTCTCCCCGCAATCAAGGTCGTCTCGCCGATGACCGGCGCGGATTTCAAGGCGCTGTCGCTGAACGTGTTTGCAGGCGGCGACGGCAGCTACACGCTCTATGAGGACGACGGCGGCACCCTGCGCTATCAGAGCGGCAAGGTGCGCGAGACCGCCTTCACCCACACCGCAAACGCCACCGGCGGCACGCTGGACATCGCGGCGGCGACGGGGGATTTCACCACCGATTACACCAGCCGCACCTACACGATCCGCGTGCACGGCACAAAGCCGGTTGCCAAAGCTGCGCTGGACGGCAAGACCGTCAGCGTGACGAAGATCGCGAAGCGTGCGTCCGCCCTGCCGTTTGCCGAGACCGGCGCGGCGCCCGACAGCGACGTGTACGAGATCACCTTTGACGCGCCTCTTGCGTCGGCACATACGCTGACCTGGTCGTCGATTGACACAGTGCTCGGCGATGCAAACGGCGACGGCACCGTAACGGTTCTGGATGCGCTGCATGCGCTGTGCGCCATCCTCAGCGGCACGTCTGCGGATCGGATGCCCGCGGCGGATATGGACGGCGACGGCACGCTGACGCTTGCCGATGTCGTGCAGATTCTGCGCGCCGTCAGCCTCGTCCGCTGATGCGAAACGGATGAAACAGAGAAAGCAGGCGGCATGTGCCGCCTGCTTTTGTGCGTTTTTCGCATATTGCATTCATGAAAAACAAATATTTTTCGTGAAAATGCTGCAAATTTTGCAAAGCAAGGTGTATAATCACTCTGTATCACAAAAATACAACTGTACCCGAAAAGGAAGGTGGACACGATGAAGCACTTCGTCAACCGATGGGCGGCGCTTTTCTGCGTGCTGCTTTGCATGCTGCTTGCGGTGTCACTCTCGGCGGCAGAGACGCGCATCGCCACGCTGGAGAGCGATACGACGCGCGTGATGCTGCTGTCCGATGCGGTGATCCGCGTGGAACAGAAGGGCGATCACGGCTTTGAGGATCGCGTCAGTCTGATCGCCGCCGGGCGCGGCGATTTCACCGGCGTTGCGGCAAAGACGCGCACCGAGGGGAACTGTCTCGTCGCCGAGACCGCGACCTATACGGTGCGGCTCTATACCGACCGCGGCTACCATGCGGATGCGGTCGAGATCTTCAATGCGGACGGCAAGCTCGTCTGGACCGTGTCGAAGACCGCGACGCAGGAGGTGCGCACGGCGGGCTTCTATCACGATCTGCCCGATCCCGGCGACACGCCCGAGGTCTATGCGCTCATGGACTACCCGCGCATCATCCCGGCAGAGAAGGGGGCTGCATACGTCGGTTCGACCGACGCCTACAGCGGCTGGGAGCGCTATGACGCGACCGACGTTTATGTGATGTTTGCAAACGGCAATGCCGAGACGCTGCGCACGCGCTTTGCCGAGGTCACCGGGCGCACGCCGATCTCGGACATCAAGACCTTCGGCTCGTGGTACAGCCGCTATCAGAACTGGACGGACGCCGACTACAAGGCGGTCGTGGAAAACTATCGTGCAAACGGCTTCCCGCTCGACATCCTCGTCATCGACACCAAGTGGCGCGCGGGCAAGGACGGCACGGGCTATGCCATCGATACAAAGAATTTCCCGGATATGGAGGGCTTTGTCGATTGGGCGCATAAGAACGGGGTGATGATCCTGTTCAACGATCACACGCACAAGACCGACAAGCAGGCGCTTGACCCGGCGGAGCTGCAATATCACACCGAGAATCTGACAAACATCCTGAAGCTCGGTGTGGACGGCTGGTGGTACGACCGCAACTGGGGCTATACGCTGCATTCGCCCTACGAAGATTCGATCACGTTCACCACTTTCGGTGAGGTGCTGTACAACGATATTCTGGCAAGCTATACATCGACCAAGCGTCTCTTCCTGCTCAGCAATGCGGACTGGGTGCGCCACGGCTATGTGGAAAATGCGCCCTCGGTCATCGGGCATCGCTATGGCATCCAGTGGACGGGCGATATCACCAGTGAGGCAATGCAGCTGCGCCGCGAGGTCGAAAACATGGTGTCCAAGACCACGGCGGGCGCGTCGCCCTACCTGTCCTCCGACCTCGGCGGCTTCAAGCGCGCCAAGGCACAGAGTGAGGAAATGTACACGCGCTGGATGCAGTACGGCGCGCTGTCGCCCATCTTCCGCATCCATTCCACAATGGAGTCGGGCGGGGCAAAGTACGACAAGCTACCCTATACCTACAGCGAGGCGACGCAGGCGATCGTGAAGAAATACATGAACCTGCGCTACAATCTGCTGCCGCTCTTTTACACGCTCGGACACGAGGCGTATGAGACCGGCATGCCGATCACGCGCCGCGCCGATTTCTACGACAACAGTGAAGCGGCGAAGGACAATACCGAATATCTGCTGGGGCGCGATCTGCTGGTTGCGCCGCTCTGGAGCGCCTACGGCGAGGGCGACGGCATCGTGCCTGCGTCCTGGTTCGGCGAGGCGGGGCTGACGGCAACTTATTACAACAGCCGCGCCGACTGGTCAAAGCCGGTTTATACCACGACCGTGCCGAACATCGAGTTCAACTGGCGGTCGGGTTCGCCGGACGCCACCGTGCGCGCCGATCTGTTTGCCGGTATCTATGCGGGCAAGATCACGCCCGCGTTTGACTGCTATCTCGGCGGCGCTGCCGACGACGGCATGCGCGTTTACATCAACGGCGAGCTTTTTGTGGATGCGTGGAAGTCGAACTGGCTTGTGTCGCACATCAACACCGACACGCTGCTGCGCGCGGGCGTGACCTATGACATCCGCGTCGAATACTACGACAGCACGGGTACGGCTTCCTGCTATCTGCTCTATGAACTGCCGTCCGAGAAGAACATGTCCGCGCGCGACGTTTATCTGCCTGCGGGCGGTTGGACGGACGTGTTTACGGGCGTGCATTACGCAGGCGGCAGCACGGTGCGCGTGTACAACGGCATCGCGACCACGCCGCTCTTTGCAAGGGACGGCGCGGTGCTGCCAGCCGTCAGAGTCGTCTCGCCGATCACGTCGGCGGACTTCCCGGCGCTGTCACTGAATGTCTTTGACGGCGGCGACGGCAGCTACACGCTTTATGAGGACGACGGCGAGACCGTCGATTACAAGGCGGGCGATGTGCGGAAGACGTTGTTTACGCATACCGAGAACGGCGCGCAGGGCAGCCTTGCCATCGCCAAGGCGGAGGGCGCGTTCAAGACGGATTACACGGTGCGGACGTACACCGTCCGCATCCACAGCGAAAGGGCGATCGAGAATGTCAAACTCGACGGTAAGGCGGTCAATGCGGCGAGGATCGGGAAGGATTCCGCGGCGGCTCCGCTTGCCGAGACCGGGGCGGCACCCGACGGCACGGTGTATGCAGTGACCTTCACCGCGTCGATGGACGCGGCGCATACGCTCACCTGGGAGACGGCGGCGTCCGGTGATCTTGACGGCGACGGCGCGGTCACGCTGCGCGATGTTCTGCTGGCGGCGCGCGCCGCGCTGCGCGGCACATACCTTGCCGACGGCGATCTGAACGCCGACGGTAAGATCACGACAGAGGACGTCACCCGTCTGCTTGCCCGTATTTTCTGAATCCTGCAACACAAAAAAGCTGCCGACAGGCAGCTTTTTTGTGTTGCGGGATAGGACACCGTCTGTCACCCGCCGACCTTATCGCTTGCCTTTGGTGCGCAGGAGATAGGCGCGCGGGGTCTGCCCCGTGACCTTTTTGAAGTTGGAAAAATAGGACTGTTCGCTGTGGTAGCCGACGAGGCGCGCGGTCTCGCTCACCGAGTGCGTGCGTAAGAGGGGCAGTGACTTGTTGATGCGCACCATGTTGAGATAGTCGCGGAACCGCACCGACAGCCCGCGGTTGAACAGCGTGGAAAAATAATACTTGTTGTAGCCGAGCATGTCGGCGGTGGATTCGGCGGTGATGTCCTCGGCATAGTGCTCCTCAATGTAGGAGAGCACACGCAGATGAAAGCCGCTTTCCTCGCGGGATTTGTCCACTGACTTCGCATATTTTTGCAGCATGCCGATGATGCAGGTATAGATCCCGCGGCGCACCAGGGGCTGCTCCTCGTGTTCCAGTCCGCGCATCATATGCGCGATCGACGCTGCGGCGTCACCCTTGAGGATCTGCGGCAGCAGCGTCTTGCCGCCGCTGCTGCTCTCATACAGATCGGTGAAGCCGACCGGCAGGACGCAGCAGATCGAAAGATGCGCTTCCACGCGCGGGAAAATATGTGTGCAGAAGGGCGGCACGACCAAAAGTTCGCCTTCGCGGACGAGCATATCCGTATTGTCCAGCGTCACAGGCTTCGGCACATGCAGGCAATAGACCAGCTCGATCGCGCGGTGAAAGTGCCCGAAGCTGACATTTTTGCCGATCGAAAAATATTCCTGCCCGTCCCGATAATGCTCATATTGCGCCATGCTGTCGCCCCCTCTGCCGGAAAAAATCCGTCTGCAATACAGCATACCGACATTTATTCGACTTGTCAATACAAAGTTTTCAATATTTTTGAGAAAAAACCAAATTGAGACCGAAAATCGCCCAAATTATTTTTAGAAATATCAAAATCGGTATGATTGCAAAACTGGATTTTCAGGCGCATAATATAGGCAGAACACCCAAATTCTGTACGAACGGGGGAATCGCTTTGAAACAATCTTTACAAATCACGGCACTCGGTCTCATCGCAGCGCTGCTTTTTCTGCTGCCGGTCTGCGGCGCGGAAACGTCGGTCGTGACGCTCGTCGGCGACGCCGTGCGCGTGCAGCTGCTCTCCGACACGGTCATCCGAGTGGAGGCAAAGGATGCCTCCGGCTTTGAGGACCGCGCCACGCTGATCGCCGCCGGACGCGCCGATTTTTCCGGCGTCGCTGCGGCGACGCGCACGGAGGGCGACAACCTGATCGCTGAGACCGACCGCTATGTCGTCACGCTGGCAAAAGGCAAAGCGCTCACGGCGGACGCCGTGACGGTGGCGGACAAGAACGGGAACATCCTTTGGCGCTATTCCTATTCCGTGGACAAGGCGGGGCTGACGCCGCCCGCCGCGACCTCGGCAAACCTCGTCTATTACAACTATCCGGACGGCAACAGCGCATCGGATGGTGCGACCGCCGCGACCGCCAAGCAGGGCTGGGGCGCCACGGCAAAGGTGCTCGGCGCCAAGGGCGGCACGATCGTTTTCTCCGGGCGCGGCTATATGGGCGGCAGCTACACCTTCCCGAAGCAGTCGAGCCCGCTGTACATCACCGCTGTCGCGCCGGACGGCACGGATTATCGCTATACCGATGCGGCAGCGGCACTCGACGACCGCACCGGCACGCTGTCCATCCGCGAGGGGCTGACCCTCACGCTGCAGAGCGACACCACCTTTGACAAGGTGATTCTTCTGTCAAGCGGCGCAACTCCCGCCACGATCCGGGCAACCGGGGGTGCTGTCGTTGCCTTCGGCGAAGGTGTGACCTTTGCCGCGACGGACGCATCCTATCCCGCGCCCGTGCTGAACATCGCAGCGGATGCCACCGCATTGTGGTACGGCGGCATGTTTTCCGCCGTCACGGGCGGCGGTACGCTGGTCGTGAACCGCGCGACGCTGGAAACGCTCGATGCGGCGCTGCTTGCCGATTTTACGGGCAAGGTCGTTGACGAGGACGGCGCGCCGCTCTGCACCGGCTGCCGCGCGCACAGCTTCCGCAACAAGGTCTGCACGGTCTGCGGCTACATCGAAAGTGACGGTGCGCACGTGCCGACGCATGGATTCTACAGCGCGCTGCCCGATCCCGGCGATACGCCCGCGGTCTATGCTCTTGCGGATTACCCGCGCATCATTCCCGCGGCAAAGGGCGCGGCGTATGTCGGCTCAACCGATGCCGCAAGCGGCTTTGTGCGGCGGGATGCGACCGATATTTACCTGGTGCTGACCGGCGGCGACGCCGTCAGCCTCCGCACCGATGTGGTCACGCTCACCGGGCGCGTGCCGATCTCGGGCATCAAGACCTTCGGCTCGTGGTACAGCCGCTATCAGGACTGGACGGACGAAGACTATAAGAGCATCATTGCAAACTACCGTGCCAACGGCTTCCCGCTCGACGTGCTTGTCATCGACACCAAGTGGCGCGCGGCGGAGGACGGTACGGGCTATGACATCGCGACGAACAACTTCCCGGACATGCCGGGCTTCCTCGCGGATGCGCACAAATCCGGCGTGTTGACGATCTTCAACGATCACACGCACCAGAGCTCGAATTCGGCGCTCTCGCCGACCGAGCTGAAATGGCACACCGAAAACCTGCAGAAGATTCTCGCCATGGGGCTGGACGGCTGGTGGTACGACCGCAACTGGAAGTACGCGCTGAAATCCCCCTATTCCGAGATCACGCCCTCGACGCTCGGTAAGGTGATCTACAGCGACATTCTGACCGACTATGCGGGCAATGACCGCATCTTCCTCATGGTCAATGCCGACTGGGACAGAAACGGCACCATCGAGAGCGATCCGTCCGTGATCGGGCATCGCTACGGCATTCAGTGGACGGGTGACATCACCAGCGAGGCGCTCCAGCTGCTCGAGGAGCTGACCAACATGGTGGATATGACGGCGGTCGGTTCGTCGCCCTACATTTCCTCCGACCTTGGCGGCTTCAAGCGCGCAAGACAGCAGTCAAACGAAATGTACACGCGCTGGATGCAGTACGGTGCGCTGTCGCCTGTCTTCCGCATTCACTCCACCATGACCTCGGGCGCGGAATACAACAAGCTGCCCTGCAACAGTCAGTATACGGCGGCGACGCAGACCATCGTCCGCAATTACATGAACCTGCGCTACAACCTGCTGCCCCTTTTCTACACGCTCGGGCACGAGGCGTATGAGACCGGTCTGCCGCTGACGCGCCGCCTCGACTTTTACTATGACGAACCCGCGGCGAAGGACAACACCGAATACCTGCTGGGGCGCGATCTCCTGGTCGCACCGCTGTGGAGCGCCTACGGCGAGGGCGACGAGGTCGTGCCCGCCGCATGGTTTGCAAACGGCGTCACGGCGCAGTATTACAACAACACGACCGCATCCGGCGAGGCAGCCTACAGCGAACACTGTGCCGACATCGACTTTGAGTTCGGCAGCGGCTCGCCGCATGCGTTGGTGAACACGGACAACTTCTCCGCGGTCTACACGGGGCAGATCACCCCCGCCGAGGACTGCTGGATCGGCATCGTCGCGGACGACGGTGCGCGCCTCTATGTGGACGGCGAGCTGTTTGCCGACGGCTGGAAGGCGGACTGGATGGTCTCGTATGTCAACACCGATCGCGTGCTGCACGCGGGCAAAACCTACAGTTTCCGCGTCGAATACTATGACAAGTCGGGCGGTGCGGTCTGCCGCCTCGTGTACGAGCATGTGACCGACAAGGGCGAGACTGCGCGCGATGTCTATATTCCCGCGGGCGGTTTTACCGATCTGTTCACCGGCAAATACTATCCCGAGGCGGGCACCTATCGCGTGACAAACGGCATTGAAACAACGCCGCTCTTTGTCAGAACCGGTGCGATCCTGCCTGCCGTCAAGGCGGTCTCGCCCATCACGGCGGCAGACTTTGCGGCGCTCTCGCTCAATGTCTTCACCGGCGGCGACGGCAGCTATACGCTCTATGAGGACGACGGCGAAACGCTGGATTATCAGTCCGGCAAGCTGCGCAAAACGACGGTGACGCAGACGGCTGCGGCAGGCGGCGGCAGCCTGACGATCGGCGCGGCAACGGGCGACTTTACCACGGATTACACCGCGCGGACGGTCACGGTGCGCCTGCACAGTGCGTCGGCAATCGGCAATGTGCGGTTGGACGGCAAGCCTGCCACAGTCACCCGCATTCCGCGCGACAGCGCGGCATTTCCGCTCGCCGAGATCGGCGCAGCGCCCGACAGCGATGTCTACGAGATCACCTTTGAAGCCTCTCTCGCGTCGGCACACACCGTCACCTGGGAAGCCGCGCGCGGCGACCTGGACGGCGACGGCAGGATCACGGTGCGGGATGCGCTTGCGGCGCTCCGCATACTGCTGGATACCGGGTCGGACACCGCTGCCGATCTGGACGGCGACGGCAGGGTCACCCTGCAGGATGTGGTGCTGATTCTTGCCGAGGTCGGCTGATCCGCACAGACAAAAGTGATATTCCGGACGTTGTCCGGAGCGATATTTTCCTTTCGGAAAGTGATATGAAAGCCTGCCGGCTTTCGTGATATTATATTCGCCGGTTAAACTGCCGCAGGCAATATCACGATGCGAAGCATCATATCACTGTCCGAAGGACAATATAACTCGCCGCCGGGCGAATATAACTGAGGCGCACTTCCTTGCGGAGTGCGCCTCACGGCGTTGCCGCCACCGGGGGCAGAGGAGTGCGAAAATGCAAATACCCAAAAATTTTTGAGTAAGACCATAACGCAGAGGATTGCAAATTGCCGCCCGATATTGCATAATAGAACTGTAGAAAAGCGGGCTGCGCCATGCATGCCGAAATTTATCACAACGAAGGGAACAGACCTATGTCTATTTACGCAAGCAATATTTTTGAGCCGCATCCGGCAGCGGACGAGAAGTATATCGTCCGCGGCGAAAAGTACCGCATCACGGTACTCACCGACTGCCTGCTTCGCCTGGAGTACAGCGAGGACGGCGTCTTTGAGGATCGCGCCACCCGCCTTGCGTTCAACCGCGCGTTTGACACGCCGGAATTTGAGTGCTACCATGAGGCGGACAGACTGCACATCGTCACAAAGCATCTGCATCTGCGCTATGATGAAAAGGCGTTCTCCGCCATCGGGCTTGAGGTCGTGGTCAACGGCACACTCGACTGGCAGTACGGCGTGCGCGTGGACAACCTCGGCGGCACGGTCCGCACGCTTGACCGCGTCAACGGCGCGACCGATCTTAACCCCGGTCTCCTCTCCCGCACCTTCGGCATCTCGGTGGTGGACGACAGCGATACGATCGTCATCGGCGAGGACGGCTGGCCGCTGCCGCTCTGCGGCACGGGGCGGAAGGACCTCTATTTCTTCGGCTACGGGCGCGAGTTTGAGCGCTGCATCCGTGACTTCTACAAGCTGAGTGCGCCGGTGCCGCTGCTGCCGCGCTATGCGCTCGGCAACTGGTGGAGCCGCTATCACAAGTACACCGATGTCGAGTACCTCGCGCTGATGGATAAGTTCAAGGCAAAGCGCGTGCCGCTGTCGGTCGGCGTTGTCGACATGGACTGGCACATCACCGAGACGCCCGACCGCGAGAAGTACGGCAGCGGTTGGACGGGTTATACCTGGAACAAGACCTATTTCCCGGACTACAAACAGTTCCTCCGCGAGATGCAGCAGCGCGGGCTGAAGGTCACGCTCAACCTGCATCCGCGCGACGGTATCCGCGCCTACGAGGAGATCTACCCGACGCTGGCAAAGCGCCTCGGCAGAGACCCGGAGACCGGGCGCAAGATCGAGTTTGACGTGGCGGATCGCCGCTTCATGGAGGAATACTTCAACACCGTCCTGCATCCTTACGAGGAGGCGGGCGTGGACTTCTGGTGGATCGACTGGCAGCAGCGCAGCGGCTCGTCCGTGGCGGGCTATGACACGCTCTGGATGCTCAACCACTGCCACTTTGTCGATAATGCGCGCGACGGACACCGCCCGCTGACGCTCTCCCGCTATGCGGGCATCGGTTCGCACCGCTATCCGCTCGGCTTCTCGGGCGACACCTATGTCACCTGGGAGAGCTTAAACTTCCAGCCCTATTTCACCGCGACGGCTGCCAACCTCGGCTATGCATGGTGGAGCCACGACATCGGCGGTCACATGGGCGGCTACCACGACAGCGAGCTGCACACCCGCTGGGTGCAGTTCGGCGTCTTCTCGCCGATCTCCCGCCTGCACTCTTCACCCAACCCCTTCAACTCGAAGGAGCCCTGGAATTACGGCGACGAGGCGGAGGGCATCATGGAGGATTATCTGCGCCTGCGCGGACGCCTTGTGCCGTATATGTACAGCATGGTCTACCGCAACTTTGAGGACGGCATCCCGATGGTGCGCCCGATCTACCACGCCTACCCCACAACGCCCGGCACGTTTGACTGCAAAAACGAGTATCTGTTCGGCACGCTGATTGCTGCGCCCGTCACGACGAAGCGCGACCCGCAGACCCTGCTTGCCAAGACCACGGTCTGGCTGCCCGCCGGCAACTATGTGGACTACTTCACGGGCAGAATCTACACCGGCGGCAGACTCATCGACACCTACCGCCCGCTCTCCGAGATGCCGCTGTTTGCAAAGGCGGGCACGATCCTGCCGCTGACCGCGGATGTGATGGCGGATGCCGACACCAACCCGACCGCGCTTGAGCTTTATGTCGCTGGCGGCGCAGACGGCGCATTCACGCTGGTCGAGGACAACGGCAAGAGCGGCGGCAGCCGCATCACCACCCGCACGGCGTACAGCTTCACCTGGGGTGAGGACAGCACGCTTGCCTTTACCGCCGCGGGCGGCGCGGGCATTCCCGACGCGCGCGATTACACGCTCCGTATGGCGGCGGTCGAGCGCCCGACCCGTATTTACGCAGAGGTCGGCGGCGAAGTCCGCGAGCTGACCTTCGATTATGACGAGGTGAAGCATGAGGCAACCGCTGTGATCGGCACGGTCAAGGCAGGCGACAAGGTCGCGGTGCATGTGCTGTCGAGCGGCAAGCTGCCCGAGAACGAATTGAAGCAGACCGCGTTCAAGCTGCTTGCCGACGCGCAGTATGACCACGGCGCCAAGGAGACGCTCTACGGCATCTTCACGTCGAACCGCACGCTTGTGAACTGCATCCTGGCGCTCCAGCGCCGCGATGAAAAGCTGGCAGCCCCGCTGATCGAGCTCCTCACCGCAAAGCAGTAAAAAGGAACAATAGGTATAGAAAAACCACCCATGCGGGTGGTTTTTCTATACCTATTGTGGAAAAAAGCGAATTGTCAAACACGGGCTCCCCCGTCAGGTGGAGGCTTGGTTAGAATTGCCCGATGTGGGTGTGCATATCATTCTGCAAGTTTACACCACTGTGCCGCCGCCGAGGACGACCTCGCCGTCGTAGAGGACGGCTGCCTGCCCGGGCGTGACGGCGCGCTGCGGCTCGTCAAACAGGATCTGCACGCTGCCGTCCGCGCGCGGCGTGACGACGGCGGGCTGCTCAACCTGGCGGTAGCGCAGCTTTGCCTTGCAGCGGATGGGGGACGCGGGCGCTTCGCCTGCGATCCAGTTGAAGTCGTTCACGATCGCCTCGCGGCGCATCAGGTCGCCAGCCTCGCCGAGCGTGACCGTGTTGTCCGCGGCGTTCACCGCGCAGACATAGCGCTTGCCGGGGGTGTCGATGCCGAGCCCGCGGTGCTGTCCGACGGTGTAGCGGATGATGCCCGCGTGTTTGCCGAGCACCTTGCCGGTCGGGTCGATGAAGTTGCCCGGCGCGGCGGGGCGACCCATGTGCAGCTCGATGATCTTCGCATAGTCGCCGTCCGGCACAAAGCAAATGTCTTGGCTGTCCGGCTTGTCCGCGTTGACAAACCCGGCGGCGTCGGCAATGCGGCGGGTCTCGCTCTTGGCAAGGTCGCCGAGCGGGAAGAGCGTGCGCGAGAGCTGCTTCTGCGTCATCGCGTAGAGCACATAGCTCTGGTCCTTCGTCTCGTCGAGCGCTTTTTTCAGCCGGTGTCTGCCGTCCGCAAAATCGATGCGCGCATAGTGCCCGGTGGCGATCTTGTCGCACCCCAGCACATCCGCGCGGTCAAACAGCTTGTCGAACTTCATATAGCGGTTGCAGTCGATGCAGGGGTTTGGCGTGCGCCCAGAAAGATAGCTTGCAACAAACTTGTCGATGACCTTCTCGCGAAAGTCGTCCGAGAAGTTGAAGACAAAATAGTCCATGCCGAGGCGGTGCGCCACGCTGCGCGCGTCCTCCACATCGTCAAGCGAGCAGCAGGTGTGCGCGCGGTCAATGCCCGCGTCGGCGTTGTCGTAGAGCTTCATCGTGCAGCCGATGCAGAGATTACCTGCGTCGCACAGTAACTTTGCGGCGACGGAGGAATCCACCCCGCCGCTCATGGCAACAAGAATCTTCATCCTCCGTCGCCTCCGTTTCATCAAAAGTACACCCGAAATTGTACCACGCGCCGCGTGCCTTGTCAAGACGGGCAAAGCGGTTCAAGGTCTCCCTTGCGCGCTACCTCGCCGTGTCCGCGGCGCGGCGGTAGGCGCCGGGGGACATTCCCGCCGTGCGGCGGAACAGGCGGTCGAAATAGCCGAGATCCTCGATCCCCACGCTGCGCGCGACGGCGGAAATATCTTCGTCGGTGTTGCGCAGCAGCACAGCTGCCTTTTCCATGCGCAGGCGGTTGACATACTGCGTCAGCGGCATGCCGACGGCGCTTTTGAAGCTGCGGCAGAGGTGGCTCTCGCTGATGTAGCTTGCCTTCGCCAGCGCGGCGGCGCTGATGGGCGATGCGTAGTTTGCGTGGATGTAGTCGAGCAGTGCGGTGGTCTTTTTCATCTGCGCGACGCGCACGTCGTATGCCTTGGGCGTCAGCGTGGCGGCGTAATGCGTGACGAGGTGTGAAAGCAGCAGGTACGCCTCGCCCAGCAGTGCGAGGGACGCGCCCGCGTCCTTACTCTGATAGGCTTTGTACATCGCGTCAAAGCGGGCGCGCACCGCGCGGTCAGCAGGGATCACCGAGCGCAGCAGTACATTGCCGCCGCCCGCCGGGGCGAGCATCGCGGGGCTGACGATGAGGCAGAGATAGTCCAGCTCTGCGTCGGCTGTGAAGGTGTGCAGGGAATTGCTGTTGACCGCGACGGTCTCGCCCGCGCGCGCCGTCACGGTCTCGCCGTTGACGACGAAGGTGCCCACGCCATCGAGCAGGTATAGCAGCTCGATGTGTTCGTGCCAGTGCAGGTAGAGCCGCTTTGCCCGGTAGCGGCGGAGCTTGAGCGGGAACCGCTCGGCAAGCTCGGCGATATTTTCGTAGAGTCGGATGTCGTTCATATCAAAATCGTCCAAATACGCATCAAAAATGTGAATTGCCTTTTCTCTGCGTACAGTATATAATAAGGCTGTAAAAATGTCAATAAGGAGTTGATTTCCCGATGAAACTCGGCACGATGGTACATATGCGCGGGGCTGATCTTGAAGATAAAATCAGACAAGTGCATGAGAACGGCTTTGAGACCTGCCAGATCTGCTGCTGGAACGGCGCATGGCTGACCGACGAGGCGGCGGATCGCATCCGCACGCTCTGCGAGACCTACCATGTGGAGATCTCGACCTTCTGGTGCGGCTGGTCGGGTCCCGGCGTGTGGGATTTTGCGGAGGGACCGCTCACGCTCGGGCTTGTCCCGCCGGAATACCGCTTTGTCCGCATGGAGGAGCTGAAGCGCGGCTCGGACTTTGCCAAGCGGCTCGGCACCGAGAATATCGCGACGCACGTCGGCTTTCTGCCCGAGGTGTCGGGCAGCGGGGAATACCGCGCGATCGTCGCGGCGCTGAAGCATGTGGCACACTATGTGAAGGCAAACGGACAGTACTTCCTGTTTGAGACCGGGCAGGAGACGCCGGTCACCCTGCTGCGCACCATCGAGGACATCGGCACGGATAACCTCGGCATCAACCTCGACCCCGCCAACCTCATTCTGTACGGCAAGGCAAACCCCGTGGACGCGCTGGATGTCTTCGGAAAGTATGTCCGCGACGTGCACGCGAAAGATGGCCTGTACCCCACCGACGGCAAGCATCTCGGGCGTGAGACGCCGCTCGGCGAGGGCAAGGTGGATTTCCCGCGCCTCATTGCAAAACTGCGCGAGGTCGGGTATGACGGATCGCTCACCATCGAGCGCGAGATCTCGGGTGAGCAGCAGCTGAAGGATATTCTGCGCGGCAAGGCGCTGTTGGAGGAACTGATATGATTCGTGTTGCACTGGTCGGCATCGGCGGTATGGGCAGATGCCATTTCAACTGCTATAAGAATGTGGAGAATGCCGAGCTCGTCGCGGTCTGCGATGTCCGCACCGAGCGGGCAAGAGAGATCGCGGGATCCGATATGCCGATTTATGCCGATCTCGATGAAATGCTCGCAAAGGAACAGTTTGACATGCTCGACATCTGCACGCCGAGCTATCTGCACCGCGAGATGAGCATCAAGGCGCTCGAGCACGGACTGAACGTCCTGTGCGAGAAGCCGATGAGCCTGAACTCGACCGATGCGGCGGCGATCCGCGCGGCGGTCGAGAAGTCGGGCAAGCTGTTCATGACCGCGCACGTCGTGCGCTTCATGGCGCCCTATGCCTACCTCAAGACCGTGGTGGACGCGGGCGCGCACGGCAGACTTCTGCGCCTTGACATGCGCCGCATCTCTTCGGTACCGCTCTGGAGCTGGAACAACTGGATGCTCGACCTCGAAAAGAGCGGCGGTACGCCGATCGACCTCTCGATCCACGACCTCGATTTCATCCAGTACATGCTCGGGCAGCCGGACAGCGTGCGCGGCGTCTACCGCAAACTGAAGAATAACTGTGATTCCATCACGTCCGAGCTGTTCTACGGCGACACGCTCGTCACCGCTGAGGGCGCATGGTACAGCTACAAGCTGCCCTTCACCTGCACCTACAGCGCCGTGTTTGAGAACGGCACGCTGGAATACCGCGGCGGCAAGGTGTACGAGAACGGCGAGGAGGTCGCGCTCGATGCCGGTAAGGTCATTGGCGATACCGGCATCAACATTTCGGGCGTCGGCGGCTATGCGGGCGAGATTGAATACTTTGCGTCCTGCGTGGAGCGCGGCGAAGCCCCCGCAGTCGTCACGCCGGACAGCTCGCTTGCCAGCGTTCGACTGGTTGAGCGCATTCTCGAAAACTCGGTCATCCTGTAAGCACGGCGCATGAAGACCTGTATCATTGTCGGCGCGGGCGGCAGAGGAAAGGACGCCTACGCGCCGATCCTCGCGCGCGAACACCTGCTGCGCGTGGTCGGCGTTGCCGAGCCGGACGCGAACAGGCGGCACGCTTTCTGCGAGACCTACGGCATTGCGGAAAACATGGCGTTTGACGGCTGGCAGTCCCTGTTTTCGCAGAGGCGGCTTGCCGACGCGGTGCTGATCTGCACGCAGGACCGCATGCACCTTGCGCCCACGCTTGCCGCGATCCGCTGCGGCTATCATATTCTGCTTGAAAAGCCGATCTCGCCGCTCACGGCGGAGATCGACATACTGGAGGATGCGCTCGTCGGCTATGACTGCGTGTTCATGACCGGCTTTGTTCTGCGCTACACTCCGTTTATCCGTAAGATTCGGGCGCTCATCGACGCGGGCGCGATCGGCGACGTCATGAATATGCAGCTCAACGAGAACGAGGGCTACTGGCATCATGCGCACAGCTATGTGCGCGGGCAGTGGAACAATGCCGACACCTCCTCGCCGCTCATCGTGGCGAAATCCTGCCATGACTTCGATCTCATGCTCTATCTGCTCGGCAGACACTGCACGCACATTGCTTCCTACGGCACGAACGGCTATTTCAAAGCCGCAAACGCGCCCGGAAATGTCCCCGCCCGCTGCACGGATGGCTGCGCCTTTGCCGACAGTTGCAAGTATAACGCCGTGCGGCAGTACACCGCGGGAGAGGGGCGCTATTTTGTCCACAAGTTCGGCTGCGGCACAGAGAATGCCGCCATTATCGAGGCACTGCGGAGCAATCCTTACGGCAGATGCGTCTATCACTGTGACAACAACGTCTGTGACCACCAGGTTGCCGCGCTCGAATTTGAGGGCGGCATTGCCGCAGTCTTCACCGTGTCGGCGTTCTCGCAGCGCAACACGCGCACCATCAAGCTGATGGGCACGGAGGGGGAGATCGGCGGCTGCATGGAGGACGGCGAGATCGTGCTGCGCCGCTTTGCGGACGGCACGACCGAGCACTTCACCGTGACGCACGACGGCACGAAGCACTGCGGCGGCGACGGCGGGCTCATGCGCCGGTTTGCCGAGGCGGTCAATGCGGACGAGCGCTTCGCGGACGCCCGCATTTTTGAGGCGCACCGCCTCGCGCTCGAAGCCGAGCGCGTGCGCAAACGGAACGAAAGTTAAAGAGAAATACAAAAAAGTCCTCCGCCGGAGGACTTTTTTGTATGCGTCAGAGCTTTACTGCTACTCTAAGGTTTCCCCCTTGGGGGAAGGCGAATCCATGTTTCCGCATCCCGTCATGCGCCGTCTGTCTCTCGCCGCAGTGCATCGCACCCGTCGGCGGTTTCTTTTCCACTCGTTCCTTAAAACCGAAACAGGTTCAGCCCGGTGTTTGCGTCAAAGCGGCGGTCGACGGTGCCGTTGATCTTTGTGAGGATCATTTCGCAGGTCGCGCTGACGACGGCGCGGTTCAGATGCCCGCCGAAGACCTCGCCGCGCGCGTTTCCCGCGCTCATGTGCAGGTGCGCGTAGAATTTTCCGTCCATCGTGTTCACCGTGCCGCAGAGCGAGACGATCTCAAAGCTGCCCGTGAAGTGATTGGCGGCGTACTGTTTGGTTTCCGTATTGAAAACGCCGACCGTAAAGTCGTTCGTCGCGCCGAGCGCCTGCACCGACGCGAGCTTGATCTGCTCCTTTTCGGCAAGCTCGCGCAGCTTGTCGAGGATCTCTTCGCCGCGGTCGATCCGCGCGACGACCGTGTTGCCGAAAACTTTGTATTCCATCTGTGCCTCCGTTTTTATCGTCTGAGCTCGATCAGATATTCCGTCGTGCCCTCTTCAAATTTGCGTTTGCCCGTCGGCAAAAAGCCGTGTCGCCCGTAGAAGGCGATCGCCCGCGCGTTCTTTCCCAGTGCCCAGAGATGATTGGCGCCGAAGCGGGATACGGCAAATTCGATCAGCGCTTTGCCGACGCCGTGACTCTGGAAAAACGGGTCGGCATACAGCTTGACGATCTCCGTGCCGTTCATCTGGATAAAGCCCTTTACGATCCCATCGTCAAAGACATAAAGATTTTTGAGAATCTCAGCCTTGCCGAAGCAGCTGTCGATCACGGAGAGCACCTGCAATTCACCGAAGGAATACTGTGCGTCCCCGAAGATCGGATAATAGTTGATGCGGTTGTTGAAGACGAAGATCTCGGCAATGCGGGATAAGTCCCGTGTCTCTGCCTTTCGGATGTTCATGCGTTCACCCGCTTTCCGTCGATATAGACCGCCCGCAGATTGAAGTCGCGGTCAACGAGGAGAAAATCCGCGCACCGCCCGTCGGCGATCACGCCGCAGCGGTCGGCAATGCCTGCCGCGCGCGCGGGGTTCAGGCTGGCGGCGCGCACTGCGTCTTCGGGCGGAATGCCGAAGCGGATCGCATTCTGCACACAGGAGAAAAGCGTTGCCGTGCTGCCCGCGATCGTGCCGTCCGGGAGGGTGGCGCGCCCCGCGCGGACGCGGAACTGCTGCCCGCCCAGCTCATAGTCGCCGTCCGGCATGCCGGCGGCGCGCAGGGCGTCCGAGATGAGCACGAGGCGGTCGCGACCGACTGCGCGATACAGCAGACGAATCATCGCGGGGTGCACATGCACGCCGTCTGCGATGCACTCGCAGTACAGCCCGTCGTCGATCGCCGCGCCTGCCGCGTTCGGCGCGCGGTGCAGGGGATCGCGCATGCCGTTGAAGGTGTGGGTCAGGTGGGTCGCGCCCGCGGCGATCGCGGCACGCGCCGTTTCATAGTCGGCGTCGGTATGCCCGATGGCGGCGCGCACGCCGCCCTTGGTGACCGCGCGGATGAAGTCCGTCGCGCCCCTGCGCTCGGGCGCAAGGCTGACGATGCGGATAAGCCCCGCAGCGCGCGTCTGCAAGGCGCGAAACTCGTCAAGGTCGGGGTCGCGCAGGAACGCTTCGTTCTGCGAACCCTTGTGCACTGCCGAGAAATAGGGTCCCTCCATGTAGATGCCGCCGATCTTTGCGCCGCGCGTGCCGCGCGCCGCGACAGCGGCGATGTTTTCGGCGGCATCGCCCATTGCCTCGCGGCTCTGCGTGAGGATGGTGGCAAGATAGGTCGTCACGCCGCGGCGCGCGAGAAAGTCCGTGATGGTGTCGATGGCAGCGGGATCTGCGTCCATGTTGTCGCAGCCTGCCGCGCCGTGCGTGTGGATGTCCACAAGCCCGGGCAGCAGGAACAGCCCCGTGCCGTCGAGGATTTCGCCGCGGTTGCACCCCGCCGCGCGGAACACACCGCCCTCGACCGCGATGTCGCGTTTGCGGAAGATGAAGTCCTCCCCAAGGACAGCCGCACCTTTAATCAGCATGTTTTGCACCTGCCTCTCTGCCGAGTACCGCCGCGCCGATCACGCCTGCGTCGCTGCGCAGGGCGGAGAGCTTCAGCGGGAATGCGTCGCCGAGCTTTTGCACAAGCGGCGCAAGCAGCGCGTCGCCCGCCTCGGTGATGCCGCCCGCCAGTACGATAACGGCGGGGTCGAAAATGCTTCGCAGGCTTTCGAGCCCTGCGGCAAGGTCGCAGAGATAGGCGTCCAGCACCGCTTTTGCCGCGGGGCAGCCGTCCGCGATCGCGCGGAAGAAAACCCTGCCGTCCATGCCGCCCTTTGCGTATGCCGCAAGCAGGCTGTCGGGATGCGCGTCCGCCGCCGCTTTCGCCGCCGCCGTGAGGGCGGACGCCGATGCGTACTGCTCAAAGCAGCCGCGCTTGCCGCAGGGGCAGGCGCGCCCGCCCGCATGAAGGCACATGTGTCCGATCTCGCCCGCGCCGCCGTGCGCGCCGACAACGAGCTTACCGCCCGAGACGATGCCGCCGCCCACACCCGTGCCGAGCGTGACCAGCAGCAGGTCGTCAGCCCCGCTCACCGCCGCTTCACCGAGCGCGGCGCAGTTGGCGTCGTTGCCGAGTGCCACAGCGTGTCCGATGCGGGATGCGATGAGGTCGGCAAGCGGCGTGTCGGCAAAGGGCAGATTTGCCGCGCTGACGCGCCCGTCCGGCGTGACGATGCCGGGCGTACCCACGCCGACCGTCTCTGCGGGATGGGCGGTCAGAAGTTGCTTTGCCCCTGCCGCCGCTGCGTCGGCGACCGCCTCGGCGCTTGCCTTCGGCGTCGGCACGGCTGCCCGCGCGATGATGCGGTTTGCCGTGTCCACCATGCCGAATTTAATGTCGGTTCCCCCGATGTCGATTCCGAGATTCATCTTTGCCTCCGCCCGCATCCGGGTCGATGCGGCTTTTGTTCGTTTGTCTTCATTATAGCATAATCCGGCGGTGGGGAAAAGGGTCTGTCGCGCAAAAAAAATACGCCGTGCGCCGCTCTTTTTTGCGGAGAGGACGGGTGCTTCGCGCCGAAAGGCGCCGCAAAACGCGACAAAAAACACACTGTCGGTTTTCGGGCGGTTTGTGCAAAACGTCGATCTTTGAAAAATTGCGGGAAACCCCTTGCGTTTCGGGCGGCGGTATGCTAAACTTTGCTCATCCAAAAACAAGTTTGAAGGAGATGGCAACATGAGAGCAGCCGCGAATGTTTCTGCATGCAAAGCAGGGGCAAGCTGCGCTTCGCGTTGCCCTGCCTTTGCTTCTGCTTGCCCGACGGATACGATTTCGCTCGTATCCGTCTTTTTTGTCGCCCTGATTTGCCGACTGTCGATTCGAATTACGGCGCTGCTTGCAGCGAATCGGAACGGTTTGGCGGTTTTCCCCTGCTTTTGCGGATAATCGGGCATATTTATTCCCCGACACGTGAAAACACAGCGGCACTGCCAGACAGGCAGAGCCGCTTTTTTGATACATTTGCCGCTGCCGGGCAGGCGGCGGGACAATCACTCGGTTTCAAGGAGATATCGCATGAAAATTCTGAACTTCATCATGGCACTCAGTCCGCTCATCTTCGTCCTCGTGGGCATCTTGGCATGCCGGCAGCCCGCCAAGCGCGTGGCGCCGCTTGCCCTTGTGTGGACGCTGCTGCTCGGCTTTACCTACTTCAATGTCACCGGCGCGACCTTTGCCGCCAATGTGACCGCCTTCGATGCCCTGATCTGGAAGGGGATCAAGGAGGGCTTCAAGATCGTGCTGATGGTTTTCGGCGCGTTTGTCATCCTGAATCTGCTCCGCAAGACCGGCGCCATCGAGGATGTCAAGGCGACGGTTGCGCAGATCAGCGACGACCGCCGCGTGCAGGTGGTGATCATTGGCATGATGTTCCCGATTTTTCTGGAGGGTGCGGCGGGCGCCGGTGCGCCGGCTGCGCTGGCGGCGCCCTTCCTCGTGGCGCTCGGCTTTGATCCCGCCACCTCGATCGCCATCGCCCTGCTCGGCGATGCTACGCCCTGCTCATGGGGCGGCGCGGGGCTGACCACCATCAACGGCGGCGCCGCGCTGGTGGATGCGGGCGTCTCCACCGTTGCGCTCAATTCTGCCATGGTCGGGCGCATCCACATGTTCGGCGTGCTGATCATCCCCTTTATCATGATCGCCATGGCGTTCGGCAGAAAGGGCTTCCGGGGCATCGTGCCGTATCTGCTTTTCGCCGGTGTTTCCACGGGCGCTGTCATGTTTGTGCTCTCCAATTTCGTCGGCGCGGAGGTCACGTCGATGGGTACGGGCTTTCTTTCAATCCTGCTGTCGGTTGCGTATGTCCGCCTCGTCGGAATCCGCACACCGGAGGAATACCGGCACCATGCCGGCGCGCAGCAGCGGAAGTACAGCGCGGTCAAGGCGCTTTCGCCCTACATTTTCATGATGGTGATTCTGCCAGCCGTGCGCTACGGCGTTCCCGCTCTCTTTGAAAACGGCTTTGCCGTTATGTGCACCTTCGGCTACATCTTTTGGGTGGACATCGTGATCCTCATCTGCGGCGTTCTCGGCGCCGTCACGCTCGGCGTTGGTCTGAAGCAGTATATGGAGGTCTGCGGTGAGACGGCAAAGAATGTGCTGCCGGTCTTCATCACCATCGGCAGCCTGCTTGTCGTTTCCTATCTCATGCAGTCCGACCGCACCGGCATGATGAACCTGATCGCCACCGATGTGGCGGCAGTGGTCGGTCCCTTCTATCCTGCGGCGGCGGTCCTCATCGGTTCAAGCGGCGCGTTTGTCACCGGCACGGGGCTCGGCTCCAACATCATGTTTGCCGACATGCACATGCAGGCGGCTGCCTCGCTCGGCATCAATCCGATCACGGTCTTCGCCGGACAGAATGCGGGCGCGTCTCTCGGCAATCTCATCTGCCCCAACAACACGGTCGCGGCGTGTGCCACAGTCGGCGAGGAGGGCAACGAGGGCAAGGTCATGCGGAAGACGCTGGTGGCGTTCGGCATCATTCTTGTGCTCTACATGACGCTCGCCATGCTGTACACCTATGTGCTTTTCCCGCATTTCGGCGCATAACCCCTGTTCGGAACCGTGAAAATCTGTTATAATCGTATTGTAATTGCAAGCGAAAGAATTCCTAAAGTGATTTCGGAAAGGAAAATATTATGAAGAAAAGAATCTGCGGTATCATCGGTCTCGGTCATGTCGGCGCGCATGTCGCGTCCGCCATCACCCTGCAAGGCATTGCCGACGAGCTTGTGCTCGTCGACATGAACCCCGAGAAACTGAAAAGCGAGGTGCAGGATCTGCGTGATGCCGTCGCGTATATGCCCCACCGCGTGACGGTGCGCGCGGGTGACTTTGCCGACCTCGGCGACTGCGACGTGATCGTCAACAGCGTCGGTAAGATTGATCTGCTGCGCAGTACGCACAACCGCGTCACCGAGATGGATTTCACCATTCCGGCGGTCCGCGGTTATGCCGAAAAGATCAAGGCGTCCGGCTTTGACGGCGTTCTGATTAACATCACCAACCCCTGTGATATTGTGACGCGGGAGCTTGCGCTGCTGCTCGGACTGCCGCGCGGGCGCGTCTTCGGCACCGGCACGGGGCTGGACACCTCCCGTCTGCTGTCCGCGCTTGCGCGGCATACGGGCATCGACCACAAGTCGATCACCTGCTATATGCTCGGCGAGCACGGCAATCAGCAGTTTGCGCCCTGGAGCTGCGTCAGCTTCAAGGGAAAGCCGCTGGACGATTTTGCAAAGACCGACGCGCGCTTCCGCTTTGACCGCGATGCTTTGCAGAAGGAGTCGATCGGCGGCGGCTGGGTCACCTTCTCGGGCAAGTTCTGCACCGAGTACGGCATTGCGGCGACTGCGGCGCGCATGGTGCATGTCGTTCTGCACGACGAAAAGGCGATCCTGCCGGTCAGCGCCGAGCTGGACGGTGAATACGGCGAGCGCGGACTGTTTGCCGGCGTTCCCTGCGTGCTGGGCGCAGGCGGCGCGGAAGAAGTGATCGAGCTGCCGCTGACCGAGGCGGAGATGCAGATGTTCCACGCATGCTGCGACGGCATCCGCGAGAACATGGAGCATCTCAAGGAGATCTGAGCGATCCCGGAAAACCGACAAAAGAAAATCCCTCCCGTCGGGAGGGATTTTCTTTTGTAAAGGATACCTCATCCGTCGCGGATGCAGATCACTATCCGCGCGTCTTGTAGATCTCGTTGAATTCGTATTCGCGTCCGCCGGTCTTGTAGCCGACCATCGTGTCGAGGCAGACGGCGTGAATGCTGTTGAAAATGCTCTTTTCAATGTCCGGGTTGTCACGCTTCAGGCGGCGGAGCAGCGTCTTGACCTCCTGCCGCTTGGAGCCGCCCCCGCCGCCCGCGCACATTGTGCAGTTCTCGGTGAAGCGGCAGGCACACTGGATGAATTCCAGCTCGTTGTAGTTCTTCCAGGCGATGATGTTGTCCTCATGCACGCAGTAGAGCGGGCGGATCAGTTCCATGCCCGCAAAATTGGTGCTGTGCAGCTTCGGCGGCATGGCTTGCAGCTGCGAGCCGTAGAACATGCCCATCACCGTGGTCTCCACCACGTCGCTGAAATGGTGACCGAGCGCGATTTTGTTGCAGCCGAGTTCCTTTGCCTTGGCGTAGAGATGCCCGCGGCGCATGCGCGCGCAGAGGTAGCAGGGCGACTTGTCGGTGCTGTTTGCCACGGCGAAGATGTCGGTCTCGAAGATCGTGACCGGGATGTGTAAGAGCGCCGCATTGGATTCAATCTTGCGGCGGTTGATCTCGTTGTAGCCGGGATCCATCACGAGAAACACCGGCTCAAACGGCACGTCGCTGTGGCGGGCGAGCATCTGCATCAGCTTTGCCATCAGCATCGAGTCCTTGCCTCCCGAGATGCAGACCGCGATCCTGTCCCCGGCGGCGATCAGCTCGTAGCGCTTAACCGCCTCGATGAAGGGATTCCAGATCGTTTTGCGGAATTTTGTTTGCAGACTGCGCTCGATTTTCTGATAGGGTTCGAGCGCGCGTTTCGTTTCACTCATGGGTTGTAAGCTCCGTATACAGGCGGTCAAAGACCGTCTCAAATTCAAGCAGCTCGTCCGCCGTCGTCAAATGGCTGAGACTGATGCGGAAGGAGGACAGCGCACGCTTCCGGTCGCGGCTGACCGCCATGACCGCGCGCGAGGGCGTGCCCTCGACCGCACAGGCGGATTTGACCGAGACGCAGATGCCCGCTGCGGCGAGCGCCTGCTGAAACGACGTGCCGCGCACGCCCTCCACGCTGAGGTTGAGGATATGGGGGACCGCATCGTCCGGGCTGTTGAGCTGCACCTTCGGGTAGCGTGCAAAAAAGTCGCGCAGGCGCGCGTTGTGTCCGCGCACGATCGCGGTGTTGTCTTCCATGCCGTCCATTGCCTCACAGACTGCTTCCGCGGTCGAAACCGCGAGGGCAGCGGCGGGCGTGCCGCTGCGGTAGAGCGTGGTGCTTGTGCCGCCGTAGATCAGCGGCTCAATGGCAAGCCCGTGCCGCTTGAACAGCACGCCGCTGCCGACGATGCCGCCGAATTTGTGCGGCGCAAAGCTGACCGTGTCCACCTCGTCAAACGAGAAGGGCAGCTTGCCGATCGCCTGCGTCGCATCGACGTGCAGACAGCAGTGCGCCACGCCGCGCAGCACGCGCGCCACCTCGCGCACGGGCTGCACCGTGCCGAGCTCGCTGTCCACGGCGGTCATGGCGACCAGCACCGTGTCGGGGCGGAGCAGGCTGCGCACCTCTTCGGGGTCGATTCTGCCGTCGCGTCCGACCGAGAGCATGTCGATCTCATAGCCGCGCTCCATCGCGGCAGTCAGACATCCGCTGACCGACGGGTGCTCCAGCGGGGTGGTGAGGACATGCCTGCCGATGTGCCGCGAGGCGCGGAGAATGCCGCGGATGGCGGTATTGTTCGATTCGCTCGCGCCAGAGGTGTAGATGATCTCGTCCGGCTGCACGCCGAGAGCGGCGGCGATCCGGGCGGTCGCTTCGTCGATCGCGGCTTTTGCCGCGAGTCCTGCGGGATGGTTCGAGTTCGGGTTGCCCACATAGCGCGCTGCCGCGCCGGTGAAGCTCTCTAGCACGCGCGGCGAGACGGGTGTATTTGCGCTGTAATCGAGGTAGATCATACGCCGCGCCCCTTCCCGCGCACGCCGGTGAGATCCTTGATGACCTCGCCCGCGATGATCAGCCCCACCACCGGCGGGACAAACGAGGTGCTGCCCGGTACCTGGCGGCGCGCCGTGCATTTGCGCGCCGTGCCCGGCGGGCAGATGCAGTGCGTCTTACAGCTGAGTTCTTCGGTTTCTGCCGGCATGGTGGGCAGCTCCTTGGAGTAGACCACCTTCAGACGGCGGATTTTCCGTTTGCGCAGCTCATTTCGCATGACCTTTGCCAGCGGGCAGACCGAGGTCTTGTAGATGTCCGTGACCTCAAAGGCGGTGGGATCGAGCTTGTTGCCCGCGCCCATTGCCGAGATGATCGGCGTTTTCGCCGCATTTGCCTGCATGACCAGCGCGATCTTGCCCGTGACCGTGTCGATCGCGTCCACCACATAATCATAGGCGGAAAAGTCAAACTGCGCCGCCGTTTCTGGCGTGTAAAAGACCTTGTGCGTCGTGATCGCAACATCCGGGTTGATCTCATGCAGCCGCTCTTCGGCGACCTCTACCTTGTATTTGCCCACGGTCTTCCGTGTGGCGAAAAGCTGGCGGTTTAAGTTGGTCAGGCACACGCGGTCGTCATCAACAAGGTCGAGCGCGCCCACGCCGCCGCGCACCAGCGCCTCGGCGGTATAGCTGCCCACGCCGCCGATGCCGAAGATCGCCACGCGCGCGCCGCGCAGGGTCTCCATGGCATCGCCGCCGAGCAGCAGTTCGGTTCTTGAAAATTGGTTTTGCATCCCGTTTTGCTCCGTAATCCGACAAACAATCATTATAAATATTATAATACCACGATTCCGATAGGTTTTCAAGACCGATATTTCGGATGGCGGCGCTTGCTGTGCCATGAATGAAAAAGGGTGGATTTATGCGCGGCATTCAGGTATAATGGCATTGAAACTGGGTTCGTTTTTCGAAATTTTCAAAAAAGTGTAACCGACCTGACCCGAACGGTGCTTCTTTCGGTGAAGACCCTTTAACACGGAGAGAAAGGAGATGAATGCCTTGGACGACAGCAGAATCGTTGACTTGTATCTTTTACGGGATGAAGAAGCGATTCGCGAGACCGCCGAAAAATACGGGAGCCGTTTGCGCGCTTTGGCGCAGGGAATCGTCTGCGACCGACAGGCTGCCGAAGAGTGTGAGAACGATACCTATATGGAGGCTTGGAATTCAATTCCGCCGCATGAGCCGAGAACCTATTTTTATGCTTTTCTCGCGCGGATCGCCCGCCATATTGCTTTGAATTGCTGCCGTGACCGCAGTCGGCTGAAACGCAGCGCATTCATTTGTGAGCTCAGTGCGGAGATGGAGCAGTGCATCCCTGCGCATGAAGATGTCGGCAGCCGCATGAATGATATGGCGCTGCGGCAGGCTGTCAACGACTTTCTCGGCAAGCTGAGCCTGGAAAAACGGAATATCTTCATCCGTCGGTATTGGTATCTGGATTCTATCGCCGATATCTCCGACCGCTTTGCATTATCCGAAAGCAAAGTGAAAACCACCTTGTTCCGCTGCCGCATCGGGCTGCGGAAGCACCTTGAGAAGGAGGGCTATGCTTTATGAACGGAAACGAATTTTTGGATTGGATGGAATGGATCGACCCCGCTTATGTGGAAGCTGCGGATGTGCCGCCGCGGATTCAGAAGCGAAGCCGCATCCGCCCTTGGTTTGTCGCCGCATGTCTCTGTGTACTGGCAGGCGCGATGACCGCGCTGGCGGTGGGCGGCTTCGGCACGCAGCTGATCGAATTCTTTACATCGCGCACCGCACCGGGGTCTGATTACAGCGAATCCGGGTATGTGCTCAGCGCACAAGTGAAAAAATTCTCGGATGATGCGTTAAAAGGAAAGATTCGGGAGGTTCCTGCGCTGATCCGACGGCAGTTTGCATCCTATGAACTGTATATGAGTCAGTCACCGGGATATTGGCAGAAAAGTTTTGCGACCCGCGATGATGCCTATGATTATATCGGCTTTGACGGGCTGAAACATCTGCAGTGGGATCCGGAGGAGAAACAGACGACGCTGTATGTGCAGGGTGAGGAGAACGGAGATATGCTTTCCCTTTCCGTCGAAACCCTTTACACGGTTGACGATATCCGCATGCAGTTTTTTACAACCATTTTTACGGAGCATACGGACGGTGAAATCACGGTCAGCACAGCCACAACGGAGAATGTCCGGTTTGAGGAGGCATTCCGCACGACGAAAAACGGGAAAACATTGCATGTCATCACGCAGACAGCATCGGAAAGCGGTTACCTGGGGATGGACGGCTATCTGGTCGAAAACGGGGTGCTGTATCACCTTCACATTGCCTATCCGGAGGATGCGTCTGGCGCGGCAGAACTGCTTGAGCAGTGGGCAGACCTGTTTTGACCAAAGTATGCTCCCGGCAGGCGTGACGGCAAAAAAGATCTGCAATACGCACAAAGGAAGATACGGCTATAGACGCATTTGCACTGAATTAAAGGCAAAAGGTTATCCGATTAACCATACAACAATGAGAGAATTTCTCTCAGACTAAAAGAAATGAGCCCGGTTCAATTCCGAGCTCATTTGAATACGATTTAATATTTAATTCTTGTCTAAACTTTTGGGTGCACTTCAAATGCGTTGGGGGCCTTTTATAAACTATTTTGCTTACTCTGCGTCGGTCTCGGGGGAATCGAGGCAGTCGAAATGCTCCTGGCAGGCAGGGCAAACGAGGTCGCGGGGATCGCAGGTCTCGTCGAAGCAGACGGTCTCGCCGCAGTGCGGGCAGACAGCCTCATAGAAGCCCTCGCAGTCCTCATCGCATTCGTCGCAGTCGCCGTCGCACTCAAAATCGTCGTCGTCCTCGTCTTCATCCTCGTCGCAGAGGTATTCCTCAACTTCGCCGAGGTCTTCATCCAGCTCTTCAACGTAGTCGTTGAGCGTTGCGACATCGCCGCCGAGGTCGGACAGATCGTTTGCCATCTCGTCGAGCGTCTCGACGACAGCCTTCAGCAGCTTGCCCTCCGGCTTGGTTTCATCGAGGGTGAGACCCTCCAGCAGACCCTTCAGATATGCGGTCTTTTCGGTAATTGTCATGGTTGTATCCTCCAATATTCAGTATTCATTCGGCAAAAGCCGACGTTTTCAAACAGAATCGAACAAAAAGTGCCGTGAAAACCCGGCACTTTTCTTGTGTTATGCTCTGGACAGGTACTCGCCGGTTCTCGTGTCAACCTTGAGAATATCGCCGGTGTTGACAAACAGCGGAACCTTGATGACTGCGCCGGTCTCCAGCGTAGCGGGCTTGGTGGTACCGGTAGCGGTATCGCCCTTGAAGCCGGGCTCGGTGTCGGTGACTTCGAGCTCAACGAACGTGGGAGGCTCAACGCCGAAGACGTTGCCCTTGTAGGAAACGATGCGGCACATCATGTTCTCCTTGACAAAACGGAAGTCGTCGCCGAGCTTGTCCGCGTTGATGGGGAGCTGATCATAGGTCTCCATGTCCATGAAATAGTAGAGCTCGCCGTCGTTGTAGAGGTACTGCATATCCTTGCGCTCTACATAAGCGTTCTCAAACTTGTCGGTCGGGCTGAACGTTCTCTCAACGACCGCGCCGGTGATAACATTCTTCAGCTTGGTGCGGACGAAAGCCGCGCCCTTGCCGGGCTTTACATGCTGGAACTCAACGACCTGAAGCACGTTGCCGTCCATCTCAAACGTAACGCCGTTTTTGAAATCTCCTGCTACTACCATAAATATAAATCCTTCCCAACGACCGATGGTTTTATAGAATATAGGCAGAGGCGCGAGGTCGTCGTCGCTCAAACTCAGCCAGTATAATACAGCTTATTCTACCCTATTTTTGCCCGGATTGCAAGAGGTTTTTGCAAAAAAGTCCGTCCCGCACACAAAAAAAACGGCGGGAGAACCGCCGTTTTTTGCGTTTACTTGTCCAGCCACTTGAAAAGTGCGACACAGAGCGCGACTTCCAGGGCGAAGAAAGCGGCGAACGCCGCGATCAGCCGCTTCATCGTTCAGAACAGCTCGATGAGCTCTTTCGGGGAGTGGGTGAGCGAGGTGACCGTGTCGTCGTGCGCCCAAACCATGTCCTCAATGCGGCAGCCGTACTTACCCGCGAGGTAGATGCCCGGCTCGACCGTGATGACGTGCCCGTTCTCGAAGAAGTCTGCGGAGCGGGGCGCGAAGTTCGGCGCCTCGTGGATCTCCAGACCGACGCTGTGCCCGAGCGAGTGACCGAACGCACCGTGGTAGCCCGCATCTTCGATGATGTCGCGTGCGATCGCATCGACGGCGGCGCATTTCATGCCGACCTTGGCGCCTTCAATGGCGGAGACCTGCGCCTTGAGCACCGTGTTGTAGAGGCGCTTCATCTCCTCGTCCGCCTTGCCGATGCAGACCGTGCGGGTCATGTCGGAATGGTAGCCGTCCACGATGCAGCCGTAGTCCATCGTGAGGAAGCCGCGCTCCAGCTTCCGGTTGCGCGGCACGCCGTGCGGCAGGGAAGAGGCGCTGCCCGACACGCAGATCGTGTCAAAGCTCTTGTCCTCGCCGCCGTGCTTGCGCATGAAGTATTCCAGCTCGGTGGCGACCTCAATCTCGGTCATTTCGGGCGTGATGACCGAGAGAATGTGCGTGAACGCGTCGTCGGTGATCTTCTGCGCGGCGCACATCTTGTCCACTTCTTCTTTATCCTTGACGCGGCGCATCTGCTCGATCACGCCGCGCGAGGTGACGAAGTCCACGCCGAGCGCGTCCTTCAGCTTTTCATGCTCGGCATAAGTGATGCGCGCCTCCTCAAAGGCGACGGTCTTCACACCCTCGCGGGCGCAGACGTCACGCATGTAGGTCGCCATTTCCGCACCGCGGGCGGGGGTGACGATCTCAAAGCCGGCGGGCGCGAGCTTCTGTGCCGCCTCGACATAGCGGAAGTCGGTGACGATGTGCGCGCTTTTCTGCGTTACGAGGACGTAGCCGTCGGTGAAGCGGAAGCCGCTGATGTAATACTGGTTGAGGACATCGGTGATGACGATCGCGTCCGCAAACGGCGCGATCTTTGCACGAAGTTTTTCTGCACGGGTCATAATCTATTTTCTCCTTTGAATTGATTTTTGTCGATGGAAGGATTGCTGCTGCCAAGCGAGCGTACCATGCATGAATTATGCGGACCGGCGTCCCCGACGGTCCGTAACTTTCCTCACTTCATCGCGAGGTAACACTGCTTCATGGTGAGGGCGTCCTCTGCCATGGTACCGGCGGATTCGCAGATGATGCGCGGGCAGAGGTTCTCGCGCACGAGCGTTTCCATCAGCGGCTCAAAGTCGGGACCGTAGAGCGTGTCGGCAAAGGTCAGATGTCGCTTTTCGCCTGCCGCCGTCCACTCGATCTTGGAAAAGTGGCAGTGCATGTAGCGTGCCTTGTCGTCGCCGAGCACCTCGGCAACGCGGTCAAACAGCGCGCGGTAGGCGTCCGCGTCCGGGAACACGCCGCCGCATTCCCTTGCATTCAGATGCCCGAAATCGACGACCGGCGAGAGCCGCGCGTCCATCTTGCAGAGCGTCAGTACCTCGTCGAGCGTGCCGAGCTGGTTCTGCTTGCCCATGGTCTCCACGCCGAGCGAAATCGGCACGTCACCGACCCGCTCGAGCGTTTTATACAGGGTGTCGGCGGAGAGGCGCATCGCCTCCTCGCGGCTGATCTTGCCCGCCGAGCCGCAGTGGATCACGATCTCGTTGGCGCCGAGCAGCCCCGCCGCCCACAGGCTTTTTTCAATATAGTCAATGCTTTTCAGCCGCTTTTCGGGATCGATGCCCGAAAGCGAGATGAAATACGGCGTGTGCAGCGACATCTCGATGCCGCATGCCCGTGCCGCCTCGCCGACCTCGGCAAGCGATTTTTCACCGGCGGAAATGCCGTTGCCCGCCTCATATTCATAGGCGTCCAGCCCCACGCTTTGCAGCCAGGCGGGCGCCTGCTTGGTGCTTTTGTTGCCGGCGGTGTAAAAGCTCTCGCTGTTGCCGCCCGGTCCGAAATGCGGGCAGGTGCGTTTGTTGATCACTGGTTTTCTCCTTTATGGGCTCGCCGATAGGCGGCGAGAAACGGTTTTTCAAGGGCGCGCTTGCAGCGGAAGAACAGCGTCTTCTTATCGCGGATGGGCGGCACGATGATGCAGGGAACGCCGAGGCGGCGCGCCGACCAGCAGTCGGTCAGCAGCTGATCGCCCAGCACCGCACAGGCGTTCTTCTCCGCGCCGAGCGCGCAGAGCGCGTCCAGATAACGGGCGGTGGAGGGCTTTTTTGCATCGGCGTAGGCGACAAGCCCGAGGGGCGCGTTGTAGGTCTCCACGCGCGCGGGGGTGTTGTTGGAGATCAGCGCCACGGCGATGCCCGCCTCCCGGAGTGACTGCACCCATGCGCGGATCTCTTCGTTCGGCACGGCGTCCTCATAGGGGGAGAGCGTGTTGTCGATGTCGCAGAGCAGGGCGCGTATACGGTTTTTGTGTAGAAATTCCGGCGTGATGTCTGCCGTACGGGCAAACATGAAGTCGGGGGTCAGCGTTCGGTTCACGGGCAACTCCTGTTTCGGCTTGATTTCGTATGCAATTCTACCATATTCCGCGCCGCTTTTCAAGCGCGTTGTTGTAGGAAACCCGCAAAAAATGAAAAAATCGAAAAAAAGGGTTGACAAAGCAGGCATGCGGTGCTATGATTGAGCCATAATTTGATAGAGGCGCGGAGATCATCAGTAGCGCAGGTTCGGCTCACCGAGGCTTTGGACTGTGTGAAAGGGAGATTCGCCGAAATGGAAACGGGCGGTGCCGTTTACCGTTGGGCTGCGGGAGAACATGTCGCAGACTGTCGCTTCGAATTTGCGGAGCGGAGGGCTATTGGGTTTAACTTGTTACATATCTTACCCGGGACAGATGTTGTGATTAGCGACCGTAGCCTACGCTGCGGTCGCTTTTAATTTCGCATTTTCAAAAACAGAAAGGAAAAAAGACCATGAGAAGAATCGTTTCCGTACTCCTCAGCCTCATTCTCGCCGTCACGGCGCTCAGCGCGTGCGGCGCAAGCAACACCAAAGTTGATATGACCAAAGTCAACTCGCTCACAGACCTCAAGGGCGCGAAGATCGCTGCCCAGGCAGGCACGTTCCACGTCGATGCCATGAACCAGATCCCCGAGGTCAAGGGCTCGACCTACCCCGAGTTTGCAGACCTGCTGACCGCGGTCAAGAGCGGCGCGATCGACGGCTACGTTGCCGAAGAGCCGACTGCCTTTGCCGTCTGCCACAAGGATAATACGCTTGACTATGTGCCGCTGAAGAACAATGATACCGGCTTCGTCGCAACGGCGGCAGACGTCGGCATCGCCGTCGGCCTTATCACCGGCTCGGAGCAGGTTGCAAAGATCAACGACATTCTCGCAACGATCCCCGCCGAGACCCGCTCCGCACTGATGGAGCAGATGGTTGCCATCTGCGCGGGCGAGACCGTGACCGAGCTTGCACTGACCTCCGAGGCACCCGCAAACCCGACCGGCGTCTTCCGCGTCGCGATGGAATGCGCATATGAGCCCTACAACTGGACCGAGACCGAGAAAAAGTCGGTCGGCGCGGTCGCCATCACCGGCGAGGGCAAGGACGGCCTTTATGCCAACGGCTACGATGTGCAGATCGCACAGTACATCGCCAACAAACTGGGCATGACGCTGGAGATCTGCTCCTATGAGTGGGATTCGCTGATCCCCGCGCTCCAGTCCGGCAATGTGGATGCGATCATCGCAGGTATGAGCCCCACGGCAGAGCGCGAAGAGCAGATCGACTTCACCGATGTCTACTACGAGTCCAACCTCGTTGTCATCTATAAGAAATAAGGAAGATCTTATCCACGCATCCTTCGCGCATTTCCCGATTCCATAAGGAAAGGTACTGAACATGCAGTTTTTCAAAGACGTTGTTGAAATCGTCGCCAAGTATTATCCCAATCTGCTGCGCGGCGTCGGCTACACGATGCTGATCGCGCTGACCGGCACGATCGCCGGTCTCCTCATCGGTCTTGCGACCGGTGTGCTGCGCACCACGCCGCTCTCCAAAAACGGGTTTGTCCGCGTGCTGCAGAAGATTCTGAATGCGATCATCGCGGTCTATGTCGAGATCTTTCGCGGCACGCCGATGATGGTGCAGGCGATGGTCATATACTGGGGCTATGCCTTTGCAACCGGCGGCAGCACCCTGCCGCTGATCCCCTCGGGCATCATCATTGTGTCCATCAACACCGGTGCTTATATGGCGGAGATCGTCCGCGGCGGCATCATCTCGATCGACAAGGGGCAGTTTGAGGGCGCGTCCTCCATCGGCATGAGTCACTGGCAGGCGATGCTGCACGTCATTCTGCCGCAGGTGCTGCGCAACATTCTCCCCTCGGTCAGCAACGAGTTTGTCATCAACATCAAGGATACCTCGGTGCTGAACGTCATCGGCGTCACCGAGCTGTATTACTTCGCCGGCATCATCAAGCGGCAGTCGTTCCAGACCTTCCAGACCTATCTTGTCGTCTGCGTGATCTATTTTATTCTGACCTTCACGGTCACGCGCCTCTTGCGCTTTGTCGAGAGCAAGTTGGACGGCGAGGAAAACTACACGGTATTCGGCTCGCAGAGTGACAGCGCCGCCGAGATCCACATCAAAAAGGAGGCGTGACCGATGAGCGAATTGAACCAAAATCAGGACGCGATCATTGAGATCCGCCACCTGCAGAAGACCTTCGGCGATCACGAGGTGCTCTCCGACATCAATCTGTCGGTGCGCCGCGGCGAGGTTGTCAGCATCATCGGCTCGTCCGGCTCGGGCAAGTCCACGATGCTCCGCTGCGTCAACCTGCTGGAGACGCCGAGCGGCGGCGAGATCCTCTTCCACGGCAAGGACATCACCTCCCGCGATGTCGATCTGCGCAAATACCGTGCCAAGGTCGGCATGGTGTTTCAGCAGTTCAACCTGTTCAACAACATGACCGCCTTGCAGAACTGCATGGTCGGGCAGACCCGCGTCCTCGGCAGAAAGCCGGAGGAGGCGAAGAAGATCGCCATGGAGTATCTCACAAAGGTTGGCATGGCGCAGTACATCAATGCAAAGCCGCGGCAGCTCTCCGGCGGACAGAAGCAGCGCGTCGCCATCGCACGCACGCTGTCCATGTCACCCGAGGTCATTCTGTTTGACGAGCCGACGAGCGCGCTTGACCCCGAGATGGTGGGCGAGGTGCTCTCGGTCATGAAGCTGCTCGCCGAGGCGGGTTTCACCATGCTGGTCGTCACGCACGAGATGAGCTTTGCGCGCGATGTTTCAGACCGCGTGATTTTCATGGACAAGGGCATCATCGCTGAGGAAGGCACGCCTGCCGAGATCTTCGGTGCACCGAAGCAGCAGCGCACGCGCGAGTTTCTCTCCCGCGTCCTCGGAAACAGTTAAAAAGGCTGTAAAAAGCGCAGACCGAAAAAGGGGAAAACAAAAAATAAAAAACTGCTGTTCGGGAAATCCTTGAACAGCAGTTTTTGGCAGGAATCCGCATGCGGATTCCCTCAACAGAATTTGTTCCCCTTTTTCTCTCGCCGGAAACCGTCTCTGCCGTATGAAAATACGGCGACGAAACGGTTTCCGACGACTCTGCATCTTTTTTACAGCCTTTTTCTTTTCTACAATTACAGTCCAAGCAGCGGGAGCAGCCATTCGGCGAGGAGAACCACGCCGCAGCAGGTGATCGCCACCTGCAGAAGGCTCATGCCGAAGTAGGCGGCGAGAATGCCGACGACGAGCGCCAGCAGACCCGCGACGGGGCTGCCTGTCGCATCCAGAATGGCGGGAAAGGTCATCACGGCGAGCGTCACATAGGGTACATAGTAGAGGAAGGAGCGGATAAACCGGCTTTTGATGGGCTTGCGGATCAGGGTCAGCGGCAGGACGCGCACGGCATAGGTCACCGCGATCATGATGAGGATGTACACATGGATATTGCGGGTCATGCCTGCACCTCCGCGTCGTCCTCTTTGTGCGGGAACAGGAGGGCGGCAGCCGCGGCAATCACCACGGTCAGCACCAGAATGCGCGTGCCCTCGGGGATGCCCGATACCAGCGGCAGCCGCGCCATGGCATAGCTTGCCGCAAAGCAGAAGACGATCAGCCCGGCGATCAGCTTGTCCTTTTTCGCCGGGGGGATGATAACGGCGAGAAACATGCCGTAGAGCGCTACGCCGAGCGCACTCACAAGGCGTGCGGGTAGCAGATCACCGGCGATGTTGCCAAGTGCCGTGCCGCATGCCCATGCGGGCATGGCGACCAGCATCGTGCCGTAGAAACGGACGGGGTCGAGCTTGCCGGGGCGTGCGATGGTGACGGCAAAGATCTCGTCGGTCACATCCACGCCGATGATGAGCCGCTGGAGAAGTCCGAGCCCCTCGGCGCGCTGGCTGAGCGCGCAGCTCATCAGCAGATAGCGGGCGTTGGCGACGAGCGTCATCAGCGCAAGCTCGGTGTAGGCGGCGCCCGAGGCAATCAGGGTGAAGCCTGCGTATTCGCCCGCAGAGGCGTTGCAGAACAGGCTGACGATGAAGGACTGAACGGCGTTCAGCCCCGCGTTCCGCGCGGCGATGCCGAGCGCAAAGGCGACGGCAAAATACCCGAGCCCGATCGGGATGCCGTCGTGCATCCCGGCAGCGAGGGCGCGCCGTCTGGTTTCTTCGGTTGTGATGTCGGTCATGGTCGATTCTCTCCTGATGCGATAGATGCAAATACGAGTATACCACATCCGGCGCAAAAAGCAAGAGGTCGTTTCGACGAAAAAAGCACCCCGCAGGGTGCTTTTTTCGTCGATGTCGATTGAATTATTGGAATACGCTGTCGGTGGGACCGTCGTCGTGCGGGGCGGATACCGACGGGATGCCGTCGGTGCAGGCGGGGGTTCTGCCCGAGAGTATGAGCAGGATGATGTAGGTCGCCAGCGGGCAGAAGAATATCGTCAGAATCAGCGCTATGCCGAAGCCGGAGCCGCTTGCGCCTCCGAAGTTGACGCCGACACGGTAGAGCGCCATGCACTGGAAGACGGCGGTACAGACCGCGCAGACAAATGCGAGCAACGAAAAGAGCAGCAGCGGCAAGGAGGTGGAGAAAACCATCTGCATGGCGACCTCGTCCGAGACGGCGGCATAGAGATTTTCATCAGCGATGAGACGGACAAACATGGAACTGAGTGCGATCAGAGAGCAGATGCCGCTGCATGCGGTCGCAGCAGAAAAGCCGAGCAGACGTGCGCCGCTGTGGCGGCGGGACGAGCCGACATCGCTCAACCTGCCGAGCAGCCAATTGTCTGCAATCGGAACAAAGCCGAGCCAGCCGTGCTTCACGCCGGCGCGCTTTGCCATACGGAGGAGGGCAATGCCGTACATAATGTAGTAGGCGATGCCGACCAGCAGGGCAATGCCGAAAATGACGGCATAGATGCCCACAAGCGTGGGCACGATGGAGTTGAACTCCGGGTCGATCGCACCGAACATCTCATAGTCATTCAGATAAGGATCAAAATCATGCATTGAGCAAATCTCCCTTCGTTTTTGTACCTATATAATAGCATATGTTCGGCTTTTTCGCAAGGTTTCCTCAAAATTTTTGCAAATTCTCGTTTTTCGCAAAAATTTTATTGACAAACGATAAATAATGTGGTAGAGTAAAGACACAACAGGAGGATTTCACCATGGAAAAACAAAACCGCTCCGCTCTCCTTACCCTGATTCTCGTGTATATCTTCGGCGTCTGTCTCATTCTGCTTGCCTTCACCGCGCCGGCGCTGATGCGGCAGTATATCCAAGTGACCCACTGCCCGGAAAGCCTGTTCCTGCCGGTGACAACGACGTTTTATGCGATCCTGCCGTTTGCGGCGGCAACGCTGCTGGCGCTCGACCGTCTGCTCCGCCGCATTCTGCGCGGGGAAGTGTTCGTCTCCGCCAACGTGGCGGCGCTGCGGCTCATTTCCTATATGCTCTGTGCCGCCGTCGTGATCTTTCTCGCCGCAGGCTTCTTTTACGGCGGATTCTTCGTCCTTGCCGTGGCGGCTGCGTTTTTCGTCACGGTGGTGCGCACGGTGAAGAACTGCTTTGCCGCCGCCGTCCTCATCAAGGACGAGAACGAACTGACGATTTAAGGAGGGGAAACATGTCCATTCGGATCAATCTTGATGTGGAGATGGCAAAGAAGAAGATCTCTTCCGGCGCGCTTGCCGAGGCGATCGGCATCACACAGGCGAACCTCTCCATTCTGAAAACCGGCAAGGCAAAGGCGGTGCGCTTCTCCACGCTGGAGGCGCTCTGCCGCACGCTTGGCTGCCAGCCGGGCGATATTCTCGAATATGTGGATGACGGGGAGGATGCAAAATGACCGAAGAAAAGAATCCGGCACAGACACCGGCACAGGACCTCACACAAAACCGGGTGGAGAATCCGACGCCCGCACAGACACAGCCCGCGCCTGCCGCAGCACCTGCAAAGCCGACCCTGCCGCTCCCGGACTGCACCGATCGCGACTGCCGCTTTGCCGCGCTGCTCTTTGTCCTCTGCCTCTTTGCCGCCAACTGCACGGCGCTCTGCCGCACAGGCATCGGCTATGCGCTGTCCACCCTGCTGCTGGCGGGCGCGTCGCTCGTCTATCTGCGGCGGGAGCTGCGCTGGAATGCTCTGAACGTCCTGTGCCTTGCCGCCTGCGTCCTTGTGACGGCAAGCTCCGCCGTTTTCGGTGAGACGGCGATGACGCCCTATAAGATGCTGTTTGCCTGGCTGTCCGGCGCGCTGTTCCTCGTGTCGGCGACCGGTGCGGGCGCGTCGATGCTCGACGACTTCCGCGCGGCTTTCGCACCGCTTCTCCTGTTTCTCGGCGGGTCCTGCCAGACGGTTGGGATCACGGCGCGCGCCTTTGCCGCCAAGCGGAAGGAGGGAAAACGGTTTCTGTCCGTCTTCCTCGGTCTCCTGATCGCCGTGCCCACCGTGCTGGTGCTCGGACTGTTCCTGCAAAGCGCCGATGCCGCATTTGCTGCGGTTGTGTCGCAGCTCCGGTTTGACAGGATGGATGTGTTCCTCACGCTGTTGTTTGGTGTGATGCTCTTTGTGTTCTTCTTTCCGTTGCTCTTTGCGCGGCAGAAGAAGCTGCAGTGGGAGGAGACGGACAGGACGATCGAGAGCGTACCGCTGCTCGACAGCGCGTTTGTGACAACGGTGCTCGCTGCCGTATCGGTGATGTATGTCGTGTTCCTCGTCTCGCAGCTGTCCTATCTTGTCGGCGGCTTCGCGGGCGTGCGTCCGGAGGAGCTGACCTTTGCTGCCTATGCGCGCCGCGGCTTCGGCGAAATGTGCGTTGTCTGCGTGCTCAATCTCGGGCTTCTGTTCCTCGCGCGGCTCTTTGTGCGGCGGAAGGACGGCAGACTGCCGCGCACCGTCCGCGCCGCGACCGTGTTCATCTCGGCTTTTTCCGCCTTTCTGATCGCTGCCGCCATCGCAAAAATGTTCCTGTATATGCGCACCTACGGGCTGACCTTCCTGCGGCTCTCCACCTCGGTGTTTATGTTCTTTCTGCTGTTCGTCTTCGTCGCGGTCTCGGTTAAGTGCTTTGTGCCGCAGTTCCGGCATATCCGTGCGATTCTCGCGGTCGGTTGCGTGCTTGCCGTCTTCTGTTCGGCGGCGGATCTCGGCGCCGTGACGGTGCAGTACAACCTCCATGCCTATGAAAGCGGCATGCACGAGCAGATCGACGTGGACTATCTGCACACCTGCGGCGACATCGCCGTACCCGCGCTGGTCAAGCTCAGCGGCGACGCGGACGAGACTGTCCGCGCCGAGGCGCTGTCCGCCCTGAAGGCACTGCGCAGACACCGCGGCGACTGGCGTTCTGCCTCGGTCGCATCCCTGCGCGCCGATCGGTTGTTTGAAGCGAACAAGGCGCAGATCGATGCTGCTGCGGACAGAGCGTGGGATCGCCCGTATTGACAAAACGGCGAAAATTCGGTATCATAGAGAAAAAACCAACCGCACCGGAGGCAGAACTATGGTATCGCTCGGCAACGAATGGGACGCGCTGCTTGCAGACGAGTTCAAAAAGGAATACTATCAGCGTATCCGCGCGTTTCTGAAGGCGGAGTACGCAAACCCGAATTACCCGGTCTACCCGGAGATGCACCACATCTTTGACGCGCTGAAGATCACGGATTATCACGCGGTCAAGGCGGTCATTCTCGGGCAGGATCCCTACCACGGACCCGGGCAGGCGCATGGGCTGTCCTTTTCGGTGCAGGGGAACACCCCGCCGCCGCCGTCGCTCGTCAACATCTTCAAGGAGTACAGCGACGACCTCGGCTATCCCACGCCGAAGAGCGGCGATCTCACCCGCTGGGCGGAGAACGGCGTCCTGCTGCTCAACACGGTGCTGACCGTGCGCGGCGGCATGGCGGCAAGCCATCGCGGCATCGGCTGGGAGCAGTTCACCGACCGTATCATTACACTGCTCAACGAGCGAAAAGAACCGATCGTCTTTCTGCTCTGGGGTAACTTCGCCAAGAGCAAGCGCGCGCTGATCACAAACCCGAACCATCATGTGCTCACCGCCGCGCACCCAAGCCCCCTCTCCGCCTACAACGGCTTCTTCGGCTGCCGCCATTTTTCAAAGGCGAACGCCCTCCTGCCCGAGCCGATCGACTGGCGTCTGGATTAAAACACCCCCGACGGTGCAGCGCACCGTCGGGGGTGTTTTCCTACAGAATGATACAAATGAGACCGCCGCTGCCTTCGTTGATGACGCGCTCCAGCGTCTCGGAGAGCCGCTTTTGCGCGTCCTCGGAGATATGCGCCAGCTTGCCGGTGAGGCTCTCGCTCACCAGTTCGTAGAGCGACTTGCCGAACATGTTGGTGTCCCAGATCTTCTCGGGCGCGTCGCCGAGCGATGCTTCGATCGAGCGCACCAGTTCCTCGGACTGCGCCTCACTGCCGACGATCGGGTTGACCTCCGCCTCGATGTCCGCGCGGATCATATGGATGGACTTTGCCGCCGCGCGCAGCCGCACGGCATAGCCGCCCGCCTGCTTGACGATCTGCGGCTCCTTCAGTGAGAGCTCGCTCACCGTCGGCATGACAATGCCGTAGCCCTTGCGTTCGACATCGGCAAGCGCGCCCGCCACGCGGTCGTATTCCTTCTTCGCCTTGGCGAGGGAGCAGAAGGCGTCAAACAGCTCGGCGTCGTTTGCAATCTTCGTGCCGGAGAGGGAAGAGAGCACCTCAAAGTACTTTTCGGTCGGCACGCGCAGCCGCACGGTCGCCTCACCGGTACCGAGGTCGGTGACGGCATCCTCAAAGTACGCGCCCGCATCCTCGCCCATGCCCATCTCAAAGGCGCGGGGCAGCTCGCCGATCTTCTCCAGCTCCCCGGCGGCGGCAACCACCGCGCGGTAAATCCCCTCGCGCAGCGGGTGATCCTCGCCGAGCGCCGGGATCCAGGCGGGCAGGTCGATGTTCACGCGGCGGATCGGAAATTCGCCGAGCAGCAGCGAGAGAATGCCTTCAATGTCCGCCGCCGCAAGCTCGGTGCAGTTGACCAGCGCCACCGCCACGCCGTACTTCTCCTCGAGCGCCCACCCAAGTGCCTGCGCCTCGTCGCTGTGCGGCGTTTTGCAGTTGAGCAGCAGAATGAACGGCTTGCCGCTCTTTTTCATCTCGGTGACGATCTCTTCCTCGACCGGGGCATAGCTGGCGCGGGGCAGCTCGCCGATCGAACCGTCGGTGCTGACTACCACGCCGACCGTGGAATGCTCGCGCATGACCTTCTCGGTGCCGAGCCGCGCCGCCGCCGAGAATTCCATCTTTTCCTCGCTCCACGGCGTGTTCACCAGCCGCGCCTCGCCGTTTTCCTCCGCGCCGAGCGCCCCCTCCACGGGGAAGCCCACGCAGTCCACCATGCGCAGGTTCATGTTCAGCCCGCCCGCGGTCTTCAGATGCGCGCCGCGCTCGGGGATGAACTTCGGCTCGGCGGTCATCACGGTCTTGCCGCTTGCCGACTGCGGCAGCTCGTCGCGTGCGCGTGCGCGCGCGTCCTCGTCCGCGATGTTCGGCAGCACCATTTCCTCCATGAACCGCTTGATAAAGGTGGATTTGCCCGTCCGCACAGGACCGACGACACCGATGTAGATGTCGCCCTTCGTCCGCTTTGCAATGTCCTCATAAATACTGCTTCGTACCATGCTCGTTCCTCCGTGTGGATGTTTTCTCTTGTCCTAATCATATGAGAAACAGGCGCGGAACATGCAAAAAGCCCTCTGCACAGAGGGCTTTTTGCCTTAACTTTTCTGCATTTTGCGGTTCATCTCGGCGACCTTGTGCCGGTTGACCAGCAGAATGATGTACCAGATGACGGCGAAGCCGACGATGAAGATGCCGGTGAAAATGCCGATCGCAAACGCGCTGTTCTCCAGCCAACCGTTGAACAGATAGATCAGGATATAGTCGGCGTAGAGTACGGCAAGCTGAATCATCGCCGCGGCGGCAAGCGGCAGGCGCTCCACCTTGTAGATGGCGGTGATGCCCGCGGCGATGAACGCAAGCAGCGTTGCGGTGAGAATTTCGACGGCGACCTTGACCGCGTCGATAGATTCCACCGCTCCCGCCGCGTGCAGGCACAGGTAGACGATCGCCATAATGGCGGGACCGCCCGCTGCCGCGCAAAGGCCACGATGTACAAAGGTCTTCCAGAATTGTTTCATAGATGCATCCTCCTTTTCAATTCGGCGAGGCATCTGCGGGAAACATATTCCCGATGTCCGCCGTAAAACCGGGCGTCGACCCCGCCCGCAAATGTACCGACAAAGCGCTCGATGCGCGACAGCTGGCCGATCGCACCGCGGTTGATCTTCGCAAATGCGGCGGGCAGGCGCGCCTCGATTTCGCAGAGCCGCTGCCGGAGCAGATAGGTCTTGCCGTCCGCCGTCGCGGCGCAGGTCTTGCCGTCCGCGATGAAAAAGCAGTCCACATCGCCGATGCGGAGCAGTTTCATCTCCTCGTCCCGGTAGCCGACGAGGCGGTCATCGCCGCCGTAGGCAAGCATCAGGCTCTCGATTTCGTCGGTCAGCGGCGACCGTGCGTGCACTGTCATGGTGACGGATTCCTCCGCCGTTTTATCAATGATGAGATTAAACTTCATCGCATTCCCCCCTCGCTGCTACGAGTATAGCACATTTCTTTTGCTTTGCGTGGATTTTTCGGCAAGCGGTCGTATTTTGACGCCGAGCGGCGGCGCGCGGCGCACGGACGGCGGAAAAATCGTCGAGAATACAGACCCCACGTGAAAATTACACTTGCCTTTGGGCGCCGGATGCGGTACAATAAAATGCGGCATGCTGCCGCGAAAGGAAATATCATGGAAACGGTCAGAAGAAACAAAGAGATCGACATGTTAAACGGTTCGATCTGGAATAAGCTGCCCCGCTTTGCGCTGCCGGTGGCGGCAACGGCGGTGCTGTCCCAGCTGTTCAACGCCTCGGACGTTGCGATCGTCGGCAATTTCACGGGCGAACTCCGCAATGTGTCGGTTGCCGCCGTGGGCACAAACAGTGCGATCATCGGTCTGTTTGTCAACCTGTTTGTCGGTATTTCGCTCGGCGTCAATGTTGTCATTGCCAACGCCATCGGGCGCGGCGAACGGGAGACGGTACGCCGCGCGACGCACACCTCGATTCTGACGGCGCTGCTGCTCGGCGTGGCAGTCACCCTCCTCGGCGAGGTGCTTGCACCCGAGCTGCTGAAGCTGCTGCGCACGCCGGACGATGTTTTCCCGTATGCGCTGCTGTATCTGCGCATCTATATGCTCGGCGCGCCGGTCATTCTGCTCTATAACTTTGAGGCGGCAATTTTCCGTTCGGCGGGGGATACAAAAACGCCGCTGATCGCGCTGGCTTCTTCCGGCGTATTGAATGTGCTGCTCAATCTGTTCTTCGTCGTCGTGCTTCGTATGACAGTGGAGGGCGTGGCGATCGCCACGGTCGTCTCCAATGCGGTCAGCGCGGCAATCCTGTACAATCGTCTGCGGAAGCACAGCGGCGATATCCATGTCGAACTGCGCAAGCTGTGCATCGACCGCCGCGTGCTCGGTCAGGCCCTGCGCATCGGCGTGCCCGCCGGGGTGCAGAGCGCCATGTTCTCGGTCTCGAACATCATGATCCAGGCGGCAGTTAACACGCTCGGCACCACGGTCATGGCGGCAGCCAGCGCGGCGTTCAACGTCGAGGTCTTTGCCTACTATGCCATGAACGGCTTCACACAGGCGTGCACCACCTTTGTCGGGCAGAACTACGGCGCAGGGCAGTTGACGCGCTGCAGGAAGACGCTGAAGCTCTCCATGCTTGAAGCCGCCGCTGCGCTTGGCGCAACTATTGTGCTCGTGCTGTTGTCCGGGCATTTCCTGCTCTCGCTGTTCAATCGCGATCCCGCGGTCATTGCCATCGGCTATACGCGCCTTGTGTACATTTTTGCGACGTACCCGTTCACCATGATCTATGAGATGCTGTCCGGCTATCTGCGCGGCTTCGGGCACTCGTTCGTGCCCGCTGCGCTCACCGTCCTCGGTATCTGCGGCGTCCGCATCGTTTGGATCCTGCTCGCGTTCCCGCAGAACCCCACGTTCGAGACGATTCTGACGGCATACCCGATCAGCCTCTTTGCAACGGCGCTGTTCCTTACCGTCGCGACGGTCTGCTACCGCCCCGCTTCCCGCCTCGAAAAAGCGGCGAAGACTGCAAAAAACTAAGCAAAAATCCCCGCGCTGCCTGCATATGCAGGCAGCGCGGGGATTTTGTTTGTTATAGCGTAAAGCTGCCGTTTTCCTTGCCGTTTATCGCGTAGGCAAACAGTGTATCCTTGCCGGCGGCGGGCGAGAGGCAGGGCATGCGGCTTTCTTATTCAGCAAAGCATTTTCAGCAAAGCATTGCATCCCACAAATCGCCATGCGGAACATGGAAACCTTTTTCTTATGTTCCTGCTGCGGCTACCAGGCGACACAGCCCCCCGCACAGCAGCACTAAAAAAGCGGCAATACTCTCCGATACATTAGGGTTCCTTCTTTCCAAAGGGTCGTGGGGAGATTTATCAGCCCTTGTCCGCGGCGATAGTCTGTTCAATGAGCTTGTTCAGAGTTTCGCCCTGTTTTTTCTCGGTGATTGCGCCGACAATGGGATCGCCCACAATGTTGCCGTTTCTGTCAACCACATAGGTGGCGGGATAAGCGAAAATGCCCGCGGTGAACTTACCCGCTTCGCTGTCGGAATCAAAGTAAACGTTTTGATAGGAAGCGCCTTTCTTTGTGAGAACTTCCTTTGCCTCGGAAATGGCGGTCTGGTTGCCATCAAGGGTGAAGGAGTTTACGCCGATGAGCTTGCCGCCTTTTTCCGCAAGCTCTTTATTGAGAGCGTCAAGCTCGGAAAGCTCGCCCACGCAGGGGCCGCAGGTGGTGAACCAGAAGTTTACGACGGTGACTGCGTTCGCAGAGAAAATATCGTCGCTCTTGACGTCGTTTCCGTCAAGATCCTTGCCCACAAAGGACGGGAACTTGTTCATATTGCTTTTCTCTGCGGGCATATTTATATTGCCGCCGGCGGTGATGTCCATGCTGCCGTCTGCGGGAACGCTCATATTGTTGCCGCCGCCCATGGCTGCCTGTGCAACGTCTGGATATTTGCTCTCAAGCTTGGAAAGCTCGTTTTCGATTTCGCGGATTTTCTCGCCGCCCTCCTTAAGCATTTTGTACTCTTTATCAGAGAACTTGTCCTTTGCGGATTCGATGGTTGCGAGCAGGAAGTCGCCGTAGTTTTTGCCGTCCTCCTGCATAATCATGCCCTTATCGGCGGAGGCGAAAACCTTTTCCCAAAGGTCGGTGTTCTTGGAAAGAATGTCGTTTTCCTGCTGCATAAGCTCGTTATACATCTTTGCGGCCTCTTCAAGACTCTTGGGACCGTCCTTCATGTCGTTGCCGCCTTTCTGAGCGGTGCATGCCGCCAAAGCGAGCACCATCAGTGCGGTGATAAAAAGTGCTATGATTTTTTTAATGTTCATTGTTTATTCCTCCTGCGTTTTTTCACATTTTTCGGGTGTTTCCACCGGTTTTGATTTATCTTTACCGATTCCGAAGCCGTAGCGGAACTGCACGGCGTCGGTCGGACAGGCACTTATGCACATACCGCAGCGAATACACTCGGTATGGTTGGGCGTTTTCGTAACGTCAACGTCCATTTTGCAGACTCTGGCGCATTTCCCGCAGGAAACGCATTTGTTCTTGTCCACCTTCATCTGGAACAGAGAAACTTTATTGAGCAGGGCGTAGAATGCGCCTAGGGGACATATCCATTTGCAGAAGGGGCGGAAGAACAGTACGCTGAGCACCACCACGGTGAGCAGAACGGTCAGCTTCCATGTGAAAAGCGATCCCAGCGCCGCCCTTATTCCGGCGTTCACCGCAGAGAGCGGAATTGCACCCTCAAGAACTCCCTGGGGGCAGAGATATTTGCAGAAGAACGGGTCGCCTATGCCCACGTCGCTCACTATAATTGCCGGAAGAAGCACCACCATCACCGCAAGAATGACATATTTGAGATAGGTGAACGGTTTGACCTTCTTCGTGGAAAGCTTCTTTGTGGGAATTTTGTGTAGTAGCTCCTGAAGCCAACCGAAAGGGCAAAGAAATCCGCATATAAAGCGTCCGAGCAGCACGCCAAGCAAAATAAGAAAGCCCGTAATATAATATGAGAAGCTGAATTTCGACGAGCCGACCACGGACTGGAATGAACCTATGGGGCAGGCTCCGGACGCAGCCGGACAGGAATAGCAGTTAAGCCCCGGCACGCAGACGGTCTTTCCCTTTCCCTGATAAATTTCGCCCTTCACAAAGTTCGGTAGGTGTATGTTGGTGAGCAGGGTTGCTCCTGCCTGAATCCACCCGCGAAAGCGTGCGAGAAAATGAGATGCGCCTGCTTTTTTCTTCTTATCCAATTCCCACACACTCCAAACATAGTTTAATGGCTTTGCTGAGCACGGAAGACGCCTCGCCTCTCCATATGCCAAAGCAAAGCATAGCCGTTCCCGCAACAAGCAGTGCTATCTGCGCCGCTGTTTTTTGCACATGGCTCAATTTCATCACCCTTTTCGTTTTTTTGTACTCATATCATAGCACAAGGGAGATAAAATTCCCGTTAAGAATGAAGAATTAACACAAAATTTATTCTTTTCTGCTATAATAAAGACGTTCAGACGTTTATAAGAAATAAATTAAAGGAGGTCTTTTTATGCACCTTTTAGTCGTCGAGGACGAACGCGCTCTCTGCGAAACCATTGTACGCAGTCTGCGGCGCTTGGCATACAGCGTTGATTTTTGCTATGACGGGGACAAGGCTCTGGAGCTTTTGGGCGTGGAACGCTACGACCTTGTTCTCCTTGATTTGAATCTGCCGGGCAGGGACGGTATGACCGTCCTGCGTACCCTGCGGCAGACCGACCGCGAAACGAGAGTGCTCATTCTTTCCGCAAGAAGCGAGGTCGAGGACAAGGTGGAGGGCTTGGACGCCGGGGCGAATGACTATTTGGCGAAGCCCTTTCATTTGGCGGAGCTGGAAGCGCGTGTACGAAGCCTCACCCTGCGGCAGTTCACCCAGCCGGATGTGCTGCTCACCTGCGGGGGCTTGACCTTTGATACCCGCGCAAGAGTTGCTTTTGTGAATGGACAAGCCCTGACGCTCACCCGGAAGGAAACGGGAATCCTGGAATACCTGATGGTGCATCGGGGAAGGCCGGTAAGTCAGGAGGAACTGATGGATCATGTCTGGGACAACAGCGTAGATAATTTCAGCAACTCCATACGGGTCCACATTTCCGCTCTGCGCAAAAAGCTTCGTGCCGCACTGGGCTATGATCCCATTCGCAACCGTATCGGCGAGGGCTATCTGATGGGAGGCACTGAAGAATGAAGCGGATCTCTTTACAATGGCGCATCACGCTGATGACCGTTCTGTTCATCGGCATCACCTGCGTGGCCATGAATCTGCTGCTCTGCTCCTCCGGTGTGTACTATATGGACACGATTGTGGACAGCTTACAGGGCGGAGGCACGGTGATCCTGAATGAGGATGGAGCGGCGAGCTTTGACCCGCAGCTCATAGCGTCCAACGAGGAGTTGACCATCGTCGTCGATGGGGCGCAGGGGCGCTTCCGCACCACCAACTGGTACATCACGGCTGCGGTAACGCTGCTCAGCGGCATTCTTGCCTACTTTGTCAGCGGACGTGCCCTCAAGCCCCTGCGTAGCTTTGCTTCTCAGGTGGAAATGGTGCAGATGAACAATTTGGCGGATATGAAGATCAATGAAGATGTGCTTCCGGAGTTTAAGCAGCTCAGCCGCTCCTTTAACCAAATGCTGGAGCGGCTGAATACCGCCTTTGCCGCCCAGCGGCAGTTCACCGGCAACGCCGCTCATGAGCTTCGCACCCCGCTGGCTCTGATGCAGGCGCAGCTGGAACTGTTTTTCGCGGAGCATCCCGATGTGCTGCCGGAAACAGCGGAATTCCTCTCGCTGCTGCAGGAACAGACGGAGCGGCTGACCCAAATGACAAAAACCCTGCTGGAAATGAGTAATCTGCAGCAGGTGGCGCGGAACGAGCAAATCCAGCTCGCGCCCATGATTGAGGAGATTTTCACGGACCTGGCTCCGCTGGCAGAGAAAGACGGCATTTCGCTTGAGGTGGAGGGCGACGGCGTTATGACCGGCAGCGACGCGCTCATTTACCGTCTGCTCTTTAATCTGACGGAGAACGCCGTTAAATACAACCGTTCGGGCGGCGCGGTGCGGATTTCTGTCACACAGGAGCCGGAAAAGCTCCTGATTCGTGTTTCCGACACCGGCTGCGGCATCCCGGAGGAATTTCAGCGGAGCATCTTTCAGCCCTTCTTCCGTGTAGACAAATCCCGCAGCCGCGAGTACGGTGGCGTGGGGCTTGGACTCTCCCTGGTTTGGGAGATTGCCAACCTCCACGGCGGCTCTGTTTGGGTAGAGAAAAGTTCGGAGAAGGGGACTACCATCGCAGTGGATCTGCCAACGCAACAATCAACGAACCCCTAAACCCCTTTTGCAACTACCCGAAATATGATGAAAATTCCGGTTATGTTAAAGTCCCGTCACAAGAATTCAGTGATGTTATGACAGAAGCTTTTAAAAATCGTCTTAAAGAAATATAAATCAAGAAATATAAATTGGACTGTTTTTATTTTGGTGGATTGAGTTTATGAGAATAATTAATACATTTGATAAAATACAGAATTGTTTCATTAACAACATGTTTAATCTGGATTCTTGGAGAAAATATACAAAAGAGTTTTCTTGTGAATTAAGCAAAAAGTGCGAACAGGATGCAAAAGAGTATGATTTTAATAAAGTGATATTTCCTGTAGTTAACAATGTATTATTGAATAAGGAGGCGGCGCTTCGCACAAACACTTCTTTTATTTCTGTAACAAATCGGCTTAACAGCAACATAAATAAACTTTTTAAAAATGATATCGACTTGGATATTATTCTTTATTTAGGATTATGTAACGGTGCAGGTTGGGCAACAGCACTTGATGGAAGAAATACTATTTTGCTTGGAATAGAAAAAATCATTGAGTTAGATTGGCAAAATGAAGCAGATATGCAAGCTTTAATCTTTCACGAAATTGGTCACATATGGCATAAAACCTATGGAGTTTTGCATCCGAAAACTCAATCGAAAGGTGAAGAATCATTGGTTCAACTGTATCAGGAAGGAATTGCAATGGTATGTGAGCAGATTTTATGCCAAAACAATAATTATTACCATCAAAATAAGAACGATTGGCTTACTTGGTGTACAGACAATAAATTGGAAATTAAACAGGAATATCTAAACCGCATTGACAACAATATAAGCACGCAAGATTTCTTCGGGGATTGGTGTAATTATAAAAGCCACAGCGATGTCGGCTATTATTTAGGTTGTGAGTTTGTTAAACATCTACAACAGCATTATTCGCTCGTTGAAATCGCAAACTTGAATATCAATCAACTTTATGAGCAGTATAAAACATTTGCATTATTAACATAAATTGGGTAAGAAAAAAGAGCTATCAGACTTTCAAAAAATCTGATAGCTCTTTGCTTATTCTTATGATAATTCAAATAATGTTGTCATTTTGTTGTCACGGGGCAATTCCCGGGCGCAAAAGTCCAGCATTTGCAAGGCTTTTTGGCCTTTTGGGGATTATTCCCACTCTTTTTCCGGAGCCTTACCTAACACATTTTGCTTAGCGCTTATTACTCCTGATGCTTTGATTATCTAATGTCTCCGTATTATCCTGAGTTAAAAAGCTCCTGTTATCATTTCGTTATCAGGGGTGATAACTCCGATAGTTGCACTGTGGATAATACTCAAGTGGTATGTGAGTATTATAGCGTATTTGACCTCAAATTGCAATATGTTTTTCGAAATTTACACGCAATAATCTCAAAAAGCGTGGAAAACCTCTTGATTTCTTGAAGGTTATTGATTATAATATAAACACGCATAATGCGAATACTGCGTGCAGAAAGTTGGTGGCAGTTTGGGCAAGCACGATATCGTAAACGAAGTATTTCATACAGTAGGCGAAGTTGCAAAGAAGTCTGATTTCATTTCTGCCGGACTGAAAGATCAAGATGTTTATTCGCTTTTTAAGCAAGGATATATTGAGCGCGTCAGAAAAGGTTATTACAAGTTGGCTGCCTCCGATGAGCCAAAAGAGGAACTGCTCCTTTCCAAACTGATGATACCGGGGATCGTCTGTGTAGAAAACGCTCTTATAAATATCATTAAAAACAATATTGCACCCCGTGAATGGACAATTACCGTTCCTCGTTCCTATTCCAGAACCGTAAAAGCAATACAGGAGAAAGTGCCGGTAAAGGCGTATTATGTTCAGAACGATATGTACCATCTCGGCGAAGCAACCGGCACATTCAACGGCGTAACACTTCCCGTATATGATCGTGAGCGTACAATATGCGACTGCTTCAAATACCGCACGAAACTCGACAATGAGATTTTCAATAAAGCAATCAACGCTTATGTGGCGGACGAGAAGAAAAACCTTGCCAACCTTTCAAAATACGCAAAGGAAATGGGCGTTTATAAAAAAATGATGAATGTAATGGAGGTGCTACTGAATGGCTGATATTGCTGCATCCGTGCTCGCACGGCTCAAAAATAAAGCTGCCGAAAGCGGCAGAAGCTATCAGCTCTGCCTGCAACTCTTCTGCCAGGAGGAATTCCTGCGCCGACTGGAAAAATCCAAATATGCGGAAAACCTCGTCCTGAAAGGCGGATTGTTCATCTACTCCCTCACGGACTTTGACAGTCGCGTTACCGTTGACGTTGATTTTTTGCTCAGAAAGATGCCGAACACACCCGAACAACTCAAAGCGATACTGGAAGAAATCGTCGCAACCGATACCGGCAACGATTTCATTACCTTTGAAATCAAAGACGTAGCGCCCATAGCGGTAGCGAAGAAATACGCCGGAATCGGCGCATCCCTCGTGGCGAAGATCAAGAATACAAAAACCCCTTTCGGTATCGACTTCGGTGTGGGTGATGTAATCGTACCAAAACAGGAAAAGCGGAAGATTCCGACACAACTTGACGATTTCGCCGCACCGACAGTCAACACATATTCGCTGGAAACGACGGTTTCCGAAAAACTCGACGCTATCCTTTCACTGATGGAGTTCTCCAGCCGGATGAAAGACTATTACGACCTTTATTACCTCGCAAACAAGTTCGATTTTGACGGCGCAATGCTGACGGAAGCTCTGAAAAAGACCTTTGAAAACCGTGGGCACCATTTCACTGTGGAGCAGTTTGAACAGGTCATGACCTTCGGCAGCGACGATGCTATGCAGAAGAAATGGAAAGCGTTCTGCCGGAAAATCGACACAAAGACCGATGACTTTGATACGGTGTTGAGGACGATAAAAGCGTTTTTATATGCGCCATTTAGCGCAGTGTTTTCAAATACAGCCTTTTCCAAGAATTGGTCAGCCTCAAATTGTAAGTGGGGTTTAGAAAGGGATAATTTATGAAACCTAATGAAAAGCATCTTGAATTTTTACAAAGCAATATTTCAAGAATGAATCAGTGTTCTTTTCAGATGAAAGGCTGGGCGATTACTTTGGCATCTGCACTGATTGCGGTGTTTGTGTCAACAATTTCGGAAAACAATTTCGGAAATAAAATCTATATCTATGCCTCTATCGTTTCAACATTCTACCTTTCCATTGTGATATACTCTTTCATAAAAATACTCTCTGTTGATGCGTCCTGCGATTGTGATATACCCCTTTGATTTGAGCTCGTCATTGAGCTGGCGGATAACCTTATAAGCAAAAGAGGTAGATACCTCTAGGACTTCTGCGACTTCTTCAACCCGCATAAACTTGTTGTCCATTTTTTCACCTTCTTTCTTTTCAGATAGTTTTGTTGTTTAGTGTCGGAGAACTTTCTGACCGCATTCCGATTTGCCCGAGCGGATACGTCATTACCGTGGCGTATAACGGCTATTCAGTTGTTATATTAAGCATATTTGCTTAATGCCATTTCATTATACTAAACCAATTTGCTTATGTCAAGAGGTTTTTGAGAAAATATTTAACTTTTTTGCTTTAGTTACATTGACAATACAATAACATATATGCTATACTGTGTTTGCAGTACATAGATGGGAGATAAGAACAATGGCAATCGGTGAAAGAATTCGTTTCATTCGCAATTTGAAAGGTATGACACAGAAGTGGCTCGGCATCGCCGTCGGTTTCCCCGAAAAGACCGCTGACATTCGTATGGCGCAGTATGAATCCGGCTCAAGAACGCCAAAAGCCGATCTGACCGGAGCACTTGCCAACGTGCTTGATGTATCTCCGTTGGCTTTGTCTGTGCCGGATATTGATTCGGAGCTCGGTCTAATGCACACTTTCTTTGCGTTGGAAGATCTTTACGGCTTGAAAATTGATAAAGTCAATGATGAGCTCTGCATCCGTCTTGACTCTCATAGAGGGAACAGCAATGCCTTCCTGTTTGATTTCTTTGCAGCTTGGCAGAAGCAGGCAGAGCTTTTCAAGAACGGTGAAATTTCCAAAGAGGAATATGATCGCTGGCGTTATAACTACCCGAAGTTCGATGCCGACAGCGGATATGTTAAGGTGCCTTCTCAGGAACTCAGTAATGCACTGGCAGATGCCTTCAAAGACCGCCTGAAAGAAGATTAAAGATGACAAAAAGCCCGTAACTGTTTTATCCACAGTTACGGACTTTCTTCGTCTTATAATACGGTTACATTAGTTCCAAAGCCACACCGTTTTTATTCTGATAACCCCAAAACCACTCGGGGTAGAGAATAAAGGGCGCCTCAATGGATGTTATCATTTTGTTATCAAAGCGGGTGGTCAAAGCTCGAAAACCCTTGATATTACTGGGTTTTTGGGCTCTCTTTTATCATTCCCACTCGATGGTTGCCGGGGGTTTGCCGGTGACATCGTAGAGGACCATATCGACCTTATCGCCGAGCTTTTGTTTGATCTGCTTTGCGGCGGATTCGAGCGCCTCGACGGGGAAGTGGACGCCGGGGACGGCGGCACGGGCGGTCATATAGTCGCTGGTGACGACGGCGCGGATGACGATCGAATAGGGTCTTGCCGAGGTCTCGTCGGTCGAGACGGGCAGCAGCACGGCGAAGCACTGCGCGATCTTTTTGTTCATGACCGTGCCAGTGACAATGGCGTCCGCCTCGCGGAGGACCTCCGCGGTCTCATGGCAGATGTGCATCGGCGTGCAGGTCAGCGTGGTGACCGGCTCTCTCGAATCAACGCGGTACGCGACGCGGTTGATGAACGAAAGGTTGTTCGGGATTGCGCGGGCGACCTCAAAGAGGGCGTCCCAGTTGGTCGGCAGACCGCCGCCGAGGACGACCAGGCTTTTGTAGGAGCGGTTGTCGCCCTGGACGCCGACGCTGCGGATCGGCGCAATCTTGCCGACGTACTTCCCGCCTTCGTAGGCGGCGAGAAAGTCGGCGAGCTTTTCGCGCTGCTCGGTCGTGATGGCGACGGTGGAGTCGTTGCAGAGGATGCGGACGCCGAGACCCGGACCGGGGAACGGCTGACGCGACGCGATCTCTTCATCCAGCCCGAGCATGCGCGCGACCTGGCGGACTTCATCCTTGTGCCAGTCCCAGTTGGTCTCGATGATCTTGCCCTTTTCGCGGAACTTGCGGATGATGTCGACATCGTTGTGATGCGTCTTGATCTTGTTGGCGTAGCCGCTGACATCGGGGTTGCCGCTCTCGATCAGGTCGGGGCGGAGCGTGCCCTGCGCTAAGAAGGTGTTGTCGAAGTCGATGCCCAGCTCCTCAGCCGCCTTTGCGGTGACCTTGACGAACATTGAGCCGATGATTTTGCGCTTCTTCTCGGGGTCGACGGTGGCGGAGAGCGGTCCGATGACCTTGCCCGTGCCGTCGTCCACGGCGCCGTTGAAGAATTCGTTCTCGGCGTTGACGCGCTTCATATGCACAAGTCCGAGCTTTTTCAGATTCTCGCAGATGAGATCGCTCTCGTTCTTGCGCATCATGCCGTGGTCGATGTGGATGGCATAGACATTCTCCGGCGGGAGTGCACGCACGAGCAGTGCGGCGGTGACGGCGCTGTCCACGCCGCCCGAAACGAGGACAATGACCTTTTCGTTTCCGACCTTTTCGCGGATCATGCGCACCGAGGTCTCAATGCGGTCTTCAAGCGCGTAGGTCTCCTTCAGCCCGCAGACCTTGCGCAGGAAGTTTTCCAGCATTTCCACGCCGTGCTCCGAGAGGTCGACCTCAGGGTGGAACTGCACGCCGATGATCTTCTTCTCGGCGTTGTAGATGCCGGCAACGACGTCGCCGGTGACGGCAAAGGTGACAAAGCCGTCCGCATGCTTCTTGACCGCGTCGCCGTGGCTCATCAGAACGGTCTGCTTCTTGTCCATGCCGTCGGTGAGCGGGCAGGGGGCGATGATGTCGATCTCGGTCGGACCGTACTCGGTCTTGACCTCGGGCAGGACGATGCCGCCGAAATGCTCGTTGATGAGCTGCATGCCGTAGCAGATGCCGAGCGTCGGGATGCCGAGCTCAAAGATGGCGGGATCGTAGGCGGGCGCGCCGCTCTCCCATACGCTGGAGGGACCGCCGCTGAGGATCATCGCATCGTAGCCGCG